>JAABUH010000140.1_pt1 | contig 107597 bp, 145 predicted proteins | sample 5559121 | NCBI WGS metagenome assembly JAABUH01 (sample SAMN10711871, study PRJNA513364) | rock metagenome | isolation source: Antarctica rocks | place: Antarctica: Victoria Land, Battleship Promontory nord | collected 2015-12-28
TCTCTCTCTCTTCCTCGCTCGCTCGCTCGCTCTCCCTCTTCCTCGGCTAGTCAAGTTTATGCAAGTGTATTCCTTCGATCATTTGTGGAGTGATGAGACCAATCCTTTGGATCCGAGTCGAAGTCACTCACGAAGGGTCTGAGGACCTGGAAAGGATGGCCCAACGATTTCGAAACCTCGCAAGCGACTGAGACTTCCAGTCATGCCCCGTTGCCGGGAAAAGCCCGGCAGCGCCACATCGTCGAAAGCAGCAGATACTCCCAGTCCTGCTTTGTTGTTAAGAAGTCGCAGCAACTCCGCAGCCTCGCAACCTCGCAAGCGGCTGGAAATAACAGCTCTGCCCAATTGTCGGGGTGGGACAAGCTGAAGCAAGGCTTGGAAAAAGTGGTGCTGAACAAGAACGGCAAAGCCTTAGGAAGCAAGGAAGGGGCTGAGCCACGCAAATAGATTGAATCGTGAGAAGCAAATACGTCTATCGGAGGGGGATGATCAGCTTGTACCTTTTCCATGTCCATACAGTACGTGGCAAGTATATCATAGATACTGCTCGCTCGTGGCTTGACCTCGATGGTACACAACATCAGCTTACGCCCGAGAATAAAATCCTCCGGGCGCGTGTCTATCCAATTCGTAAGGCTTGACTCGCACATGGGAAGTCTAGATGGTCGCGCCGATTGTAATATGGACATCGTCTCTGACGGCCACTGGCTATGGACTACATAGTGGACACACATGTAGGCAGAATCCCAGAGTGCTCCTCCCCAGCTTGTAAGGTGACAATGAAGGGACCGCAGTTAAGCGCTATATGTGTCTAAGACTCGCCTTTGTCCGATGGCATGCCAAGCAGCTCGTCAGACACAACCTTTCACAGTTCAAATTGCGTCAATGTTCCTAGCCCGCCATGACCGATATAGAACGCTTTCGATCTGTCTCTCACACCGCACCTTCCCTTTCCCTCTTTGACAAGCGGTTCAGATCGTTGATTCCAGTATTTTCATTTTCACTGGTGAATACCGTTGATCATGTCAACGCGGTCGCGGGAGAAGCTCCCAGCAGACGGAAGCGAGTCGAACGCTCAAGTCCGAGAGCGGCTCCGAAAAGATGGCTGCATCCAGCAGCAAGACGGACGTACCAAAGAAGTCTCACCTTTCCCAATTATCCAACGCACAGGCGATGACTTACCTGAACCCTCTCTCCCCCAATTCATTGCGCCCAGATCGAGAGCGCTGGACTCCGATTGGATCGTCTTCAGCGTCAAGAACCGCTTTCGACATCTTGCCAACGATCAGATGAGACCCCCGAGTCGAGACCTGATCGAGCAGATCGAGCTTCTGGAGAGCGAGAAGGCGACGTATATGAGGGAGGCGACGAGATCTAGATCTGCGCGACTGGTTGTCACGATTGTACCAAGTTTTTGGGCACGGACTGCAGGTCGAGTAATTCCGACATGATCTAGGGAGGCGGCGAGGGTCCTGCATTATCGCATGATACTGTAGAGAGAGAGAGAGAGAGGCAATTGATGAAATCATGGCGCATTTGACCACATTCCTCTTGCCATGTCGGTCGGATCGTTCTCTGATCCTCAGCAGATTCCTTTCATACATGACGTAGACCTTGGCTCATTCTCTCCCGCTTCCTCGACGTGGTCCGCCTAAGATAGGTGACATCAGCAGGCTTTCAGTCAGTGAGAGCTTCCATTACAAAGCGGCACTATCACAGCCAAGTCGTTGGTAAGGCGAGAGCGCGTCTCGCCATCAGTGCACCATGTTGATAAGGAGGGACGTTTACATTCGTTGCTCAATATTTAATCCACCTCGAAGCTGGAACTGGAAAACACACTTCGTAATTCACGTGCAAAAGTTGATTTTTCTCGCGCCGTACGAAAACTATCCTCATCACCTTCGAAAAATGCCAGCATCATCTGGATCCCAACCTCATCGAACGCATACCGAGTCGAACCCTACCGCTGGACCTTCTCACAAACCCCGCCCGGTGTCTCAACGTGACCCTTCCGGTCTTCCAGGTATAAGCAAGATCAAAGCCTCCATCCGGCAGACCAACCGACTCCTAGCCAAGGTGAGTCTGATCCCTGGCTCAATGCCCAGTTCTGATCATCTTGTACTGATGAGAGGTATAGGATACGCTAGAGCCTGGATTACGGATAGCGACTCAGCGAAGGTTGACGAGTCTAGAAGCCGACCTAGCTCGGGCGGAGAAGAGGGAGTTGGAGAGGAAGAATGGCGGAAAGTATCATATGGTGAGATGTTATGCAGGTATGATCCTCGTTTTCAGCTGACAGACGTGTTTGGAATAGGTGAAATTCTTTGGTGAGCTAGATGTTAACCTCGCAGCCTACAGCTTCACAAGTTTGTATGTGAGGAAAATGACAGGCTGATCCCGACTTTGCGTCCTCTCAGAACGTCAAAAGATTACTCGGCAGATCAAACGATTCCGAAGACAGCTTGCGTCGTCCCCGCCTGAGGCTGAGGCTATCTCGGACGAGCTACACGAGGCACGGATCATGCTGAATTACATTCTCCACTACCCGTTCGTCCGCTCTCTTCCCACCTTTCGACTTCTCGCTGATGCAGATCGATCACTTAGAAACGAGAACAAATTCATTTCCCTCTTCCCCTCGAGTGGCAAGGTGAAGATTCCGGCTGAAGGGAATGAGGCGGATTTGGAAGGAATGGAAAAGACGGAGAGGACGCGGTTAGGGATGCTGATGGAGGTGCGGGGAATGATGCAGAGAGGGGAGATCAGCTTGACACCTGAGGACGGCGGGAATGCAGGGGAAATGGGGAACGTAGTGATTGGCCGGAAAGAGGATGCTACTAGCAATGGGAAAGCGGAACGGACGGGGAAGAAGGGAACGCATGGGCTACCTGGAACGACTTCGAAGCCTACCGTACCAGCATACGTGGAAGAGGAGGATGAGTTCTTCGAGTCCGACTAGTCTTTTACCACGCCGATCAATCTCCCTCTGCCTTCCTAGCGGCGCTCCCGAGAAGTTTCCAAGTCGTTGCGATCAGGCGATGCCAGCACCTTTATGACGTTATGATACTAAAGCCGACAAGTCCTCATTTGCACTGATCACAGATCTATACCAAGATCCCGACTCAAATGATCCTCTCCCATCAAGGGATGATTGAACCCGAATGATAATTGAAGTTGTAGATTCCGTTCTGCGCACATCAGTCACGATCCTTTCCGAGCGATAATGCCGACTCACCCAGCAATCCGCACTGATGGTGACGTTCGACGTGGCAGTACCAGACTTGCCAGCGGTCGTTGAGAACTGGAAGGATTGGGTGCCGACACCCATCGGTACGCTGAAGACCTGGACTCCAGCTGCGAAGCTCGAAGTGACGGGTGCGTTTGATCCGGACGTGACAGTAACGCTTCCTCCGGAGGTCGTCATCGTACCAATGAACACGCTATCGTCGAGCATCTAACGGAGATCAGCGATCCTATCAGGCAACAACTCAGCAGTGTACTCACTTCCCATCCATTTGGCTTCGACCCGCAATTATCGGTACTATCACAATCCGCGGCCTTCAGATGCGGTCGATACCAGTAAACCATCATCTCCGTCGTGATTGTCGGTTCGCTGGCTCCAGCTTTGAACGCCTCAATGTAGGGGACGGCGAAATCGAGCATCGCCGTGTGATCAAGTCCTGCTGCCCATTTGGACGACCCGTCGTCGGTGTGAGGGGTGTTATATGGCCCGATGTAGTGAGACTCTGAGACTAATTAACTCTCTGTTACGGTTTGCGTCGAGACACTAACCTCCGTAATCGTTCCATGTGACGACTGAAAATGATATCAGCAAGACGATCAGGAACGAGAAAGTTGGCTCACTTTCCACGAAATCGACATTACTGCCCATGCTCAGTACCTGATCCCATCGAGTCTTCCAGAGCGTCTCCGAGTAGAACACCCAGTTCTTGCTGTATGACACCTCCATCCCGAAGTGCGTACTAACTATGGACCTCACTCTCAGCTGGATGAAAATCGGTAGCTGTCAACTCGTACTCACACCACGTAGACACTGGCATCATGTATATCTTGTTCGCAGCCAGTGTGACATCGAGATATAGCTGGTCCTGGGCTGCCGACATGTTTGTCAAAGCGGGCGTATTGGTCAGCTGACCCGGCCATGCGTCCCTGCAATACATCAACCTCAGCCTTCTACAGAATCGTCAGAGATCGACATACCAAGAGAACAATCCGCGTAGCCCCGGATTATCGGCATTTGCCTGAGTTGGCGCCCAATACGGGACCGTATACAATTCCCTCCCAATCTGCTGCGCAACCGCCGACCAATCGAATCCTTCTCCAATAAAACTACTAACAAACGGTTTCCCGTCCACCAACAATTGCGCCGGATGCCCGACATACCCCCCAAGCATCGTAGCAACACCTGAAACATCCGAAATTTGGTACCAATTGAAGTCGAACGAGATGAACACATCAAAACCGATAGCTTGTGCCGCAGCGTATCCAAGATCGAGTTGCTTCTGGGTATAAGGGTCTGCCCCGATGTTTAGAGCGAATCCGGTGAGACCTTTTGATTTGGCGAGAGTCATATCGGCTTCCCAATCTGATTGAGCGTAGGTGGATACGATACCGACCATGAAGTGGGCGAAGACGTATTTGTTTGAAGAGCCGGTTGAGCCGGTAACGATGGGTCCAGAGGGAGAGGTGGTGGTCATGCTGGAATTGACGGGCACGATGGGTGTGGTGGATGTGCCAGCCGAGTTGGAGGTGGAGGTGGAGCTGGATCCAGGAAGGGGACTGGAGCTGGCTACTAAGCTTGAGCTCGAGCTGGCGGGAAGTCCACCTCCACCGAGACCAACGGAGACAGAAAGACCGATGTCATCGTTCGTCATCGAGCTGGAGAGGAATAAAGTTATAGGATTTGGGTGTGTCGATGTTATAGATTCGGTAGTCAACGCAGATGTGGCCGGTACGGCCGAGGATGTGGTTGAGTCAGCTGAAGTGATCAGTTGTTGCCTCGACAGTAGAGCTTGATCTCGCTCACCGATCCATGTACTGGTAGTGTATTCTGACCAGTGTCCAGCCCCTTGTCCAGCAGCGAGCAATGCTACCACCTCGTCTACTGCATCTGTAGCCGAGGGTGAGGATGAAGGAGGTAAGGGCGTTTCAGATGATGAGGTGGACGAGGACCGTTTCTCGCAGGTACTCCGCTTATGTCGGTTTCGGCGGATATGGGTGGGTGATGCTAGCAGGGGTAACGCTAGCAGGGCCATACGGAAGATTGCGAGCATCCCGAAGACCTGCTTCAGATGCTATATCTAAGGATGATAAAACTATCAAGAGGAGCTGAAATTGGTAGGGCTGAAGGAGTGTGATGCCAGGATTTGGCGGGTTGAGAGAGCAGTGTCCAAGGTGTAACGGTCTTGAGAGGCAGAAATGAGGGGAGTGAGAAGGAGTGTTAAAGAGCGAAAAGCATCACTCTCTTATGCTCGAATCACCAGGATGGGAAAGGAGGTGCTAGAAGCGGAAGGAACGCAATCCATCAAATCCATCTGTAGAATGTCCCAACCAAAGGACGGATGATTGATGGCTTGTGAACATCGCTTGAAACATGCTGGGACACTAGAATGTCTTCATCCAGTTTGACAACACGAAATGCTTGTGCGCTGTGTCTTTTGCACAGGGATCCGCAAAGACCGCATGAACCAAGCGGAAAGGAACGGTAAGGACGCCACACAAGGGGACGCACGGTCCCCCGACCTGAACATCTGAAACAGGGGGCTGCTTTCCGCGATCACCAAAGCAGCAGACTTGATTGTGGCATGTATATATATACTCACCGAGGTATAAACTATGCATGGTCGAAGATGCGCGATTTGAACATGCAAAGAACATGAGGGAACATACTAAATTCGGCAGATGCTTGAATATATTCGGCAGATGCTCGGCGGTCCCGTTCACAAACTCCCCTTCTCTCCATCCTTCCCATCAACAGCCGTCCTCTTCTCCACGATCTTATCCACAATCCCAAATTCGACCGCCTCCTCCGCAGTCATGTAGTAATCCCTCTCCAACGCTCTTTCAAACCGATCTCTCGCTGTTCCCGTCTCTTCAGTTGGCCGAGTACAGTGTGAGGCGTAGATATCGGTGAGCTGAGCTCGGACACGAAGGATCTCTTTGGCGTGCAGGGCTATATCGGATGCTTGGCCTGATGCACCGCCGGATGGCTCTGCTCAATTACATCAGCTGGCAATCCAACGAAGTATCGCGTTTGTCGAAGGCAATGGCGATGTCATGCTGATCTTCAGAACTTCCACTCGTAGCCAGCCTGAAGCTCTCCTACCATCAAATGAGGAGAGAGTGTGCTCCAATTCCGAGCAGGAGAAAATTAAGGCCCACTCACGATGTATCATCACCGTCCCATGCTTTAAAGCATATCGATTCCCCCACTCCCCACCAGCAAGCAACAGACTCCCCATACTCGCTGCCATCCCCATACAGAAGGTATGCACCGGTGCGGAAATGTATTGCATCGTGTCGTAGATCGCTAGGCCGGCACTGACGGAACCTCCGGGGGAGTTTATGTAGAGTTTGATGGGACGTTTGGAATCTTCTGCTTCGAGGAAGAGGAGTTGGGCGGTCAACAGGGTTGAGGAATGGTCGACTACCTAGGTGACGAGGGCCATGTCAGAAAAGCTAATTTGTTGAGCTTTAGGTGGACGTACCGGGCCAAGAAAGATGACTCGTTCTTTCAGGAGTCGGGAGTATATGTCATAGCTCCGTTCTCCTCGTGCCTACGAGCTAGAGTCAGCTCCTCAAGCTCCGACGATGTTCAATTGGTCGACAGGAGCGAATGTCAGCTCACGGTCTGCTCGATGACGAATGGGACAAGTGTCGAGTGAACAGGATTGACAGCCTCATCGAAGACGGGGGGACCTCTTCGTCCCGGTTCAGAAAGGGTTTCAGGATGGTAGCTAAGATGCCTGGCCGCGATGCGAGCTGTCCTTCTCGAGACTAAGCGAGAACTACTGGACGCGACAGCTGGAACTATGACTCGGGACATCTTCGAGTGTACAGATAGGAAGGTATGGATGAGCTTGGTCATTACGAGCTAGAGGACAGGATGATTATTCTGGCGACATAGCTTTCCCACGGTGTATGATATCTGCCCAGGTGGAGTGTGTACACCAGACGTGAGTCCGATTGTTGGATTTCTTCCCTTTGATTTGTCTCTCATCCGCTTGATAGCTATTTCAAGTCTCGACGATCTCCACGTTCTATCGAGATGTCCGTCAATACCCTCTCATCATCGTCTCCTGACAGATTCGAGCTCCTACCTGGTGCGTGCCCAACGGTTGACTATGGCTCGGAAAGCATCCTCAAGCTCGGGAATTCCTAGAAACGCCAAGCTGACTTTCTCACATAGGCGAGACTATTCAAACACCATCTTATTCTGCCGATATTGAGCTACGGGTACCAGCGACGATCAATGGACCTAAGCGGACCGAGAGTGCGAAGGGGAAAGTGAGGGTGACCGATCAAAAGGTGAGCGAGTCCTGCGTAACCTCCAGCTTCTTCCTATGCTGACAGATTGGAACCGGAACTCTACTCATGGACACTTGCAGGTCGTCTTCATAGCCGATACCGGAGCTACCGCTTCGTCATCACGAGCATACGATGCGCCCCCCATCCTTTCGTCCCTAGTCATCCCATACGTCAGTATTCTCCTTCCTTACCCATTCGAGCCTAATGAAACGTCCAGTCCCACCTCTTCAGCTGTACCTTCCACATTCCCACTTTCTCGCCAAGCAACATGATCCTCTCCTTCATGCCCGATGGTCCAAGCCTGCCAGCACCAGGAAGAGGGGGAAAGATCGAGGTGAAGCTGGTCGTTGGGGAAGGAGCTTGTCATACGGTTTGGAAGCGGATTGAAGGGGAGAGGAGTCAGGCGGAAGAGAGGAGAGCGGAGGAGGACACGTTGCGTGAGTCATTCAGAAGTGATGGAGTATAGGCTGATGGGAGTAGCTGTGTATACCGCGGAATCAGATATGACGGTTGGGACGGCTGGGCCACCTCGATAAGAATCAGATTCGGTTAGTTGATGAACTGGTCAACTAGCCCCTGAATTAGCCGAACTACACGTTGTATGGCATGACGACCAGTATGATCATGATGTATAATCCCTGTGCAAGGCATAAGAAGAAGCGGCGGGTCTAGCCTTCATCTCCGCCGCCCATATCCTCATCCTCATCCCCTTCTTCCGCTTCCACCCCCACCCGTTCCTCCTTGTCGGCAACGACAAGCTCGTCCTCCTCCTCTTCCTCCCCATTCGTTGAGCCCCCTTCCGTACCTTCCCCTCGACCATAAGCGGGTTCCATCCTGTTCATGACCGTGTCCCGTCTCTTCCGCGTCTGTCCCGAAACCGACGTCCTTCCTCGAGTCCCTCTCCCACCTCGACTGCCAGGTCCCGTCAAAGGCCGTCCACTTCGTAACTTCTGAATCTCCTTCCTCGTAAATTGAGTCTTGCCTTCCGTCTCGGATAGCGGGAAACTCATCGCCACCTGCGCTTCAAGCGTAACGTCGACTAACGCTTCCGTCAGCATTTCAATCGTTTAAAAGCTGACCAAACCTTACTTCGTGTTCTATCAGGAATTGACGATAAATCCAGCTCGTCAAGCTGAGATGGCTCGGAAATCAGGATATTCTCCTTCTCCTTCTTGGTCTCCTTCTTAGGTCTTTCTCGCTTCTTCGGCGGTGCAGAGCTGGTAGTGACGAGGATCGGTCCGGATGGGACAAGAAGTGGTAACGGTTTTGCCCTCGCGCCAAGTTCGTTCACGCTGCGGAAAGCCTTCCTTCGACCGCCACGCTTCTTTGGCGGTTCGGGAGGATCGAAGAGGAGGTTTGAATCGGAAGGAGCGGGAGACGGCTGAATGTCTTGTAGCGGAGTGTCTGGCGTCGCCATGAGCAACTGTTTTCGACGTCTTGGCTTTCGGCTTTGAGCCGGTTCTTCGGGACTTTCCGATGGTCCTGCTTCAGGCTGCTCCGGTGGATCCCTTGTTACTGCCTCACCCTCCATATCGTCTGCTTCAACTTTCCCCGGCTGTATAGGTGCGTCATCCGTCCGATCCTGATTCGATGGAGGTGGGAGTATTGACGGTCCAGTTTCGGGCTGCTCCAGAATTGGCGCTTCACTCAAGCGTTCGACGCCCTGACCGTTCGCCTCAGCAGGGACCGACACCGCCCGCTCCGTTCCATCCACGGTGCTGCTCTCTCCTCGAGGTTTTTCCCTCCTGATCCTCGGCAGGAAGATCGATCTCGGTTCCTGCTTCGAATCCTTCTCCTTCTGCTTTTCTATGGTCTTGCCTGTTTCCTTGACTGTCCCATTTGCGTTGGAGTGATCTATGGGACGGAGAGTGACGGGTCGGAAAGCAAGTCGGTGGTGAGTGCTATACATAGGTGGCCGAGAGGGGTTATGGGGGTTCTCCTGATCTTAGCTTTTCGTCAACCAGAAATATATTAGCTGAAGAGGTAAAAGGGAACTTACTCCTAATAAGACCGAGGATGACTTCATCACCTATGAGAGGGGTCGACTCGCCTTGATAGATCTGATTTGCTATCTTGAGGAAGGGGAGAGGCGTATCCAGGCCCTAAGCTACCCATCAGCTGAGTCTGACAGCTCGTGAAGTAGACATACAATGAGCTGGTACTGGGTCTCGGATTGCAGCACTCGGTTGTCGATTGCGTTTCCAAGGTCCAGCATCACATAGACCTCCTGACGTTTAATAAGCACGGGTGTGAAGCTGCTGCGCTTACCTCCTCGCCCTCCTCAAACTCGTCCGCATCCTCCAAGTCATCAAACCAGTCGACCGCTTTCCATCCGGGACCGAGCAGTGATTTGCCATCCACGAGAACCCGGGGAGCATCATCGGCGGACTGAAGCATGCTTAGATCGCAGCGGGATGGGTAAAAGCTTGCTATAACCTATGCATCGTACGATATTAGCGGAAAGGGATCATCGTTGACGGGAAATCATGGTACAGTACTCGTACTCGAGTACAGTCCTTTCGAGTCCCACCTTCACTCGCGGGACCAATCTTTTCCGGCTCGCTACCCCATATCTTCTGACTCTTTCCTTTACTTGCCGTTACCCTCAACACGCTCGACCCTCTGAGAGTCGTCGCCCTTCATGTCCGCAACCACCGCCAAAGGCAAAGCCAAAGAAACTCCCGTTGCCTCCCTCCTCTCCGGCGCCATAGCAGGCGGCTTCGAATCATTCGCTACCTTCCCTTTAGAGTCGATCAAAACTCAACTCCAATTCGCAGTTCTCGAGACGGGAAAGGTGCGGCTCTCTGCTCATGCCTTCCTACTTCAGCTGACGTGGACAACTTGTAGCCCTTGACTCCATATAAAGCTCTACGACAAACCCTAGACCAACGTGGACTAAGAGGACTCTATGCTGGATGTACGGCTGTCGTCATTGGCAATGCAGCGAAAGCGGGAGTACGGTTCACGACATACGATCAATTCAAATCGATGCTCAAGGATGATGATGCGAGTTGTTTCGTTTATCGATGATCGGGTGCTCACTTGCTGAACCCTTGGTATATAGGGGAAACTTACAGCTCCGAGATCGATGTTGGCTGGTCTTGGTGCGGGGATGTCGGAAGCTATCATCGCTGTCACGCCTTCCGAGACCATCAAGTGAGTCTACCTTGGTCCTTCAGCTGGGAAGCAAGCTGATGGAGGTTTAGGACCAAGATGATCGAAGATTCCAAACGCGCTCAACCACGATTCCGAGGATTGATACATGGGGTTCGTACGATCATTGCCGAAGAAGGATATCGAGGAATCTATCGTGGTGTCGGTCCTGTCGCACGTCTCCAAAATTCAAATTACGGGTCCCGGGCTGATCAAGTTAGATCTTGAGGCAAGGCGCCAATTCTGCGGTTCGATTCTCGTCATACTCAACTTTGAAGCAATTGGCCCAAGGGGAAATTTCGTCGGGTTCGCAATTGCCGGGATGGATGACTTTTGGGATTGGGGCGACGGCAGGGGTGATCACGGTCTGTTAGTACTCACATCCCCCGATTATGATAGCAGTTGACGTTGCGAAGATACCACAATGCCTTTCGAGCGGGTTACAACCACTGGACTAACTGTTTGAAAGCTAATGCACCACAGTGTAATCAAGACGCGGATGCAATCGCTCCAAGCGAAGCAGGAATATCGGAACTCATTACATTGCGCATATCGGATCTTCACGGAAGAAGGTATACTTCGGTTCTGGAAGGGGACTGTGCCAAGATTAGGCCGGCTTATCGTGAGCTCCACTTTCTCGAAGGATAGACCTGTGCTGACGAGTCGTGCAGATGAGTGGAGGGATCATTTTCACGATATATGAGAAGACATATCCTATAATCGCTTCAGTTGCATGATTGGATTACATAGTTGCATAAGGGCGAAGCCTCGCATAGATGATACACACAGTTTTCAACGTCCGTGCTTTCGACGAGGTCATCATGTCGCTTTGATATGCTGTGAGCGGTCAGCGTGACCCGCTGATTAGGCGCATGGACCAACCAGATCGTCAATGGTCGAGAAGAGCATACCTTCGGACATAAGCGTTTCGATTGCGTCCCTAATCCTTCTTTAATACTGTAGCTGGCTGAGGAGGAAACGACGACTTACATGACCTCCTCTCCGGTCGATGTCCCGACCTGTCTCGAGACTGCTGACACATGCATTCCATCCTCACTGTCCTCCTGAGCGACGACTTCCATGATCTTCCGCTGTAATGCCGGAAGCGATGCATAAGCCGAATCCATCCCTCCGTTCGTAACCCCTCCAGCATTGTAGTCGTTCCTTGTGGCTCCTCCTCCTCCACCCTGCTCACATCAGCTCTGTCAGCATACATAACCGGGTACATACTGTCCCATTCGGATATCGGAAGCTCAAGCTGATATATAGAGCTTTAAGAAGATGATGATACAACTCGTCGTGATTCGTGATCAGTCGGATGTGAGTCGCCGATACATGCCGCTTCCCGCCAAAAGTCTTGACCGACCCCATGATACTGACGTACTTGTCCTGCCTACGGGATCTTAGGTCGAGCAACTCATATAGTGGAAATGAAGCTTACTCGATCCCGTTCATCTTCCCCGCTTCATCGTCTGCGGAATCGAGCCATTGTCGGATATCGACATAACCCGTCCCATCGCCTATCTCATACTGAACATTCGTCGCTGATGCCGACCTGTTACGGACTGAGCCGACAACGAGGACCTGCCAGAACTCATCAGAATAGCCTAGCCTGGTTGAAGGAGCGGACCTACCGAGCCGACATCCACACCATCTATCGTGAAATCAGAGTCTGGGTGGACCTGGGAAGCATTGAGGATCTGCTTGACTGTCACAGGCCGGATGGTGGTATTTCCTCCTTTTGTCTACTCATCCGTATCCGGTCAGCTCGTCCATACTGATGAACACAAAAGCGTTCACCTTCCGTCCACCTGGAGAATCCTGGCTACCTTGCGAACCAGCTACGAAACCTCCCCCACCGCCTCCATAATAAGGGTTTTGGCCGTCGTCTACCTCCATTGTCAGTCTTCAGCTATAGTCGGATGCATAAAGAAGAGAAAGTTGACACGCACAATTGCTCATGGTTCGCTCAACCTATGAAAAGTCGAGGAAAGAAGTCCCGGTCAGCTTCCATGTTGCGCGACGCGTTGGTCACGTGGAGAGGTCCGCCCTGTTTAGGCTTATGATATTGCGCTCGGAAGCTATACGCCTGTCGAGGATAGCTTCAGTAGTTAGATTCCGAACGGCCCGGCCCGGAGGTCCGAATTAATCTGGGCAAGGCTTAAATGATCTCCAACTAAGGTAGCCTTGGATAGCTCAGGATATTAGGCTGCATTCGACGCTTTTTGAACTAGCATTTGGGGCATGTATCATATCCCGTTAAAGCTGGGGCCTCAGCGTTCTGAAAGCCATTTGCGGGAAATTCAGGAGGTAGACAGGACTTTATCTGCAACCCCCACCTATAGCTCACCAGGGCTGGAACACAAAGCTAAGTTGATGGCGAATGCATACAGGATTTGGAGGATACCTCGACATAGGCTCCAAGACCATACTGCACTTTACACATAGGGCATTCGAAGCGTTCTGAGCCTCTCGCAGTCAGTTGAATTGCCCAGATTAATCAACGCTCGGCTGAAATTCTGCTTTCTTTAAATTACATGTTGCCGGCCCGGAGTACGGTGCATTCTATGCTCCCTCCTCGTCTCCTATTTAGTCCACGATATCTCCTTCCCGAGTTGTGATCTGCTCTACTGGCCATTGTTCCATCGCCGGACGTCAAGCTGCCCGCGACTAGTATCTGCTTTTCACTGGCGTCGGCGTATCAACGTGCAGCCGTCGGCGTCTTTCGCGAATTGGAGACTGAAAATACTTCACCTCCACCTTTACTCCCTCCATCATCATGAAGATCCCAACAGCGACAGACCGCCGGACTTCCGACACATCCCACTATTCTCCCTATCCACCTCCAACATCACCACACACCTTTCCAAACCCACCACCTTTACCTTCTCCCCGTTCTCACCCAACTCCATCCCGACAATCATCGCACATGCCCCTCGAATCCCCAAGTCTGAACGAAGATCAACCGCAATACAAGGTCGCCCGGGCCATCTCCTCCTGTACTCGATGTCGATCGAGGAAGCAGAAATGCGATGGGAAGTTGCCCGCTTGTAGTGCTTGTGAGAGGGCGAAGGTGGAGTGTATTGGATTTGATGCGATAAGTAAGACCAACGTGTCGAGAAAGTAAGCGGATCCCCTTCATATGAGCGCTGTCAGTTGACCTTTGCCATCAGCTACCTACACTCCCTCGAGCAGGAGATCACCTCACTCCGAGCTCAAGTAGCGGCTCTCACCTCGGATGGATTTGACACCATTGGCCAAACCAAACGGGTCATCGCGCTCGGTGCCGCTCAGGCAGTCACAGGTATCCGACCGGACCTCAACCTCATGATCGATCCATCCTTGCAAGTGGAAGGAGGCGAGTCATCACTACGTTCCCCCTGGGATTCACCGGGCTTTCAGTCAAGCCAACGACGGCATTCAGACTATCCTTACCCCCCTACACCCTTCGCCGAGGGATCATCACCAAGATCACCGTTCCAGGCTAATCGTCCTTACCCTATGGGTCAAACGGCGGGAGTTCACGCTACTTCGCTGACACGGATGGTGCACGATGCCGCTCTTCGGACGGGCCATGCACAGAATCAGGCCGTCGTTCTCAATCAACCGGGGCCGAGCAGTGTTATCGGATCGGATAGAGGCAGTCATGATTCACCGACCGCTGCGGATGGTGGCGAAGGCAACGGAAACTCGTCGCAGGACGGTGTGACGTCTCGATCTAGTGGAAACGGCATCCGACGACCACCAAGTGCATCTCCGCTAGGCGGCTCGTCGGTGCAGGGCGGTAAGGGCAAACGACGTACATTCGCTGTCCCACCATTACCTCCACAACCCGCTGTGGAAAGACTCGTGGCAGCTTATGTCGATTTTGTCGGGGTGACAGCTCCGATCATCCACATTCCTTCGTTTGGGAAGCAGCTCATAAAGATACGGGACGGGCGGGATGTGGAGGAGAGCGACATATTCGTTGTTATGATGGTACTCGGTGCGTTCGCCTCCCTGAACTGGACTCAGCTGACGGCTGTGGTAGCGCTGAGCACAATGGCCTCATCACGCTTTGTCGACCCGCCAGATGAGCTACGAGCATGCTCCGAGGCCTTCCATGCGGAGGCGATGAAGCATCTTGATGCGGTTTTCGAAGAGCAAAGCTATGGTGCGTTTCTGATCGGTCATGGTTGTCATGCTTATCCTAGGCAGTCGGTTTGCAAGCGATCCTGCTGCTAGTCTGGTACTCCCTTCTCAATCCCGACAAAGGCTCGATCTGGTTTCTCGTTGGGCTCGCAACCCGTACATGCGTCGATCTGGGCTTCCACAACGAGCACAATGCGCAGGTAGAACAGCTTGACGCCCTTGAGCTAGACATGCGGCGGAGGCTGTTCTGGTGTACCTACAAGATGGATCGATTGCTATCACAATCGCTCGGCCGGCCGCCAAGTATTCCGGACGGCTTCATCCATGTTCCTGTGCGTTCTATAGTTCAGTATAGGGCAAGCCAAGCTTACTGTCCCAGCTCCCGTCTTACCTGCACGACGTAGATATACATCCCGGTCACTACGGACCCCTTCATGGCGAGGCGTGCTCGTACAAAGCGGTCTTCCTGCACACTGCAAGGCTCCGCCAGCTTCAATCGGAGATTCTAACCAATACATACGGTATTCATGGTCCTGATGGCATCGGACCTGGTCCATCACCTGAATGGTTCGATGACTGCTTTGAGCGACTGAAAGCATGGCTTGCGGCATGTCCGGAACCAAGAGGGACGGTATCTTCCGAGGGGTATGCGATCTCCTTCCATAGTGAGCGAGTCTTTTGATGTTGGAGGCGATTGGCTGACTATCCCAGACTCCGCACTGCTACTCTACCGCCCTTCTTTGGGATGCCCACGGCCCGGACGGAAGGCAATGACAACTGTGCTGGCGAGCTCGAGCTATATTGTCAGGATATACCGGCGGATGCAGCTGAACAACCGGATCAGCTGGTTATGGATGACTGTGAGTGATCATGCGTTACAAGAGGAATTGACTGATCGTTCGACTAGAGCCACTTCTCGTTCATGGCTGGATTGTCATTCCTCTACGCCTTCTTCAATCTCTATAGTATGGGTGGCGGTCCCGGTGTCCCGAACCTCGAGGAAGCAACGATGGATATCGAGTCATGTCTTGCCGTCCTGGAGTATCTATCTCGTGAGCAAGACAATGCACCACGCAGTACACGCTGACTTTGCCAGCACGAGTCCCTTCCGCGGCAGCATGTCACGACACGATGAAGACGGTTTCCAAAGCCATCTTCGACCAGATAGGAGACTCGGAACCGCGAATCTCACGCGCAGATTCCGGCTCGTCCAACTCACCGGGTCGGAACATACTTCGGGGTGTTCCGATATCCTCTTCCCGTGACGATCCCCTACCTAACGAGGCATTCCCGGCACCTCTCCCAGCGGTCACGTTGCCGTACGACCTCAGTCTGCTCGATAACCTATTTCTTAACCCAATGGCACCGCATTACAAGGCGTCGGACTATACGAACGGGAATAAGAACCGGGCGAGCAAGATTGCCAACGAGGTCCGATCGGGCTATGACAACGCGACCAGTTCGACGCCGTCATATGGGGCACCTCCAATCGGATTTCCTCCCGGAGCTTTCCAAAGCGGATTTAACCCTTTACCTGGAGGTGGTGGCGGGATGAACGGCCTCGGAGCATACGGTGTCGCGGCACAGGTCGGTGGCAACGGCGGATCGACCAACACTCAACCACATACCCTTGACTTGAGCGGTTGTGCACAGACACAACCAATGAATGGGGAAGTCGATGCGAATGGGTTTGACGTGTTCAGTTTCTTGATGGATGAGGAGGGAGGTTTGGGTGGGACGGGAAACTGGGATGCGCTGGAGGTCCCGGCGGACTTTTCATTATGGAGTTAGGGGAGCTGGTGTGAGAAGACAATTATTGATGGAACAATATTTCTTGTGGTTTCGGGATCCGAGCAGTTTTCTTTTCTGCGGATAGAGCATGCATCATGCTGTATCGATATCGCAGCTCAGATGAACCAAGATCCCAAATCTCACCGAACTGTAGTTTTGATAAACCTCGATTATCCCGGAGGAAGCATGCTGATGTCTACAGCCTCTTTCTCCGCTGCCGCTTCTTCCTCCTCTCCATATCTAGGTATAGGTGTCCGGGGAAGAACCATCACACCTGTACTCATCAGCTCAACTCGCCTTTACAGATTTAAGCTCTCACCTGATCGAGCCGCTTCTAGCACACCAAAGGGCCTCATCAAACTCAAGAACGCATCCACCCTCGAAGACTTCGCCGTCAATTCAACAATACAGGTATTCTCCGCAACATCCACCACCCTCCCTCCGAACTGATCCGCTAGTGTTTTAATCGCCGCAAGATGTAAATTCTTCGCTATCAAAACCTCACTAGCCTGTGCCAATCCTTGTACCCTCCCCGGATAGAGACCCCTCGACTCGAAAGACCTTGCTAGAGCCTGTTCTCGATTGACTTTATCTCCGTTATTCTCCCCGTCTGCTGTTACGAATGGTGGTGGGTGAGTATGATCTTGCATCTCTATTGCCGAGTCTAAGGAGGTTGAATCGTGTGATGTGGGTGTGGAAGGGGTGGAACCGGTCAGTTGATCTTGGGCGTATTCTGGGCCGAGGATGGAGAGTTTGGCGAGGAGGAGTTCGCGTTCAATCGTGGGTGTTTGGGTGTAGTCGAGTACTGCCCAGACGGGGATCTGGAAAGTAGCATGGTCTTCAGCTTTGAGCGAGGTGCTGATGATGTAGGGGACATACGAGATCCTCAAGCTGTCGTCGAGCTTGTTCTATTACACCATCCTGTCCTCGAAGGACGATACACATCCGCGATAGATCTCTTATCTCAGTCTGGCACACGACGAGGGAATCTGTGACAAGAGTCAGTTTCGTATCACTAGTTACTACTGCTGCTATTTTTCTCTGCTAGACTCACCAATGTTGAACCCTCTTCCAGCAAGAATCCCAGATACACGAGAGAGCACACCCGGCTCATTCTGCACCAAGCAATTCAGGAGATGCCTGAGAACTCCGGCATAAGTAACGTCCCTCAGCTGATCATCTATCAGACGAAGCATGACTGACCGCTTGTACGGCTCGAGACTAGGAGGAGGGGTATTGTATAGGATATTCGTTACTGCTTCTTCTGCTGAAACGGCCCGAGGGTGTGCACCAGCGAGATGAGGGAGTCTTCGTGATGGTCGATGCATTTTGTCTGAGGATGGGGGTCAGCCATAAGCTTTCCACACAAGTACATCGGAAGGTGGACTCGGGTCCGGACTCACAATCCAGAGCGCTCGTGCTGTCATCTATAGGTTTTGGAGGGGTTTGAGCCAGCCGAGGGGGAGTGGTGGAAGAGCATCGTGTCAAGGCCGGTATAGCACGAGGAAGCGTACGAAGTGGTCCAGCGATTTTATGCGACATCATACATAGGACGTACAGGTCTCCAACTGTCAAGCAAGTCGGGTCTCCGGGAAAGCCCCCCAAAAAATCAAGTGACCCTTCGTCCCCCGAAGAAATCAATGAGTCGCGCAGAGCTAGCACGGAATCTCGATCAATCTCCACTCTTTATCCACAGCCGCCACTACCTAATACGCCGATTATGCCGTGTTTGGTTTCATCCATAAGCTAAATCTCAGGGTCTCATGGCGGCTGATTTTGCCGAGTTGCCTTGTTGATACACGAAATCTAGCCCTTGCGATGGGCTGATATAGCATACCAAAATATCCGTAATGACCTCATGCCTCCATGCACCGCTCCATGGAACTGTTTACTCCCGTTCTACCCATCCATCGATCCCTCCAACATGAGATGATACCGTCATGCGACTTATGTTCCAGCTGGTGAAGGTGATACACCCCGTGTGTAAGGGGCGAAAGGAGGGGGAGGGACTGTCCGAATTGCTTTGTTGATGACACGCTAGGCTCGGGCCGCTGCTCCAGTTCCTCCCCATCCTTCAAGCCCCTCACCTTCTTTTCCTCTTCTTCTTCATATCGCATAGCAGCTCATAAAAGCATTTTTTGACGGATTCTCATCCCGACTGACTCGCCAAAACCGGCACACCACGCTCTTTTTCGACAAAAACACCTATCCGTCACTTAACCCCTTCTCTCAACCTCAGTTTCATCCCCTAGTCCATAGCCATCATGTTCAATACCCTCGCCACCCTTTTCACTGCCGCTCTTGTGCTCAACCCAGTCCTCGCAAGAGTGTACATCACCAGTCCGGTAGGAACCACGGTTGGCACCGGTGGTCAGGTACTCAACGTCTCATGGGGTGAGTTTTTCTCCCGCTTGATCACGATCAATACAATGTCCTGATGTACCGTGCTGACTTCTTCCAGCCGATGACGGTCAAACCCCAACCGTCGGCGCAGTCGGACCATGCTCCATCGACCTATACACCGGGTCCATGGATGTCCAAACCAAACTCCAAAACCTCGCGGCGAGCGTAGACGTCGGGAAGACAAGCTCGATCCGCTCAACCATCGATCCCACCGTCGGACAGAGCGGTGGGTCTAGCCTGCCCGCATCAGATTCTCGCAAGTACTGATGATCGTGAGCAGGTGCCTATTACTTTGTTCGGTTTGCGTCACTCTCGCTGAAGGACGCTACGAGTCCTCAATATCCCTATGAAGCTTTCTCAGCCAAGTTCTCGTATGTTCTCAAGACTCATCTCTTGGTGCTCTGGCTGATCATTGTGCGGAATCAATGCGATGACCGGTACATTCAACGCATCCGTCCTCGCCCAACTGTCAAGCAATTACACAACCACCACCGCTTCGACTACCGCCATGTCTTCGGTGAGCCACTCCTCTCTCATGATCGCAAGCGATGGACTGACTTGCAACAGACCACCATGATGACCTCAACACACGCTTCGTCTACCACCGCTGCCACGACTACCTCCAAGGCTGCAGCATCCGCTTCCGCATCCGCTTCCGCATCCGCTTCCGCATCCGCTTCCACTTCTGCCAAATCCGGCGCTAAGCCTCGACTCGCTGTACCTCTTGGTCTCGTTGCTGGTGTCATCGGTTTGGCCGGCTACTTCTGCCTGTAAATCAAGTTCATGGAGTACACTTGAGCGGAGGGAAGAAAAGAGGGTTAGGAAGGACAGTAAGTTCAGAAGTGCTCGCAATCATGTCAACTTCTATAAACCACTTCGCTTTTTTACCTTTTGTCTACTGTCACGAGTTTGACCTTGAAGGTCTGAGATGTATGACCTAACGACCGTACCATTGAATGATCCTGCATCGCATGCAAACATAAACCCTAGTTGAGGAAGCGTAGTGCACCAAACGCTATGTTCAGGATCGTCCCCAACATGATGCCCATCTGCCTTCATCAGCTACTCGGTCTTTATTGCACAATCTCAACCCACCTGCATCCTCTTTCCAAACACAACAGACGGCATAAACTCCCCTCCGATACCCGGACTACTGCTCACTCTCTCACTCACAGGCGTCTCATCGCTCTGCGCTGCCTCGGCATCCGCATCGAAAAAGTTTGGTAGCGGCAGTTCACGGAAGAAGAAGAGGGAAGTGAGGGGGAAGAGGTAGCCTGTTAAGAGACCATGAAGGATAGAGGTGTACATTCCTTCTGATGAGGCTGGCGAGCGAGTCAGTGCTAGGTGGTATCAGCGGGGAACGTAGGACTTACTAGTAGCCGTCTCTGCCGTGAGGTCACCTTCGATCCACTGCTCCTCCAACGCTCGGGCATGTTCATCGTCTATACCACCAGTCAGCGACGAGGCTTTCCGCCGGCGTCTTCGATCTGAAAGTACACCACCCCTCGGCACCACCCCTCGCTCAAACTCACTGACATCCCCCAAATCCATCCCATCCGGAACTTCTTCACCACGACTCTCATAAAACTGTCTCCTCATACTAGCCACATCCGCCGCGCTCAACCCAGCATCAAGAAGGACATCGAATCCTCTCCTCCTCGGTGCAGAAACCTAAATCCATTTCATCAACACTTTCCAATCTCAGAACAGAGTAGAGGTCAACTCACCTCATCCCCTTGAACTGCAACTTTCCGCTTCTCATCAACCCTCCCACCGACATTACAATGTAGCCAAACCCTGGCTTTATCCCCTCTTACACCTTTTCTCGGTAATTCCCCAGCTCGACTTGGAGCCGGTTCGTCCTCGGTCAACCCGACTTCCTTGAGGACGGACTCGACATCACCTCCTACACCTGCTGCTTGTCGTCGAACACGTTCTTCGAGGGATCTCAACCAGGGGAGAAGGAGGATGCCGTCTGTCAATAGTCGTCCAGAGTGAATCAATCGGAGTGAGAGGGGTGAGAGCGCTGATCGGAGGTGTCTTATCTACATCGAATGAGTTGCGCCCTCCATCTGGGAAGGAAAGGTGGACTGAAGTGAGGTTGAAGAGGGGAAATCGAACTCACTTGCTCCTTGACGGAACCGACAGATTCCCCTTCCTCAACCCAGAGTTCAAGGTTCCCACCTCCTGATTCACTCTCATTCGAGAAAATGATAGTGACGTTCCTCCCCGTTCTGCCGGTACCGAGACTCGAAGAAGTACCTAGATCGAGGTCTCCGTCGTAGCCAGATTCTAGCGCAGGCTCGGGATCGATAGTGAGAGCGCGTTGTTTCCCTTTCGCTTTTTCTGAAGGGAGGTAGCGTCGTGCAGCGAGTTTGGAACGGGAGGCGGCGGAGAGTTGGGTTACTGGTGGAGGTAGGAGAGGTTCAGTATCAGGTTGTGAGGATGTCGACATGATAGTGCTGGCCCTGAGAGGGAAGAGGGAATTCGAAGTGCGATTGAGAGATAGTGGACGGGATTGAAAGGAGGACTGGTCGGGTGGAGGTGGTCGCACCGGTTGAAGCGTGTGGCAGAGTGGCAATCACTCCTTGCATGTCCTATCCTTGCATGTCCTAACCGTTCCTAACCGTTCGCCACCTGAAGAGGACGATCGTATGGTCTTACAATCGTGTTCCAGGGTTGTGCACCGAATGAACGTGCATCATGAGCAATCCACGATGATCTCGTCACCATCACCGAACCACCACCCCACTTCCCTCCCCTCCTCTTCGGTAATCTCAGATATCTTCTCCCTCTCTTCACCTTCGCCGCGAACAGTCCAGATCTTTAGCGCCTGAAAGTCTCCCAAAGTCATCTGCCTCGCCACCTTTCGTCGAAGAAGAGATATTGGTGATACTGGCAAAACAGATATATTGAAAGGGTTACGCTGTGCTGGGTATATATGAAGGGCTTAGCTGGATCAGCTCCGAAATCCAAACCTAATGTTCATCACTTACTTATCATTTTCGAACGCAATGCGGAGGTCTTGACCTCATTTGTTGTTTCTGGCAGTAGGTCGTGCTGGATGCACAAGGTCTCGTAGCGGCCCCATTCTGACGTTTTCATACCGGGATGTGAGGCCAGCAGTCTACCAACGAAAGAAATGTAGAAAAGCTCCGCATCCCGTCTTTCTGCGGGAGTAATCGGTGTTAAGTTGAGCAATTGTAAACCTGAGAACGAGGCGATGAGAAGTTGGCGATCGTAAGAGGAATCATCAGGGATTCGAGATGAGTTCAGGAAAGAGGCCTCGATATGTTTTCGCGGTTTCTGGCGGGACCATCGAAGATTACGAAGCTTTCCAGATGTCCAAGCTTCGAGCGCGTCGATATCCGACCAAAACGCGAACGAGTTGTCGAGAAGGATGAGATTGGTAAGATTTGGGAAGATGTCGGACGAGGGTGACGGATGAGGCGGTCGAGGCGGTATCGTCAATATAGGAGTAGAAGAGAGGTTCAAGCTTTCCAGGCTGGAGATCCTCAGCTCGGGTCTGTACGAATACTGTGTTCCAACTTACGTATTCAGACCGGCGAGCACGATAACGATGTCTTCCCAAGAGCTCACATTACAACCCGCCAGACTAAGCGTCTTCAGCTTGACGGATATCATCTCGTGCTCCGTCCCCACGCTTGTCCCTAGATCTCTCATCAGAGCGTTATTGTTCAGGTCCAACACTTCGAGTCCTGGGAGGTATCTTTGCAATTCCATAACCTATCGATGTCAGTACAGATTTCACCACACACTCACTTCTTGCCAGGTGATACAAGCGTTTCCGAGATACAGTTCGGTGATATACCCGAACGCGCTTGCCAGACGAGCTATGAGTTTTGGCGGGACTTGATACGGCAAGTGGGCTATTCGAGAATCACTATGACTCCCTCAGCTCTGACCTGACCCGTCTTAGAAGACGCTTACTTAAGTACGAGAGTCCGCAGGGAAGGTAGACACTCGACGATCTCAGCGACCGCCTCCCACGAATTTAAGAGGTTTTGCGACAGGTTGACGGTTCTGAGACCTGATTACTTCCAGTATGAGCTAGGCATTGGCAAGAAAGAGCCATTCCTACCTTTCAGCCGTTCCCGCAATAACTCCCTCGTCTCGTCATTCCCGCCGATACATCTGATCCATTCCCCTTCCAATCCCATTTCTCGTAACTTCTCCAACCGACCGACTCGTCTCTTCACATCATCGAACTTTGGTGCGTCGACCACGATAGCTGAGCCTGACGAGCCGAGTATGATGCTCTCAGCGGATTGAATCGAGCTTGAAGATTCGGCTGCCGGGTGGAGAGGTCCATATCGGTTTATAACAGCTTCCACGAAAGTCTTGCCCAGCTCGAAGATCTGCCCTCTTCCCGCTTTGATGAAAGATCCAGCGCCATCTTGTCGCGTCTGGAAGACTTGAAATCCGTCGTAAGATCCCGAATGGCCTTTTCCTTTTGCCGGATCATCGTATTCGACTCCATACCAGATCTGCTGAGGTGCCTCCATGGGATTGGATTCGGTCGATGCCGGAGGGAGCGGACCGATATATTTTAATGTGATAGGTGCGCGAGTCTTCGCATGAAGGTATTGTGCTCCGATGACATAGAGAGGCGAGCTGGAGGTAGCGGGAAGACCCGCTTCCATATTGCTTCGATCATCATTCGCAACAGACTCTGATCAACAGTATGAGTACTCGCAGTATCATCAACCACCTCCACCGCTGAAATGCCTCTTCCACGTGGGCAGCTATTGCCGCTTTTCCGGCGAGTCCTTGGCCAAAGCTGAAGTTGTTCTTCCGACTAGAGTGTACCATACAGCATCGATCGTCATGTCTCTCCTCCTGAGTACAGTTCCACTCCGTGCCGCACGATCGCTCCCAGTAAGCCGACAGCAAGCTCGATTCGTCCATTTCGAGAATGTAGTTGACCAGTGAGTTCCGCTTCGCCTACCTACATCGATGGATCGCGAGGACGATACAATCATAGACCGTATGCTCATCAACCTGGACAGCACCCTCCCCACATCGGTGAAGAACAAACCCTGGCTCGCTGCGAAGATGCTACTGTACGCCGGATTCGGCTTCGGTCTTCCCTTCTACGCCGTTCGGTTTCACATGTACTTCTGTTCATTCTACTTTCCGTAATAGAATGTGCGAAAAGGTCCCTGCTGACGAGGCGTTGTTGACAGGGCGAAGTCGCAAACGGGATGATCGAGTGATCGAAGCTATTTAAGCCGGGATGGATATGGACGAGGGATCATGCATGTTGTTGAATCATTCCCTCGACATATTGGGGTATGAACGTATCCCACCTACAGCACCTCTCGGTTGCTTCTTCTTCTCATACCTCCAGGTAAAAGACTACGTTGCCACCCGCCATTACGAAATCGTGAGAAAATGTGATGTGCCGCCTGAAGGCAGCTGCCAAGCAAGATTTGATTTTCCGCGTCTTGCGTTTCAGCTACCTTGAAGGATCTATCAGGACTGGAACACAAGGTCCCAACTTTCACCTTTAGCCATGGTCTCGTCTTCCCGCAATGCTCGCGCAGTTCTGAGCATGGTCCTCAGGTTAACGCGGTCGGGACCAGTACTAAGGCTGCTTCCTCATCATTCACCAACCGTTCTTACATCTCTTCCATCTAGATCCCTTGGCTTATCGACCTTTTGTAGAGGTTGGTGATGGCGACAGTGTCTCCGGAAACCCATCTGAACGCGATCGTAGGCTATGCAACCACGACCTCCGACCCAGCAACACCCTCAGACCCAACCCTCGACAAAGCTCTCGACCTGATCGAATTTGGTACACGATTACTGGAAGAAGGGGATCTCGAAGCGGCGAGAGGGTCTTACAGAGAAAGCTTAGCTGTAAAGGACACCAGTGGTGGATGGTTCAATCTCGGGGTCAGCCTTGCATAACCCAATCTCTCGTTGAATCGGATGCTGATGATAGGGACAGGTCTGTGAATATCACCTCAGTACGCTGGAAAAGCTCGTTCCGCTCAGGTTTTGGCTTATGGACGGCAGAGAATCAGAAAGCAGCGATTGAAGCTTGGGGAAAATCCATCTCCATGTCCCCTTCTGCAGACGCCTACACAAGTAAGTCACAAGTCGACAATTCCTAAGTTAAGCGAGAGGTGAGCCAGTGTTTGATTGATTGGGTGGTTACAGATCTCGCTTCCGCGTATATCCTTTCGAAACCACCTCAACCTGCTCTCGCTATCAAATACCTAACGTTAGCTCCTTCTCCCCTAACAGCCGCGACGAGAGACATTTAAGCTGATGAGCTTAAAGTTCCGCTTTGGAACTATCACCAGAAGACCCAGAGGTGAGGATTCGCGGTTGAGAACTCGATATATTGCGGCCTGATCTTACCCATCGTAGATCGCTTTCAACCTAGCCGCAGTGCTCGAGTCCAGTAAGTCTGCCTCGGAAGTAGTCCAATGTCTGCGTGTGCTGACCCTTCCTAGCGGATAATCTGGATACCGCCCTGAAGTTATATGAAAAAGCTCAACTGGGCGGTATTGAGCGAGCAGCCCAGAACGTTCGCAGCGTCAGCGCGAAACTTCTTGCCAAGCGGGCGACAACTCAGACTGCCCAATGACACTTTGGAGCAGGATCGCCGCTTGAGCCGGCGGAGCGCTTGTCATTATTGTCATGGATTAGTATACACACAGCGCTTCTCATGATCATCATGCATCATACCTTCCAGCAGGCCCATATGTGCGGCTAGGATTCAATCCCTGTCTATGTGTCGAGGCTTTTAGAAGCCAAACTCCTCCCTGGCAAGCTTCGCACACCAACCCTCCTCATCCGTCTCGACAACGTATCCTTTCAACTTACTCCCACCCTTCGTAATCTCCCTGACCAGTCCTTCCTTCTGACCGTTCCTCGTTTCATCCACCTCCGCTCCAAGCCATGCAAGCTTCTGTAGTACATCCCGACGCAGCTCCGCCCCATGTTCTCCAACCCCGCCGGAGAAGACGAGACCGTCGATCTCGTCAAGTGGGATGGTGGATAGGAGCTTGAATAGGTATTGTGAAATGTATGACATCAGTCGGTCGAGGTAAATTCTATACGCGAGCGATGCTGATTCCTGGTCTGAAGAAGAGGAACCGAAAGCACGCGTGATGATGGTCCCGAAATTGGTAGTCCCAGCCAAGGCTTGAAGACCAGATTTCCTGCTGTCAGCGAGGATATTACACTGTTTACTCACTTATTCAGCGTCGCCTCTGCTTTCGACACCTTCATCCCCTCGATACCTGCATCTCCCGCCGGATCATGGATCGCATGGAAGATAGCGGTCGGATCGATCGTCCCAGACCTGGTGCCACCTATCAACCCCTCGAGAGGTGTCAAGCCCATACCTGTCATCAGTACTGCACATTGCTATAACTCACTCGTATCGATCGATTTTCCGCCTTTGATGCAGCAACTCGAAGCGCCTGATCCGAGATGCGCAACGACGATGTTGATCTTTTCTTCGGGCTCATGTAAATGCTTTGCCATGGATGACACGATGGAAGCGTAAGATAATCCGTGAAAGCCGTATTTCCGGATAGGCATGGCTGTCTCGAGCTCGGGTTCGGGTATGGCATAGGTGTATGTTTCCGGTGGGATGGTTTGCTACCTATCAGCGAGATCCGGAACGTCGACTCACGTGGAAGAGGGTATCAAAGACTAAGAGGGAGTTGTGGTCAGGTAAAGCGTCTAGGCATGATCGAACGGCTAGGACTGCGTGGTGGTTCTCCGGGTAAGCTTGGGAGAATTCGCTGTACTTACGTGTAAAGGAGCGAATTCAGATAGTTTGTCCATCTCCCCGAGACCTTCTTCATGCTCTTTCGTTATTCGAATACCGCTCTTATGAGTTCCTCCGTGTACTCTGCGGGTCAGCCCCGGAGCGATACGTACCGCTTACACTCGGTGCGTGACATATTTGATATCCTCCTTCTTGAATGTACCGGAAGATTGAAGCTTTCCAAGTAATAACGGAACGAGCGATCCGTCTGCCACAAATCAGTGAATTCGCTCCACTCCTAGAAACTTACATTCAACACTCCCTCCATCCTCCCCTTCTTCATTCACATCCTTCCCCTTCTGTCCCTCCCATGACACCTTGATCTTCACCTTCTCACCCTTCGAGCTTATATTGCTCACTCCGAGGTCGGCGACGGTCAAGAGTGGCTCGGTCTTGCTCGAAGGAATTTCGTACAGCTTCCCCTTGATCGAAGAGGAGCCACAATTGATGGCGAGGACGTACATTGTTGAATGGGGCGACGTATAAGAAGCTCGCACGTTCACAACAACCGCTTTTCGGGGCTGACGTCGTCGCACGTGGCGAAGAATCTTGAGAGTTGTGGAGAGATGTGGGGAAGGATTCTGTCCGGAACCCATCAAAAATAAATATGATCCGTCCCGGCTGTGCAACGCGTTTAACCGAAAAGTTTCCCCAAAATCTTCCTTTGACCGAGGATACTACATCAAACCCTCTTCCAATCGAATCAGTCTCGACAGGAAATCGATATGCTGAATAAAGCCCTGCGAGTTTCCAGTCGTGCTCTTCGTGCTCGCTCTCTTGTCCCCTGTAGCCATGTTCGAGCCTTCTCCGCCTCCCCGATATCCCGAGGAGTACAGGAGATATCTCGAGAAGCCATCGAGACGCCTTTGAGCTTGTGGAATTACACCGAAGAGGAGAACATGCTGAGAGAGACGGGTGAGTCGGAGCAAAACTACTCAAGGGCTTACGATTAGTGAGGAGATTCGCACAGGATGTCGTCGGACCAAAGGTTAGAGAGATGGATGAGAAGGAACACATGGATCCGGTGGGTCGTGCCATTTCACCTTCAGTAGAGACTTACCTCTCCAGGAAATCATCAAGGGTCTTTTCGACAATGGAGTAGGCCAGCTCATTCCCCTCAGGAGTGTTACTCACCACCTCCAGCTCATGGGCATCGAAACCCCCGCCGACCTATCAGGTTCAGAATGCTCCTTCACCTCCGCTATCATCGTCGTCGAAGAACTAGCCAAAGTCGATCCCTCTGTCGCGGTGATGTGCGACGTACACAACACACTCGTGAACACTGTGCTCCGGGTATACGGCAACGACGCGGTCAAGGAGAAGTGGCTTCCTGATCTCGCTACGACCAAGGTGTGTGACGGAATGGGCACCTTCTGCTTACTAACGCTTCTCCTCTCGTCAGGTCGGATCGTTCTGCTTGAGTGAGCCGGCTTCGGGATCCGACGCGTTTGCCCTACAGACTACGGCGAAGAAGGATGGGGATCATTACATCATCAATGGGAGCAAATCGTGAGTTTCCCTGTGTGGACTGGCTGACCTCAGGTGGATCTCAAATTCCGGGGAAGCCGATACCTTCCTCATCTTTGCGAATGTGGATCCTTCGAAAGGGTACAAGGGGATCACCTGCTTCGTGATGAGCAAGGATCAGGGTGTGGAGATTGCAAAGAAGGAGTCGAAGGTGGGTCTGAGGCGCGACGAAGCTGACAGTAAAGCTCGGCATCAAAGCGTCGTCCACATGTCAGCTATCGTTTGACGACGTACGGCTGCACAAGGATAGTATCGTCGGCGAGATTGGCAAGGGGTACAAGGTGGGTGGTTACGGTGAAGCATAGCTGACCCCAGATCGCCATCGAGATCCTGAACGAGGGCCGAATCGGTATCGCAGCACAGATGGTCGGCCTCGCTCAGGGAGCTTTCGACCACGCCGTCGGGTACGCCTACCAGCGCAAGCAGTTTGGGAAGTACGTCGGAGATTTCCAGAAGATGGGACATGATTTCGCGGATGCGGCGATCAAGATTGAGGCGGCGAGGTTGTTGACGTATAATGCTGCGAGATTGAAGGAGGAGGGGAGGTTTTTCACGCGGGGTGAGTCAAGTGACGGCGGCACAAGCTGATAACATACTCAGAGGCTGCCATGGCGAAGTGAATTGGCTGCGCTTGCCTAGGTGAAGCTGACGTTCTTAGGTACTACGCCTCGGTGATCGCACAGGAAGTTACTGGCGCCGCGATCGAATGGACGGGAGGAGCCGGGTTCACACGTGATTTACCTCTCGAGAAGCTTTGGCGAGACTCGAAGATCGGGGCGATCTACGAGGGAACGAGCAACATCCAGCTTGAGACGATTGCCAAGCTTATCCGTGAGTCTATCCGCTCTGAACTAAGCTGATACTCGCAGGCAAAGACTTCGTTCAATCATGATGCGGCTCTGTAGCGGTTTTATTCTGTCATGCATGCTTCAGCTTGTACGACGGGGATACCACCAGATCCCTTCTTTCTCCTTGACGACTCTGACGAACTTTGCAACGAGTTTGTCCCGTTCTTTCGTGTCGCCATCGCGTGTGAGACCGCGTACGAACGGTGCCATGTCTTCAGGTCGCCAGCGTGGACGAGTGAGAAAGAGATCAGCGAAGCGCGTTATGGGGTGAAGTGGGAGAGAATGAGCTGGGAAGGAGATGATCGTGGGGGTATGTGACAACGTGGTCGGGGTATTGATGAGGTAGTCGCCCTGCGTCTCAGCGCGTTCTTCGGTGTAGCTCACCTCAAGGAATTTGACGTCGATAAGTTCGGCCCATGTCTCTCCGACTTGCTCCCTCCAATCGCCAAGGAACAGATCAAGCGCTATGCCATCGCTTTTGAGACTGGCCAGGAGTCCTCTTCCAACTTCAACAACCATCCTCCGCGCATCCACCTTCCAAGTCTCCCGCTGAAGCTCCCCAGAGAGACTCATCACCGCTCTCCCAAGCTCGGAAGGGAGATCATGATCTTCCTCTAGTGCATCGACTATCGGTATAACCGGAGCTTCAACCTCCGGTAGTTTGATCGTTGCATGAATCGTGAGTAGGGTGAGCATGATACAGAGTAACGGTCCGAGCTCTCTCGGGGGGAGCAGTAACATCCTCCCTACCTAAATCAGCTATCATGCTTGTACAGCCTGACAACCGAACCCACCTTCAACCTCAACGACGTTCCTCTCCGAAAGCCCCGCCTTAAACTCCCCCTCACTCCCCTGAACAACACTCTCCAACTGCGCTCTCGTCCATCTCCTCCCTTCATCCCTCTTGCGTTTCCCAAGTCCGGCCCATTGACTCGGCTTGAGGACAGTTCTGATCCGCTCGAGGTTCGCTGCCTGAGGAACGCACTCGAGGATCTCATGGCATACATCTCTGACTTCCAAGGTCGGTCGGCTCAAAGACAAGAGTTTGATCGAAGGGGACGAAGTAGAGGTGGAAGGAGGAGGAGGAGGAGGAGGAGGTCGGAGGATGACGAGTGAGTTTGAGATTTGGACTGTACGCAGGAGGAAGGTCGTCGTTGGTGTGCAGAGGACAGCGTCGTCGGATGGTCGGCCTTTGATCGTGAGTCTACGTGTTGTAGTTTCAGCGAAACGGATCATGAGAGTGAGGGATGGGCCAGACTGACGGGAAAGGTTCCGAAGAAGACTCGACTTTCTTGAGGATCTCTGCAGGTAGCTCGAGCAGTTGATACGATTCTTCTTGGGTTCCTGGCTCGGCATGGGCTGGGAAACGGATCGTGAATTTGTGCTTTGGGAGCGTGGTGCCTATTGGCATGGCGATTTGTATGTCTCGGACGATTGAAGCTGATCATGAGGCTTCTTGCCGCATGACGACGTAAAGATAGACGCGTCCGTGGAGGTATTGATTTTTGACGCGACCTCACTCCGCAGCTTTCTTGACACTCCCTCACTTGCGTAAGGTAAAGCCTCTCTCGCAGCATCTCCCATGAAAGCCGTATACATTGCATTTTCTTACTTTTGCTACCACCGCCTCTCCGCCCCCCGTCGCCTACTTCAGATCCTGCTTGAGCACAAACCTGTACCTGACCTTGTTGTTCTTCACCGCCTCGATCGCCTTCGCCGCCTCTGACATCGGTAGGATCTCGTCGATGATCGGTTTGACGCCTTTCTCCGCGGCGAGTTTGAGCATACGATTGCTAAGATTATGAGATAACGCCTCATACGTAGCGAGATACTCACACCTCAACCTTCGAGCCGATGTGGGAACACCCGATGCAGCTCGCATTCGACTGCATGATCTGCGGCTTGAGTCCTTCCCAATCTCCATCCGGTAATCCAACCGAAACAAATTTGCAATCAAGCTTAAGCGTCGACAAGAGCTCCGAGATCGGGATAGCAGCGGCGTCAGCGGTACTGAGCATGAAATCGATCTTGTCAAAGTACGGTTTCTCGAAATCTTTATCGGCTGTGGCGACGAATTCGTCCGCACCAAGGATCTTAAGGCAATCGTCCTTCTTTGAGGTGGAGTGGGAGAAGACGACGACTTTTGCACCGAGGGCTTTGGCGAATTGGATGGCGAAGTCAGCGGCGACCGTGAGCACAGCGGACGGGGGTGGATGTTTCGATCAGTGAACGACTTACGACCGAGACCTCCTACACCGACGATCCCGATGGTCTTACCTGGTCCGGTACCGTTACGGACAAGCGGGGAGAACACGGTGAGACCAGCGCAGAGCATCGGCGCGGCGTCTTCCGACTTGAGCGCTTCGGGGATGGTGAAGACGAATCGACCGTGTGTGCGGATCATCTGGGAATATCCGCCTTGCGCCATGACATCGTCGGCTAAGCACGTCAGTAAAGATCCCAATATCGGGCCGACTCACGGAACGGCGCGTTGTACGTGCTAAACATCGTCAGCCTAGTCGTGTCGCGCTGACTTACTCCACCTGCTCCGGACAGTACTGCTCATTATCGCTTTTGCACCTATCACACTTCAGACACGCCAAAACTTGCGCTCCGACCCCAACCTGCTGTCCAACCTTGAACTCGGTCACCGCCTCACCAACATGAGTGACCTTCCCGATGATCTCGTGACCGGGGCAGATCCAATCAGCCGAAAGAGGTCCCCAGCCGCCAGTGACGGTGTGCACGTCAGATCCGCACACACCGCAGTACTCGATGTCAAGGGTCACGTCATGTGGTCCGGCCGTCTTGAGCTTGTACTCCTGGACAGTGAAGTTTTGGTAGTTCTTGGTGTCTGGACGTCAGCGTGGTCGAGCGAAAGGACCCACCAGAGACCCCGTAGCCTTTGCTGTGAGTGGGGATGGACATTGCGCTTTTCGTTGCTTGCAAAGGTTCTGCAGTGAATGATAGTTTGGTCCAGTTGAATTAGTTAGTGTAGACAGAATAACTTTTGCTCTAATTCACTCCGCGACTCCAGGAGATCCCCAATGACGCTCGCTCAGATTGCTTCCGGCGACTACATAACGCTGAAGTGGTTCGGGAAAGTCGTACTCTGAGATCAGCCATCTACCCGGCGACTGGTTTCGTCGTCTCCTTCCAGTAGAAACACCCAAATCCCCATCCAACTAGGATCTTCTTTGCTCTGTTTGCTTTTCTTACTTACTCAGACGTACTAGTCAAGGAAACTTTTCTTACTTTACTCGGCTATAGTAACCAAAGGTGGGGAAGATGACTTTTACCTGTTGATCCCAAGTTCCCGGGACGTGAACCTTTCCCTTTGACGTGGCACGTGACGGGTACTACGGTAACCTAGGGGACGGTACCTGGGACGAGTGCTCGTTACTCCAAGTAAATTCAAAAACCTACTCATGGAGATGGACAGATCTGAACGCTTGATGGTTCGAGAAGTTTAGCCCTCACTCAACCGATGGGAAACGGATCGGTAAATGAGATGTAATTAGTGGGATCGACCGGTCATATATTTAGCGGTTTCGCGCGGACTTGTAGATTGATACCGTTTAGCGGCAGAATGACCCATATTATGTACTCACCAACCGACCCTTCTGGCATGTTACCGATAGCTCTCTTGAGACGTGTCGGTCCGTCAAACCGCCCTTGGATTGGAAACGCCTCGTTCGCACTGCGAGGCGAAACCCCTTCCTCTCGCAACGCCTTACAGACCACCGAAATGTTTCTGGAACCTGCTTCGACAATGAACCCCTCAGGCTGTCGGATATATCGACTTTTGTTCCGAGGTTAGCTCCTGGATTGCAACAACGAGCTTCTTGTGAGTATACAGATGCTTCCGGCGAGTACACAAGACCCCAGCCTCGAGAGGATACTCGCGGGAATTCTCATAACGATGAATACGGCGAAGCGCCCCACCGATTGTTTCAATTTGACTCTTCCGGCGAGTACCCGTCCGTTTCGATGAGTACTCCGGCGAGTATGCCAGATAAGACTCCGATGAGCGTTCCGGGCTGCACTCGACCGAAGCTTCACGCGCGTGCTCTCGTGGGTGTTCTGACGATCATATCAGACGCACCTCCTTCGAGAGCGTTCGACAGTGATTGGGTGCTTCAGCGAGTCAACGACCACTCTTCAGCCAGTCCGCGAAGAACACATATGAACATCCATCTTCCGATCCGGTGGCGAGTCCGGGCGAATCTGGGGGTGTTCTGACTTGCACCCGCTACGAAACGCTCCACCTATCCTCTCTAGTCAAGTTTTTCCGGTGTGAAATCGTAGCAGCGACGGTTCCAGCCAGTATCCTTTTGAGCGAGTGTCCTTTCGGGCGAGTATTATTCCACCGAGTACTCCTTCCGGCGGATTCGGGCGAATATCCGTTCGAGCGAGTACTCCTTTACGCAATGCGCTCCCTAAGCGATTATTACTCAACCCCAACTTCCCATGAGTAAATCATTACCCATCCATGCGGATCACTACGCTCCAGCCAAGCGCTTTGCAAATCGCGTTCGATTCACGAACGGGATCTTTTTCGGACTGTTTCTGGACCTCGCACGGGCGTAAGGTGTCACGGAACGTATGGACTCACGTGGGATCAACAGGTAAAAGTCCTCTCTCCGACCTTGGTTCCTAAGATTAAGGACGAAGAGGAGACTTATCGGTTGAGTAAGTAGTCTTCTAATCACTCTTTATTATTCTGATGAGCATCAGGTAAGTATCGTAATCAACGGTATGGCTGACAAGGAGATGAGCAGCCTGATGGCGACTGCAAGGTCGACTTTGCTTTTGAGACTTAGGTTAGAAGAAGTCCTATGCCACTTAGTCTAATCACTATCACTTAGCATACGCACCTGCTGATGTTGAACCTTCGGTGGACAGACGACTCTCTTCGTCATCGGGAATCAAGCATGTGAGTACGACTGCGATGAGCAGTATCTTCGGGCTTCATCAAGTCTAGCAGGTTAGGTATTTCGCATGCCGTCGGTAAGCGATGCCTTGCGAGGGACAGGTCGAGAAGACTTCCTTCCGCCTTGGTATGAACATACATGAATCATTCCCCGAAAGCATTAAGGCCTATCGTGACATACCACAGTCCATGACGAGAAGACGGAGAAGAAGATCCGATCATTTGGACCGATAAGTACAGCAAGAGACGACGTAAGGCAGGACGGCGAGTGTCTCGAAGACGAATGCGACCCATGTGAGATCTGCGTTGAGTCAGCGAGACCTTACCGAGTAGACTTACAGAGTGAAGGGCCCGCGGTAACGTAGATCCCGAGTGCGGAGCCGTACTGCACCTTGACGATCTTGAGCCATGCGTCTTTAGCGATGAGCGCGGTCCACAAAGCGGCACCGCTGAGACATGTCAGCTGAGCCATGTCGAAACGGAGTCACTCACAACATGAGGAGGAAAGCGCTGAGCCCCGCACAGGCCGCTGCGATGAGGAAGGTGATCTTCATCTTGAGTACGCCGACGATCAATGCGATGAGGGCGAAGCATGACCCAACCTACGCGGATCAGCACTTCCTTGAAAAAGCAGGAGGCGCTTACGAAGACCATCCCGCTGCCGACTCTGGACATGGCATGGTTGTACCCGTTATCCCGGAAGGTCGAACTGGGGATGATGGAGTCGGTTTGGTTCTGGAACTTCGACGGGGTATCGGCTAGCATCTGAGCGAGGGGTTCGGCGGCGTAACCGATTGTGGTGGAGTTGCAGATCCCGGAGCCGTCGGTTTGGTACCCGCAGCCGCCTGGTGGTGTCAGCGAAGGTGACCCAGAAAAACTTCGAAACAGGCACGAAGAAGAAGTAGCAAAAGCGATCCTACTAACTTGAGAGGGAGGCATTGAATGACGACTTACTGTATATACCGTATCGGTAGTACTGCCTCAACCCCTTACCCCGACCCAGAACGTCATTCTTCGTGTCGTACAGACCCCCCGCAGAAGTTTTGGTAGCACCCTGTAGACCCGCTCCGAAGCTGGTAGTGCACGAAAGGCGAGGTCGGAGAACAGCATAGGATTTGATGCGAGAGAAGTAAATGTGACCGGAAATGGTTCACGGATAGAGTCGAAGGTGAGGAATCGCAGCCATCAGCACCACCTCCACACCTCACCACCGCACTCACGACCTCACATCAACCTGCATGAAAAATATCGAATTGGTCAGAGCTCCTGAGCTGACTTGACCGATATTCGCAAAGAGGAGGAGGATGACGGAAAGTGCTGATAGGATGGTAGCGCCGGCGACGCAGTATTCGCCTCTCATCGTGATTCAGGGGATTGATATGTTGAACGAATGTGAATGAAATGAGAGAGTGGTGATCAAGTGCACTCAGCAATGGAGACGTTTGATTGGGGAGGATTTGGGGGGAATAACGTGTGAAATTCGTCTCAAACACCCCAAGACCCCGCGCGTCCCTAGCTTTGCCGAGAACGGGGATGAAAAACAACACGCGTACCTTAAACCCGATGTGAAACAAATGCACATAAAGTATGCATACGACCTAGATACTCCCGTCTCACCTCATCTCGATGCTCTCCCTCCGTCTCCGTTACCTCCGCCACGCTCAGCACTACCCCGTCTCGGATCTCTTTCTCCGTTGCCACCGGGTTGAGGTGATTGAGCACCTGAAGGCAGATCCGCTTTTGCGAAGAAGAAATCGGTCACCGAGCCGCTGTCATCAGCTACGCTCTCTACGACCCTGCCCCACCTGAAAGTCCTCGGCATCTTCTTCTTCCCATTCTCGCTCTCCGCATCTGCCGAATAATCCTCCTCCCGATTAATGTCGATCGATTGCCCCGCTCTCGGCGTGCCAACCCCGCTTTCCTGGCCATTATATACACTCGCCTTCTTCGCTTTCTTCGCGAGATGTCGCCGTGCAGTTACAGAGTTTGAGAAAAGCGGTAACAAATACCTCTCATCTAACGCTGTGAACCATTGTCCATCACGGAAGATCATCCCTGGTTTTGGTCCCCCGTCTTCATCCCCTGCCACCGCTTCGAAGTCGCCGGGAGAGTACTGATTCGCAGGAGGTAGCGGCTCTCCCTCATCCGATTCGTCCGAGTTGGTCGAGAAGCCTGATCGCATAGCTGGCGCGCCGAAGGTTGGCCGTGCATTCGGCTTTCCTGATGACCGCCTTGAGGATGGAAGGTGTAGATTGCTCATATATGGCGAGTCGACTGGAGAATGCAGGTCGATCTCGTCGTTGTCTCCGTAAACGCCTCGTCCGTTTTGACGTGCGAAACGCCTACTTCCCGGTCCCATTGCCAACGCCAAGTTCCCGTGCTGGCTCGACCACGCCTCGTCGTCATCTTCGGAGGCATCCTCGTCCTCCACCCCGACACGAATGCCCAGCACCTCGAGCATACGAGCAGTCGTTCCGCCAAAGATGATCACGGTAAGCACGACAACGACAAGGATGGTCGTTCGCAGGGCATCCGCGTTGTCTCCAGTGATCCCTGCGGCTAGCGCCACTCCTACCGCGCCCCGTAGACCCGCCCAGAACAGCATCATCTGATACGAATGAGGTAACTCCTCGTATCGTTGTCCTCGGGTATGGTAGATCCAGTTGATAAGCTCGGAAATAGGGAAAACCACGGCGTAGCGTGAAGCCATGACGGCGATCTGAAGTCAGCTTTCTCGTATACGGGGACTCACCGCTGAGACGAGGATGAACAATGGCTTGAAGACCTGCACGTCCTGCGTGAATAGGTTTAAGCCTAGGTAGATGAAGATGAAATTCTCCGATAATTGCGCTAGGACCGCAAACATGTACTTCGTCGTCCGCTGTGTCCGCTTCGACATGGTGTGGTAGGCATAGTGCTTGAGCGTGATACCACAAAACAGTAACGACACGATGCCTAAGATCAGATCCGTTGGGATGATTGCTCACCGCTCATTGCAATCCCGTTTGAGAAGAAGTACGAGGTGTAAGCGACCAGTGCGACCAGACAACTCTCGATGTGAGGGTACATGGCGAGATTTGAATGCTTGAGTCCAAGCGAGCAGCACAAGCCGAAAGCGACGCCCAAGGCCATCGAGACGAGGAAGGAGAAGAGGAAGATCCCGACGCCATGAAACAGTGAGGAGATGTAGATATCCTCGCCGTGAAACCGGGAAAGGGTGCTGCTGTCAGCTCGAACCGGTCACCTCGGACTTACTCGTACATGACGATACTGACAGCGTCATTCAGTATGCTCTCCCCGAAGATGACTGAGTAGAGCTTCGGGTCGACTTTATAGGTATTGAATATGGCGAGGATGGTGACTGGGTCTGTGGCTGAGAGGGTTGAACCGAAGATGAGGCATTCGAGGAGGGTAAACTTTAGCCCTTCGAGGCCGAGGAAGGACCAGATATACACGAGGACCCTGATATCAGCCAGGCCCCTCGGAGCTGCTCACCCTATGCCGACAGCCGAGATGAAAGTACCCAAGAAGGCGAAGGTGAGGATGACCCCAAAGTTCCGAAAGAAGTTTTCCTTTCATCAGCGATGCCTTCGTGTTGCGCTCACCTGCTTCAGCTCATACCCTGAATTCAGGATGATAGGGGGTAGCAGAAGATTGAAGAAAAGAGTATGTTTGAATGACTGTCATCAGCTCCGCAGTTACAGCCTCCTCACCAGCATCTCCCGTATCAAATGTCCCGGTGAGAGCCTTATGATCAACCCCACCACCATCCCAGCGAAAATTGAGACAACTGTCTCATGCACCGCTCTGATCCGCTTGATCTGGAGGTAGTAGGATGTGATGAGGGCGCCGATGAGGAGGAGACATAAGATACAAAGGCCCCATCTGCACCTCGTCAGTGATCATCGTTGTAAGTGAGGTGACATACGAGGCGTAGAGCTCCTCATCCTGCGGGTTGACGGGTTCGCCAATGGGCATAGGGGCAGCAGGAGTCGACATGAAAAGAGCAGAGCTCTGTTTCAACAGGACGAAAGGGAAGAGAGGCGAAGGCTAAGGGTGTTTGATTCGGGTGAAGGGATGCGGCTGAAGTAGTGATGTTGAGCGTTGAAGGATTTCGGGGTGTAACGAGACTCAAATACACGCGCTGGAGACTGTCTGCGACCCTTGAAGTCGGCTCATGCGCGAAAAGGTGGATAGATCGTTGTCCAACTGTTATGTGCGAAATGTCAACTTTACGAGTACAGTACTCGTGGAATCCGTGGTGGCGGCGTACCCCACCACCCTTGCAATGGTTATAGACCAGTACTAACGGTTTCATACATATTGGGGTGGTACCAGAAAGCCCTCGATATACATGAAGCTGGTTCTCTCACTGCCTCAGCGCCTCTAGCTCCCCTCTCACACGTTCCAGCTCAAATTGTGAGCTAGCAGCGCGATCTTCCGTTTCTCTCCAGGACGTCTCATATCGTATAGATCGGGAATGCTCGTCCGCCAGTCGGTTTTGCATATGAGTAAGCTCAGTCTACGTCGAGTCAGCCAACAAACTCAGCTTGAAGATCAGCTGCGCTGACTCACCTGAATCTCCGCCTTCTCCACCTCACGCTTCGCCAGCTCCTCGTCAAACCTCGCGACTTTCTCCACCATCATGGCCAGATGTTCCGCCGCACGACGCAGTAACGTCCCCTTGCCCATCTTCTCTAAACCACCCGGGATAAGTCGAGCAATCTCGCCGATCCCGTCGTTAATGTTTTCCCGTCTTCGTCGCTCCACTTCTTTCTAAAAAAAACTGAGCAATGCCTTACAGTACGCCCGGATGACTTACATGACTATCCTTCTTCACCTTGACCGTATCCATCCCATCCCCATCCTCCGGCTCCTCACCCTCACGTCTCCTCTTCCTCCCACCACCCCTCGTCCTCCCCGTCGGCGTCTCTCCCAAATCATCCTGTCCGACCCCCTCAATTTCCGGTACATACTCATCAACCTGCTCATCCTCAACCTTCTGCGCCGCGTTAAGCAATCCCCCATAGTTATTCCCCTCAGTCGACCCGAACAAACCCCCATCTTCCCCAGCAGTAAACGCAAGGAGGTTCGAAGCGTCATCATGTCCGAGCACGTGTTGTGCGAAATCGTTCAGTCTGTTCTCGGCTTGCGGTGAAAGGTCGCGTTCGTGTGCGTTGTTCAGTGTGGTCGGGTGGAGAGAAGGGTCAAGATTCGCGAATGGGTCGGAGGGGGAGGAGTTACCGTTGTGGGTGGAGCGGATTGTGTCGCAGGGTAAACCTGGGGAAATGCGGGTGGAGGAGGAGGGAGCGGCGAGGGACATCTTAGGCTTGTCTGTATTGCAGCAGGTGCCACGGCTGCTGCCCCGTAGGGTAATCGACAGTAGGTGCAAGTGCCCGGCTAAAGTGGAGGGGAGTGGGAACGTTTCACAGGTCAGGTGACGAAGATTGTTGACATCCCGTGCCGGAGAGCGGAAGATACTTTTGCGGTATTTCTTCCCTTTTATCCGAAACCACCACTGAAGCTGTTACTTGTTTCTATTAGGTGAGAGTCGGTGCATCAGTCCCTCGCTTCAGCAAGGAAAGACGCCGAGTGAGACTATCCACCACCGAGTAGTAGATTATCTCCTGAGAAAAATGAGTTCGCCTTCACCAGCACCTGAGGAGCCGACCGCACTCGCCGGTTCACCTTCCGACTTCCTGAAGAACATCGTAGGGAAGAGGGTCAAGGTACGGATAGGAAGCGGAGTGGATTACCAAGGTGAGCAACCAGGTGGAAAGTTGGTGTTGCTGTAGCGACATTCGCTGTCCTTTACGAGCTCCCATTCTCACTTGTGTCTTGATACCCGTTCAACCGTTTGAGTCGACTGAACTCGACTCAATCGGTCCCTCGCCTTGTTCTACGGACTGAACCCTCAATGTAGGCCTCTTGACATGCCTCGACGGGTACATGAATGTCGCGCTGGAAGATACGGAAGAATGGGCGGGAGGGAGGATAACAGGGCGGTATGGGGATTGCTTCCTGCGAGGAAATAACGGTGAGCTACCCTTCTCCGAGCGATTTTGACGTCTTGAAGTCCTTTACATATCTGCTCTCGAAGACTTATGACTGGGACGAACTGAGGATGCCAGCCGAGAAAGTTGAGCATGAATTGAGCCGATGATTGGATGAGGAGAAGGGAGCCGAAAGTATTGCATTGATGATACCCCTCGGCATACGATTTCCACCCATATATGTATACTACCTTTACACCTGCTCTGTCTTGCTGTTTGTTATCGTGTCGTCCTGGGAGAGAATCGTGCGAAGCAGCTGGTAGCTTGCACATTAAACGGGAATGCCATCGATTTCTGGTGCCACCAACCACCACAACCGCGTCCGAATAGTCCTTTGTTCACCATCTATCGCTCGCATCCACCGCCCTTCCGAAGATATCCCCCCTAGAAACCTCACGATGCCTCATCGGTGACATCTCTCAACTTTTTGCCATGTCAAACACCGGCACGGTTTCCCTCTCCGCTCCCAACCTCGAGGTCCTCCTCTCGAAATTCCCTTTCCTGCTCAACGAGTCCGAGCGGCAATACCCCGATGAGAAGCGTACCCAAATCCTACGTCTGCGCGTCTCTGCATTGCTCAAGAATCAATCTGGACAGCAACAACGAGCTCAGGTTCATCAGGTTTCACAACCGCCTCAAAATGTCCCGGATACACCTAGACAGAGTCCGAGGGTCGTCATGCAACAGCAGGTCCAAGCGCCGCAGCAGCAGATGGATCCACAGGTGAGAGCGGTCCTTGCTGCTTCGCTAACGGAAGTATCAGGACCAAGTACGAATGCAGCAACAGCAACAACAGCAGCAGCAACAGCATCTCGCGTTGCTGCTGGAGAAATCGCAGAGGCTACAACAACAGGCGGTTCAACAACAACAGCTTCAGCAGCAGCAGCAGATGGCGCACGCTATGTCTCATTCACCGAACGCACAAATAACACAGGCGTCAACACCACCTAACGCTGCGGTGAATAACGTGAAGATGCTTGTGGATAACTTCCCTAGACTGCTTGAGATGAAGAGGGCGGGGACCTTACGGCCGGAACAGGAGAAATTGGTGAGTCCGTCTTGATTACTTAACTGACGACAGTTCGATTCCCTCATGAACTCAAAAGAGGGTCGACAACAACTCGATCGGATCCAGACTCATCACGCCAACATGCTCGTTCAGAACCACCTTTCCAACCCCGTCGGTCCACCTCAACTCATGACCCATCAGCAACTCTCCATGGCTGCTCAGGAACAGCTCGCTCCCCTCCAACAACAGGAACAGATGATACAATCCTATCAAATGCCAAACCTACAGATCAACCCCCAACTCAACCCCCAACTCCAGGCTCAGATGCGGCTTTCACAGCTTGCTCAGGCGAATCTCGCTCGACAACCCAATGCGATCCAAGCACAGGCTCTCGCTCGAGCCCAGCAGGCGCAAAACATCATGCAGCCCCCTTCCATGGAACCGCTAGCACAGGTCTCCGCCCCGAAAGCACCGTCAACGAACCCGCGTAGAGACATACCAGCTGACAAGGTGGCGCAGTTCAAAGCGAATTTGGCGAAGATCGCGGTAATGTCTGAGCAGCAGCGCGAACAGTGTTTCCAACAGGTAAGCGCTGGATCGCGAGGTTGAGCTGATGGCTTAGCGCCCCGACATACGTAACCTATGGATGCATAGTCTCGCCAGTCAGCAACCGCAACAACCCGTTCCACCGGCGGCTCAATTCCCCATTCCCAACAATATCCCGAATTTCCATATACCGCCGAACAAGCAACGTAATTCCCTACCTACCGCGACTCCAGCTCCAAACCGCATGGTCATACCGGTGAATCAGCAGGATATCAAACCGTATATGCTTCTTCAGACGATGAAGCCGACCCAGGTGGAAGAAGGACGACCACCGCAGGTCCGTCGACCTAGCGAGCTACCCCAACTCGATCGGTCACAGTCATTGTTGAGTCGCGTATCCTGGATTCCCGACGCAGAGCATGATGCGGCAATCAGGGACAAGATGGTGGCTCAGCGGAAGCCTGCGGGTCGTCTCAATCGGATCGTAGGGGATGTCCTTCTCGAGCGGATGCCAGAGGGATTGGGAGCTGTTGCAGAGGAGGATGTAGGGAAGGGGAAGGAAGTGATGCCTGGTCAGAAGAAGAGGAAGGTACAGGAATTGGCAGTTACGGTGGACAAGGCGTTAGTCTTCGACCGAGATGTCGAGACGGTGAGTCTACACGAAATCGCCTTCGCTAACGTCAGCTCATGCTTCAACTCGCCGATGAGCATCTTGAGCTAGTCAGCAACGTCAGCTGTAGTTTCGCGAAACATCGAAAGAGCGAGACCATCGACCGGAAAGACGTTCAGCTGGCTTATGGTGAGTCATGCTCCATGAGTTCTCATTGACGGGAAGAATTGGTACTCGGTCGAACGATACCTGGCTTCTCATCGGATTCGATCCGTCTCGATCAGGCTAGGTCGACGAAGCGGTCCGCGACGAACGTGGCGAGGCAGAATAAGTTGAAGGTCTTGGCTGATGCGAAGGTTTCGTGGAGAAAGGATAGAGAGGCGAAGAGGGAGGTTGCGATGGTCGTTTGATGGGCTTGTTCATGTTTTAGCTTTCTTATTTTGTCTATGTGTGTATGTTCACCGTCGAATCCCACTTCATATGTTGTCTATGTCTGTATATTCAACGCCACGTCCACTTGAGCGGTGGTGCGTGAGGTACGAGTGTCGGAAGACGGACTCTCCTCCAACTATCCGTTGACGTGGATACAATCACTCGAACCGCGTCCCAGAGCAGAGAGGCTGCGCCACATGCCCTCTGTTGTTTCGCTTACGGTGATTACGACAACATTGAGGGGGTTGTAGGGGGTTGTAGCGGAAAGGAAGTCACATGGCTGGTAGAGGAGGTCGTAATAACGTCCGACCAATCAATGTTGAGAAATACATCAAAAGGGGGAGGACGAATCGCAGACCCATATTTCGAAAGAATAACGTCTGCGATGGGTGGATGGCGTCGCATAATGTATTCCAGCAAACTGGTACAGCCTGCACATCCGCCCGCTTGAAAGTGTGCCCACCGGCTTGTTTCGGAGTCGCAGCTGAGAAGCCTGATATGTATACATAGCATACGCACTGCCCACGAGATCCAGCAGATGAAACCTGATATGTATACATGACATACGCACTACTCAATCCCCCTCCCAAGCAGATATTTCACTTCTTCCAACCTTCCGCCCAACTCCCTCTCCTCTCCGACCAATGTCCATCCACCCCAATCCTCATTTCATCTCCAGCTTTCACCGCCCAAGGACCTAGAGGTGTCCTCGAAAGGACAGCCAAACTCCCTCTTCTAGGGAAAGTCTCAAACATCCCATTTTGGGGCAGTTTCAGAAGCTTTTCGGCGAAGAGTGGTAATGCCGAATCAACTGATTCAAATCTGCTTCGTCCGATGTTCAATTCCGCCATGGGGGAACGGGAAGCTCTTCGCTCGACGCGGAGAAGTGAAGGTGTGATTGTCGTGGAAGATGGGGTTCCATCGTCGCCTGCTGCGAGAGGATCGACGACATCGACGGATGTCCAGCCGTTCGCTCTGAATCGGCGCATCGAGGAAGGACTCGAACCGGGACTATCTGATTCGGTTGTGTTGAGCACGTACAAAGGTGATTGCGGTCGGATGACGATCTGTAGACCTAAGCCTGTTGATCGACTTGGTGAGGAGCGATAACGAAGCAAACGTGGTCGGGCAGGACTGGTCATGGGTGTACCGTGCGGACTTTCGGGCCGGGTGGGGACGGAAGAAGAGGCGCCTAGCGGGAAAGTAGGGGATGTACCGGGAAGAGGAACATAGATGGGTCTAAAGGGTCGAGTGCCTCGGGAGCCGGAAGCGCTTGGTCGGCGAGCTTGGTCAAGTCGGTGGGTGGAAGGCGAAGTTCGTTGTGCCAGGGGTGTCTCGGACATTCGCCTTGCTTCGGCAGTAGGGGAATATCGGTAACCTGGCGAGGTGGACGTGGGATTGTAAGTAGGAGTAAAGGCAGCGTCTCGTACAGCTACGGATCGAGGGGCGAAAGGGTCGTTGAAGCCTGTGAAGGGGTAACTCGATGGAGGGGTGGTACTGCTTGTCGATGCGAGGGAGGTAGACGAGGCGGAAGCGGTGTTATCTGTGAGTCCGGGCGTCTCCTCGGCAAGTCTCTGGATCAGCTGTGGTCGGCAAGGTCGACTCACTCCTCATCATCCTCCCAAGACATCCAAGCCCAATCTCTTCCTGGCGCGATGCCCAACTCCCCGTCCTTCTGCTTCAACGCTTCCAGCTCGCGCAGGGTGAGTACCGGAAGTGAATTCGACCGAGTCATCGCGACCGTTCCCGGTAGTTGAGGTGAAACCTCGGCAGGCCCGGAGCCTTCGTGACTGGTATTGGAGGATGAGTCATGTTCAGAGGCAGATCGAATGGTGGTCATCGGTGCGGAAGAAAGAGGCGAAGGAGCAGAAGGATTATTGAGTGACATGTGTCGCACTCGGCCAAGGGATGAGCTCCCGGCATGTCGAGAGCTTTCCAGGCTGGTTCCAGCTCGAGTCATGCCGCCGGATGCGGCTCCTGGAGGTATGGTACCGCCGAACGGGGTAAGGAGAAGCATTTGGCGGGAGGATAATCGTCGACTGGGAGGTTGGATCTCACGGAGCAGTGACGACGATCGCCGAGGCCGAGCGGTGCGGTCAAGATAGGTCATAGCGGGGAAGACGTAACTATGAGAAGGCCAGACTTTCGTTGACAGCGGTTGAAGTGCGAGGTCAGGCGATGCAGTGATGTCGAGACAAGGCAGGATGGTAAATGGGAGGGCGATTTTGAGCTATCAGACTTTCAGCTAGTCTCCCTTGACGGAATGAGCTCACCTCTCACCATTCACCTGCACATCCAAAGTTTGAAAACGCCTCCCAAGCTCACTCAGCCTTAATGGCAACCGCACACATGCGCAGTGAACAAAGCGATAACGAATCAAAGCCCGAGGGGTGCGAAGTGCGAGAGCTCTAGGCAAAGGATGATACACCCGATTACCACGAACCATGTCATCCAATCAAAAACGTTTTTAAACGCTACCTCGACCTGGGACTCAGGCATGGGATCCCCTCTCCTAGTATGGGATCACCTGAAAAAAAAGGACGCGTTCTAGCTTCATTTTACTTCGGGTTCGGCTCGGACGCAGTTGGCAACAATAAAAGTGACGAAATCTCAGAGCGCGGCTTTAGCGCGGATATATACTTTTCGGCATAAAAGCCGTCAGGAAGAGCGCTAAAAAGGCTGCCCAAGCGAATATGTCGACTCCAACTATCGCGCAAACAATGAATTCTTCTTCGCATGATCGTCCTTGACATGTTCATCTCCCGGGACTACTAACCACCCTAACGATCGTGACCTTTGGCTAGGCCGGATCTACGGAACACGAATTCGTTGCGGGTGAGAAAACTCGCAGGGCGATCCTACCAGGTAAAGGGCAACGTTCATGCGATACATTCGAAGTGGACTACTTTGCGTTCGAACTTCCCGAATGCGAGATGAACTACGAAGTTAATGATTCTTTGTGATGATACAAGCGCTGTACTCTAAGGCAAGAGCGATTCATTTGTAAGGTGACGTTGAATCGCAAGAGTGCAATGTCTCCCTCGACCCCGTCCATGATTCTGCTTAGCACTCCCTGATTTGGCTTCAGCAACCTCAATCTGCAGATCCGATTCGCCGGGTGTGCTCCCGAGAACTCAATTTGACCCCATCTCAGATGTTGAGGAAGTTTGGCATAGACATCTGTCCGCATGGTCTTGATTTGGTCCTATGGTGTGAAGACAAGGCTGAATCCGGACGACTTTCCACCCGACTGTGCACTCGATCCCAGGAGATGAGTTTGCCCATTTCATGCCCTTGATCCCAATGATTTAAAGCTTCGCAACCCTCCCCTTCACCCCCTCCTCCTCAACCTCCTTCGCAGCCCTAACCCTCAAATCCTTCCTCAAGATCTTTCCAGACGGACTCTTGGGAACGACATCAACGAGCACAACCCCACCTCTCAGTCGCTTATGGTTCGCCACTTTCTTTTGGATCCATTTGGCGATATCCGCTGCGAAGTCGGCTCGGTCCTCTGGTCTCAACGAGGCGAGACCTCCTCGCGGGACGACGTAGGCTCGAGGTAGCTCGGTCGCTTCGGAGGGCGAGTAGATGCCTATGACGCCTGCGTCTGTTAAAAGGGGGTGGGTGATGAGGAGAGCTTCGAGCTCGGCGGGTGGGACTAGAGTCAGCGGGGGTCGAGGGATGGTGACATACCTTGGTACCCCTTGTACTTGATCAACTCCTTGACCCGGTCGACAATACTATACCAGTCAGTACTCAAGACTGGTGACGCCACGGCTTGCTCCGCTAGTTCAAACTCACGCAAAGTAACCCTCCTCATCAACTGTCGCAACATCACCCGTCTTAAACCAACCCCCTTCCGCAAAAGTATTCTTCGTCGCCTGCTCATTCCTCCAATACCCTTTCATCACGGTAGGTCCTCTCAGCCAAAGCTCTCCCCTCTCACCGGCTTTTACATCGATCCCAGTCTCCGTATCAACCAGTCTAGCCTGTATGGTTGGGATGAGCCGGCCAATCTTACCCGGATGTTCAACACCCTCCTGGAGCGTCATGATGTGTGAAATCGGACTGGTCTCGGTCAACCCGTACCCTTGGGTCACTCGTGTTCTTGGCACCTCGTCATCCGGCATACCGTAACCACGTGTCACTTTGACTTTGGGGAATCGCGCTTCGAACGCGTTGATCAGCTCGACCGAGCATGGTGCGGCGCCAGTCAGGACTCCCTTGAGAGAGGAGAGGTCGTACTTGTTGAAAAGGGGGGAATTTAGTATCGCGATGAGGACAGGCGGGACGAGGAGGATCCAAGTGATTTTGTACTGCCATCAGCAGAGTTTCGCGGGTCATACGTACCTTTTCAATGCATCTGAGAAAGTTTTCCAAGTCGAATTTCGGTAGCACGATAACCGGGACGCCAACAGTAAGAGGATGATGAACGAGTGTCATTAGACCGAAGATGTGACCAAAAGGAAGGATCCCGAGGATCGCATCGCCGTGATACAAAGGTTGACAAACCTTCCTAACCGCTTGAACCTGACTCGTCATGTTGTGATGACTCGTCTCAACGCCTTTCGCCTTTCCAGTGGTGCCGGACGAATAGCAGAGATACGCCGTGTCCTGCTCTCCCTCTGAGTTTGTTCGCCTTGGTCGTCCCGCTCGTCTCCATAGTTCCTCGATACACTTATAAGGCGTATTGACAGGCTTTTCGGATGGTTGACACAGGAGGATGATCCGGTGCTCAGGGAGGGAGTAAGAGGGTTTACCCAGTTCGAGGGCTGTTTGTAGTATTGGAAGGAGTGCTGGGCCGACGAAGATGAGTACCGTCTTGGAGTCTTGTAGCTGATGAAGGAGCTCCTCGGGTTGACTAGGTTCAGCGAGATCACAAGGGTCAACTCACTATCCGTAGTTCGCTGGAGAGACAATCATCCCCGCTGCCTGAGCACCATAACAGGCCGATACCCATTCCAAACTATTCTCCCCGAACAGACAAGCAGTCTCCTTCCTCCGCACTCCCAAAGCTGTCAGACCCGAATGCAACCATTTCGCCTGAATCGGCAGGTCCGAGCGAAACAATGTCCGTCCCGTCAATCCATCAATGAAAGCAACCGTCTGTGGATCAGGCGCGGGGTAATACCTCGGAGGAACTCCTTTCACATCAGGCGGGAAAAGGTAATGAAACACGCCTGTCCTCGGTAGATGGGGAGGTTCGACCGCAGACTCGTAGATCTTTGCGTGTGGAGGTGGGGCTGTCATCGGGATGTCGTTATGGAGTCTGTAATAGGTATACCCAGCCGGAAGGTGAGTGGTGAATGAAGGACGCCAGGGTTGATTAGCTTTTGATAGGGCGGTTCTCCTCTCGAGATTATGTACAGTGGTGGAGAAGAATCGATGGAAGCTATGGGTCATGCCGCATGATGGACGAAAAGCGCTTTCAAACTGTTGACGAAAACGCTCCGAAACGGCACGGAATCAAAAGCCCTTCCATCATTTACCTAGGCGGACCATATATTGTCCCGCTCGGCCGAAACTGTGGTGCTTGCCTAAAGGAAAGGTGTCACGTGAGATGGGTTCTCGCCAACTACTGCATGTGACCGAATCCGTACACGCTCATATGTTACAACCACTCTTACCGCAACTTACTTCAAACCACCAATTTCAAACCATCAATCATATCCAGATATCTTCACTATGGCCAGCTGTTCAGGAGATCCAAACAATTGTACCTTCTGCGGGGTGAGCCTCCCTTACTTGCAGCTGAAATCGAGCGGAGTCTAATCTAATCTTTTGGTGTCTTGTGCAGAACCACCAGTCCGACTGCGCCAAAAATGTAGTGACGGGATGCGCCGCGAACCCTGCTGGATGTACGGTTTGTCAAGGGAAGGGGTGTGTCGCCGTTGAATGTACTGGGTGAGTGTATCTACCAGCCATACATGAACTCAAGCTGACGGAACATGATCGTGCTTGCTACTTTCCTTTCACTCTTCTTCACTTAAACGCACTGTCCCATTCGCTGTCATTTCTGCTATCCACACCTTCGTGACTACCTGTTGCCGCCTCCCTTCTCGAATCATCCTCTGTCCGCAGCAACGTCGACACCTGCAAAGCATGCGCAGGCCACTTCCAAACCTGCCGCAAGGCTCAAGTCTCCGCTACCGAGGGAGTCGAGAGAGTTCAGCAACGCGTTTCTCAAGCCTGAGCACGGGAAAATGAGGATGGACTCGTACCCATAGGGAGTATGCATGAGCATGTAGGACTTTCGTTGAGGTCTGTTCCACAGTCCATGTTCATTTCAGGAGCTAAAAAGTTCTGCCTCCTGTTCCGTCTGACGTATTGCCAACTGACATGATAGACGGGCGGAAGGAAAGCGATGAGAAGGGGGATTTATGAGCGTAGGTCGAGCGCAATATAGCTCTTTGGCACAGTTGCCGAGGCGAGGATCGGGGTGGAAGCCGGAGAGTCAATGCGTCGATTCAGCATTCCGAGCTTGAGACCCGCCTGTCTGCGGATACTACAAAACATCAGCTATCGCCTCATTACTCTGGCAAGGGCCTCACCGAGAATGGAAATTCTTCTCCCCGAGCTCCTTCGCACCACCAGGCGGACCAAGGGGTTGACGGATAGCAACGGCTCGAACACGACCAGCGTAAGTTGCCGCACGAGGGGTCTGCTGAACACGGCTGCGGGTGGCAATGGGGCCGATGGCGCCCTGATGCTCACTGTCATGGCGTTCGCAGGTATACCATGACCGAGACCACGAACCGCAAACACCTTTGCGTGCTCGCTTGCAGAGGACATGGGGCTGGTCTCGGCGGCATCCGTTGGGTTGCTAGCTGAATTGTCAGACTCAGAGGTAGACTCGTCCGTTGCTCGACGACGGGCGAGGAAGGCAGCGAGACTTCCTGAAGGTGAAGCGTTGTTGGTAGGTGTACTCTGGATGGCTCGGCTAGCCGGGGATGATTTTTCAGCGTTGTTGCCGGTGGGAGGGTCTGGAGATGCGGCGTTACGCCATGAAGTGTTGGCTGGACCGAAGTGCTGCGGCGAGGACAAGGCTTCCTCGAAGACGGGCTTCGAAGCGTTCGTAGGCGTTTTGTATGTATCAGATGTCGTTAAGAGCGTTCTCGAACGTAGCTCGGAGGGCCGCGTCATCGGGATTCATTGGTCGGGATCGGGTAGTTCTGCTGAGGACATTCGCTTGCACCTGCGCGACGTGTGCATTACGCTGCGCGGTATTCAAGGCGGATTGTTATGGGACATACCGAGCGGCGAACAAAGCACGCTGAGCTTGCGCTTGAAGAGGAGAGGCGCCTGCAGTTGAGGATTCATACTCGCTTGCTGAGCTTGTTGAAGGTGGAGAAGTGCGACTCTTTCGTTTAGATGCTGCTGAGTCGATTGACCTTGAGCCTGTCGCTGACCATCGATGAAAGACTGAATGATGACAGCCTGTTGATGCTGAGTTTGCAGATTGGCGAGATGCTGGTGCTGGAGTTGTTGCTGCATGTAGGCTTGCATACGAAGTGGTATGTGATGGCGGATGAGTGGTGGTTCGGCAGACTACTCCCCATCAGCCAATGGGCTCGAAGGATATTGCTACACTTACTGGAATCCTAAAGCCCTCGCGATCAGGCTCTCCTGTCGAGTCGATTCCCAACATAGCCATCTTCGAAGAAATGAAAGCGGATTCCTCTCCAGCCGCCTCGTTCTCAAGTCTTGGATTCAGCGTGAGGATCGAGTGGGATGACAGGTGAAGCGGGGGTGGTAGGGAGGCAGGAGGGGTTTCTGAAGCCGGCTGGCGGCGGGTTTGGCTGATACGGCTGCTCGAGCGGATGAGCCGGAAGGAACGTTCGATATAAGAGGCGATGGAGTGGACCGAGAGTGTCGTGCGTAGGTTGGCGAAGCGATGGTCGTCATTGCGCGAATCGCAGTGTTATTGGTTGCGTGTGATCTATGGTTCTGTAATGGCAGCTGCTGTTTTATGCTGATTGCTGTGCGAGGAGTAGCCGCTTTGTGTGCGTCAACGAAATTTACTGAATGCGCTTGTATGACAGGAATGATCGATATTGGCGTGAAGAACGGAAAGAGCGGGCTATGTTATGATAGAAACTGGCAATAAGGTGATTCGAGCGTAAGAGCCAAAGGAACCAAGATATGCTTGTGGAGCTGAGTAAGAAAGAACGACTGTATACCACGCCGGCGGTAGATGATTCGAAATGGTGGTAAGACCTGAAAAGCTGACAAGGAAACAAGAGAGCAAAGGGAAAGGGAAGATGTTTCAGTCGAGGAAGAGCTGGAAAGCCTGGGCCAGCAAGACGAAACCGGCCGGTGTCCTCGGAAACGGATCCAGCCTCATGCACTCGCTAGCCTCGCTACTCGTACTGTTGCTCTTCTGTTGAGGTATTCATTTGACCTGTGTCACATTGTCCCTGACAGCTTTGGGAATCAATTGAGAAGGAGGCTGGGTCCCGCTCATCACGCTTCTCCCGTTTTAGATCCCGACTGTGACCATATACCCTTCAGTGCTATCCTTCAAAAGCGCAATCAACTATGTCATCTCCATCTGGATCTACCTCTCATCGCCTATCATCTTCCTCATCATTTCCATCTCGACTCTCATCTTCGCCACTTGACCAGACAGCTCGGACACCTACACCATCAACAGCAAGACGGCGTAACAACTCCCACCTCACGTCGACTCTCTTCGATATCCCTTCTCCAAGGATGACTCACCCAGTCTCCTTCCTCCCGCCACATCGACTGGGACAAGGAGCACGAGCGGAAGGTAGCTTCATACAGCGTGACCATAATCAATGCTCCTTCGAATGGCAGATACATGGGTTAGGATGGTTGAAGACGCATGTCGAAGATACACCCGCGGGACTTTGGACGGTTGAGGCGGAGATGGAGAACCCGGAAGGTCTACCTGAAGCCTTGAGTAGGGGCGTAGTGATCGGTGAGGGATGGTATAAGCTCGATATCGGTGAGAGTCCAGGCCATCTGCGAGTCGTACCCACCTGAACGCATTTCAGCTCGGACCATCCCCCATCCTCACTCACCCAAGTCCACTATCCTCGAGATCGCTGAGACGACTGGAACTGCTTCCCCTGAGCAACAGACCCTGTCGCTTTATATCGCCGCCCTATCACTCGAGAATCAAATTCTCGAATACTCTTACACCGCTTCAATCTTCGTCGGAATCAAACCCGTCGACACCGCTGCAGGTAGTCGCTTTGCCGAGACGAAGTGGGTCTGGACCACCTCAGCGGAGTGGGACTTTTCGAAGGAGACCGAATTTTGGGAGGTTCAGCTACCTCTTCTATCCACCTTCCTCGAACGTGCCGATATCGCCGAAGCGGACAGCTTCTCACTTTGTGTCCAGATCGGTTCCCCTGTTTCCTGCAAACCGAGCTTTAGCCTTCCTGATCAGCTTGTGGTGCCGCGGTCAATCATCGACGGTATAGCCGGATTGGTGGACTCTACGACAGGCGACGTCCGATTCGTGTGTCTCGAGCACACTCAAGTACATCAGACCCCGCTAGACAATGCGGACGGAGGATCCAAGGGAAAAATGCAAACTGTCTCGCGGAAGAGGGTGCTGAATGCCCACTCGGATGTCCTGAAAGCGAGAGGAGAGTACTTTGGTGATCTCCTTAATGGAGGATTTTCTGAAAGCGAGATTGCTAGGCGGGGCGATGGGAGGCACACTACGATCTTGGTCGATGATGCGGGATTTGAGACGGTCTACTGGATGCTGAAGTGAGTGTCATCTTTCTAAAACGTGCGAAGTAATGTTGACAAGAAGCTTCCAGGTTCATCTACACAAACGAGCTGTCTTTCGCCGAGAGTGACGACATACGACTCCTTATGGATCAACTTCACATCGATAAAGGCGAGATTACGAATATGCTCTCCTCTGCGCCAGCTTACCTCGGTCCTGCGGAATGGGAATACCGACGCCTACCCATGGAGGGAGACTTACCAGAAGGGAGCGTTAGTGAGCTTGACTACGATACAAGGACGGTCAAAAGCGTGCCAAGCGCTGGCACTAGCGTCAGTCGTCGAGTGTCGAACACGACATCACCGCCTACGGCTTCAGACGAGGAAGTACCGCCGATTGGCACCCTTCGGGCGAGATCCGTCTCATCTGCCGCGAGCACTGTCAGCAAGGCGTCAACTGTGTCTACCACGTCATCAGCATCGAAAGCGCCGTCTCGCGCTTCGTTCAATACCTCTTCTTCAGCTACGCCCACTCGTTCCCGCATGGCAGCAGGAGGTCCTACTGCTCTCAAGCTTTCCGCTAATCCAGCTCCGGCGCCTCGAATCGCCAGCAAGCCTCCATCCGTCGCCTTGGCGCAAACCTCACCAACTGCTGTGGCTCGATCCCTTTATCCCCTACCTAGGGTTCATTCTGAGGCGGATCCTCATCGTCATCCTAGTACTGCTCCGCCAGCTGCGAGTGCGCTCTCAGTGTACATACTCAGCCATCGATACCGCCTCGAGACCCTCGAAAGCCTGGCGAAGGAACATATCCTCACCCGTATGACGTCAGAGAACTGCATGCCCATGCTGTGAGCTTCTTATTTTAAGCGCCTACGTGAAGTATTGATTGATCATCGCACAGCCTCGCATCATACCGCTACGAAGACCTACACAACGACGTACTCGACTTCGTCGTGGAACATTGGCCAACCGTGCAGACCAACCCAGAGTTCTTCAAGTGTATTCAGGAGATCTCGGCAGGAGTATGGGGAGAGGCGGGAGGTCTTGTCCTTCATGGACTGTTTCGTCGGCTTTGAGGAATCCAAAGTGTCATATTTTGTTTCTACCTGTTGTTGTGAATACTACCTCGAGCACGAACGAAACATCCCTCATCATATCTTTTGGTCATTTCATACATGCATCTTTTACCATTGCTGAGCGTTTGATGCACGACAGATCTAGACCTGAATATGAGTGCGCCCTCGAGGTAGGGACGTAGGATGAGAATCAAGCTTCACCCCTATTGGTCCAGATTATCAGACTTGGGACGTCATGCATGCAAAATGGCTAACTATGCAGAAGATTATATTGCGTATGGTACTGACTACTATGCAAATGCCTTGAGACCGGGTACAGATGACGGTGTTATGTATTGTCCAGCGAGACGACGGAGATTGCGAACGGTGGTAACGGCAAATGCGTGGTATGACTCTCGATGAATGACCTTGCTTGGATCGATAAACTTTAAGCACGTCAGATACCTCGTTCCAGATATTGATATGGGTCCTACCTTTTCATTGTTGATCATCGAGGAGATCAGGAGATTGATACAGCGATATACGAATGTCTTCGAAGTCGACGGTGTAGACGGGGAACCAAGAATGCGGGGTATAGTGGTAAAGATAGCTGGAAGGCACCATCAGATGGGAATGATAGGTATACAGTATGATCACCTTCGAGGACAGTTCCTCGCTTTTGCATGAAACTGGATTGGTCGAATGCACTCTCGACTCCGTCCAGCGAGGCGAGTCCAGAGAAGAGAGGATTGTCGAGCGCGCCAGGAAGGCTAAACACTGCAGCAAGATAGTCGTGCTCGATAGTGAGCTTGTCGGTAGCAATGCTCTGGAACAGCAGGGCAACAAAGTCTTCCTCATGTTGCTGCGTGCTCACGTCAGTCCCGGTTTGGTATGAATCCATCCTGCTTACAATGAAGGCGCCTGGATCGAGCCTTGCGACATTCAGTATGAAATGCAGGCCAACCTGTAATCGACCTTGGTCGCTTCGAAGGCGTTGCCATGATTGACTACCGAAAGGGCCGATGTATGGAGTCCAGCCGTCCTGAGCCTGTCGTAAGCAGCAGTCATGACAGAACGCTTCTGGCTTACAGCGGAACCTTGCTCGACTACAACAACCCCAGCACAGTCAAACCAGCATTTGGTAAGTTTGCCGATGATGACTTGTCGTTCCACCGACGCTTCAACCGAGAGTTTCTGCTCATCGAATGGAGGCAGCATGTCCGATAGCAGTCGATAGATTTGCGGCGAGATGACAGTCGTGATGATCTAGGACAGTTTAGCGGATGGTCGCTATAGATGGGCCTTTGATTGACTTTGGAAAACTCTGCCTCAAGTTTCTCCACGGGATCGCTCACGGCTCTTTCGTCCCCGCCCAGTGCGGCAAGATCAATCGCAGTGAAGTCCATTCCAAAGGAGAAGTCGTCCTGACTTTCGACTTTAGCGGTACGAGCTTCCCGCCGCCGACGAGCAAGGCGTGGCAAGGCCGAAGAGCGGGTATCAAGGAAGGCCTGGATGGTCGCGACTACTTCCGCTGCGCATTTGTGGTCGTTTGCCAGGTCAAGGGCAAAGATACGTGCTGTCCAGCCTGATCGAACTTAGCGATGTGGACCTAGTAAAACGCTGAACTCACTCTCATGCAGCAAGCACGGGTCAGGGTACACCGGCTTCTTCCTCTCCTCCAGGTCGAAGGAATGGTGGACGATGATCCGCCGAAAGCAGCTTACGACAAGCACCATCGTTCTAGTGATCTCGAGACGGGTCGGTGCTTGTGCCCTTGCAGAAGGCTTGTCAGACTCGTCCAGCTCTCGCTGTAGGCATGACAGTATCTCGGCAAGACGGCTGACGACTGAACCGAGCGGGTGTTGATGGTGTCGGCATGCTACAGCGAGATACATCAGGCCGCGTATGCTGATCTGTCTCGATTCAAAATCCGCCTGCTCGAACGGTGCCCACTTCTTCGAGTTTGCAAGAAGCCAGACGAGAAGGGATGGCGAAAAGTAGCAAGCGGCAACCATCGTCGAGTATCGGTTTACAAGCTGCCCAAGCTGGCGAGCGGTAGGAGGTAGAACGCGGTTGAACCTAACTGGGCTGACCGGGATGATAGACATGATAAGGCATTGAACGTCTTTCTCCGCTTGCTGAGCTTCGGACAAGCTCTGCGCCGAAGCAATGATGTCGGACGCTGCGACGCAAACAAGGCGGAGATACAGCTCGAATGCTGTTTCGTGTTTCGTATCTTCAGTCGCTGACAATGAAATATCAAAGCTTGTGATCCAGTCAGGATAGTCGGCCGGTGACTCAGTAGGTAGGTTTCGATGTTGCCGAACTTTAAAGATGGCGCCGAGATCCTTGGTGGCAATGGAGAAGCTTCCGCGGTCGAGATTCCACCGCCAAACGGAGGACAAGCGTACGCATCGCGCAATCATCGTTTTGATGTATCGATCGCGACCTCGTAGCTGATCAAGGTGTGCCTTCTCCTCCGTCTCTTCGTTGTGCGATATCTTGATGAAGCTTATCGCGCGGCGGATCAGTGGCCATCGAGGGGCCGGAACGAATTTGGCGGCGATATGACCATTGACATCGAATTGTGAGACTGCGCAAAGACCGAACACCAAAAACCAAACACGCTCAGCAGCGATGGGTCCTGTCTGGTCTAGTCGGAAGGAGGAATCGAGCGCCTTGTCAAGGCAGCCGCCGAAGGTATCAACTTTGACATCCTGTCGCTGATCCCATGCGGCAAACGAGTGAAGTAGGGCGATCCAAACCGTAATCGAAAGGTCGACGATTTCCGGACTGTCTACTTCGGCACGAAGAATCGATTTCAATGGTCGGACGGTCTTGTCGAACCCCATCGCGAACAGCTGACAAACTACTGCAGTCCCGCAGGTCTCGACAAGAGCGAGCCTGTCGTTCTCTGTGCGCTCGTACAGGCTAAGGCGCATACTGAAGTCCAAAAGTGACCAGCGAATTCGCAAAAGAAATTCTTGTAAAGGTCGACTATGTCTGATCTTTGAGACTGTCAATTCATCGAGCTTGTTGGCCAGCTGCGCGATCATTGCCCGAAATGCTGATTGCAAGTCGTCACTCCCGTCCGTATGCTTCCTCGCAGTCAAGTATTGACTGAAAAAGTCGAGCAATGCCAGCTTCTGCTGATCCGCATCCGAACCGTTGGCTAAGCCGGTCGCGTCATTGAACAGCCCATCGAAAAGGATCGGGAGAACAGCAGAAAGGGCGAGTGGTGACATGTCGAACTTAAGATCAATTCCGTGTGCCGTATACATGGGTTGGCCCTCCCGATGGTACAGCTCGGCGCTGTCATCGCCACGGAGCAAGCTCACAAGACGCGCTAGACCACCATTCCCGACAAATGAGACGGAGTCGCAGTAGAGTCCCGAGGGGAGCGGGGAGATGTCGAAAGCAACGGGGATCTTGTCGAGATTTGCCCATGATCTCGCCTTGCCGATGCCGGTATCAAGAGTGTCTGGCTGTGAGATTGTCTTCGAATCGCTTCTTTTGAACGTCCGAGGCTGCGGCGCTATTAACAAGTCTTGCGTATCAAAAGCGAAGTCCGCGGTCGCGAAGATAACGTGATCGTCAAGCCGAATGGCTGGTCGTTGTTTGCGGCTACGACTCTTACGTTTGGGCTTTTCAATCTGATCGCGTCGAGCGAGCGAATCCTTCTCCGAGGGGAACTCGAGAAGACTTTGCACCAGAGCTCGGTTGCCGTCGCTAAGAGGCATTCGAGTTCTCTTGACGAGGCCCAATACTGATCGGCGAAAATGCTTCCGCCTACGTTTGACTTGACCTCGCGGATAATCGGACAAAGTCCTTTGCGCTCGATGATTGGCTCGCTTGCCGCCAACAAGGGATTCAAAGTCTCCGTCGTATAGTCGAGTAAGGCTTTGCTCGCCCGCATTGTCTTTGAGTGCTTGGGATGATCCGGAAGACTCGTCGTCAGAAATGACTATAAGCTGTTCTTGTCGGTCTGCCGGTAGCTTGGGACTCGGGGATCCCATTTGCATGCCATCCGAGACCTCGTCGTCTGAACCGATTACCCCGACCAGATCTTGAAGGTCGACATCGCCTTGACCCCGTCGAGCAACAGCACGCCCTGGCCCGATGGGAGATACTCGTCGATTTTCTTTTCTCTTCCTATGTGCTTTCCTCCGTTCCTTCTCTGCTGCTTCGAATTCGAGTCGTTTGAGCATCGCCGCCGGCATCATGCGACGAGCGATCTTTGCTCGTCGGTCTTGCGGCGATGCCGATCTGTCCGAGCCAGATGAACAGCCCAGGGAAGATTGGCTGATACGACGGTCTGGTCGATGGCGAGGTAGGTCGTCGACGAAGAATGACTCCTGCCCGAAACCCATATCCACCTCATCATATTGGGTGACAGGCGTCCGGAAGGACAGCGCTGAAGGTGGTCCATCCGTCGAGGCCGGTGGGAACAGAAGCGGACTTGAGAGAGGGGGCGGAAGATCCGGGAGAACGTCGGGGTCAAATGCCGGATGTTCAGAAGCTTGCCGCAGAGCTCGATCGTGCTTGCTATATGTCGTCGGCCGTCCCGGCGTCCGAGGCTTATTCGCGAGAACTCCCTCAGATGGGCCATATGACTGAACAAGAGTCAGCTTGAGAGCCAACCGGCTCACTCACATCATTTCGAAACGCCATGCCCTCTTCATCAGTGGCAGAAGCATTCATGAGATGCTCGAACTGCTTCTTCGCCATTTCCGCCTCCTTCGCTCTCCTTCGCTGTAGCTTGCGGTCCCGCAACCTTTTCCTTGCGATATCTTGCAGCCTCTTTGACACAAGGGGATCGTCCTCGTCCGCCTCTTCTCCGTATTCTAGAAAGTATTCGTCAAAGTCCGCCTTGATGAGGGGCTTAAGCGCGCGAGGTTTTCGCTGAGCCGATGAGGATGGTATGTCGCCGCCGATCACGATCCTGTCCGGCATTTCTTCCGCTTCTGAGCTGTCTTCCTCTCCACCCTCTTCGCTGTGATCCTCTTCTTCCCTCCCAATCTCACGGGGTTCCGCTATGGCTTTCTTGCCCTTCTTTAGCCCGCCGCGTCGTAGCGCTGCCTCGTATATCTGTCTTTCCTTTGTATAGGGTTGTAGCTGAAGAACCGTTCGCGTCCGAAATGTCCTTGCAGTGAGGAACTGCTCAAGAGCTGGATCGGCAGGTAGCTGAGGATGCTGTTGCAATGAGATCGATTTCGGGTGGTGCACTACTTCTGGCGGTTCCGCCCTTAACGGAGGCTGGAGCTCGATGGGCGCGACGAGTGGGAAAATGCTTGGAAGGCGGTATGGAGTTGGAGACGGTGGTAGCGAAGGTAAGGGCGGATTTGGGGTTCGCACTAGCTGAAAGGTGGCTGCCTTCGAGTCTGGCGACAAAACTGATAGCCTCGTTGAGACTGGGGCAGGCAATGCCTGAAGCGATGACTTCGCGGGTGATACGAAGAGATGTGCATTGTGCGGACCGATCTGCGCCTGCTCGAAGGGGGAAGCGGTCCCAACCTGATCCATCGCGATTTTCGACGGAGTGTCAGCAGCGGAAGACATCAAAGGTGCAGTCGCGAAGAGGCCGGATGAGGGAGATTTTGACTCCGATCGTCTGGCCATGTCTAAAGGGTCGTCTCCCATCTTGGTGTCTTGGGCCAATGATAGGACATCATCGTCACCGAAAGACATCGCTTCCTCCGGGGTTTGGCTGAAGCTGAGCGGAATGGTAGGTGAGGTATCGCCGGAGAGGGAGAGGGAGTAAGACTCTACTGGCGGAGAAGGCGAATGGAACAGGGTGCGAAATTCTCGTCCGGCTTTAGGAACCAAGGCGGACTGGATGATCGATAGGACTGATTCAGTCAAGATAGCCGTGAGAAGGTTGGACACAGCGCACCTCTTCTGATCCATCACTCGCTCCCTTCTTGGGCCCTTGAGCCCCGCTGAGTTCACCACCTGGAAACAGTCCCCCTGCATCACCCTTCCTCCTTGCCCCACTATCTCCGAACTCGTCATCGGCCGGCAATGGGTGGCGAAGGTCTCGTTCGGCAGTATCATCTAGGTCAGACTACGATGAAAAATGGTCGATTCAGCAAACGTTCCGTCGCATTTCCTTGCAGCAATGCTCACCTCATCCGATCTACCTCGTTCATCACCGAACACGAGGGGTTCAAGTCCGTCATTGCCGATAAAGCTGGCTGATGAAGCTGTCTCCACCTCCCGCTCTCGCTTCTCCTTCCACTCCTCAAACTCCTCATCATCCGAAGGGGGTATCAGGTCCCCCTCAGCTGCGAAGTCCATTGCCGTCCCATTCCACCCACTTGGTCCAGCTTCATCCACCGAGGATTTTCGTCTCCGTTTCTTCCGCCTGATTGGACTCATGGCAAGGGGATCATCATCGTCTGCCTGGGGTGGGGTCGGCTCGACCGGTGAGACTATCTTCGCTATCTTCCTTTTGCCAAGTTTAGGCTTAGGCGGTCGACGAGCGCAAGCTGGCATAATCCGGAGAAGCACTAGATCATCGAGCTCTACACCGCTCCACCTCAGATCCGTTCGAGTGAAGAAGGTTCAAGATCGAAACCGATATTTTCCAAGTGCAAGATCAAAAAGATCAGGACGCGTCCGTCCACAACTCAAGCGCGGTGGGATAGCAGAGGGCGGAAGCAAATTATCCGGACGAAAAAATCAAAAAGTTCTTCTGCCTGGGATGCGAGCGAGTACGAGTGGAACTTTGCGAGTACTACTGGCTACCAGTATGCTGATCTCATTTGGTTAGGAATGCGTCCTGAAAATAGAAGAACATGTCTCGCTTCATCGCTCTCCCAGCTGAAGATGCCGATTTTTCCGAGATCGCCCAAGTCCTATGGCAGACATTCAAATTCGAGCATCCAATGATCAACGATATGTACCCCGGGTACCTCACATCACTATTCTAATCTGAAGCAAACGTGACTGATCGAATGAATCATCCGTTCAGCCTCGATACGCCTGAAGGACAAGCTACAGCTGCCGAACGGATGAGAAAAGCCGCGAATCTCGATCCGACGTTACATCAACTAAAGATAATCGATACCGAATCAGGCAGAATCATCGGGCAAGGGAAATGGTACATCCGTGAGAATGATCCGGAACCTCTCACCTTGTCTGGACCGTATTGGAGGGATGAAGAGCACCGGGAGTATACCCAAGCTTTGGGAAGGGTATATTATGCTCGAAGGAGGAAGGCTGCGAACGAGACTCCTGGCAAAGTTTACAGTGCATTTTAGCTGAAATTGACCCAAGCTTGGAGTTTCGCTGATGAGAAGAACAGGTATCTCGTCTATGGGGATTATTCCCGAGTTCCAGCGGATGAGTGCGGGGAGATGTTTCATGGAATGGGGTTTGAACCGAGCAGACGCCGAAGGATCATTAGTGGGTTGTCCTAGACTATGCTCTGTATTCGGGTGTGACGGATCTGGATCCAGTGCGTCGTCGAAAGCGCGATTCGGTCAGAGATGTTCTACCTAAAATGGGGATACGAAGCGCAAGAGCGAGTAAACTGCAATGCGGAGTTAACAGGAAAGTGGAGGACGGAAGATCGGCCAATACAGGAGTATTTCTGGATGATCAGGACACCTAGACAACCAATATGAATAGTGAGCCGGTGCATTCATAGCATCTGACGGTATGAGACGGTAGATGTAGATTCGCACATGTTTTACATGACTACCTGAGCCATCTTGCATTCCCCGTGTACAAGATCCTCCTTACCTCACAGTGAATGTGCTCATATCACCTCAACTCTGCCACAAGTACGAGATAGATCGCATCGTTGTTGTTGCTGGTCTCCAAACTCATCCTTCTTTTCGCCGATTTCCGGTACACCAGCGACTGTGTTTTCATAGCCGTCCTCCTCCGAAATGAGTGCGATGCCAGCCCTCCGCAGATCGCGCTTGTCCATGAACTTGACGTGACAAGCAGGATCAGAGCAACGACGACGACTGTCGCTAAATTCAGCGGAAAAAAAAAACTCGTCCATACAGTCACCTACAGGCGAAGGTGGTAGGGACACATTTGCGGAAAGATGATGAGTCGGTCTGGGTGAAAACGAAGAGAGGAATTCAAGCATTGAAGGCGTATCGCAGACCGTTGCTCAATCCGATAACAAGGGCTGGAATCGTCTCGTCAGCGGAGGTTCCGCTATGTTGGTATATAAGCTCCGTTTGCCTCGCTTAAAGAGGATCGGTTGAGCAGATCTCAGACCACTAAGAGTAGATGACAGCGGTCATGAGCTGTAACCCTGCCGTCAGGAATGCCGCTTCCTTCTTTGAGCGATTTCGCCATCCAGCAAGGACGCCTGTGGGAAACAGCCCAAAGAACAGAGGCCCTAAAGCGAACGAGAATGAGCATTAGGACTATTGTCTTGGGGGAAATGGCCACTTCGAAGGTAAACAAAAATCGATTACCGGTTTAGTCACTCAGAGAACCCCTAGATCAGACGTGACAACATGCTCGAGGAACCGCCAAGGATCAGACGAACCACATTAGAGTCGTCATGAACTGTATAATCAATCGACACAAAAGCCGGAAGGATGTTGACCAGTAGTTTCACAAATCAGCAGTTGCTCCCATACGAGCAAAATTCCCCGAAGGACAATGATGGCTGTAGACGCAGTCGATTTCTCGTTTGTTGCAGTATGGGCCACGTACCATATGGCAATTCTGCATGTGTGTCAATTCGTGTTTTGTGTCAATTCGTATATAGTCAACCGCAATCATCTCACCACCTTCTTCGCAAAAATCTTCAATGTTTCGAGCTCTGTCGGGATGATCTCGTAGCGGTGGCCGTATTGGCACCTCATATCCGGGCAGAAACCCTCCAGATACTGCCTATGGCAAGGCGGAGGGTCCATGGCACGGAGTCGCTGCGCATCGTCGGCATTTCTCCAGCTACGACCTCCTACCTGTTCCTCTGCGCTTGCCCGGTGCCCGCTAGCATGCGCAACCCCCTTTCCGCGGTATTTGAAGCCATGAGCTCGGTCGTAATAACCTTCTCGGCCGCTCCGCCCATCGTCAGAGTCGCTTCTTCCGGCTTGTCGTGGGTGGCCACCGAGCGGAGTGGTATTTGGATTGTCAACCGTAGCAGCGATCCTGAACCACCGCGACTCCGACTCGCAACCGGGAACGCGGTCGAAAGCGCACGGCTTCGGATCGAATGGTTAGAAAGAGTAGTACATCCTGCACGAGACCAATCGGTTTTTGGCTGGTCATCTCTGGATGGGACGAAAGTTTGGATGTGGTTCTAACAGGGGTTGCTGCAGTGGAAGATGCGGCACTGGAAAGTCGAGAAGGTCCGCATCGCAGGGACTCCTGCCACTCATCGAAGTAGTAGCGAAAAGGCACTCAATGTAGAACAGTTTGTCTTGGCCAAGGTACCCGTAAGGATCGTCGACTGCTTCCTTCGTCGAGCGAATAGCGTGAATCTTGCTGAGCGCGCCTACTTTATGAAGGGTCTCGAGGAGTTTGTCGTAGGGTCGAGTCTGTGAATTAGTTAGTGGCGCGTCAGACAGAGCACTTACTGATGCTGCACCAAGCACGATCCTCTCGCAAGCCTGCAGGCCGACGTACAGTCTGACGTGCTCCTTGATCTTCGAGGAGGCACCGCTATTTCCCCCTACATCGACAACGATGGATAGACAGTGCTGTTCATGAACCCATCGAGAAAGTCATCGAAGGTAGAGCGTCGTCCAATGATGCCGGCCTGTGCGAGTGTCACTAATGTTCCTGAGGGTGTGACCTTAACTCACTTCCGTCAGGTCCTTCATCACGGAAGGCTGAACGAACTATCAGCATGACATCCGTATGATAGTGGAAACGATTAGCGAGACGACCGGCTCACAACATATCCAGGAACAGTTGACATGAGAAGGTCTTTGGCTTCGACACCCATCAATAAGTCGCAGAGTTGATCGACTTTGTTCAGGATCCGTTCAGCAGTCGCACGGCCTCCGTTGAACCCTTACGCGAGGAGCTGTGGGTCGAACATCCTACCTTCGCCTTCGAGCAAGACCACCACGAAGTTCGCGGACTACATCATGTAAGCTGGTGCCATCGCGTGAGAAACCACTCACCCCATCACCCCATAACTCGTTTCTGCAGAGTATCGAACCTTTCCCGGAGCTCCAAATGCTGCGCACCTAGAACCTTTGCACGTTTCTCATGCAAGTCCCTGTCCGCATCAATATTGTCCGGGTCATCCCTCGTCCTACGTAGCGAGGTTTGCAGAGCTGAGCACTTCAGGTTAAGCTCATGTACATCTTGCTCGAGGGCAAGACGCTCTGCTTCGGACATGCAAAGACGCTTGTCTGCTTCACGAGCGTCGTTGTCCGCCGCGATCGCTCGAGCAATTGTTTCCTGGCTTCTTTCCTCGCTCAATGTCGTAGTAGCTACCTGCCGAGGCTTTGCGTCTGTCGCTGGAGCTTTGATAAGCCGTAAAGTATGAGCTGATTGACCAATTGATTTACGTGTCAACAAGACTTTATTTGGCAGCTGACAAGCATACCTTGCAGTGACATGACCCAGTCTGACGATGTCTCCTTTAAAAACGGCAGTAAAGCTGATATACGCGTCCTTCAACTCGTCGTATCGCTCTTGGAAGCTGTTGAGAAGTTCGGTAGCAGTCTCCTCACCATCGAAGGACGATGACGTTTCACCAAACTTGTCAAGGCCATAGCTTCCTTTAGCTAATCCGACGTCGCCTTCCTCCGCTGTCCGGAAGGTTTGATCAAGATCGCTGTGAGCATTGAGGTGCGACGTATTGCCTGAAGTAACGGAGACTTGCACCGGAAGGTCCGTCGTCGCTCCAGGCGGGTGCCCCAGATACTGATAGCTTGAGCTCAATAGCTCATCGCGGGGAAGAATCTTGCTGCCCGAATGGTCAACGAGATTGAGATTTTCGGGATCTTCCGGGAGTGATGAACGTAATCTGGATTGGAGAGAGCTGAAGACTCCCGACCGATCCCGCTCGCCGCCCCGACATGACAAAGAAGGAGATTGTGCACTGTCGAGCGGAGTCCGGTGCGCGTTCGTACTATCTGTACGCAACGGCAAGGTTGCTGAAGAAGGCACATTTGTAGCGGTTGGTGAAGCCCTCGCAGGTGAGACCGCAAGCGAGACTGGTGTCCGACGTTCCGTAATTTGATCCTGTTGCCGGGGTCTTTCGTCATGATTTGCATGATCAGCCGATGGTGGTGGTGGTGCTTGTCTTGATGGCTCAGCAGGACTAGATTGCACCCTGCCCACCTGTCGGGGAGCTTGCTGGGAAGCTCGTTCGAGCTGCGACTCTCGCCAGTCTTCCCGGATGCCACCATATTGGGGATCAGTTCGTCCAAGGCAGCAGACGCGTCCTCTGCGGAAAGGGATATGGCGGTGAGAGAAGCGACTAGGTGAAACATCGGACTCGCAGTTTCATCCGGCTGTTCCGTAAGAGTCGATCATTGAGCGCGCTTGACCTCTGCCTGTGGAGAGGTAGTAGCGGTGCTTGTCTCCGTTGGCTCGCCAGACACCTTTTCGGAGTCTGCAGTCATTCCAGTACCATCAAGTCTGCCGCTCGTATCGATGTCGTCTTCCGTTCGTACCGGCTCGATGTCGGTCGAGTCGGGAAATCCAGCCAAGAATGAGGTCTAGTCTCGAGACCCCCAGCTGATTTGGCGTATGAATGATGGTATTAGTTGGAGGATTGACCAAGGATGTCCTGGTCTCGAAGGGGTTTGCGTCGGATCCTCCCTTTGCCTTCCCCTTGTTGGTTGACTCGACATCCTCAAGCTCTTCCAGATTGGCCCTTACATCGCCTCCTACATTCTTCTTCTCGCCTCCTTCTGGGCCTAGTCCATCCTTCTTCTTCATCTCGTTTGTTGTGATCGTGTCCTTGTGATCCTCCTTGAGCCGTACACTGCAATCATCTTCTTCGGGCTCGGATTTCACTTGCTCGATGGCTGGATCAGGCTTGATGCTGACCGCCCTTGACCTCCTGGGAATCTGAAAGTTACGAACAGGTGCATGATGGGCGACGAGGATGCCATTTTCGTACCTGTACGGCGGAGGTGGCCGAAGAGGCGGCCGACCAATACTACCACCTCCATCGCCCCAGCTCTCCTCGACACCCCACTGCAGGTCTGGCAAGTCCGTGATCTCACTGTCGAGAGGGCGAACGGCACCTGTTGAGAAACACCAGCCACCTGTAGGCGATGGTGTCTGTCGGCCTGGTTGAGGACGGATCCCTGGCGGAGTGCTGATTGGGCTGACGCGACGAGCTACTGGAGCAACGGAATCTGGTACGTCGGAGAAGAAGGAGGGTGGGCTTCGGAACCTGGTGACTTTGAGCGTTTCGCTGTAAGGTTTGGCATCGACGCTGAGCCTACTGGCGGTCGATCTGGTTGATTATGTCGGCGAGTGAGATAAGTTGGGAGTCTCGCCCGGCGTCGGCGGCGGAAGAGGTTTAGTAGCAGAAGCAGGACCCGAAGATTTGGCTGACGGTGGATCAGGGCGGATAGGCTGCCAATCTGAGCCGTGGAAGCGACGAATCGGGGTAGACGAATGCGTCGATGTGGGCAGTGGGTCGAAGGCGGATAGGTCGATAAGATCGACAAGATCGACGATATCTATCGTGCTTGATGTTCGAGAGTTCGAAGGCGGAATGAGCTCGAGGTTCTCGGTAGGAGTTGTGTTGGAGGCTTAAGAGGTTGAGAGGTCTCCATCAGCACCACGCCTTTCTCGGCGTGATCGCCAACTCACCACTGCAGGGTCCTTTGAGTCGCAAGTATATGACGGTTCGATGTGCGCAGACTGATAATCCTAGCGTTGACTGGGAGCAGGCCTAAGTGACGGGACTGGAGGAGAAGGCAAAGGTGAGCCAGCTATCATCGCAGGATGACGAGCTTGTGAAAGTAGGTAGAAGTGAGCCAACCCACTGGACGGCCCTCGCCTCTAGCGCACCGTCCCTCTGCCCGTCCTCTCAATAATTCACTGACAAGTAGACGCTGTTTTGTGAGATTGTGAAGAATAAAAGCTGAGCTTGTCCGACGATGCTAGTGAGATGAAAGTAGAAAAGAGAGATGAAAGTAAAATGAGAGATATCGAAATGGTGGGGGAAAGGACCCGCTGAACCGAGAGGGTCGAAGCGCAGATTCCATCATCAATCAGATCCTCGAGGATCCTACTAGCGAGAGAAGCATGTCTCGGATCGCCGCCTGTCATCTGATTGGAATCGTTTCATCCCTACAAATACAGATAGGTCTACGAAGGTGAAAAAGACGAGTCTACGAAGGTGAAGAAGACGAATGACATCTAATTAATCCACAATCAGGACGAAGCTCTTCGATCATCCGGAAAGTAAAGCTCACCTGGGTTGGTCCAGATCACTGAAACTTAGCAAAAGTACCAGCGAGTTTACGCCATACGATTTGCATTCGGCACTCACTGCCTCATTATATCTAACCTATCTTCAACATGCTTCTCTCCTCGATCCTGGCGAAACAATGGACATGCTATGATGCAGTGGATGACTGCGTAGAATACACATGGGGGTAAAAGTTTATACCAAGGAACGAGAAGAACATGTAACATAAAAGAGGAGATCATGGGAAACTGATAATGACATCGGGGTGAAGGGAAGGCCTTAAACTTCCCATGCCTAGGCCGCCGTGGTTGAAGATCCTTTCGAAGCGGTGATACTTGGAGTCGTAAAGGTGGTCGACGTATCGCCACTTGAGAACGCTGCACAGGAGAGCTTTTTCAGGACGCATTGCCTCTTGCGTCCGACTAAGTCCCATCTCATCGTTAGAATCCGCTTGTCTCCAAGCAAGCAGCACAACTCACCGGAAACTTTCAGCTCTTTCCCCGAGAACTTGGCACCGACGGCTCGCAAATCCGCATCTTCTCCCAGTTTGATGTCCCATTGGGCGTGGTCTGAGCTTGGGTCAGCACTCAGCCTGTAAGTGCGGATCTGCTTCGTACCCGCTTCATCCCACTGGTCAGCGACGATATGGATAGTTCGCTGACCCCTCGTGGCAATGGTGATGTTGTCGATGCTACATTTGGATCAGCTTAGCCTAGGTCAGGACGATATCGACTGACGAGAAACCCGGCAGCCATACTAGGATATCGTAGGCCTCAAGAGTCGATTTGATGGCTATCCTGCCTTCCGCTCCTTTCATGATCTCGATAGACTCCCCCTCGGCACCCTCGAAAAGGTGGGGATCAAAGTCCATGTTGGCGTCTTCCGAAGCGCAGAAGGTTTTTGCTTGAGAAACGATCGTGCTAGTCTGCTGCGGTGGCATCGCCCACTTTGGCGGTTCTGGCAAAAAGGAGGAAGACGACGTTGAGGTCGTGCTTGCGGCAGAAGATAGCGATTGTTCCACGGTATGACTGACTGAACGTCTGCGCGCGCTGATTGGATCCGGTGAAGTAGGGATGGGATAATGAGCTGGTGGCGATATGGGAGCGGAGATACAGCATCCGGTAGGATTGTCAAGCGTATCGGTATCTCCCGATAAATTTGGAGTCCTGGCATATTCCCCTGAATGCCGCTCAATCGTATCGTCCCCCGCAGATGTCGACTTGCTATCCGACTTGGGATTTGCCGCAAGTCCAGGCATTCCGAGGTTCCTCTCAATCGGCTTGACGGAATCGAGAGATGCAAGCACTCGGGTAGTGTCATTATTCGCTAGCTCGTCGCCTTGGCCAGAAGCTGGGCTCGATCTGTGAGAGGGGAATAGGGCGAGTGGTGGAGCACAGTAGCATATAACGGTGGAGAGTTGAAGAGCGGGTAAGAGATGAGGCCAGCGGTGATCGTTAGATGGGGGAGGAGTCAAATTGCGAATGGTCAGCAATTGTCTCTGGCTGTTCCGCACTGCAAAAGGGGCGAAGGAATCATGAAATGGGTAGATGATGCGGCATAGCAGCGTTCTTCGAAAGCACGACGGTGGGAGAGCAGCGGTCCATGCCCGCGATTTGACGTCACACCAGAAGCCCATACTCCGCAGCTTGTTTAGTATACAGAAAGGAAGGGTGACAAGCGAAACGTAAAAGACGGGTTCTAAATACCGCGAAGATGGGCCCAGCTTGGACGTTCACTTTATTGGCATGGGTGGAGGGGGAGAGGAGGGTCAAGGAAGGTTCTCTCACCTGCTAGCATCAGTTATCCGATTCCAATCCGCCATCAACGCTGACTCCGTCCAGGCTGACATGGCTCTGTCCCGTTGCCGATGGTCCTGCACTTTTAACTGGTCCGCCCTCGTGTCATAGATGAGCTTGTTTCGGCCGTTTCTGCTGGACAGTCCCACCGAGTGCGGCCATACAGGTGCTAATTGTTCGGCTCGTGGTGTCTCTCCTTCCCCAAACTGAGCGATGGTGGAGAATGAGCTAGAGGGTGAGATTTCGGAGCTCAGCTTTGTGGGTGCGTCATCGATATCTCGAACCAGTGCCTGCAGGTCGTGGTCTGCGTCGAGCTTGAACGTCGAGCCATCCGTCTCACTTCCCCAGCTTGTCATACTATCCGCACTCCTCCTCCTTTCTTCGCCATCCGACCAGGAGCTGCTCCTTCGGCTTTCGTTGAAAGGATTGGTGTCAAAGACTGAACGCGAGGAATGAATGGAAATTGGCGAGGAAGTAGGGGAAGAGTAGGAGCGGGAACGAGAGCGCGCGCGAGAGTGAGGCGGCGGGGGATCCTCTTCAAGCTTACTGCTGGATGGAATGATCGTGCGTAATGTGAACATCGTGATAGCGCGAAGAGCTTGCTAGATCAAGCTGAGCTGAGCATGTACTTGCTGTCGCCTTGGGCTAGAGGGACAGCAATGACGCAAGATGACATTTGAGCGAAGAGGATGACCCCTTTGGCCGGCCGCTTAAAATCCGAAAGGAAGTCGAAAGGCGGTAAAGCGGATATGACGCTATTTGATCGCGTATCGTTGTGTGCGTTTCAGATTCGTGATGCGAAAGAAGAGTCTAGTCCATGGAAGTGTATGTGGGGCTTGGAGCGGGACTATGAAAGTATTCAATACAGTTTCCATCGTCTTTGATCCAGGCTCCACCACAGTTAGGCTTCAATTGAAAAAAAACAGACGTCCAGCTTGGCTATGACTAATAACTAACCAGCTAGAGCTTCTGCCAAGCCCCTATGCAATCGGGCCATGCTGACGTCACTGAGATCCGGGGAATGCCGGGAAATAAGGAGTCTCGGTATTTGTGGCATGACCGTGCTTGAGAGCGTGATTTGCTTTTATGACTCCGTTTCCTCTTAATGACCACAAAAGCACTGAGATGGCACCGGTATGTATGATTGATACCATCCTGCCCTACTCACAATCTGATGAGTCTCTCGCTTGCAGATCCGAGTGAGACACCCTCGAGGAGTCACGACGCTCGACTTCGATCCAGAAACACAGACGATAGATGACCTCAAAGTACTCGTCTTCTCCGCGACAGAGATACCGCCCAGCGAGCAGGAGAGTAAGTAGCGTAACGGTCTCCGTACAAACGCTGCTCACGTACTCCAGTCAAATATGGGTATCCCCCAAAGGCCCTTCCTAACACAAATGGAACTCTCTCTACGATCCCGATAACACGTGGAGAACAAATCATCGTCACCTCCGTCCCCTCATCCACCATAAAATCACCACCACCACCACCACCTCCAACTTCAATACCAAGACCGACTCCTGCCCCATCCGTCAAAGCGATCAACGAGACCCTCTCCTCCCCTTCGCCTTTAGCTGAGGCGGATATACCGGTCGAAAGCGCCGAATCGGTCGCCTTACCTGGACGAGAAGCAGGATTCTTGCAGCTGAAAGTGGTGCCGGATGACAATTCGTGTCTGTTTAGTGCTGTAGGAGTGGTCTTCGAGGGAAGTATCGAGGGAGGAAAAGGCTTGAGGAAAGGTTCGTCCAGTTGATGACCAGGTCACTCAAGCTAAACCACTGGTTAGTTGTTGCCGATGCGATCCGGGATGATCCCGAAACATATTCGGACGTGATGCTAGGGTATGTAAGGAAGATCTTGTCAGACATCGCTGATGGACGTATTAGCAAGTCAAGAGAAGAATACACCCGGAAGATACTCGAGCCAGATACTTGGGGAGGAGCGATAGGTCGGTCTCGAGGGTCCCATTGGAAGTAGCTCGAAAGCTGATGATGGGGTTATCCCAGAACTATCGATATTTGCGAAGCAGTGAGTATCCTGAACATTGATCTTGTCCGAAGCTGTCTGACGCGGGTGTTAGCTACAGCACGGAGATATCATCCTTCGATGTGGCTACCGGACGGTGCGACCGCTTTGGGCAAGATGAGTATGATTCTCGGTACGTCCTGCTTCAATTTCTTAGCCTGACGCTCATCCTCGCTCGATTAAGGTGCCTTCTGGTTTACTCGGGCATCCGTGAGTATTGCCAGATATCGTGCCTCTATCGCTCACGATAAGCAGATTACGATGCCCTCACCCTCTCGCCCCTCCCCGTCTCACCACCTTCCTTTCACACTACCGTTTTCCCAATTACCGACTCCTCCATATTACCGACCGCTGAAAAGCTCGTGGGGCAGCTCAAAGCACGGCACTACTTCACCGATACTTCTACGTTCACCCTAAAGTGCGGAGTCTGCGGAGATGGTTTGAAAGGGGAGAAAGGCGCAATGAAACACGCGATGCAAACTGGACGTGCGTTGTCTCGCGTTTTTCTTTGTTTTTTGGAACTGGCTGAATTGCGGGACGAAGACGTCGAGTTTGGTGAGTATTAGTAACGGAGCTCAAGTTGTATCAATCAGTCCTTCAACAATCACTTCCCCATTTGATGTTGTGAGAATGCATGATATAACCGAGAATCTTTGCACTCAATGCTAATGCTAAATGCAAGAAGCACCCGATGTTGATGCGTCTAATACATCCAGTTCAAAACCCAAAGAACCACCAAGGTCAAACCCAATTTCACCCAGTTGTTTTTTGGCGCCAGCGCTCCCAAATTCCGTAAGAAGCTCACGAGGGTGTGATCTTTCCACCGCCGATCGAGCTGTGTATACTGATCCGCCAATCGACGGGTCGACGCTGCCCACTGTTAAACGACTTCAACGTCGCACTCAATTCGTCAAAATAGAACGCACCGTTGACAAGCCATCCCCTCCACCCCCAGCTTCTCGGTCAGTCGGTGTAGATGGCAGATTTTCCACGTCCTTCTCCCCCTCTAGGCCCATCAATGGGATACCCTCCGGCACTCCCTCACTAGCCACGTCCTTCGTCCCTTCTATAACCTCTCGTACAGTCGTTGTGCCCGTCTGCGACGCAGTAGCAGGTAACGGCAAACCTCTCTTCTTCCCCACAAACCACTCTGTGATATCGTTGGTCGCACCTGCAACTCGATGACTGAGCCAGACAAAGCATATTGTCGAGATGACAATATTGGCAGGTCGCCATCTCGTTGCTGGAAGTACGAGGAGAATCGCCTTGGTATCCGATGCCAGCCAACCATGAAATTGCAGGATGAAAGTCTCCAAAGAGCATTGGCCAATGAAGCAGAACATCGAGCTCGAGCATGATCGTAAAAGAGGTGTCGCGTTCCGGAGAAATACGAAAGCGAGGATAGGGATGATTGAGACGGCTGCGTGATACTCGTTGTAGACGAATTTATTGATGAGATGGAGCTCGAACCAGAAGTACCATACTAGAGCGATGACGCTGGCACCGAGTGTCACACCTCGAACGGTTGTAAACCATGGTCGATCCGGGAGTTGACGTTCCTTGATCTTGATGTAGGCGTATGCGCAGATCATCCCTCCCCAAACGATGAAGAGGTCAAGGGTGACTCGGAAGGACCACTCGCTCGCTGACCACTTGATACGAAAGACCGCATTGAGTCCTCTGAAGATGTCGGTCATGATGAAGGTGTAGTGCATGAAGGCGGTGACAGCAGCCGCGCAAATCAAGACCTTCGGGATCAGGAACAAGGGCTTCTGGTTAAACTGATGTCCAAGCGCCATGGTGGCGTAGATAATGATGTACCACCACGAGACGAGGGGTGCGAAGTAATAAAAGGCGTAATCGTTGTTCATGGTGTAAGGAAGAACGACGGAAAGGAGGTTGAGCCGGACCAGGACCATGGCGATCCGGTCGAAGCCATACTCGCCTTTCTTGTAGTCTGGGATGGTCAGCGATTTGCAGCCAGCTGACCAGGAAACAAACAGTAGAAGAAATGACCATCTACCCATAGTCAGCTCACCGAACAGTTTTGGCAATTGCTCGCTCACATCCTGTCATGAAGAGGTATCCGGCCACAAGCACTCGGATGGGATTGTAGATCCCAGAGATCTTGGACGCTCCAAGAAAATGATAGATCAGGATTGCGACTATGACCATAAGCTCGGCGAACAGACGCATGATCACCATACTCACTCTGCATCCACCCTTTCCATTCATCCGTTATCTCCCGATTCAGAAATCCTAGATCTTTTCCTCGATTCTGCATGGTCGCCAATCCCGCCACCAATCCTGTCACGCACAATGCACCGAAGACCATAGCATCGTAGTCTTTCTGCTCTTTCAGGAAAACCGTCGTCCGGTCCGCCATGAAGAGGTAGCCGATAGCAAGACCGAACTTGCTGAGAGCAGGAGCGATGCCAGATGAGGGGAGGTATGCAAGTACAGGCGAGGAGGGTGCTAAGAGATGTAAGCTCATGCGTAATTAGTGTGACTGACGCAGTCTCGGCGCGATGAGACTGCCCAATGGTGCCCAGATCCCCAGGAGGATCACCAAAAGCGCCTGTACCGGTCGAACCCAATCATATCGCCTACAGCATGCACCGTGTATGCTATCCTTCCTCACGGCATCGTTACACCTCCAAGCGAAGAGCAACTCCGCTTGCTTGTCCATCATCCGGTCAGAGTAGTGAAGTCCATCTTCCGTCTCGCTCTCGACGAGCAATTGGTTGAACACCGAGGGGATGACCACTGGAGGAGGGTCGGGGTGAGTGAGTCTAGCGTAGAGATCTGCGTTCATCGCCTCGACGTCGGTGTGCATGATTGTTTCAGCTCGAGGAGCAGAGAGCTTGGCGGCGACGGGGTCTACGATCGGAAGGAAGATCACAGCGTCGGCGATTGCGAAATTCTCTGCGCGGCGGCCGAGCGACCTGGCAGAGAGAGCACCCTCCGAAGAAGAGATCGAGGGAAAGGAGCGTTCCGAGACACCGGCTGAAGGGAGGAATCCTGGGAAAGTAACACCGGAGCCAAGCTTCATATCGTCCCAAGGCGTCATGAGAGCTGTCCCCGGCGATCCTTGTCGTTCCTTGAGGTGTTCAAAGGTATCGTGGATCTTGCTGCCCCATGCTGCTAGACCACCGGAGGAAGGGTTTCGGAGGTACCAGAGTCCTGAGCCGATGATGAGAAGTGATGATGGCGAAGATTGGGGGTTTGATACATGAGATATTGTCTGTGAAGTATTCAGGTAGGGATCCCTAAATCCCTTCAGCATCACAGGATTGCTCTCGGAATCCGCACGCACCACCAGAACTCCAGCTCCAGCTCGACCTCGGAGTGCGCTTCAGGCCGACCACCATTATTGAAGACCAACTTCCGATCCGTATGCTTCTCCGCATCCGTCTCCCATCCTGCAGGTACCCCGCCATCCTTCCCAGCTATCAACCGCACCGCAGCGAAGAAGAGCAGCCGAACGCTGGAATCGCCGATGAAGAGTACCTGCCGTCTGGAAGGGGAGAAATCGATACCAGATCCAGGTGGATAGGCTGACTCTCGAGGGGTGTTAGGGGAAGGGGAAGATAGGCATTTGAAAAGGAAAGGAGAAGGGAGAGGTTGATGATAGCAGCCTCAGCGATTGTCAGCAGTGGAAGGGGCTCGGTTGGACTAGGGACAACTCGCTCACCTTCAGGTTGCCAATTTGTCCATTTCCCCGGATCCAGCCAGGTACCGCTGCCCAGCAACGCTCCACAATGATAAGGATCAGCCCAGTCTTGCAGCATCATCAGCTAAGCCACCACCTTCAGAGCCGACCTACGCACCAAGAAACGCCCATCTCAACGTGTTTCCAAGGACAACAGCCGCCAACAACGTCGCACAAGCATAGTTGATCCAAGCGGGGTTCAGGCGCGCTGATGAGGCCTGCGCTCTAGTTGTAGAGCTGGAAGGTCCACCGTTCGAAGGCGACATAGGTCGTGTGTCGAAGACAAGAGGAGGATAATGGGGGGCGAATGTCCGACGAGAGGTGAGTTTCGGACTGGAAGAGACCGAAAGGCTACCAGAGGCAGGTGGGGTGATCTCTGCTGAGGCTACATGGAAACGCTTCAGCTCTCCCATCGAGATTACCAAGACCGTACATCTTATGGTGAGAACAGTTTACAGTGATCGGCGGGATCTAATAATTCAAGACAACCATTAAAAGGTTTGCACATCTTTCCTTGATGGGACAAAGCGATTTGTCCAACGAAGTGTGTAGAACGCGTCTGGACTCTGGAATTCGCACGCTCAGGCACACCGAGCACCGGCCTACATGTATCTATACATTATATCAGATTCGCCTCTTTCTTCTCCTTGTCCGCCAGATACTCCTTCACCGCGTCAGGGAGATTCTCTCCCCATCCAACGTACGGAGCAGGAAGATCTTTCCGGTCCTCGAAGATGTCTGACGATGCGGATTCTCCTGCCAATGACTCTGCCACCGCGTCCACCTCATCCATCACACGCATGAGATTGGCTCCCATGAGACCAATGACATCCTCGTCACTCCAACCTCGAGCGAGCATCTCGGTGATCAGATCGGGATAGTTACTCGCATCTTCGAGACCCTCTACAGCGCTTTCCATGCCATCTATAATTGCATTAGCCTACCTTCGAAATGGTGAGGAGACACTCACCAAAATCCGATGCAATCCCGACATGCGCTTTCCCGCATTTCTTGGCGAGGTACTCTATATGATCCGCCAGTCTCAATAGACTAGGAGCCTTTGGATCCGTGAAAGCGGGGTGAAACACGCATTGCCTATGAAGGGATTAGCGGTGTGAATATACTCAATCACCGTAAGCTCACACCACGGCGCGGTTCTGGCCGATTCCACTTCCTATCATATCAAGCACATCGTCCGGGACGTTTCGAGGATGATCACACTCGGCTCTCGCATTCGAGTGGGAAAAGATTACAGGTGCTTTCGATAGCTTGATGGCTTGTCGCATCGTATCGTCCGAGACATGCGATAAGTCGACCATCACTGGGGGACTCAGCGGGTCCTAAGAGAAATAAAGAATGAACCTACCGCCTAATCGATTTATTTCTAGAATGAGAGCTTCACCAAGCTTTGTTAGACCATTCCCAGGGTGGGCAGGCTGAAGGGGATCACCACTTCCAGCGGATGAAGCGAAAGCTACCTGTAGGTCAGTAAGTCATCCGTAAAACTGGCGATGCTTCACGCACCGTTATGATTGGTGTGAGTGAGAGTGATATAGCGAACCCCTAGCTGTGCGAACACTCTCAGTATGGAGAGCGAGTTGCCAAGCATATGTGCCCTGAAAGTAATAAGCAGGCCGAAGGGTAATGTATGAACAGACCTACCCCTCGACACCGATCAAAGTAGCAAATTTCCCTGCTCTGAACGCTTTTCGAACATCGTCAGAAGTTCGAGCATATTGGAAGTCCTGACGAGTACGTTACATTGATCAGCAACCGGCGCACCATAATTGATGTGGGGCTCACCGATTCGTTCATGAGCAGCTGGACCATATCGATCTGCTCCAATGCATCCCTCACATCCTGCACAATCTTTCAGCAGATCGTGCCACGTAGTAGCTCAGATAATTACATCGCTTGGAGCGAGATAGTCGACACCCGGAGTAGACGGTATCCAGATACTCATAAAAATCCCACCGAGTTTCCCAGCTCGCATCCGCGGGACATCCACGTCGCCCGGATAAGTTTCCGCGACGTGCTTGACAGCTTCCACAGGCCTTCTAGCTGACAAAATATGTCAGGGAGCGCGACCGCAATATGTAGTAGGCGTACTAAGACAACGCATAACGAATGGGAGGTCGACGTGAGAGTCAATTAGAGGGTGTTTTGACATGAGCTTGAGGGCATGTTCGCGCAGCTGAGGCCCAGACGGCGTTGCGTTCGGCGACATGGTGCTCCGACTTACTGGTTGGCCGGTCTTGGCAACGTAAAGGAGATATTAACGATATGTGTCTGTCCTATTCTGTCAATATGCTGGGATCGCTCAAGGTCGGAGTTTCGGGTCGCACTGTGGTACGGCATCTTTACCCTAGATCCGGGTTGATCCGCTATCCTGGTGGACTTGCATCTCATTTGTTGTGGCTCATAGTACAAGCCAAGGGAACGAACCGTGCATCATGCATATTCCTACGTAGCAAGGTCAGAGAACTTTGGGCGGGCCTGACGATAATAAGTAAGGCAATGGTCGTCATCAATATGACGTGTCAAAACGAAAACACGATTGCGGCTGCCGCCGAAGTTTCACATGGCTATGACTCACAGGCACGGCAAAACCCCTTAAACAAACCGAAACGGTGTCGTTTCCGAAAATGGGTGGCAAAGGGGGTTGACGTCAGGGGCGTCCCCCTTTGTATTGCAGCCTCTGGTTGGCCACCTTACTGGGCTTTCCCCGTCACTCTGTGTATTATTCACATTATTCACTGGACTTCATTTCTTTTCCCAGGTAGGTCGCTTGATTTCATGATGGAGCCGAGCTAATGAAACGACAGAATAGTCAACCAGGTTAGTTCAACCTTTTTAGACGTGATATACAGTCTCGTCGCCAGCAACATCATGCGCGTCAATTCATGCGTGCTCTCGACCTTGTGCTTGCTCCTTATGGCTGAGCCGGGTCCAAAACCTTCTGCTGAATCAGCCCATCTCATGTGCTTCCATGACGACTCAGCTCATCAACCGCTTCTTTCCGGACACCTGCTATCTCGTACATAACGACAAGCTGACGCTGATTCAAGTCTCAGCTCTCACATCATGGGGAACATCATCTCTGCTATAGTCAGTGCACTCAACTCCTTGGTCTCCGCCATTGGATCAGTCATCATGGCCATCTTCTCGGTACGTCCCCTCTTCACGTGGTGATGCTCCCCTGACGCCAAGTATAGGGTATCGGCGCGGTCCTTGTAGCCATCTGGAACTTCATCACTTGCGGATTCTGCTCGGGCGGTAGACGAAGAGGAGGAGCAGCTACGGTCTAGCCGGCGGTGAGGTTCAGGTGGTGAGTCGATTATCGTCATAGGTCAAGTTGGCTTGCCTATTAACTTTACTCCTCACAGATATCAATCATCTCTCTCCGCCCATCCATACTATCTCCTGTGCAACCAACCCTATAATAACGTTCGGGCATACACGAGGACAGTTTCACGATTCGAGAGGACTGGCAGGGAGGAGTGTGGAGCAGCAGCGTCGTCTAGCTATACATGATATGCAACGATCTTTCCTACCTTCCAGCTGTTAAAGCCTTTCACCTCTGTCATATATAGCTTGTCCGAGGGTCGCCGCACATCAAGCTGTGTGCTAATTGACGCTAGGCATAGATTCCGAAGATGCTATTAGATGTCAGCGATTACTATCCGCGCGCTCGCCCTCCTAGTCCTGTCAGCTCTTGGTTTCCTATAGCACAGGACAACTGACCTGACGGATATTTGCATCGACCTGGTAATCTCTTCCGACTTTCCATTCCACCATCTTCGCGTTATTGTCGTCGAGCAAGACTTTGCCTTGGTATAAGAACCTGTATACGCCTAGAACCAGATGAGATAGAGAGTGAAGCGAAGTAGACGAGTTGAAGGTTGATACGCCGGAAATGTCATGGATATAGATGGGTAGCAAGGCGAGGCGAGTAACATCATCAGCGACAGGTCGAGACGTCGGTTGAGAAAGTACCCGTTTTCACTCCATACTTTTGCGTCCATCCATCAAACACCTTGATAAACGGCTTCGTATGCTTCACCACAAACTGGGTTTCACTGCGGTCTTCCTGTTTCTCTTACGTGAGCTCAGATCGTTGATGGGACAAAATGAAGTCATATAGCATACGAGGACGGTGATTTACAGCTGGAACCAAGCAGTCAATGTTAGCGTAGAATGCCGGAACAGCTCGTGAAGTCCTACCTTCCCAGGATGATCTCAGATTCTCATCTTCCGCCTCGGAAACCGACATGCTGCGTACCCCTACGGATGACCGCTTGAATACAGGGCGACGGACAATATAGTGGCCTCACGAAGTATAAGCGAGAAAGATGGAAAGAGGTGGATGAATCAATGTCAAGTGGGCGATTGTTTGAGCGCGAAGGGGAGGTCTTTCAAGCTGAGTATTCAAAGTTAGGATCCCGAATGAAGTCCAGCACGGATTACCATCATTACGTCTATCACAGTGACGAGGTGGTTGCAACTCCTCAAGGTACCGGAAAGATGCAGTATGTACCGTACTCACGGTGAACAATCGGTAAATCCCTTCTCCGATTACCTAACGAGGGGAAGTAAACGAATGACTCCTGCTCGTTACAAAGCTTGTACTCCTCAACAAGTCCAACAAGTACCACACGCGTCCAGCCCCATTGCTACCACTGGGTGATCCACACAGTTCATTGGTTTGTGGACCGAGACAGACTGTCCATCCTGACGGGAACTGAATAAGACATGCATTAACATATGGACCTGAAGAGCTGTAAGCATCAATGTTGACAAGATCAATGGATACTGAACTCACTTGCTACACTACCGCTTGAGGACCTCGGGAAGAGTGATGGGCCCCTGGGCAGTCGCAGCCACTCCAGACGAGAGTATCCCGACATACGGCATGATCGAGTAATACAGCGTCATGTTTGCCGTTGGGATCTCTCTAATCCCCATTAGCTACAAGCACAGTCTTACGCCCATCGAAAATGGGACCCACTTGAATGTCCCCGATGGATTTCGCCATGGATACTTATTCTTCCCCTCTTCGACCCTGACATTCCCCCTTCCCCTCTTCCCTCCTTTCGTCTTTGGTATTGTCTTCCCCACAGCCCGGATGTCTCGCATTTCTCCTCGAGTAATGATTCGGTCCCACAGTACCACATTGTGATTACCGATTGTGGATTCTTCCGAGTAGGAAGCGGTGAGGTAAATGAATAGTTGTTTGGTGTTATAGGAGTTTAGGAGGGGGTTGAGGTCGGCTCGGATGTCGAATCGGAGGGATGCAAGCTCTTCTTCCTTGGCTCCCCAGCGTCGTAATCGACCTTTTTGTCTGTTGGAGACTCAGCATTTTCAGAGGTCACAAGAGAAGATAACAATGCACATTATTAGGTCTTTCACGTCGACCTTGCCGATATCCACTGATGGAAGCGTCAGGAAGGAGGCAATCGAGATCAAACCGAGGAGGATCATGATGTAAGTCGTGGCCAGTGAGGAGAGGTGATTGAGCCGTTGAAAAGTCGAGTACATGCTGACGGCCTCAGCTGAGCTCAGCGTTGAACCTTGTCAGGCAGGCCAGCGCGATTGCTTTTACTTCCAGTAAGAACTGCTCGTATCGTCCTCTTCCAGCAAATGGTACCACGTGGTCTTGGGACAAAGCAAAGAAAACGCGTGGATTGAAAAATGCCACGTCCAAAGTTCCAGTAGAGGGATGTCGCGCTGGAGCTCTGCGACCTTCCATGAAAAATCGTTCTTTGGAAAAACCAGTCTCGATATCTAGTTGACTTTCTCGCCATCGCTATCATCATCATGGCTTACCCGCGAGCTACTTCCCGACCTCGACGGCGATCTACCTCCTCGTCTCTCATCAGCAAACTCACCCTAGTCGCCTTTGTCCTCATCGCCATCCTCTGCTTCCTCCCCGCTGGCAATTCGGTTAGAGCAGAGGAAAGGGAGAATGATTATGGCACGGTTATCGGTATCGATCTGGGGACTACATACTCATGTGTAGCGTGAGTTATGGGAGGATTCATCCCGATGTCATGCTGACGAGTGCGATGCTGCAGCGTTCAGCGTGGCGGCAAAGTCGAGATCATTGCCAATGACCAAGGCAACCGTATCACACCTTCATGGGTCGCCTTCACAGAGGATGAACGTCTGATCGGCGATGCAGCGAAAAACCAGGCACCTCAAAACCCCACCAATACCGTCTTTGACGCGAAGCGATTGATCGGACGGGCTTTTGGCGACAATGACGTGCAGAAGGATGTGAAGCACTGGCCTTTCAAGCTTGTCAACAAAAGTGGAAAGCCGATGATCCAGGTCAATCATCGAGGTGACCTGAAAGACTTCGTTAGTATCTCATGGATGGGTCAAGTAGGAGCTGACTCCTCGTAGACTCCTGAGGAGGTGTCAGCGATGGTGTTAACGAAGATGAAGGAGACCGCTGAGGCATACCTCGGACACAAAGTCACTCATGCCGTCGTCACCGTTCCTGCCTGTAAGTCTGCCAAGATACCGGAAGAGGTTGTCTGACCTCAGCAGACTTTAACGACGCTCAGCGATCCGCAACCAGGGATGCCGGTACGATAGCCGGGCTCACCGTTCTCCGCATCGTTAACGAGCCTACCGCTGCTGCGATCGGTGAGTGCCGATTGCTCAAGGAGCTCTCCCTGACCTATGTAGCCTACGGTCTCGACCGCAGTGGTAAGGCTGAGTCCCAGATCATCGTGTACGATCTTGGTGGTGGTACTTTCGATGTCTCCCTGCTTTCCATCGAAGACGGTGTTTTCGAAGTCCTCGCTACCGCCGGTGACACCCATCTCGGAGGAGAGGACTTCGACAACCGAGTCATGGATTATCTCGTTAAGCAATACAAGCGAAAAGCGGACGTGGATGTTAGCAAAAATAACCGCGCGATGGGCAAACTCAAGCGCGAGGTTGAGAAGGCGAAGCGAACTCTTTCGTCTCAGATGAGCACAAAGATCGAGATCGAAGCGTTCGAGGGAGGCAATGATTTCTCAGAGGTGAACACAAGCGTTTTTCACTTATCGCTCGAAGCTGATGTGCTGGGCAGACCCTGACTCGAGCCAAGTTCGAGGAGCTCAACATGGACCTCTTCCGGAAGACTATGAAGCCTGTAGAGCAGGTGCTGAAGGACGCTGGTGTGAAGAAGGATGAGATCGATGATGTGGGTCCTGGCTCAAGCCTTTTATTGTCCGAGGGATCGCTTCTTTGGTAATAGCTGAAGTTTGCTTCTAGATCGTTCTTGTCGGCGGCTCCACTCGTATCCCCAAGGTTCAGCAGCTTCTCAAGGAGTACTTCAACGGCAAGGAGCCCTCCAAGGGTATCAACCCAGACGAAGCAGTCGCATATGGCGCAGCTGTCCAGGGCGGTATCCTTTCCGGGGAAGAGGAAAACAGCGGGGTTCTGCTTATCGATGTCTGTCCATTGACTCTTGGTAAGACCCCTTAACATGCAACACAGTGAGGCGCTGACCAGTTTCCAATTCCAGGTATCGAGACCACTGGTGGGGTCATGACGAAACTCATTGGCCGCAACTCCGTCGTTCCTACCAAGAAATCCCAGATCTTCTCAACTGCGGTCGACAATCAGCCTACGGTCCGGATTCAGGTCTTTGAAGGCGAAAGATCCATGACCAAGGACAACAATTTGCTTGGCGAGTTCGACCTGACCAACATCCCGCCCGCACCCCGAGGTGTGCCTCAAGTCGAAGTGACCTTCGAGATTGACGGTGCGGTGTGATGACGAAGTAGCCTCGTAAACTGACGGATGTTTCAGCCAACGGTATCCTTAGAGTGTCCGCGGTCGACAAGGGTACCGGGAAGTCCAACTCGATCACCATTAGCAACGATCAGCGGCGATTATCAGCCGACGAGATTGAGCGTATGGTGCAAGAAGCTGAGGAGTTCGCCGATGAGGATGCCGCGATCAAGAAGAAGATCGAGGCTATGAATGGGCTTCAGAGTGAGTCAAGACTTCTTTTTAATGACTGTCATTGACGCGTATCATCAGACTTCATTTTCTCGCTCAAGTCGCAGGTGAATGACCCAGAGGGGATGGGCGGAAAGATCTCCGAAGAGGACAAGGAGACCATCCTTGCTGCGGTCAAAGAGAAGACTGAATGGCTGGAGGAGCACCCCAACGTAGAAGCGGAGGACTACGAGGACCAGCTCTCCGAGTTCCAATCGATTGTTTCGGTCAGTGACTGTCGTGTTTCACCAGATACTGCCGCTGATGAGCTCGATAGCCTATCTCGGCGAAGCTGTACGGTGGAGCTGGCGGTGGCTTTGGGGATGACGAGGTTCCGTTCAGCCATGACGAGCTCTAGAGATCACATTCCTCATCCAGAGCATAGCGTATCATTCATGGTGGATGTAGCGGGTGGTTGCTTGTGAGGGAGAGCGATGCATGGTGTGCAAGCAATCGGAAGCGTAAATATAACCATACGGTACAATGGATAAGCCGTTGTCACCGCCTGTCCTCTCTCAGGGACATCGACTCGCGATCATACGTACACACTAACCCTTCATACTTGCTTAAGCAGGTAGCCCGATCTGCAGACTCTTTTACCTATACTGTTATCTCGGTTCATAGCGGGAATGCCTTACCATTTACCTCATTTCGCAGCCTTCGCATCTTCCCGCGCCATCGTCTGAACGATGGACTTCGCCTCTTGGATATCCCCACTGTCCTGCGCCTTGAGTCCGTAAATCTGCATGAATGCCGTCCATCCGCCGAAGGACTTGACGATCTGTCGTTCGGCGGGAGAGAGCGGAGGGGCTGAAAAGAGCAACCTTCTATCAGTTGTATTGGCAGAAAAAGTGGGACTGTAAAGTGGGACTGTACTCACCAAGACTATCAGTAGCAGGCATTGTTCGCTTTTGCGAAGTATAAGAGGTCCTGAGGTTGAAAAAGGCTCCACCTTGGATTTTCACAAAGTTGCCTGCGTTGGAGCGGATAACAAAGCTGAGCTTTATAATAGTCGGAGTTTAAGCACTTGATATAAAGTATAGTGCACGGGTAGGGGATCGGGTCACATGGCATAGGAGAGGATGCTATCGCCATGCTGTACTATGCAAAATGCTACCTAAACATGCTGTGAAAAGACTACGAACCGGGACTATCTCTTGCTCATTTTGAAGATCATCATCGACTTTCAGACAAATTGGGGACCAGTGATAGCCTTCCTTATCGGGAACTCACATACCTTATTCGATGCCTTCAAATCGTCTTCTTCGCTGAACTCCTCCTCAGCCTCGCTGGCACCATCCTCCTCCGCCCCTTGGGTATCTTCCTCCTCCGTACCCACTTCACTCTCCGTCATCTCCCCGCTCCCGCTCTCACTCTCTGCCTCGCACAGTGCTCTGAGCGATTGATCGCAGAGCTCACACAGGTCGTCCTTTTCATGCCGATTATCGCATGGAGGGAAGTCGGTCGCTACCAGGAGCGGATTGAGCGGACGTTGGAGCATGAAAAGGAGCTCATCAAGCTCTTCAAAGTTGTCGTTGTTTGTCGCGAAGCGGCGATGCTTTTTAGACGCGATATGCTGAACGATATCAGCCTTGATTGACGTAAATGACAAAGAGACATACCACCGAGAGATCGGAGTAACGCAACCGACAGTTCTCGCAGTATCCCGGCGCAATGTCCTGATCTCGACCTTTCGGACCCGCTTCTACCTTCTCGCGATTCCTCAACCTCTCCTCATAGGTAGGTTTCGCTTCTTGAACCGGTTCCCTCGCCTGTTGAAGCATACTGACGACCTGTTCTTGTGTCATGAAGGTCCTCGGCGGAGGCATCTGACCGGTCAAACCACGACGATGGGGCATAGAGGCGAGGTCAACCTCGGTATTTTGGTGTTTGGCCGCGGCGAGACGAGCATTGCCCTTGAGTACTTGCACTCGCTTGCTCATTTGCATGATTGCGCGATCCTTGCCAGCAGCGAGACCACCTAGACCGCCGAAAATCGCGGGAGATTGATTAGCGTTGGAAGTGGAAGCGATGTTAGACGTGATGACAACGGAGTTGCCGGATGCATTCTGGTAGGATTGAACTTCGGGAAGCTTGGGTGTTCCGGGAAGGGAGCGAAGGGATATCGATCGTGTGAGGTCGGCAGGTGGTTGTTCGCCTTCGAAAGGCACGCGATCAATGTAGAGCGACCAAGCTCGCTGGCGGATCTTGTCGATTGGAGTGGTCGTCTGTTTCGATGACGATACACGTAGGAAGCCATCGAACAGAGTGGGCCATTCCGGACCATCCTTCTGGCTATAAGGGTACTCCTTGACCATGATTGTCCGATGCTTCCCGGTCGCATCTTCCACTAGGAGGTACTTGCTTCCCGGCTTGAAGTAATAGTAGTCCGGTCGAGGAGCGGAAAGATCTCGCTCACGAGTCCCGTGGAGCTTTTCATCTTCCAGAAGAGTGAGAAGGGAGTCGTTGGTGATGGCTGTCTCGACTGGTGCAAGGCGAGCGAGCATTTCAATCAACTCTGTACGAGCATCAGCAATGAAGCGGAACTCTCCCTAATCGCCGACTCACTCTTCACCGTCCACACCTTCATGTTCATCGCCTCGGCCTTCTGTACCAGATCTGTCACACCCGTCCCATCGAGAAAGGGGTTCTTGGGCGACTCGCGAGCGGGATCGCCTCGACGAGCCGGAGGAGCCATCGATTTGGCTTTTTGAGGGGATGTTCCGCCTTTCACGACGAGATGGGTAACACGGGTGGAGAAGAACTGGTCGACCTTCTGTACAGGCAATCAGTCATCTATAGCATTGACAGTGGCGGCGTCACTCACCGCACCCATCCTTGTAACCCGTCCGACCAGAGACTTCCCCTGACCCTCCTCCGCCCCAATCTCGAAATGAAAGACCAAAGTCGGGAACACCTTGACCCATTTCGCCCTCCATTTTTCCTCTTCCAGCTTATGACTCCTCGCTGTCGCTTCCGCCAGCTCGCGCTTCTCATCCACCTTGACCCGTTTCGAGACAGATAAGCTCGCACCTCCTGGATCTCGTGATCTTTTGCCGGAAAGGTTGGACAGCGACGTTGTGCGAGAGGGGAAGGAGGCGTTCAGGCTTGGAGCAAAGACATCTGGGATCGGAGCTGGGCGTGGTATCGAGAGGGCGGCTGATAAGCGGGTGGTGGTCGATTTGCTGATGAAGCGGGTACTAGCGCTGGAGCTGGCACTAGCGTTCAGGGCGGTGTTTGGCCGAACTTCAGCAAGGACAGATCGAGTGGATGGGTTCGGGCGAGGATTGCCGTCGAGCCCCTTTCGCCAGGAAGCGATTGTGTCGTAATGATTGGCTCCAAACTGTTCAATACGCGATTTGTCGAGCTTCGGAGGGGGATTGAAGGGTGCCGCGGGATGAGGGGAGATGGAAGGTGGTGGGAGAGGCATGGCGGAAGGTTGAAGCGGTCCGAAGTATGGATTATGAATAGGTAGAAGCTCAACTCGGGAGGGTGTGATGACGGACATCTCCCGAGGAGCAAAGTAAGAATCGGAACAGTGGGAAAGATTGCGCGTTTGGAAATGCAGTTGACTACGAGACTTTGGTGAAATCAGGGAACTAATCATGCGTGTATACATCGTGGGTAAATCTCGGAAATTCTGCCTACTTTATCTTACACGCGCCTGCACGGTCGACAGATTGCACGTGATCCTTGATTTCCCGATGGGCAAATGACGCAGCAGACGCATTGAGAAGCGACTCAACGGCAACATGTGATAATATGCATATTCGATGCCAATGCAACAAGACGTCGTATCGACCCCTTCTTATCCTCCGTCCCTCAATTTAAACCTGTCAACCTTCAATCAAGGCTTATCCTCGGTCAACAAGAAACGCACTACCCCTCCAACCACCTCTCCGATCTTCACCATCCCTTCCAGCACCTTGACCCTTCTCTCCACCTCCAGTCTTTTCCTCTCCTGAGCTTCCTTGCCTCGGATGAGATACTCCATCAACTTTGCCGCCGAAGACAGCGCCTCCTTCGTTTGGTCCGGGTATCGCTCGAGGGCTTTGACAAGGTCTCCTTCGAGGGTCTGGACGCTATCATTCTTGCTTGCTGAATCCGCATCTTCCGCTTCATCCGCCATCGCAATCCCGTCTAGCACCTTGAGCACCTTTGTGATAAACACATCAACTCTTTGAGCGGTGAAGCCACGAGCGGCAAGCGTTTGCTCGAGATCTCGACCGTTAAGGAATGCTCCATCAGTGGCGTACAGGTCGTCTTTGAGGGCCCGTCGTGCTTGATCGAGGTCCGAGGCGGTGAAGCAAGCGTGAGCGATCCAATTATTGACGTCGACTTTGCCGAATGAGCTTCGAACAAGCTCTATCTGAGCGCGAAGGGTCTTCACGCCAACCTTGATCGGGAACTCTTGGGGTTCCGAGGCAGAGTTGGTCAGGGGTCGCTTAGATGAAGAGGATAAAGATGGCTCCAGTGATAGCTGACGAGGAGGTGATCTCGCCATCTCGGCTGTAGCGATGGGACGCTCAGCAGTATTGGGCGTCGGCGGTAGAGTAGAGGTGTTTCTGGGCTGCGAGGTTGACGCGTATTGCTGAAGGCCGCTGGTAGAGGGCAGCAGTGTCGAAGCGGCTTGAGGTGTCGTCGTCTTCAGTGGAACGTCCGACTTGAGTGTAGGCGGGAACGGAGGTAGTATTGGCGGGGGCAGCTGTGAGGTTGCTTTCGGTTGCAAAAGAGGCTGAGGAGTTCCTGTAGCGGTTCCGACAGCTTGATGAGGGGGGTTAGGCTGGACGTCAGCCTCAGTATCAGGCCCGGTCTTGACGGTCATGCCAAATGCTTCGCGAATTTGAAGGGGTGGAGCGACGGTCGTACGCTCGGCTGCTTGGTGGGCTTGCAAAGCGGCCCAATCGGCGTCTTGACGAGCTCGTTTCCGGGGAGAAGGAGAATCAGGCATAGAGCCGGAAGACCTGTGAATGCTCAGTTTGGTCGTACCCGAAGATGGAGACGTACGAGCGGGGCTGCTCGTGACCAGCGGATTGTCTCTCCCTCTTCCTGCTGACGCTTTCTGGCGACGAGTCCCTCTCTTGCTTGATCTGCAGGTCGACCTCCATTTTCTCCGCCTCGTCGCTCTTCTGATCTTTGATGCCAAGAGCCCAGTCGGGGAGATCCGGGAAGTCTGCGCTAACGCTGGAAGGAACAAGGCGAGGCGGCTCCGCCAGAACAACGGTCAGACGCCCAATCCAGCTCCTCCACGCTCCTAGTTCCCTAGCATTTTCCTGGGCGAACTGGGAGTCTAGATTGATCTGCTTGCCATGCAGATCAGCAATCGCAGTTCTGCCGGAATCGTTATCGGTGTATGCGACGAATGCGAAGCGGGGCAGAGTAGGCGAGATGTGGTAGATGTCAACCGCGACTCTGCATTTAATTAGCTATTGCTCCGATCGACAGTCATGCGTAAAGAACGGCTCACATCTCCCCGAACTGGGCAAAGAGGATACCCAAGTCTTTCGCGGACACCTCGTCCGGGAATCTAAGGCGTCGTCAGCCTGGATATATAACACTAGGAAGCTGATTCACTGAGTGACGAAAATGGACCCCTCCCTTGGTTGTAAGCCTTCTTCTTCGGGTTCAGCGCCGTCCGATTGGGCTCCGCGAGAAGCTCCGTGGGCTCCGCGAGAAGCTCCGTGGGGCGAGAAGTCGAGCCGCAATCCATTTGCATCGGTCTGAAGGTATTCCGAAGAAGGTTTGGGTGAGATGGGAAGTAAAAGGGGTTCCGGTCTCTCAAATGGTGTTTTACGCCTCGAAGGGTCAGCGTCCCCGCGCTGCCATGGTCCAGCTTCGGTACTCCCAGCAGGTGCTGGCTCACCACCACCTGGCCGCCTGTAGATGTCTGGAAGCGATCCTTCCTTCTTTTTCTTGAGATAGCTATTACTCGCTCCTACGACGGCTATCTTGTCCGCCAGGACATGTCCCTCGATATCGCTATTCTTGGGTATCCAAATGAGGGTCATCTGAGCATGCAAGTAGTCGGTGCAGATCGCTCGCCACAGCTTGTCAAACCTCAAGCTTTCCGGGCGGGACGATGTATCTATGCTGACAATGGCCGCTTGCGAGTCGCAGAAAACCGTCAAATCGTGAGACATAGGTGCGGCGTTCTTGATAGACTGTTGGAGAAGCTCTTGAAAGCCTTCGACCGCTTTGCATATACCACCCAGCTCGGCATCCAAAGCGTCGCCGTCGCCCACGCATCCCCTCATCTTGCTGCCGGATCGTCCTGGATCTAGGATCCATTCTACAGCCGCTGACCATCCTTCGCCAGCTCGACTCGAGCCATCTGCGTACCAAACCGTCGTAGCTTCGCCGGTGCAGATCTGCCGATGGAGGTCAATGGCATCCTCACGATTCACCGAAATGTATTTAACGAGAGGAAAATGGCTGGTCGGAAGGGAATGAACGACGGTAGTAAGACCGGAGATGTTGATAGTGGTCGGACTTGTGAGAAGAGACAGCTCTTGTTCCTCACCAGCACGCGCAGCGTATCGAGGGGGAGGAGGCCCTGAGGACCTTGGCGGAGACTGTCGAATGGGAAGGCGAGGAGGGGCAACGGGAGCAGGCTCTGTTCGCGGTACCGGCGCGTATGTGGCGGGAGGGAGACGCATAACGGGTGTGCCGGGATCGTAAGCAGTGGCAGCGGGTTGGTACGGGTCGTAGTTGTCCTCGAATGAGTGTCGAGGCTGGTCGTAAGGGTAAGGAGGGCGAGGTGGTTCGGTGCTGTAGGCGTCGTATGGGCGATATGTCGATGGTGGAGGCGCAGAGCCGGAATATGGATAAGGTGCATGCTCTCGAGGAGGCGGAGGATGAGCTTGAGCGGCGAAGATAGGACGGTTTCCGTATGGCCTTCCGGGGGAATATCGAGAGGTCGGGGGAAACGGAGGAAATTGGCTCATCCTGCGAGCTGTTTAGTACAGTCCACATCGTAACGAAGGCCCCGCACGTGAGAAGAAGTCTGAGTTGCTGGCTTAGGAGGCGAAGCTTCGGGTTTAAGATCCAATCTGCGAGTATGAGCAGCATCAGATATCGCTCGTCAGCCTATGCCTGAAAACGAGGAAAAAAAGGTTAGTACACCGACTCACGGTCAGTGGAGAGCAGCAGCAAAATCGCTCGTCTTGATGCTTGATCGGTACCGAGTCAAGACAACACTTGTGTCATTTGTGTTGCCCAACTCGAACTTGCTGAAATGTTGATTAGCGGATTCCTGAATGCCACAGAGATGTACTTTGAGTGTCTAGTCGAGCCGGCCAAGAAAAACAGGGCACAGATCCGTTATTAGTGAGTGAAAGTCGGTATGCCAAGAAGTACACCAAGATAGAAGTGTCGTATGAGATGAGCAAACGGAAATCAGTCAATCCACATTCTTCCCCTGTTTAGCTCTTGAACAGTCTGTAGTATTACGTAACGATAGATCTTCTGTACTCGAGTAGAGTTAATGCAAACTTCCTTTCGTAGGAACCGATTGAGCATGTCTCCTTCATACTCTACGATCCTTTCTCAGTATGCAGAGATAACGGCTCAATCAGGATGTCGAAAGCGCATCCAAACGCTTATAGATTACGGGTCTGTCATTTTAAAGTACGAGGGGAGCCGCTCTGAACCGCATTAGAACATCATCATCTCCTTTCCGCTCCTGGTTGTGACTTCCGGTATCCTTTACAAGCGGAGTGAGTGAATGTGTGTCAGTACAGTTCAGAGCTGACGCCGAGATTTTACAGTTTATTTGGGGGCCGAGCAACGAAAGCTACCACGACCAGATGCGCCGGGAGATGACGGTCAAAGAACGCTCAAGGAGGTGCTACTGCCCGCTGCCGAGAAGCGCGAAGAGAAGCGGACAGTGTTAGGACTACCTTCTCCTCCTAGACCATCCTGACGAGACACATCTATTACCCCGCATTTCTCACAACACCGCGGACACCATCATTCCTGCGAACATAGCCCAGACCACGGCGCACAACGTATATGCATGACATGCTTTTCTTGATGCTCAGCTCTTTCTCGCTCTGCCAATCTGTACTTTTTGTTCTATTGTCGAGGCGAAGGAAGCACTTTTGTAACAGGGAGGACGTAGGGGTTAAGGGAATAGTTGCACTAGGGAATGATAAATCGTCAGTTCTGAGCTTGCAGGGATCGCTTGATAGCTCAGCTGTCTTGGACGTACATTCGTATAAGCGACACCAGCACCGAAGCTGCAAGTCATCAGTCAAGCGACTGAGAGAAGCTGAATTCTGGGCACGCACCCTGTTGATAGGGCGACTGGCCAGCTCCGCCCTGGATCCAAGATCAGCTAGAACCTCTTCCACTTATCGCCAGCTGCTTGAACGGCAGTGGTCGACTCACGGCGGAAGAGGATGACGGAAGCGACAATACCGACACCAAAACCCAAGCCTGCATTCACGAGAAGGTCGGCCATCTAAAAGGAGACGATTAGCTGACGTCGTATGTAACGCTCGGCGTCCGAGTCAGGAGACCAAGGTACACCTGACGAGAGACAGCAGAAGACATACACAGTTGTCTATCTATCGAATGTGAGATCAGCTTGATGTACGCCATACGTTTCGTAGTGAAAACGAGGTCTTGGGGACTTTGCTGACCTTCCGAGCGATTGTATCCTCGCTAGGGATGGGAATCGCGACTGGAGCTGGAGGAGAAGGTATGGGTGTCGGACCGGACATGTTGGCGAAGCTCATTTTGCTCTTCGGAAGCTTCAAGGGATACTCGACAACTACTTCTCGACATTTCATGCTTCCAACCTGATCATCCGAAGCGGGATCAAACGGGCCAAGTTTCCCGGACATATTCGGTGATATCCCTTTAAGCCCCTTTGCTTCAGGCGGACACGAATCGAGAACTCTTACCATCGCAAGCATCGTTACTCTCCCCCCTTCATCAGCTCCTGAGCATATATCAACATGCAGCTTTTCTAAGCGTGTACAACATCGGCCAGCCGCATTCGGGATGATGGGGTCCTTTCCGCACAGGCCTCCTTTCCAGCTGATGTGTAGACAATCAATCAACATTTGCGCCCCCTTTGGTGATTGACACACACATTTAAGGAAGAGACCTCAGGCTGACTCTTCAACAACGCACCGCGGGGACAGTGAAGCCAGTGTTCACCGCGCTTCGGTATAGTACTCTGGATCCGAAGGATACCTTTCAGCTCCGGTTTCGAACCATCCTCGAGCTACAAATCACATAAACAGGCAATACTACTTATCGTCAGATACTCCTTGGTCCTGACCCGTAATTAGTGTTGAGATATGCCGCCTGGAGTCCTCGATACCCTTCACCAGTACAGTAACTCCACCCTCCCACCTGTCCTCCAGCTGCTGTCGCCCAGAGGATCCACCACACCAAACGACTTCCGTAAGCACAATTTGATCTACGTCTGGCTAACACTGACAACTAACGTAGAGACTGCGACAATCATCGCAGCATGTCTGATGATCTTCGCCGTCCTAATCGCTTGGAATGTACCTGTCATTCGCGACATCATCTCCGGTTTGAAGGTATGCCTGCCTTGATATATCTCATTTCCCGCCTCCCAACCTATCCTCTCACTCTCCCCTCCGCAGGATCTGACGCTCCTCAGCTATTCGTAGTCGGTACCCACGAACTCTGCCACCTCATAGCCGGTCTCCTCGTCGGCGGCCAAGTAGTCTCCATCTGTATCGATCCAAACGACGGAGGTGCGACCCATATCCTAGGCCTCATGCGATCCTATCCACGTGTACCGAGGAATCCATACGCCTTCCCAACGTATTCGCAGCTATTCTGGTCTGGTCGGGCGCTGTTTACGCTCGCAGCGGGGTATGTCGGGTCGAGCATCGTTGGGTTCCTCTTCATTGTGAGTACATCTCGGCGATTTTGCTGATGGTAGTTCTGCGCTTGTGAGTGGATGCAATACGGGATGGTGTAGTCGCTGAGTATTGGTGGGTGCAGTCGATATCGTCGCGAGCAAAGCTGCGGCACTGGTCGTACACTTTGGCCTGCTCGTACCCATCCTCCGGGCAGATCACTGGATGTACGTTCTCCCAACCCTTCTTGTGCTGTACTGATCAGTCTCAGCGCATTCGTCAGCATAATAGCTTGTGAAGCGGTTCTCGTTGGTTTGTGGTTCGGTGATCATGGCAGCGTATGTCCAATCACAGAGTCCTGTTTTCATCATCTTGACCTGACGAAAAGAAAGGCTCTACGATTCTACGGTGAGCATTTCCGAAGCGATGGTCGCTGATGACAGTCCTCTTCGTCGGTATGCCAACTTCAAGCTTATCGAGCTGATCACCAGGTATCATGAACATGTTCTATGTCGTGTGGGACTACGTGGATGAGAGGTTGTTTGACAAGCGTAATTCATCGGATTGCGCGCAATTCTCAGAATTGCTCGGCTGGCCGACAAGCGGTGCGTCCTCAAGGCTCGGCATCCTGAATGACAAGTCTAGGCTGGGCGATCTTCTGGTTCATCTGGGAAGCTGGCGTATTCACAGGCGCTATCTTTGCAGGGATCGCTGCCTTTCAGGTGAGTAAGAGATACGCCGCAAAGCTGATAAGAAGCGGACGACCGAGCAGATGTATGCGGATGCGTGAGTATGGTGAAGTTCTCCGAGCTGATGACAGCTCACACTTCCTTCCGACACGGTAAGGGATGTATGGATAGAGATGTGACGCATGTATCTGAGTTTCCGGCAGATTCCAGTAAACAGCGGTGCCTCAATGTTCAGGTTCATATGACATCACATTAAAATCAAAAGGTGGTTTCAAAGCCGTAGCTTGGCCTCGAACTCTTGTAAATAGTTATAGCGTTCTGTTTCCTTTCTCCTCGACTTCACACCCTACTTCGATCATGCCTCGCTCAGCAGACGACCCAGTGGCGGCTGCGGAGCATTCCGCTTACGGTACATCTGTATACAATGCTGCCGGTACAGCGATGATGAGGTGAGTCCAGTATCACAAATAAGGATGGAACATTTCTTCACCTCCACAGCACGCTTTCTCTTCGTACCGTTTATACTAGGAGATATTCCATTGACTGAATGGACTCTAGCTTCGCTCCGATTAACCAGGTTCACCAGCATCTCTGCGGTCTACATTTCTATGCCAACGATCCCTCACGATCGGTCAAAGCCCACCATTTCTGTACTCATCTTCGTCCCAATCTGCACCAATGCATCATCTACGATTCTGACAAACCGGACGCACGGCTGATCGGTACGTTCTGTACCACAGTCGACACAAGTGTATAAGACTGAGGGGAGGTTTTAGGGATCGAGTATCTCATTCCCGAGAAAGATTTTGAAGCGCTGCCGTCGGATGAGAAGAAGGTGAGCAAGGCCCGACCTGGCAGGTGCTGACGTAAAACCAGTTTTGGCACTCACACAAGTACGAGGTGTGTGAAGATGAAGGATCGTAGACTGAAGGATAGGTAGAGTCGGGTATGCTGATGCTTGGAACGAAATCTGTCGTACCAAGTGGGTGTCTGACCTTACATGTTGAGAGGGAGGAAGCACGTTACTGATGCTTCTCACTCAGGCAAGATGACTGATCTGACCGAGAGACCAGCGATGCTTGAATTACATCGGACATACGGGAAGACTATACATACGTGGTGAGTGTGCAGTCTTGTGCGGGGAAGAGTATGGTGGTAGCGCGACAAGGGCTTCGTGAAGAGGAGCGCGGGTGCCTAGGTTTACATACTTGCGGTTGAGTATCGAGCTGAGCTGACTACCTCAGGCAATACGACCTAAACTCGGATCTACCCCTCGGTCCACCTCAACTCATGATGGCTTACACTGCCGACGAACAGGTCGATCAGACCATCCTGAAGCAGCGCGATGAGTGAGGACATGTTTTGCATTCCTGCTAGTCAAACGAGAATGACGCTTTTTGATCAGGGACATGGGAGTATCGTCGGCAGACAAGCGAGCGGTGCGAGCTGAGTATTTGCGCAAGGAAGACATGGAGAGACCACCAGCAACTGGATGCGATTCATGGTTGGATGGGAATCCAGGGAGTCTTGAATGGGTCATGCGGGATTGAACCTGTGAGATGCAACTATTCCTGCAGTAGAAGAAGCCCTTCGAAGCTTAACCATTTGCTTCCTTCCAATGGATGCAGAGATTTCCATCACGACGCGCAAGCATGACGAATCGTCATCAAAACGATGACAAATCTCCGATCGATCTGCGGCACCGGGCTTCTGGGCCCACGATAAGAGATATAACGATTCTTTTGCTTGACGATCCAGCTTGTTCTTTGTACATTGACTCCTTTCGTCGTTTGCTTGCTGCCGATCTAGGGTGGAGGAGGAGAAGAGCTAAGGCGCAGGCGAGAACAAGACTTCTGACGAATCAATCCCGAAGTGAACGGGATCTACACGTTTGAAGAACGATCTTTCCTGTCATTAATCGCGCCGAGAATCAGCTTGCTTGGACTGGCCCTGAACGATCTTCTCACCTCAGCAACGATGAAAGATTTGGGCTCGGTATCCACCATCGATCTACAGAAAGCTCTGGAAGGCATATCCATACCTTCCTCTTCACCTCGAGCGGTCTTCTCCAACTGGGCAAAGACTTTCGAATGCCGACCTCAGCGCGTCTTTGCTCCCACAATGGCGAGGGAATGTCAGATGATCGTGGAGCTTGCTGGGAGGGAAGATGCGAGGATACATCCTGTCGGAGTCGGACATTCGCCATCGGATTTGGCATGTACGAATGGGTGGTTGGTCAGAATGGAAGGGGTCAAGGGGCTCGTAAGGGTGAGTCATCCGGTGGTCATCGTCAAGTAAAGGGGAGAGCTGATTGAGAGCTTCGCAGGTGAATCATGAGAAACGATCAGCAACGTTCTTGGCCGGGACGATACTTGATGAAATCCACGCCACCCTCGGTGCTGCGCAACCGCCACTCGCCCTTCCAAACATCGGCAGTATATCGGATCAGACCATTGGGGGGCTCATCTCTACCGCCTCTCATGGGTCCGGTGTCCGGTTTCCTGTCCTCTCAGAGCATGTTCGGTCCCTCACTCTTATCCTACCACTTCCCGGAGCGCCCATAGTTCGAGCCTCCCCCACCGAAGACGTTGAGTTGTTCAAAGCGAGTCTATGCGGGCTTGGTGCTACGGGGTTGATGTTGGAGATCGAGGTCGAGGTGGAAGATGCTTTCCGATTGAGGGAGACAAAGGAGTCGAAAGGAGTGGACGAGGTGCTGGACAACTTGGATGAGATCAAAACAAGCGCTGAGCATGTCCGGGTATGGTGGTATCCTGATGGCAAGGGGATGGTAATAGGACGGGCGAATCGGACTTACGAGGTGAGCCTTTCATAGGAGATGGAGTCCGAATTGATACATGCCAACTGTTCAGCCCGCACAACCTGTCGGTTCTCTCATGGCCCATATCCTCGGGTACCATGTCACCCAATTCCTCCTCCTCGTCGCGCGGATATTCCCTTCTTTCACGCCATGGGTGGGCGAATGGGCATGGTGGCTTTCAAAAGAGGACAGCGAGGTCGTCGATGACGGCTATCGAGTTCTCAACTTTGATTGTCTGGTATGTCTCAAAGACCTTCCGGCGTCAGCCCGCGCTGAAATACCGCAGTTCCCGCAATACGCTCTTGAATGGGCATTACCTTCCATCAACGCGAAAGCATGTCTCTCCGAAATGCGATCATGGCTGGCGGAAGAAGCTGCAGCTCATGATGGCTTACGGATACACTTCCCCATCGAGATAAGGTGGACTTGCGAGGACGATATCTGGCTTAGCCCGAGCTATGGAAGAGAGACCACTTGGATCGGTGTCGTCACATATCGGTAAGTCGAATCGTCAAAGTTCTCCGACTCGTCGATCTGACTGTGTTCTTTTCTAGGCCGTACGGTCTTCCAGTCCCCTATCGACGATTCCACGAAAAGTTTGCCGCCCTTCTTGCATCACATGGAGGCCGACCCCACTGGGCGAAACAACACTCCCTGAAACCGAAAGAGATAGAAGCCCTATACCCCAAATTTAACGATTTTAGGCGAGTGCTGCGCAGAGTCGATCCAGACGGCATCATGCGGAGCGAATACGTACGGCGCCATATAGACGGCGAAGAGATCGCTCCTCGCATGTTTAAGAATAGACCATTATAGAGGATTAGATGTAGATGGCATCACGGTCTATAAGGTTGTTGAGCATTTGTTCCAGCATGACTCAAGGAATGTTGCATTGTCATGATTATTGATAGGTATGTATGCATGTTCTCAAGACACCTTTAGTCACTCAGCTCCGCAAGTACCTTCTTCTCCTGCCGTATGCGACCAGCCTGGATGCGATCCCTCCAAGGCTCATCATCGGGGTCGGTCTCCTTCTTAACAACCCTTTCTTGCTTCTCCGCTTTGACTACTGTCCGACTGAGTTTACCGAGGTCGTTCGCCTTGATCTTGCGCGCTGCTTCAGGGTGGTCGCGAAGAAGCTAACGTCTCAGCGCAACATTCTTACATCAGACGCTTTACCTTGACACCGATCTCGAAAATTCTACGTTCTTCAGGGGAATCTCGAAATGCGCCGTTGTGCTCGTGAGCTGCAAACCGATGAGCCCCTTCTGATGCTTTTATGGGAAAAATTCACAGGATACTCCCAGCGCCTTCAATATATCGTCTTCCCGTCGAGGCTCTACGAATTAGCTACTGACCGATTGCCTGACACTTACTTTGCTCCCCTGCTTCACCAAGCACATCTTTGACGAGCTGCGCCTGCCTCCTCTTGGCAGCCAGCTCTTGCGCTTGCCTGAGATCACGGGCTCTCCGCTCATCTCGAGTGCGACGTCCCGCATCGCCCTGACTGATCAGCTCCTGACGCTGCAAGACTCTTACCTCAGAGTCATAATCGTCCTCGTCATCTAAATCGTACTCGGCATCGATGAGGTCTTGGACGAATCGATCTTCGGCTAGACGGACCCGTTCGAGCTATGAATGATCAGCGGGCTTGACGATTCTGAGCTTACGTTGCTCGAGACAAAGCCGTTCGGATTGAATCTGAAGATGTTATGCGTTCCGAAGAGTTCTCCTTGCTCGTCTGCGGTGCGTCCGCCATCATAACCTTGATGTATTCGCCTCTCAAACGTGCCGTCATTCAGTTGTCTTGACCGCTGCTGTTTATGTACTGGGATGTCAGCGATGAATGACCACTCAAACGTACTCTGCCGCTCATATTTGAGCTCTTCAAGAGTTCCTTGCCCGATGAGGCGATACACATCCCTCGGATATAAGCGGTCAATCAAGTGCTCCAACGTACACTGTGCGTTTTTGACCAATTCTGAAAGCTCGGTCCATCGCTTGCAGGTCATTTGCCGGATCTACTGTTAGTCACGCTCCGATGACCCACAACTCACTCCAGTCCGGATCGAATATAACGACTTTGTTTGCCTGTACTCGTTAATACGGTATCAGTTTACAGCACTGACGGCCGTGAGATTCAGTCCCACACCTCCGGCAAGAGTGCTGATGAGTAGGATGAAATGATCTTTTTCGCGGTCCTGGAACCGATCCACCATCTCCATTTTCTCATTGCCGTTGACCTCGCCTGTGAGAATATCAAAGGAAAAACCGGACACTTCTCATCAGCCAAAGTCGAAAAGCACAACGCACAGGATGTGGATATAAACTCGGCAGTCATCTTGAGCAGTCGAACCGAGTTTGAGAAGATCAGAACTAGATTTCAGCGCATTTAGATTAGCTCGTTTTACCTTTGTTGTGGGTGTCCTCCTGCCGCCAATCCTGAAGCAGCTTCGACAATAGCTGTGTAGCTTCAGCGACAGATCCACTTGCAAAGAATGTATGCGTGCCGTCCATTTTCCGCAATTCGACGGATCACTTTGGTCATGTCAGCAATTCTCATCATCATGACCCAACTCACAGCGCGGCTTCGACCACGTTGTGGCGTTTCCCATCATAATCTTCGCCGGTCTGCATGTAAGTGCTGAGTACAGCGAGTCGTGGGCGAATATAAAAGGACCTACGCATATCTCGAAGAAGCGCCTATTGACGTCTCGCTACGGATTTTTCAGATTTACCGCCGATTGTGATGAGGCAAGGCTTACGGTCCTCGCGGAATCGTCTTTCGCTGTTCATAGTATTAGCTCGACTTGGCGGCTTGGCACAGAGGGGATCACCATGATATAACAGTCCGAAATGCTGCGATGGCCTTCAGTATATATGACGGAGTAAATAAGGTGCGCATACATTGGCGACTTTGGTAAGAGCCGAGATACTGAGCAGTGTTATTTCTGCTTCCGTAGCACTCGGCCACCTTACTATTTGAGCACGACTTCGGGGACTGTCTCGCCATGTGCAGATGTTTGATGGCAACAGTCGCTACGCCTAGGTCGAGGTCAGCTTTGTGCATGCGTATTTCCTTACTTCTTACGGGAGCCGCATTCGCACGGATCGTTCCGGTGAAGCACAAACTGAACATCTATTTTGATATCAGTAGTCGAAAGCTGTAGACATGATTAGTGTCACCCTCCGAATCGATGAGAGCTTGATAAGCTGAGACTTGTCGTCTGGCCAGCGGGCAGAAAACGACGAGATCCCGCTTCTCTGGTAGCTGAGAAGGCAAATGACTTCAGCGAACGAGATATCCGGGTGAATAAATGTACCTCATGCGCTATCAGTCGTTTATCCCGACGAAGGTAAAATTGAGGCAGGATCCTATCATACATGTTGCTCAACCGCATCTGATCTGCATCAGCTCTGGTTCGTGCTGGATGATCAGTGCTCACGATACCCTCCACAACCTCCTTGGCCGTACCCTCATGCCGATGACCTTTCTTAATGGGATTGACGGCAAACTCGCGCCATTGCTTCAAAGTACCCGCTTGGCCGCGCTGGACCTGCAATCATCAGATATTTGTAACAAAAGTAGGCTTACGAAGTCCAAGACGGACCACATCTCGTCCATCCGGTTTTGTATGAGGGTACCCGTAAGAGCGAAGCAGCTTGTACACTGAATCTTCTTCATCGCGAGTGTGACAGCAGCCCGAGGCTCCTTCAGGCGATGTGCTTCATCGGCAATGACAACGCTGACAATGGACTCAGCGGATGCTCGCTACCAAGTACCAACGAGAATGGCAAGTCTTTGAGGCCTTCTATCGTGTTCCTTGCTGTTTCGTACGAGGCGATGACTAGATCTTACATCAGCGGACGATATTCCAAGTGGTGTTTACTGACTGAGGTCCAGATAACCCCGGAGGAAGGCGCTCCGTGTTTCTGCCCAAGAGTCGGTTCGCCAGATTACAAAATCAAAATAGCCCCACTATAGTTGATGAGACGAAACCGATGACGGAGGAAGCTGCATACCGTATCTAACTCGCGCTGCCACTGATGGTCTTAACACCTATCCTCGTCCCCATGCGATAGCTTACATTTCGAACCAACGAATTTGGGCAGACGACAAGAGCAGTCGGCCAGTGTTTGGGATTCATATCCATGCCAGCTTGCCGGATCGTCTTCTTGCGCCGCTGAGAGTCGCACACCGTTCCAGTTTTCCTCATGATGGCAGATAGCTATTGCGGAGATGAGCTAAAACATCGATAAGGCAAAATGCGCACAAAGGAGATGACCTGAATTGTCTTGCCCAGACTACGATTGATGAGGATCGCCAAACGGCTTATCGAGAGGATGACTCACCCCATGTCATCTCCCAAGACTCCGCCTGTCTGTTCTTTGTACTTGTTGTACAGGAAACTCACTCCCGCCCTTTGATACTCCTTCAGCAAGCGATTGATCGAGCGTGGTACCTGAATATCTTGTGCCTCGTCGTCCAGTACGTAAGGGCCAACACTGGCTTGATTCGTAGAGAAGGGGAAATTCGGTCGACAAGCAGGCGGTCCATCCTCCAGTAGCTGCGAGAACGATGCGGAAGCTTCGGGCTGTAAGGATAGCTGAGCGGCGCGGTCTGCAGCGGATGTAAGCCGAAGGACGGTAACACCACTCACCTTCAAAAAGCTCATCCTCTGAGTAAATCCCCTCGACCTCCTGGTCGTCTTCGAGCTCTGCCTCGAGGATGACGGGAGCGCCCCAGGGCACGATCACCTCATCATCGCCTGAATCGTAGTCTCCTTCGATCTCCTCCTCCTCCTCCTCATCCCCCTGCACTTCGTCCATCACCGGCGAGATAGGCAAGACAGGAATCGTACCGGGATCTAGAGCATCCTTGAGCACAAGTCGACCGTCTCGCATTGTGATTTCCGAAGCGGGATCAGAGTGAGATGGTTGAACCGGCTTGATATCCCCATGCAAGGAGGGGTATCTCGAACCATTCAGGTGGTCCACAAGTACTTGCTTTGCGGCTGTTCTTTTGCTCCCCGCCTCGTCAGGATCGGGGAGGCCTAAGAGAATCTTAGCTGGCTTTTGGATGGTTGGCGTTTCATACCCGCGAGACGGTATAGAGGATTGTACGGCAGAATGACCTCTTTCCAGTTAGTCAGCGTTGCGAGCTTGTCGAAGTGATGACTCACGTCCTTCATAGTTCAAGTCCTCATCATTACCCCTCCTTGCCTTCTTCCCTCTGGCACCGCTCTGCCTCACCCATGTGTCGGAATCACCGCTTCCTCTAAGATGCGAGTCCCCGCCTTCTTCGCTGCTTTGCCCATCCGCAAGTCTCTTCCGAACTAATTTCACCGCCGGTGGAAGTTTGAGGGGATCGAGGCCTTCCTTCCTCCTTCGCTTGTTCTCCGCTCGGATCCGATTGCGATCCGCTTCGTTTCGCTGCAGAGCTGCGTACTCCTTGGCTTCCAGCTTCGTCTCATGTTCGAAATCATCCTCGTAGACTGTAAGAGTTCAGTAACACTCCAAGTATCTCAGCTCACCAGGTTCAGCCTTGACTGAGGTGAATACCTTTGATTTCGCAGCCGTTTTACGATCTCGAGCTGTTGCCATCAGCTCGGACTTCGTGCTGTAGAGATTTGAGTGGATTTCCGCGATAAAAGTTTCGAGGAGACGGTCCGCGAAGTCGAGCCGGCGGATACGACCATCAACAGAGAGGTAGGCCAAATTGTCAAAAATATAGACAGATAAGCAGCATCTACAGTGGATGAGCGGAGTGGAGGGCTAACGACAAGGCGCGGAATCAATTCAAAACTCCAACGGAAGAAGAAGAGCACAGAAAGCTCTGTTCTTCCTGTCTTCCATCCATCCTGGGCTTATGAGGTTTGGACCAAGCAGGGAGAGGGCAAATCCTGCCCTTTCCGATCGGTAATGATTCTCCTCCTCGAGAAACTTCCAGTGGTCCCTCTCCGACTCATCGGCTTCCATCTTTTCGATCCTTCGGGCGGGTCTTTTGGTGCGAAGCGACATGCGAGTCAAGCTGCAGTTGCTCTCGACAAGAAGGCCTACTCCCACACTCTTCTATTGCCGAAGCCGAGTATACCGACGAGACAACCCAATCCTGCCGAGAATGAGAGGAGACTGAGAGGTAGAACATCAGATGAGCTATATCGGTGGCAGGTGTGTCGTGTCACGAGAAGGCAAAGCAGCTCAGCCGCGGCTAAGGAGTATTTGATAGGCAGCGAACAACCCTGGAGAGCCCTTCGTCCTTCATGATGGGCCACCTTACGCCAATGGGAATCTGCACATGGGTGAGTAATTGAGGGTCTCGTACTGTGTGACTGATAAAGCTTTCTAGGACATGCTCTCAACAAGGTATTAAAGGATATCATCAATCGGTACAAGGTATTGCGAGGCTACAAAGTCCAGTGGGCCAACTCGCCGATATAATAAGATCGAATTTGACGCCCTGCAGCTACGTTCCCGGTTGGGATTGTCATGGTTTACCCATCGAACAGAAAGCGCTAGCGGAGTTAGGGGTAAATCCGGCGAAATCTTAGCTGCCGTGCTGACCGTGGCGTTATAGAGAAAGCACACTACTATGGAGCCTATGCTCATCCGACAAGTCGCACGGAAGGCTGCTCTGGAGGCGATAAAAGTTCAGAAGACGGAAATGCGGGACCTTGGTGTCATGGCGGATTGGGATAGCGAGAAGAATACATACAGGACTATGGGTCCGTCCTGACCCGGAGTCCCGATCCGGTTGACCGAGATATCAGACCTCGATTATGAGATTCAGCAGCTGAAGCTATTCCAGCGTATGGTGGAGAAGGGTAGGTACGCAGGAAGCTCTTGTCCACACTCAAGCAGATTGATAGGCTGTATAACTCATCGCCTTCGGCCGACCTACTACTCTCCTTCATCCCGTACTGCCCTTGCCGAGTCCGAGCTCGAGTATAAGGACGGATTCAAGTCCAGGTCGGTCTATGTTGGCTATCCCGTGGAGGAATCGGATATGTCCAGCAAGCTCAAGGACACGTGGCGACAGGCGTGCCAGGCTACCGGCGAGACATCCCTAAAGTTAGCGATCTGGACGACTACGGTTTGGAGCCTGCCGGGTAATGCTGTAAGTTCTTGAAGAATGGCTTGCAGGTGCTGATAACCTTTAGGGTGTCGCGGTCCACAGGGATTCGCAGTATCTGCTGGTGCTCTCGACGGCAGAGGAAATCTTGGTAATCATGGAAGATCGGTTGGATCAACTGCGCGAGGTTCTCGGCGAATTACGCGTAGTTGCTCGCATACAGGGTAAGGAAAGAACGTCTTTCTTCATCTGATGGCTTAGGATCTGATCTTATCGGAACTCGCTATACCCATCATTTCCACCCTCGATCCTCTACGCTGCCTCGACCACAGGTCTTCCATTCTAAACACGTTACAACGCAATCCGGTACTGGCTTGGTGCACTCCGCTCCTGCGCATGGGTACGAGGACTATCAGGCATTTGTTGAGGCGGGCCTTCTTCCTGAGCAGTTGCGTTGTCCTATCGATGACACTGGCAGCTTCACATCGTCGCTAGTCGACTGGGCGGGCACGGAGATAACTCGGCAATTGGTTGGAAAGAGCGTGCTTGGCGATGGCATCGATATCATGATCGGAATACTTCGCGAAGAAGGCTCTCTCCTGGCCAAGCAAGTCATCGAGCACCGATACCCTTGTGATTGGAAAACCAAAGAGCCGATCATCGTAAGGTGAGCCCTCGATGAGAAGGGAACTAAAAAGCTCAGAGCTACTCCTCAATGGTTCGCGGACGTTGAAGCAATAAAGCCAGCGGCGATGGCAGCCATGGATGAAGTGAACTATTTTCCTCCTCAATGTAGGCCTGGACTTGGTTGAGCGGTGCTGACAGCAGCTCGCAAACGTCTCGAGGCGTTCGTCATGTCTCGCGCTGAATGGTGTATCTCTCGACAGCGAAGCTGGGGCGTGCCAATCCCTGTTCTGCACGATGAGCGTGGAGAAGCCCTACTCAGCACGGAGTCAACCTCGCATATCATCTCCATACTGAGGGAGAAGGGAATGGATTATTGGTGGGAAGGACCGACCGAGGACTTCATTTCACCATCTCACAGAGGGGGGTTGTATACCAAGGGTAACGACACCCTTGACGTGTGGTTCGATAGCGGGTCTTCGTGGACCATGCTGGAGGGGGCAGCACTCCGACCTGCTTCCAAGCCACTCGCCGACGTCTACCTAGAAGGCTCCGACCAGCATCGTGGATGGTTTCAGTCATCGCTGCTCACTCGACTTTGCAGTGCCGAACAGCCACCATATGCATCACTCATCACTCACGGTTTCGTCATGGATGAAGACGGCCAAAAGATGAGCAAATCAGCGGGTAATGGCATGTCACCGATGGGAGTCATACATGGAACCAAAGTGAGCGATGTTGTACAATGTAGCTGAGCCGTTCAGGATCAACCGGCACAAGGAGCCGATACCTTACGACTCTGGGCCGCGTCAGTCGAATACCTCCGAGATGTTTCCTTTGGGCCATCCGCTCTCGCACAAGCTGGCGAGTCTTTGCGTAAATTCCGAATGGTATCGCGCTTCATTCTGGGAAACACTACAAATGCTCAGTCACCTGAAGCGGTCGATCTCAGCCTGGTATGTTCACCAACGCCGTAGAAGCTAAGAGTAGATTGACCGTTATATCCTGCACGAGATATCTGAGTTGGAGAATTACGCCGTAGAGTGTTATGAGTCATTTGCATTCAGCAAAGGTAAGCCACCCGTCTCCAATAAGTAGCTGACTGTAGTCCTGCATTCTGCGAATACCTTCGTCTCCTCCACATTGTCGGCATTCTACTTTGACGCCATTAAGGATACCCTGTATTGCGATGCACGCGATGATCGGCGTCGACAGGCCGCCATTGCCACACTCGGCCATGTACGTCGAGAGTTGAAATCCCAGCTGATACCAGGTTTTCGAAGTCCTTCTCAAAGTTATCGCACCCATAATCCCTTTCCTAGCAGAGGAGCTACACGAAGCCGCTCTCCGTGGAAACCACTTATCCGTGTTTTTGAACCATTGGCAGCCGGATGTGAGTGTTCATCAGGAGGATGTCAGCTGACTTGCAGTCCCGTTGGATTGATCCCCCGGCGAAAGTCGAGATGGAGGCGATACTAGCGATCAGGGCGGAAATCTCGGTGCTTCAGAACGCAGCGCGTGATGCGAAGTGAGTAGCCATAAAGGGCCTTTCCTGATGTCATAGGATGATGCGCAATCCGAATGAATGCGAAGTGTACATCGATAGTGAGGACAAAGTAGCGGATCTCCTTACAGCCCATGGTAAGCGATCCAACCCTTGTTCACCAAATAAAGCTGATTGTATCCGAGTCGAACTGCTTCCGTGCGTACTCGGCACATCCAGGGTAATCTTTGCGGCACCATCTAATCAGGTACGATGGTCGTATTCTGGAACGGCGTTGACCGGTCAGTGTGCCTGATATGCTGTCAAGAACTGAAGCATGGAGCTGATAGAGTCACAGGGTTGGGCTCAGCTGGCATACATCTGACCTCGATACACCATCATCAATGCCCCCGCTGTTGGCTCTACACGGCAGATCACTTCGCACATCTGTGCGGGCGGTGTAAGGGAGTTGTGGGATAGTATGCATGATTAGTAATCGCTTGCATTATCGCCCAGTTTTCCCCGGGAGCGGAGAGATCCGTGATACATCCTTCGGTAAGTGCCGTTGCCTACTGTCTCTTTCTCCTTGAGTATAGCATACTCGCCTTCCACTCAGTGAAGTTGAGCGGGGTTGACGGGACAGTCATTCAACGAGGAATCGAGATTACAAGAGAAGCACGCGGCACGACAAGGAAAGGGGGAACTGATGCGTCTTTTCCTAAGGCACCGGTATGGCTGGGAAGCACACATAAGCAATTCTGGACTGCATTCTCTACACTCAGCAGCGTCGTCAGCATGATCCTTTTTACGCGACACAAGGCACGTTATCACGGCTTCGCTGGAATCATCCGAATGACGAATAGTTACCAGGGACTGAAGATGACGAAAGCTTATGACGCAAACCAGCGCCGTTTAGGTGGAGGTTCTCAGCTTTGCAGGGACCAAACACGCTTCTGCTGGGAACACAGATCGACCGGTCTTTTCTCCGTCCGTTCCCGCACTTTGTCAATCTATCAACCTTTTATACCGCGTTTTATAACCCTCACCTCTTCCGCTCGAATACTTCTCCGCCTGGACGGTATCCTTTCCCGCTACATCGGGTTGACCCATGCCATCGACTGCTGCCGCCAAGATCAATTCACCTTTGGATGCACCGGACGGCTTGTCCGAAGTGCACATCAGTCCTCAGGGTCCAGAATACAACGACATCGAAAGACTCTCGAACCGCAGCCCTCCGTCCTCGGCTGTCGCCTTTCCCGACGACGACGGACATCCAGAGGGTGACGTCCGCCGGACTGCTTCCGCGGATCACGATTTGCCTGAAGCTCGTAGAAACCCTCATTCGCAAAGCTCCCCTCTTCGTCCCACCCTTCGGAAACGCCGCCAGCGGCCCCAGTCCTCTGCAGACGGCTACTTGTATATAAATCTTGACGGTGAGAATCCTTCCGGGCGAGAAGTCCGGGAATCTCCTCAGTCGACCATCCATTCCTCGAAGACCAACCGTCGTCCCGCTCCCAACGTCTTGCCTCATCAAGACGGACAGCCCGACGGGACATCGGGATCAAGCTCAGCTTCGGGGCAGCCTGGCGAGTACAACCTCACACTGAGACGGCGTGAAGCGAATCGGCTCGCGGCGCAACGGTTCCGGAGTCGAAAGAAGGGTTATCAGGATAGCCTGGAGGATAGGGTGCGCCAGCTCGAGGATGAACGAGATGCTCTGCATCGTCGATTAGGAGAAGGCCCCGGTCCGTCATCGCGAGCTATCCTCGGGATAGGACCTGACGAGGATGGGTTGTACCCGCCCGGACATCGACATTCTCTTCCAATGAATATACCATCTGTCTCACAAACGGCACCTCCCAGCTTCTCACGACCTTCCATATCTCCCGAGGGACGTGAGCTGTCTACCGAGATGGACATTCGCATGATCGCGTTAGAATCCGCCAACCGGAAATTGCAAGATGAGCTTCGAAGTTTGATGGATGAAAACGAGAGATTAGTTACGGATGTTGAGGGTTGGCGAAACTCGGAGCGGGATTTACAAGATAATCAGAGTCAACCATGGCACCGTTCTTGCCGTGAGAGCGATTCGAGGGTGAGTTCGTGCTCGCCCCGTTAAAGCGGTTGCTTGGTGTTGATGCTCGAAGTAGACATCTCGAATGCAAGGTCCACTCACTCCGATTGATTCAGACTCGATACCTGGCCCTTTCGCCTATCCAACCTCATCACTCATCTCGACCTCCATGTCCGCGTCCTCTTCACACTCCCCGCTGCAGTCCTACCACCCCAATCCTCACCTCTCGTCCCCAGGCACTCGACTGGCTCCTATGCGCCCCGATTGCCGATCATTTGTCCCAGGCCCACCGGACACCTCCCTACCTCGCGCACCCATGCTTGACCAGCCTTTGCCTTGAAAATCTCCCACGACAAGTCGAGCTCCTCGCTCAATCTCCCCAGACGGTGATATGCAGGCGGCGAGATGAGCGATGTGTTTGCATAGAAGCCTCCCAAGATGTTTCCATGTTATATCTCTTAGAAGTCAATCATACACGAGAGTGCAATGCAGCATTTGGTTTCCATATCTGCAGCGCAGGCTT
>JAABUH010000141.1_pt1 | contig 107319 bp, 143 predicted proteins | sample 5559121 | NCBI WGS metagenome assembly JAABUH01 (sample SAMN10711871, study PRJNA513364) | rock metagenome | isolation source: Antarctica rocks | place: Antarctica: Victoria Land, Battleship Promontory nord | collected 2015-12-28
TACGCCATTGTGACCATCAACAATACTGCATGTTAGACTTTGCAGTAGTTTAGGCCGCTTCGCCTTCAGCTGCAGCATTGTTCTGTGGCTTTGGGGTGGCAGCTTTGTGCGCGAAGGCTTGTCAGGCAGTCACGCAGTGCGAGACGATGGGTGTTGGTGAGACTGGCCCTGGTCCAGAGCAATCTAATCTCTCTGATCTGTGAAGAAAAGGCTTGGCTGTGATCTTGTTGGTGCTTCTGCCAAATACCCGCGGCACCCAGCCCGAAATGTGCTGCAACCACTGTGTTGCGCCAGGCCGGCTTGCTGTGGCAGGCTTTGATGCATGCTTGTTTGCCTGCATATTTTTGATTGTTGTCTTGCGTCATGGCTCTCTCTCGTCCGGGCACTCGGCATCCGCAGACGCGCATATCATGGCCACACAATCCACCCGTGACAAGTCCTGCCCATGCTTCGATGGTGGACTAGCTTGCAGGACTGAGTACCTGCACCAGGCATTGGATGCTACTGCCTTTGTTGGCAGCAGACTGTGAGCAGCAGATCAGGGACACAGCACACCTCTTCAGGGCTCCTGTCAGGCAGCTTGCAGCCTCATCAGCACACTATTTTTAAACCTCAGAAATTGTTGGTCACAATTCTGGGATGTTGCATACATGACTTGTAGCAGATGGGAGTACAAGGCTCTGAGCAGGCAGTCCAGCAGTGCTAGTCACACACAGTCACAGTTGCACCTTGCTCTCGCAAGCACTGCAGGCTGCTCAAAATATGATCAGTACTCGACAGCTCCCACTTGGGTGACTTAAGTTTAGTCCCGACAATGCACCTTGTCAACGTGAGTGGTCACCCCTTTCTACTGTCCTTGCACGGCTGATGTTGCTGTGCATGTGCAAGCTTGCTTAAGCATTGCTTTCAGCCAGCACAACATGCAGCACAAGATGATGCACCGATTTTGACAGTACCATTTAAGGGTTTATACTATGGGAACGAAGCGCGGCTGAACGCCTGTCTGGACGCTTTCAGCCTTGTCTTATACTAGCTGAAAGTGATGAGAGTATGTCTAAACACTTTCAGCCTTGTCTTATACCAGCTGAAACTGACTAGAGTATGATCAGCAACTTTCAGCTTACATGTCTGATGTCATCTAATACATGATTGAACGCTTTCAGCGTTGTCTAGAGGACGTGATGCTTGTTGAAGGTGGCTAGAGTGCAATCAGCAAGGTCTAGTGTGCAGTGTCTAATCCTATCGACCAAATGCTGAAAGTGCTGGAATATCTGATGTGCTCTGAAGCTATCTCATGCATGTCAGGAAGCAGAACACTGTTTAAGTGTAGCTATAAAACAAAGTGCCCTGCAGAGCTACTGCAGTGTACGACCGCTGACGTAACTAAAACTGACCTAAACAGGCATACCTTGGTAACTACATGCTAACACTAGTACTTGTGTTGTACCTTATGTGATGGGTTGCAGCGTGAACACAGTGAGGCCGCATCTTGAGATCATGCCATGCCAGACGTATTTTTGAATACCAGCCCAAACAGCTTGTTTTCCGCCATGGCTGTGACCAGCTTTGTAACCAGCTCTAAGTTGTCAACAGCCAACACTTGCTGTGTGCGGCTGCTCAGGCTGGCTGTCACGACATCTTTAGCTCTGCCAGACCTAGCAGGGTATAGCGTGCAACACTAGTGTACTGCCGTCCTGAGCACTTCTGATGACTTGCAAGTCTTTTTAGAACTGCTGGAGTGAACAGGCTCTCTGTGTCCAGCTGACAAAGCGCAGCTTGGCATAGAAGGACACCCTGCAGTAAAAGCGTGCACAATGTGTGTGCTGCACTTTGACTGAAATAGGGTATAAGCATCGACAGAGTTGAGCTCTGATGAGACTGTGCTGACACAAGTGCATCATATAACTGCTTCCACAGAACAATTGCCAGCTGGCATCATCAAACGTGCGACTGTGATGTGTGCATGCCAGCTTGCTTTGAGTCATAATGCACTCAGCATCATCACGGAAACATGGGGATATCGACACTTCTCAGCTGCTTTCAAAGTCAGCACCGGAGGTACCTCTGCTGCCCATGACCATAACGGTCGCGCAGCCTAGTAGTACCACCACCTTGCACGAGTGCATATTTGATCAGACTTTCTGTGATCCAGGCATGTTGCTAGGCTCTGCAGATCAGTGCATCATTTGGAACGTGTTGTTGAGATCAAGGAATCTGTCTACCATTTTTGCATTATATCTTGTCAGAATGTGTAGAAGAAGAAGCGATCGTGACAAAAGACTGGCCTGGCGGCACGCATGCAACAGTCCTACACGCTGTGACAACGTTCTATTCAGAGTCTGCTGTCAGCTTTGCTTTTTGAGTAGCTCAGTGCCTTGCGAGGACATCACGAGAGCCGTGTGGTTGACCGAGCCCTTGCACAGCTGTAAACTCGTGCTTCTTCATGCAACTGAATCGTCCGGCCAGGACAGTCCTGCATGTGCAGTCGCCTTTAGAAGCAGCAAGAGTCACATGTTTTGCTCCCACTACAAAGGGGCTGGTCGTCACCCGTTGTCAGAACGGAGGCGCGTGATGTGGTGAGCTGCCCTTCTACATGATAGTACTCTTGGCACCTATCTCTTTTCCCTTCCTAGGCTGAAACTCTGTGCCTCTGAGGGCGTACACGGGTGCTAGAGCAAATGCTGTGGTCTCCGTGTTTAGTCAGCTTATTGCTGCAGTAGTTGGAGGTTACAGGTACATTTTGTTGCTCACAGGTGATGTCCTTCTGAGGCCCATTCTACCGAGTCATCAATATGTAACACTGCGGTGTGTGGCACATGTGAGATAGTTCCTTCTTGCTTCACTGGGTTGGGTTGCTGACATTCTGACACTCATGTGCGCATTTGTATGCTGTTTCAGGTGTCATTGCTGAGGGCAATCCTATAAAATGCCTTGCAAGACAGCTATGGTCACACAATGTCACAAACAGGTCAGCTTCACATGGCAATGCATTTGAATGTCACATTCAGTGTGGCCTTATCTCATGAGGCTGTGCATGCAAAAGGCTTGTTCGGTTACAGAACAAAACTAATATTTCAGCAAAGTCAGGGCCCTTTGTTCGGTGTTGGTTCTGATTGAAGGGTTTTAAAAGACTTTGCCAGATCAAGCTCTAGACTCCTACGGTGCAGTGCAGCTCAATCTGTTCAAGCACAACTATATGATAGAGAACATCTTTGCTTCATGCCATATTGTGACAGGCACATCCACACATCCCTTGTGGGCCAGCTTTGAGAACACATTACCTAAAACGTGGCATTCCCCGTGATGTGCAGTGATGCTGTCTGATTCGCATCATCTGCCTGCAATGCATGGAGTGTCATCTGCATGGGCCATTCTACCTGTAGGTTTTGCTGCAACTTAACAATTTGCTTCCTTTCAACCTTAAGCTGACATGTGCACACTCTGTTCAGGTTTTGTAATTTCACAATACATCTCGAAGCATTGTCTCAAGTCAGTAGTTGCTTGTGGCTGACCCATGCTTCTAATGATCTCTGTAACACATGCCAGACCGTTTCTGTTTCTGGTTCAGGTATTACAACATTCTGCTCTCCTTTGGACTCTGTTACCTGATGCCCGTGGCCTGCAGAACTATCAGCTGGCAAGCATCAGCAATTTCAGCCAGCGGCACAGCCGGCAGTAGCTTCAGCTTATTGTAATTTGACTATTCCACTATACACATTGCACTATACACTCAGGCTGAGCTCCTGTACATACACGATCCCTTGCAATGGCGCTTCAGAGCCTGAACCCTAATTCGAGCCTTGTTTCAAGCAGCCAACAATGAGACATGGGGAGTCAAGCAGCAGATTGTCCTGCCTTGTAGCAGAGCTTGTGGCAGAGCTACAGCAGTCTCTATTTGGTATGATAGATGTTCATGACTATTTGTGATACGCCAATAATGGCTCATGACTGTCGGTGTGGTCGTGCAGTTGATTGAAGCATCAACAGAAAACTTGCTTAACAGCTTTGTCAGTGTAAATCAGGCGTGGGTGCCAAGCAAGTGTTCTGTTGATGCTTCCATCAACACTTTGAGTGCCACCCACGCCTGATTTACACCGACAAAGCTGTTGAGACGCGATAGCAAGTGTGGACATATAAACTTATGCAGCATGGTTATGTTAGTGTTTCTGCTGGTGTTGGTTGCACCAAACCTCCCTGCCTGCTAGCATCTTTGGTGTCTGGTGTGCTGTGCGTGATCGTTTTGTGCCTGATCAAGAGATGTAAAGACCTTTGTCAATTCTTCTCTTGGTCAGATGTGAATGCAGGCAAGTTTGCGTTGTAAGCTTGCTGTGGTATCAAACAGCAGACTATCTGCCAAACAAGCAATGCAGGACTTGGCACGTGCTGCAATTTATGGCAATGGAATACACCATCAGTTGGCATTATTGAAAGACTAGCTGACTTGGCTTTGCTCAAATACGGGCTGCCTTGGTTGTGTGGGATTGTAAGGACTTTCAGCTTTGCAGATTGTCACGCTTTGCATACTGCAGCTGCTGCCTGAGCCTGTCTGCCTCTGCAGCATGCTTGGCTGTCTCAGCTTGTGCTTCCAGAACAGCCTGCATACACCAAGCAAAGCTTCAGCGAGCTCATGAAGTGCAGCAGTCTTGCAAGAGGTGTCCTCATGCACCTCCTCACTTCAGCAAACATTCGGCAATGGCAGTATGCAGCACAATTGGAATAAGGCATGACTACAAACTTGTGTGGAAGAGGTGTACCTCGTAAGCTCTGTCTTCAACTGCCTCGACCATCATGGCTGCTTGAGCACGCGACTCTGCTGCCCTCACCGCTGCAGCCTGCTGAGCAGCTGCCACTGCCATGTCCACACTGCTAGCATCCAGACTCTGCTCTGCACAGTGAACCACACACCTGTTCTTCAGTGTGCTGACATGGCATAGCAGCATTGCCGCAAGGGTGCAGTCAGTCTAGGGCCAACTGTCTTGGCGTAAAACTAGTCTTGCAGGTGGGATGAAAGCCAACCTGAAACTTTGGCGAGACTGCTGTTTTTGCTGGGTGACTCTTTATGTCCTGAAGGCAAGTCCGGCTTTGCAGGCGGCTGCTGTTGCTGCCCTACAGACCGCTGCTCAGCACGAGCCTGCAAAGCAGCTTTGCTCCTCTCAAACAGCTCAAATGGGTTTTCACACAACAGCTGCTCAGCAGCTGCTGCATCTTCATTGCTGATGTCTTGAGCAGGTGGAAAAAGGCTGTCAATGGTGCTCACAAAGGCAGACTGCACCTCATCTTCCCTTCCAGATGCTGCTGCACTGAACCCGCTTGTCACATCACTGCCAGGCTGCCCTGCTTTTTGGTCAAGACTGGCAGCGACCTGACCCATAAGCCTGTTCTCGGGTGGACTTGCTGTGGCTGCAAGATTCTGGTTTGAGTCAGACAGTGATGAAAAAGGAGAAGAAGGGGGCTTGAGGTCATCATCATCTTCTTCTTCAAGGGTGGTAAGGTGGTCTTCAAGGTCAATAAGGGAGCTCTGGGTGGCTTCCAGCTGGGCTTGAGTGGCCTCCATTTCTGCCAGGTTTTGCGCCATTGCCGCCTCCAGCCGCTGGATACTTGCTGCTTGCTCTGCAATCTCAGCCTGCATTGCCACGTCCAGCCAACACTTGTTGTAAACATTTGACAACATTGCTGCAGCTATGAACAAGGGGCAACTTGTGAGTGTCCACTAAGTGTGAAAAGGCACAACACTCTGCAAGCTGAGAACACCGTAAATTGCAATGTTGCATTTTTTGCAGATAGGCAGGCATGTGTTGAGGAGAAGCAGCGCTTGAGCAGGCAGCTAATGCTGCACAACGTGTGACTGGAACGGAGCGCACAACACATGTGCTGCAATGCTCTTTGCATGCAAAGGCAAATATAGGGTTGTGGTTTGCCATTGAATGAGGCACGCAAATCCACACTGCTCACCTGGTACACCGCCTTATCAGCTTCAGCTGTTGCTTCAGCTTCTGCTTCATATTGCTGGCGCTGAGTTTCAGCATGTTGGAGAGAAACCTTGATGCTCTCCCGCAACTCTTGCAAAGCGTCTTGCAGGCGACCTATCTGCAAGCACAGTGCAACCCATCAGCCATGAGCTGCCTGCTGTGTTGCAGTGCTGTCACCTGCTAGGTTGAGGCTTGTCACCACTTGCCGTGCCATGTGCAGCCCTGAACAGGCTGAGTATTCCACGCATACACACATTTTGAGACAGCCTTCTTCGTAAGATCAGCAGCACTGTGGGTACTTGGGGAAGCATGTGCTTGAGGACATGCACCCATCAACAAGAGCAGTTTATGATTCAGCAGATGCGACCAGTAAACCAAACGCATTCAAAAAAGACACTTCACATCTTGGGGTGCATGCATGTGTTCGTCTCTGTGTGCAATGCAAGCAGTGGCAAGCACTTGCTTGAAACGCACAGGAGACTAAAGACTGACCCTGTCTTCTGCAAGGTCCAGATCTTCATTGGCAACCTGCAGTTGTTGACGGTCACCCTCCAGTTCTTGAATCTGTTCAGCCATCTCAGCAGCCTCCTGCTCCTGATTCTGCACAATCTGCACACCCAAACCCACAGGCTGAAACCAGCACAAGTCCTGTTGGCGCCTGTACAGTGAGGCACAGGAGGCCTGTGTGTGTGCAAGCAGCACTGTGCGAAATGTGTGGAGGTCCAAACTGCATACACAAGCATTGCGCAGAAAGAGCTGAGTCACATCTGAAAGGTTTAGAGGCTGCCTGCCTCTGTGAGTTGATTTTTGATCTTCTCTGAGCTCTGCAACTTGGCTTTGGTGGCTGAGAGCTGATCTGACAGCTGGGCAGTGTGGCGCTGGCTGCCCATGAAGTCCGCCTGAGACTGCTGCAGCTGTGCTGACACCTCCAAGACCCTCTGCAGCCAGCAAAGTGATTATGTACATGCAAAGGAACCAGCTATTTGCAAGACTATCCATGTCTCATGCATCAGGTCAGATGGTCTGGATTTGCAAGGGTCAGAAGGCGGAGTGAGGTAAAATTAGTGTGATTCTTGATGTCAAAGGCCACTGCATGAGACAGATAAGACAAGATATGTGCCATAAGTTGCAGCTCGTGCTTTCCGAAGCATGCTGCAGACTTGGATTTTGTTTGCATTGTGGGCATGATTTAACAGGCAGGAGGTGCTTGCATCTGAGTTGCTGAATGTGAGCAAGGAGGAGGGAAGAGGGGGCAGAGGGGGGGGATTGCTACCTGGTCTTGGGCTTCTAGCTGGGCCATGATGTCCACCTCACGGTGCAGGGCCTCCTTGGAATCCTGCAGGCTGGCTGCCAGGTCCTGCTGCACCAGCCTGCTCCTCCCCCTCTCTGCAGCCAACTGCTTCTCCAGCTCCGCTGACTCCTCCTGTATACACACCATGTGATTACCACATCTTGCAAAGGGGTCAGTAAGTTTTATTATCTAGGCTCAAATACACTGGCCTGAGGATCACCTTCATTTGCAGTGTAAAGGCGCTCAAGCAGTTTGCTTCATGAGACTGCAGGCTCATGGCAGTATTGGCGTGCTACCTGTGATGTAAACGCTGCTTGACATGTAAGCCATGTGCAAGATAGTGCTGCACCAATTGTCATGCTGTGTGCTTTGTGCTTGAATGTGGAAATGCATAGCTTGCATGTGTCCAGCAAGCATGTATGTGGGTGCATGCCCCTGGCGTAAGACAGCGTGGCAGACCTGAGTTGGCTGAGCTCGTCCAGCAAGTGCTGCTGCTGCTGGCTTTGAAGCAGCACCTCCTTCTCCAGCTCTGCATTGCTCTGCTGTGCTGTTGACAGTTGCTGTGTGGCAGCCTCAATTGATGCCTCCAAGGCTGTCAGGCTTTCCTGCTGCTCCTCTGCTGCAAAGTTGGCATCCCTCAGCTCTGCCAGCACCTTCTTGGTGTCCTGAACACACACAGGCCACACCTCAAGCGACGCCTGCCTTGTACAAGAACCTTTGACTGCTGTGCGACCTGTGATGTGCAATGCATCCGGGTCAAAGCTGCTGTTGCACTGCTGGTCTCAATAGCAGGTAGGGGACAAGCAAACTGGCAGTGACAGCTGTGCATGACAGAAAGATGTCAGCTACCTTAAACGCAACAAACCCACTTAGCCTATGTGCAAGCAAGAGGTTATGTGAAATGCTGAAATGCAGCAGACATAGCTTGTCCTGCTTTGGTCTCAAGTCTAAAGTTTTGAGTTGTGCATAAAATGGCAGTCTTGGTGTGCATGACAGGCATGCAAGCTTGACTGCAGTGGCTTCACCTCAACGGCAGCCTGCCTAGCCTTGGCCAGCAGAGCTGTACTGTCCCTCTCCATCTGCAGCAGCCCCTTGGCGGCATCTCCATCAGCAACAGCCTCCTCTAAGGCAGTCTGTACGTGCAACAACTTGTCTGACTTGTGCCTTTGCAAAGGGCAAACTGCAACAGCATCATGTACATGTGTATGCATGGTGTGTGTGCTCTTGTCATGCCGTCATATAGAATATATGGCACTCATAGACCTTTTGTCAGCTTTGCATCTGCGCTGATGAAGCACAGCTGTGCATGCCAGCAGCCAAGACAAAACATTTGAATTGCAGGAGCAATACATGAGGGGTGCTGCAGCAAACCCAGCCCATCACTTTCGTGCATGCAGATCACGCTACAATCGCATCTCAGGGGTAGCAGAGATGGACCTTGGTGTCTGCTGAGCTGGACTGTGCAATGGCCAGCTGCTCCATGAGCGTGCTAGCCTGCTGCTCTGTCTGCTGTCGCTCAGCTGCTAGCCGCGTTCCAGCACTTTGCAGCTCCCCTCGCATGGCATCCACCTGCTGCTGCCTGGACCTCAGGTCCAGAGACAGAGATGCAACCTGCACAGCACGACAAGAATGCTGGTCAGAATGCCATCTGGTGTCCTTGTCTGGGGATGTCACGCAGATAAGGTAAATAGACAGCTGAGTTGCTTTGTTTGCAATCTGAGCAGAGGATGCAAGCGCTATCCAGCCAGTGATTGCGCTGCCAGCACACAGTGTACGGCGTATTGCCTGCCCAAGACGCATGCTGTCAATTTTAGAAACAATATGTACGTCTCTCTGCATAAACCATGCCAAAACACAACTGCATGCTCCGGCCAGAAGTCCACTTGGGCAGCAATCTAATGATGCCAGCTACCTTCAAAACTGCTTTGGACATAGCACTGTGTACCTGTAAGGATGACTGCACTTTGCTCTTCCTGAGCTCTGTCTCAATATCATCCAGTCTGGATCGCAGGTTGGCAATGCCAGTCCTGGCATCCACTAGCTGCTTTTCTGACTCAGCTTTGTCCTGATCCGTCAGTTGCAGCTGAGCTTTGAGCGTTGTCATGCTCTGCTGAGCTTCTGCAAGCTGCTGCTTGCTTTCTGACAGCTGTGACTGTACAGAAACCAGCTGTGTGTTCAGCCTGTCAGCTTCGGACTCTAATGCTGATCTTGCCTGTTCTAGGTCTGTACACTGCTGCTGGCTTGACTGCAAGCTTTGCTCCAACTTCTTTACATCAGACTGAGTAGCTGACAGCTGGGAGGAGATACGCTGCTGATGAGTTTGTGCTGAGTCTATTCTTTGCTCTAAGGAGGCTGTGAGTTCTTGTTGTTGATTCAGACTAGCCTGAGTCTTGCGCAGTTCCCGGTCCTGTCACAGGCAGAGCAAGCATCACAGTCAGCAGCAACGCCGCTGGCTCGTATGTTGCTCCCGTGCATCAGACTTCGATGCAAATTGTTGTGTCCCAAGCAGCTCACACCTTTATCCAGAAAGTTGTTGCGCCCACTACAGCTGGACCTATTGTGTATTGCAACACTTGAGAGCCTGGTGATAATGGCACAGTCTCGGGGGGGCCTAGCAGTGGTGTTGGTTGCGCGATGCCTTCTTGGCTGGGACTTGGGACTGTAGCAGCTGCATTGTCACTGGCGCGGTCCTCGAGTGTGGAAGCTTGTTCTTCCTGCATCAGGACACAGGCACTGGTACTGTGATGATCTGTCAATGTCCAGCTGCGCTTGCAGATTTCCCACCTGCCCTCGATCTAAATCCGCGAGCGCTGTCAAGGAGGGCTGCAACAACAGGGCAGCCAAAGCGGCCATCGTGGACCGCCTTGTCGCACGGCATGAGGGCGAGCATTTGTCGATCTCAGAACCGCATCGTGTTCTGCAGATGGATCTCGTCGTGTGAGCCCTCTGCGAAAGGAGCCGAATAGGCCTTATCCAGTGTCTCGCAGGTAGCATGTGCGAGCTGATCGTTGTTGCAAGAGGGAGGCAGTGTTCACGGATCATCCTCGGCTCGTGCATGGCGGATGGTCCGGGAGTAATTTCAGAGCATTGCAAGAGTGTAGACAGGCATCGCGCACCGCGGATTGCAATGCGTTCCGTCTTGGCTAAGCTGTGAAGAAGAGGGATACAGATGGTGCCGGTCAAAGGAATTTTGCAATTTTGGGTGTCCAGTTCGAGCAGCAATACCGTATGCAGTCAGTAAAACACTTCTCTCTCTATCCGTATGCAGTCAGCAAGAGTCTTCACACAAAAACATTCAAAGCGTATCCAAACATCAACCTTCTGCGTTGGCACACTGTGCTGTCAGCAGTGCAGTCCTCATTCACGGCCGCTGCCAGATTTTCCAATGAATGGCTTTCCTTGCACTTTGACGCTGATCGCGCCAGCAGCTGAGCAAAGGCTACCACAGGCATCAACGAATTCCAGACTTTTGCTGCGCAACTTGGCTAAGTTGTATGTATGTCACATGCATATCAAGAGCATGAGGTGTTTTAAATATGGATTCTGCGGTACAAGGCAACGTACAGCTGTGTATGTTTGTTGGTGATTACTGATGGTCTAAGCTGTTACTGACTAAAAGCTTTAGGAAAACAACCTTCTGAGCAGTGTGAAAAGCTTCCGTAAGGCCAATACTTTTAAGCCATTTTTTTGAATTTTCAAAATCCTCAGACGTCTCAAACACAACAAAACACGAGCAACAAGAGAAAAAAGCTCCAAAAAATGCTGATAACAGTAGGCAAAACAGTCAATGCCAGGAAAGCAAATTGAATACAGTAGATAGGACAAATCTAGCCTCTACAACATTGGAGAAGACACCAATCGACTCGGGACATCCTGGTCTTGGCTTTGTACCCAAGTGCAATGGCACATGAGCCCCTTCCAAAATATGTGTTCTTTTGGTGTATATGCTTGGTGCTTTGGGTTGCAAACCTTTCCAGGCACAACTTCACAAGCAACAAGTGCTACAAAACCGGTTGCAACACGTTCCTGGTTACTTGGTGCCAGCTGACGTATCTAGGCCGCCTGTTGCAAGGCTGCAGTGCAACGCTGATATGTCACCAGGTTGATCAGCTTCTCAAGGTAACAAAATTGGCTGGTGAGGCTCCCACACAAACTCTAAACTCGACTCAAAAATGCCATGTTGCCATCACTATTCCTGCAATCATGAAGTTAGATCGGACTAGTATGTCTTGCTGCATGATGCATTCAGTAGGCTCATTGCTAAAATGCTTACAAAATAAGCAGGTCAAACATGAGGTCTTCAATGTGCGCCCAAACCGACTGCTGACCACTAAAGCAGTCATGGACAGGCAAGGTCAGAATACATACACAGGCAGACTTCAGACCAGGCACAGGATTAGGAGCAATGAGAGGGCACATAAGACTGGGCGCCAACACCTCACCGGGACAGGGTCATTGTTAAAGTCACCTGATACATTGCAAGCCCTGCCATTCTGCCCCTTGGACCCCACACTCCAGATCACTTTAGGATCTGGCGCACCATCTGCTCGATACAGTAGGCTGCCACTGTGAGGATGCAGTTCTCGTGCCCTCCTGGGCTGCCTCCACCAACTTGACTGCCCTGAGACAGGCAGCAAGGTTTGTTGATCTGTTGAGCGGTACAGCCTTGTCTCTCACTCACTGCGTTCTGAGCAGGCTCCAGCTCAGCTGCTTGCTAAATTGTAAGCAGTTTGCTTTTTACACTACCGGTATGCACAGCAGCACAGTGCCAGCATGCGGTTTTGAGACAGAACAAGGCAACAATGCACTAGCCAGCCAGCCACATCAGGTGCTTACAACCATGTCCTGACTGCCGGCACAAAACGTGTGCTGCAGAGGCACAAGTACAACAAAGCCCACCTGGCGCCTGTCTGTGGTGCCAGGCTGCTCCATGAAAGATCTCCTGGAGGCTTGTGTGGCGTCAACCTTCTCCCTGCCATACTGCATGCGGTTCTGAGCACTGCTGGTGCCTGCACTGCCAGGTTCCTCCAGCTGGGAACCGTAACCATTACCGTCACCATTACCGTTGCCATTACCGTTACCACTGCCGTTACCACTGCCATTACCACTGCCATTACCATCACCATTACCGTTACCATTGCTCTGCTCCTCATCCAATGCTTGATTTACTGTCTCTACCTGCAGGACATCACAATGCTTTTCAGGGAGAGTACGGTCAATTTGCATTGTCAAATGCGCAGCAGCCGCACGCATATCCACTTGCAAAGAATTGGTTGACAGTCATCTGCCAGGTGAGAGAGTGGAATGTAAGTAACAAGATGTGTAATAGCCCAAGCAGTGGCAGAGCTGCTTGCATGCTCAGGTTCTGAAGCAGTACCTCGTCAAGCACATGCGTGTTTGACTATTATGTGCATTATATGTATGTATATACATATGTATGTCTGGCAAGGGAGAAGTGGCGTTTTTGTCCTTATCAAGCTAATAAGGCATATCCTGTGTCTGATCATGTAATGACACATCTGTATGCCGCTGTGACATAAGCAAAAATGAAAGCATGAGGGCATTCACATCTGCTCAAAGCCTTTCTTTCATCATCACGTTATCACTCCTTGTCTACTCAAACCTGGAGGAGGCGCCTTGGCAACAACTCACAGTCCAGAGACCTTTCAAGCTTCATATTTACTGCCATTTTTTTATGTGCTCATGTTTGCATCCTGGATCTGGACAAGAGAGGCAAAGACATACCTCTTGCTTGAGCTCACTCACAGCAGATCGCTCAGAGCTCAGCTCTGCTTCAAGATGCTCTTCTGTCTTCACTTTCTGCTTGTTCTGCAGGTAAAGGAAGGTACCCCAGCCAACAGCAAACAGCACTCCCAGACCATTCTGCACAACACCACCTTGCTTGGCAGATGCAGACAACAAGAGACAAGGGTCAACAAGGTGTGTCATTCATTTGCCACACATGATTGGAAGCAGCACACTGTCTACTGCATTGCACAGCCATGGCTGTCTATCTAGCCTCCACGTAAGCTGACAGGCAACAACAATAGTTATGGCTGCAGCAAGGAATGTCCTGTGCAGCCTGACAGACGCCTGACAAGACATGCTGGAGATAACTACTGCAGGCAGTGTGGATGACAACAGCAACAGCTGGTGGCCATGTGAGTGCTACATTCCAACGCGCACAAGCAGCATACAAGACAAGACCCACCCGTGCAGAGAAGAAGCCGGAGGATGACTCCTTGTTGGTCTTCTGCTCTGCTGGTGCCTGCGCAGTTGCTTGCACTGCTGGTTTGGCCTGCTCTGCCTGCTGCTCCTGCTGTACTTTGTCAACCGCTTGCTGTGCCTGCTCAGCTTGCTGCTGGGCCTGCTGAGCTTGCTGCTGTGCCTGCTCAGCTTGTTGCTGTGCCTGCTCAGCCTGCTGCTGTGCCTGCTCAGCCAGTTGTGGTGACTGCAGCCATGCACAAGCACAAGTCAGCAACATTCAGGGTGTTTCATGAAGCATGTATGCATTGACACAAGTGGGCTGTTGTTCAACGAGGTCCACCAATGTCAACGAGGTCCAGCCATGTCTTTGAATAAGAACATATGTATGCAGCTGTGCACATCTGCAGCCAGTTCAACGAGAATAGATAAAACCATCACCATAAACTGCTGTTTTGCAAAAGTCAAGCATTATAAATCTCAAAGCCAGGTGATGATACCATGGCCCAGATACTTCCTCACATAATAGGCTATGATGCTGGTCACACAATGCACAGCAGCATATGTCACCAATGTACACCACACAAACAATATTCACATGTTCTAAGTCTGCTGATCAGCAGCTTCTGCAGGCATTGCAATAGCAAACGTCCTCAATACAGCAGTAGTCAAGCACACCTGCTGTTTGGCAGCTTCAATGGCTTGCTCAAGCTGAGCCTGTTGCTGCTCTGCCAGCTGAGCAGCCTTTACCTCAGCTTCTTGCAGGGTAGCAGCAGCCGCCCTCTTGGCCCTGGTCAGTGCAGCTGAGGCCTCCACCTGTGCTTCTGCAGTTTGCCTGGCCATGATCTTCTGCTGCTGTGCCATCTGAGCAGCCTTTGCCTGAGCTCCTTGCAGGGTGGCAGCTGCTTCCGTCTCTGCATTGGCTTTGGTTGCCAGCACCTCTGCCTGTGCTTCAGCCAGAACTGTAGCCTGAGCCTCCTGCTCCTGTGCCATATTTGCCGCCTTGGCCTGAGCCTCTTGCAAGGTAGCTGCTGCCTCATCCTCTGCTTTAGCCTTAATTGCAGAAGCCTCTGCCTGCGCTGTAGCCAGGGTTTGCTCTTGCTGTTGTACCAGCTGCGCCGCCTTGGCCTGAGCTTCTTGCAAAATAGCTGCCGCCTCATCCTCTGCTTTGGCCATGCTTGCTGCAGCCTCTGCCCGTGCTTCAGCCAGGGCTTGGACTTGAGCCTCCTGCTGCTCTGCCATTGCAGCAGCATTTGCTTTAGCCGTTTGCAGGATGGTTGCGGCCTCGCTCTCTGCTTTGGCCAATGCTGCTGATGCCTTTGATTGGGCTTCAGCCAGGGCTTTGGCCTGAGCCTCCTGCCGCTCTGCCATCTGGGAAGCCTTTGCCTGAGCGTCAGCTAGGATATTGGCTCTTTGGCCCTCAGCACCCTTCAAGACTTCTTGGGCCTCCTACAACATATCCTTTAAATTTACAGTAGCTTGTGTGGCAATCTAGGACATGGTTCTGTTCAGGGCCTTGCTTGTTGTCCTCAGCTGCTTTTGCAGCTGCATGCAGAACACAGATGGGTTAGACACATTTCACCAAGTTCTGACAACTATTTAAACAATGTTGGAACCACAGCAAAGTTATGTGTTTAGACGTGATGCAGACATTAGCCTCGATCACAGCTCAGGCAAGGCTTTGCTGAGTACTAGGCTGCAATGGGGTTTAAGATTTCAACTTGAGGTCTAGGGCAATGGGTACAACAAGGGTCACAACCAACTTTGAGCTGGAGACACATCTCAAGAGCGCAATTTTTACCAGATTCAGCGTCTGCGCTCTAGTCTCTTGCTTGTCAAGAGCCTTCCTGGAAGCATCAAGCTGTTCCTGCAGGTGTGTTGTGTCCTGTGCCATCTGAGCAGCCTTGGCATGAGCTGCTTGCAATGTGGTAGCAGCCGACCTCTTTGCCCTGGCTAGTGCAGCCGAGGCCTCCACCTGTGCTTCTGCAGTTTGCCTGGCCATGATCTTCTGCTGCTGTGTGATCTGAGCAGCCATGGCCTGTGCTTCTTGCAAAATAGGTGCTGCCTGCCTTTCTGCTTTGGCTATGATGGTAAAAGCCTCTGCCTTTGCTTCAGTCAGGGTCTTCTCCTGCTGCTGTGCAAGCTGCGCTGCCTTGGCCCGAGCTTCTTGCAAGGTAGCAGCCGCCTCCTTCTCTGCTTTGGCTTTGGCTGCTGCGGCCTCTGCCTGGGCTTCAGCAAAAGATTTGATCTGAGCCTCTTGCTGCTGGGCCATCTGCTGTGCTTTGGCCTGGGCCTCTTGCAGGGTAGCAGCCGCCTCTTTCTCTGCTCTGGCCAACGCCGCTGAGGCCTCTGCCTGTGCTTCAGCAGCTTGCTTCACCTGAGCCTTTTGCTGCTGCCCCATCTGAGCAGCTTTGGCCTCAGCTTCTTGGATGGTAGCAGCAGCTTTTTCCTCTGCCCTGGCCAACGCATCTGAAGCCTCAGCTTTTGCTTCTGCAGCTTGCTTGGCTTGGGCATCCTGCTGCTGCGTCATCTGTGCAACCTTGGCCTCAGCTTCTCGCAAGGTAGCAGCAGCTGCTTTCTCCGCACTGGTCAATGTTGCTGAGGCCTCTGCCTGTGCTTCAGCCAATTTCTTGGCCTTCTGATCCTCAGCTGCCTGCCGTGTCTGCTGAGCCTGCTGCTGTGCCTGTGACCATACACTTGCTGGAAGTCAACACTCAGTGGGCTTAAATTGTGCCGTGGGAGACATGATCTCGTGTGTGTCTATTAAGCTTGATTTGTGCAACGATGTGCGCATGCCCATAAGGTGTTTTGCAGCAGCAAGGAGATGTGTGTGCAACTTTGCAAGGTTGTGAAACCAACAACACAGTCACACATTGATCCACATTGCATATGTCGACTGGCCTTGAACACCTGCACGTGCGCATAGCTGCTGGTTTCACTAGCTGGCTGCTTGGCGCAGCTTATAAAGAGATTTCCCTGAAGGTGGCGAGCTTTAGCTGCCTATACAGCATATGCAGTCATTAGCATGCATGAGTGAAATGCTCGCCTGCTGTGTTGTAGCCTCTGCAGCTTGCCTAGCCTGAGCCTCTTGCTGCTGCGCCAGCTGAGCAGCCTTTGCCTGAGCTTCTTGCAAGGTGTCAGCTGCCTCCTTTTTGGCCTGAGCTAATGCTGCTGAGGCCCCTGCTTGTGCTTCCGCAGCTTGCTTGGCCTGAGCATCTTGTTGCTGCATCATCTGCTCCGCCTTGGCTTGTGCTGCTTGCAAGGTATCAGCAGCTCTTTTCTCCGTGTTGGCTAATGCAGCTGAAGCTTTTGCTTGTGCTTCTGCAGCCTGCTTAGTTTGAGCCTCTTGCTGCTGCACCATCTGTGCAGCCTTGGCCTCAGCTTGTCGCAAGGTAGCAGCAGCTGCTTTCTCTGCTCTGGCTACAGTTGCTGAGGCCTCTGCCTGTGCTTCAGCCAGAGCTTTGGCCTTCTGATTCTCAACGGCCTGCTGTGTCTGCTCAGCCTGCTGCTGCGCCTGTAATCATACAGTTGCTCAGAGTCAAATATTGAGCGAGTCACTTACAGTGCATTAGAAGACTGTTAATTCATGTTTGCTATGCTTAGCTTTTCAGTGTCAATAAATGCATGCCAGACCTCTTCTACACTTTGGCAGCTGCATACACACTGTGCAGACATGATGCCATCAATAGGGGAGCTTCAGCTGCCTGCACATTGTGTGATTGCCACTGTGCATGCCAAATGCCCACCTGTTGTTTTGTAGCTTCTGCAGCTTGCTTGGCCTGAGCCTCTTGCTGTTGCACCAGCTCAGCAGCCTTTGCCTGAGCATCTTGCAAGATGGTCGCCGCCTCCTTCCTTGCCTGGGCTACAGCTGCTGAAGCCTCTGCTTGTGCTTCTGCAGCTTTCCTGGCCTGAGCTTGTTGCTGCTGGCCCACCTGCTCTGCCTTGGCCTGAGCTTCTTGCAAAGTAGCCACGGCCTCTTGCTCTGCTCTAGCTAGTGCAGCTGAGGCCTCTGCTCGTGCTTCTTCAGCCTGCTTGGTCTGAGCCTCTTGCTGCTGCACCATCTGTGCAGCCTTGGCCTCGGCTTGTCGCAGTGTAGCAGCAGCTGCTTTGTCGGCTCTGCTCAATGTTGCTGAAGCCTCTGCCTGTGCTTCGGCCAGAGCTTTGGCTTTCCGCTCCTCAGCTGCCTGCCGTGTCTGCTCAGCCTGCTGCTGTGCCTGTAACAACACAGTGCTCCAAAATTATATTGTTTTTATGCAACAATGTGATCAATGTACTGGTGTGCATGACAATGTGCGCATGAAAAAAGTGATTGTGCGAGCATTGCAAGAGCAGGGCTTGCTTCAGCTTTGCTTTGGGTTGGGCAATGTTTTGAACACCTGTTTGAGGTGTCGTGGTGCAGCCAGCAGTATTCTGTGCAGGTATGCCAGGTGTACTATCAGCCTTGCAATAGGTACTGACAACTGCCAAGTTGGCTGTACAGTGACTGCGCAGCTACAGGACAGCGCCACCTGAAAATGGTGGGCACTGCAGAAACACAGCAGGCACAACCAAACAGCTTGGATGCTACACGCTGTAATCTAGAGCATATTGTGTCCCATCGGTGCCACAGGCGCAAAGAATGTGATACAAGGTTGCACAGTGATTGCAACAATCAAGACACAACGCTGCTGATGTGCATTGCCAGCATATGCATAGCATCATGCACAACTGATGAGCATCTACAGCACTGTGCAGGTGAAAAGATTTTCCAAGGTCATGACCTACAGCTGCCTACACACTGAATGCAGCGGTGACATTGCTAAAACGGAATGCTCACCTGTTGTTTCGTAGCCTCAGCAGCTTGTTCGGCCTGCGCTTGTAGCCGTTGCACCAGCTGAGCAGCCTTGGCCTCAGCTTCTCGCAAGGTAGCAGCAGCTGCTTTCTCTGCGCTGGCTATTGTTGCTGAGGCCTCTGCCTGTGCTTCAGCCAGGGTTTTGGCTTTCTGCTCCTCAGCTGCCTGCCGTGCCTGCTCAGCCTGCCGCTGTGCCTGTAACAATGCAAGCCCATAAAGTTTTCATCAAGTTTGTTTGCATTGCCAGGAGTTGTGCAGCTGTGCATGATTGCAGGGAGTTGCAATAGTGGCAAAGTACTGCAGCTGTAAAAAAACTTATGGGTACTGCTTGGCCTTGTCCCCAAGCCTACAAAGCTGCTAGAAGCCCTGTTGCCAGCTCACAAGATCCACAAATGCATAAGCATCTTGCACAAATGTTGTTTGGCATCTCTCAGGACACAAAACAAAAACAGAATTGTCTCAAGATGAGCTGCCTACAAAGTGAATGCAAAATCAATGTTACAAACACAAAATGCCCACCTGTTGTTTTGTGGCCTCTGCATCTTGCTTGGCTTGAGCCTCTTGCTGTTGCACAACTTGAGCAGCCTTTGCTTGAGCTTCCTGCAAGATGGCACCCGCCTGCTTCTCTGCCTGGGCTAGTGCTGCTGAAGCCTGTGCTTGTGTATCTGCAGCTTTCTTGGCCTGAGCTTCCTGTTGTTGGGCCATCTGCTCTGCCTTAGCCTGAGCTTGCTCCAAGGAGGCAGCAACCTCCTTCTTTGCTCTGGCTAATGAAGCTAAGGACTCTGCCTGTGCTTCTGCAGCTTGCTTCACCTGAGCCTCTCGCAGCTGCACCACCTGAGCAGCTTTGGCCTGAGCTCCACGCAAGGTAGCAAGCGCATCTCCTTCTGCTCTGGCCAGTGTTGCTGAGGCCTGTGCCTGTGCTTCAGCCAGAGCTTTGGCTTTCTGATTGTTAGCTGCCTGCTGTGTCTGCTCAGCCTGTTCCTGTGCCTGTGACCATACACTTGCTGAGATTCAGTATAAAGTGAGCTACTTGCAATTGTGAGAGAAGCGTCTTGTGTCATCGCTTACTTAGCTGGCAAGTCCAAAAAAGGCGTGTCATGCTGCACACCTATCATATGGCAGCTGTAATAAGCGTGTTGCAACAGTTCTGTTGAGGTGGAGAGCTTCAGCTGCCTACAGATTGTATGAGTCACTGCCAGTGTGCAAGCCAAATGCCCACCTGCTGATTGGTAGCTTCTGCAGCTTGCTTGGCCTGAGCCTCTCGTTGCTGCGCCAGCTCAGTAGCCTTTGCTTGGGCTTCTCGCAAGGTGGCAGCTGCCTCCTTCCTTGCCTGGGAAAGAGCTGCTGAGGCCTCTGCTTGTGCTTCTGCAGCTTTCTTGGCCTGAGCTTCTTGCTGCTGGGTCACCTGCTCTGCCTTGGCCTGAGCTTCTTGCAGAGTAACAACGGCATCTTGCTTTGCTCTGGCTAATGCAGCTGAGGCCTCTGCTTGGGCTTCGGCAGCTTGCTTGGCCTGAGCCTCCTGCTGCTGGACAATTTGAGCAGCCTTTGCCTGAGCTTCTTGCAAGGTAGCAGCAGCCTTGTCCTCTGATCTGGCTAGTATTGCTGAGGCCTCTGCCTGAGCTTCGGCGAGAGCTTTGCTTCTCTGATCCTCAGCTGCCTGCCGTGTCTGCTCAGCCTGCTGCTGTGCCTGTGACCATACATTCGCTGTTGACAATTGACTCACTTTCATTGTAAGACAAGGCCTTGTTTGCAGCTTAGTAGTACAACTATATCTACACTTGTTCATTTTATGCCATTTCACAATCCAATATTCAAAAAAGAAAACTGTATATTTACATACATGTTACTCTAAACCCTAAACTCTGCTATGATATTATACATATACCACAGAAGAGTTATATATATAACAAACTATATCTATATTTGACGGATGCTTTGGCCAGGCAAAGCTTTGAATCTAAGCAGCAGGTGCACACTTTTGAGGCGCTGAGCTGCATATACGCAGGAGTGCAACTGTGGCAAACCGTCGCAGAGCCACAGCAGGCCACGGGTGCTGGCCTTGACAGGTATGTATGCACACAACCCTTTGTCCAATACCTAGCTGATAACTGCACAGCATGCTGCCAAGCTACTAACTAACATCACCAGCACAGACTGAACGGGTAGGACATCATCATGGTGGCAAGCCCCAGCTGCTGACACAGTGAATGTAGCATGGACGATGTTGCAATGACATGCACACCTGTCGTTTTGCAGCTTCTACAGTTTGCTCGGCCTGAGCCTTTTGTTGCTGCACCAACTGAGCAGCCTTGGTCTCAGCTTCCCGCAAGGTAGCAGCTGCCGCTTTCTCTGCACTGGCCACTGTTACTGCAGCCTCTGCCTGTGCTTCTGCCAGAGCTTTGGCCTTCTGCTCATCAGCTGCCTGCTGTGTCTGCTCAGCCTGCCGCTGTGCCTGCATTCACACAGTTGCTTGTAGCAAGATTTGAATTATGTTCATTGCAATGAACATAATTCATTGCAATAAGAATGTGCTCAGCCAAGTGACATGTATGGACTATGCAAAGTCACAGAGAGACTGTAGGCGAATACTGAGGTATGGTCAGTAACCGTCGCCATGGGTATGAGCTGGCCTTAACCACATGCATGCATGCACTTTTCCTGTAGTGTCCAATGTCTGTAATGACAACAACAGCAAGTGCGTAATACATGATCAGACCTATTACTTGCCAGCTTTAGCAAGCATACTACACACTATTACAATGGAAAGCATTGACCAGCTGCACAATGGATGACGATGCAGGAGTAATGTGCCCACCTTGTTGTTTGTGACCTCTGCAGCTTGCAACGCTTGAGCCTGTTGCTGCTGCGCCAGCTGGGCAGCCTTGACCTGAGCTTCTTTCAAGATGGCAGCTGCCTCCTTGTCTGCTTGAGCCAATGCTGCAACAGCCTCTGTCTGTGCTTCTGCAGCTTGCTTCACCTGATCCTCTTGCTGCTGGGCTATCTGCTCCGCATTACTCAGAGCTCCTTGCAAAGTAGCAGTAACCTCTCTCTCTGCTCTGGCCAATGCACTCAAGGCCTCTGCTTGTGCTTCTGCAGCTTGCTTAGCCTGAGCCTCCTGTTGTTGGACCATCTGAGCAGCCTTGGCCTCTGCTTCTTGCAAAATGGCAGCAGCCTTTTTCTCTGCTCTGGCTAATGTTGCTGCGGCCTCTGCTTGCGCTTCAGACAGAGCTTTGGCTTTCTGATCCTCAGCAGCTTGTTGTGTCTGCACAGCTTGCCGCTGTGCCTGTAAGCACACAAAGCCAGCTTTGAGGTACTGGAAGAAGGACTCTCAAGTACAGATCCAGGGACCTGTGGACTTAAGCAATCATTCAACGCCGACACGGAGTGAGTCGCAAGCATTGCAAGGGCTTTATTATCAGCTTTTGCTCCTGGGTCTGAGCAATTTGTTTGAGTACACCCTTGAAATGCTGTGTTGCAGCTAGTGAGGAGACATATGTGCAGTTATGCAGCAGGATTATTGCTGCAGTAGCATAACGATGCAGATCACCAAACACCACGGCAAGCTTTGACAACAGGTATACAAGCAAACCTGTCAGCGTCAAGCCCCTAGCTGATAGCGTCAATGACTTAATTAGCATGTCGCACGCAAATTGTTAGGCAGCTGCAGCACACATGCCCTCAAGGTAAAGATTCACCCGCCTATAATGTGAGTGGCGCTCAGGTTGCCCAGATTGCCCACCTGTTGCTTTGCACTTTCTGCATTTTGCTTGGCCTGAGCCTCTTGCTGCTTCACCATCTGAGCAGCCCTTGCTTGAGCTTCTTGCACAGTCACATCCGCTTGCTTCTCTGCCTGTGCCAGTGCTGCTGAAGCCTGTGCTTGTGCTTCTGCACTTCTTTTAGCCTGAGCCTCCTGCTGCTGGGCCATCTGCTCTGCCTTGGCTCGGGCGCCTTGCAAGATAGCAGTAGCCTCTTTCTCTGCTCTGGCCAATGCAGCTGAGGCCTCTGCCTGTGCTTCAGCCAGAGCTTTGCTTCTCTCCTTGTCAGCTGCCTGCTGTGTCTGCTGAGCCTGCCGCTGACCCTGTAAACACACAGTTACACAACAATTATATAACATTTGCATGCATTGTGTATCATTTGCATGCATTGTGACAGAAAGCATTGTGTTCAGCTTGCGCTTCTGCATCTCAGTATATGTCAATGATCAAATGGATCCTGGAGATCTTGTGCAACAGCCCAGTGATGCTGATGCTGCTATGCAAAGTTGCACTAGTGACAGCTGGATGCAGAGCATGTAGGACCACAAGTGTTGGGTAACCCTTGATTGGTATGTTGCATGATAGACCCCTGATGTGAGACCTCTCAAGGTGATGGGCTTCAGCTGCTAGGCAAATGATGCAGCAACTGCAATTCAACATATACAGTATGCACACCTGTTGCTTTGCAGCTTCTGCATCTTGCTTGGCCTGAGCCTCTTGCTGCTGCACCATCCGAGCAGCCTTTGCTTGAGCTTCTTGCAAGATGGCGGCTGCCTCTTTCTTTGCTTGGGCTAATGCTGCTGAAGCATCTGCCTGTGCGTCTGTAGCCTGTTTGGCCTGAGCCTCCTGCTGCTGCACCAACTGAGCAGCTCTTGCCTCAGCTTCTCGCAAGGTGGCAGCAGCCGCTTTCTCTGCGCTGGCTACTGTTGCCTGTGCTTCAGCGAGAGTCTTGGCTCTCTGCTCCTCGGCTGCCCGCTGTGCCTGCTCAGCCTGCCGCTGTGCCTATAGCCGCGCAGTTGCTATAAGCCAGGTTTGACTTAAATGCATGGAACTCAACTTTTGGAATTCAAGGGACAAACGATTACAGAGCTGTGCTGCAGCTGAATTGTATGTGCAGCCATGCAAAACTGTGTATAGTTGCAATCGTTGTTGCACTCACAGAAACACAAATGCTGACCTTGACCACAAGCAATTGTCAGTTTGATCATGCACACATGCCGATGTCCTGTACCTAGCTGGCAGCACTCAAGCTTGCTCAGCCTGCTGCACACCTAGTGTTTGGCAGCTTCAGCAAAACATTGTAGAAATGGAGTTCTCTCAAGACAGAGCTTCTGCTGCATACACGGCAAAGGTTGCAAAGCTAATCTGCCCACCTGTTGTTTTGTGGCTTCTGCAGATTGGTTGGCTTCAGCCTGTTGCTGCTGCGCCAGTTGAGCAGCCTTTGCTTGAGCTTCTTGCAAGGTGGCAGCTGCCTGCTTCTCTGCCTGGGCTAATGCTGCTGAAGCATCTGCCTGTGCTTCTGCAGTTTGCTTGGCCTGAGTCTCCTGCTGCTGTGCCATTTGCTGCGCCTTAGCCTGAGCATCTTGCAAGGTAGCAGTAGCCTCTTGCCTTGCTTTGGCTAGTGCAGCTGAAGCCTCTGCTTGTGCTTTTGCAGCTTGCTTGGCCTGAGCTTCCTGCTGCTGCGTCACCTGAGCCGCCTTGGCTTGAGCTTCTTGCAAAGTAGCAGCAGCCTTTTTCTCTGCTCTGGCTATTGTTGCTGAGGCCTCTGCCTGTGCTTCAGACAGAGCTTTGGCTCTCTGGTCCTCGGCTGTCTTCTGTGTCTGCTCAGCCTGCCGCTTTGCCTGTGATGACACTTGCTCAAAGTCAGTAATGAAAAACTTGCTTTGCAAGAGAGGAGGTTGTTTTCCTTGCTTTGGATGAGCAAGTTTTCCATGAACCCTTGAGGTGTGGAGCACCAGCCGGGAGTTATGCATGCAGCTATGCATGCTTGGAGAACGTTGCAGTAAGGGCGAATCATCCAGACGAGGGGTGAAGGCTGACCTTGACCACATATAAGTCTGAGAAAGCATCATACACACTTGCCAGCATACAGTAGTTGATTGGCAGCAACAACTCTTAAACATTCTGGACATGAATGGTTCAGCAGCCTCAGCACATATTGTGCGGAGTTCCTCAGTTGATGAACTTCAGCTGCCACCATGAATGCAGGACTTGTGTTGCATAAGTGACCTGTTGTTTTGTGGCATCTGCAGCTTGCTTGGCCTGAGTCTCTTGCTGCTGCACCATCCGAGCAGCCTTGGCCTGAGCATCTTTCAAGATGGTAGCTGCCTCCTTGTCTGCCTGTGCTAGTGCTGCTAAAGCATCTGCCTGTGCTTCTGCAGCTTGCTTGGCCTGAGCCTCTTGCTGCTGGGTCATTTGCACAGCCTTGGTCTCAGCTTCTTGCAAGGTGGCAGCAGCATCCTCAACTGCTCTAGCTAATGCTGCTGAGGCCTCTGCCTGTGCTTCAGCAAGAGCTTTAGCTGCTGGGTCCTCAGCTGTTTTCACTGCCTCTTGAGCCTCCTACAAGAGACAACACAGGACTCAGTGATGCTGACAAATATCTGTTGGTGCTACGCCTTGGCTTTGTGGTCCTCAGCTGCCTTGAAAGCTGTCACAGTGCCATGACAGCGTACTCACAGGATGCGGTCAACAACTAAGATATGCATATGTATTTGCTGAATACAACTTCAGAGCTGTATTCAGCAAATTTCCTCTGAGGGAGCAAGAGCGAGATGACCCTATATGACAACTGCCTGAACCATAACTGAAGCAGGAGTTGTGTGATTACAGATGAGCCGAGTCATGGTGAAAGTGGCAACTTAGCACAGCAATGCGTGTAGCAATGTGACAGGAACAGTACAAGAACCAGCTTTGCCCAGACCTGTTCCATCTTCTGCGCAGCAGTCTTCTGCTGGTCCAGGGTCTTCTTGAGGCCATCAAGCTGCTCCTGCAGGAGTGCCAGGTCCTGTGTTTGCTCAGCTTGCTGCTTGGCCAAAGCATTCTGCACTTCTGGCCCAACTTTGCGCGAAATTCTCTGCATGAAGCATACCAGAGGATGCTATTTAGATTTGTTAAGTAACGTTTCTGTCGAACACTCATACCTGCATTGGATTGGATGAAGCACAGGGCTGCAACATGCCTATGGCGCATGCAAAACTGTACATTCCTGACCCTAAGGCAAGACACATGTTTTGCTGAATGTGCAAGTGAGTAAGTGACTGAATGAATATGCAGATCAGTGCTGCTTGGCCAAAGAAATGCAACACCATGCATGGCCACTGCATGGTGTTGCATTTCTTTCTGCAAAGCCACATGTGTGTTGCATCTGTAGCTCACATGTTTGTAACTGACATAAGGTGCCGTGTGATCCCTGTCGTGCCCATAAATGCACAATGTGCCTCTACGTTGACCCAAGCATGATAACAACGTGAAACAGCTTGAAGCTTGTGTGTATAGACCTGGGAAACAAGATCAATTAGAGCAGCCCAAGGGCTCACCGGTGACTTCTGGGCCAGCTCAGGCAGAGGAGCCTGGCCAGTCTTGAGGCGTGATTGGATCAGCTGTTGCAACTCTGCCTCCACTTCCTGAGACTGGCTGTAGGTAGAGGAGGCACCCCTGGCCGGTCCGCAAAACGGGGAAAGGATCTGCAAAGCCACAATCGAAAAAACAGTTACAAACATCATAGGTTCTGGACTGTAGGTGTGAGTCCGCCCACTGCGCGTAACGAGGTACGTCGATATCGACAAGTATGCATGAACGGTCAAGACCGACGCTTTTCCCAACGTACCAATGTGACGGAGGCGAGTGTTGAGCACACGGGGCGCAGTATTTTGTGAGGTAATGTGGAAGGGTCGGGTTCGGATTGTGGCACAGCACAACGGGTGTGAGTGCGGCCGTTTGCTAGCAATCTCTGTTTGGGTCGACACGCAGCTCGTCGACGTCCACATATTCGTCTGTGAATTGTTCTTTCATGCAAACCCAAGATGCTGGACGCTGGAGCGAGACCTATGCTCAGTTGCATGGTGTCGTTCCTGCTGCGAGCAGTGATCAATGATCACGCGTGTAAACGGTTTTATCTGAAAGCAGGGGGCATGTGAGCTATATGCTGGGCAGCTGCAAGGGGGATTCCAGCTTGTCTTGCGAAGCCCTGTAGTCCAAATTGTTCAAGCTGTGTAACAGCTCTAACAGCCCTGCTGCGATGGCTCGGTGCGCCCACTGCTGCACCCGAGTTTTGGCAGGTGGTTTGGGCGGGTGCACAGTAGTAAGCACCCGCTGTTACTAGTAGAGCCACTGTAGTAGCTAGCCTGGACAGCTTCATAATTACGCTTTGCTGTGCAAGGCAGAATTTCAAGTCAGGATGCTGCACGTTGTCACCATTGCTGAAGTGCCTTACAACAAATCAGGTCTTGAGACAAGTTGATGGACATACCACAAGTTTGCAAACAGAGGAGTGGAGGAAAAAATGCAATGGATGCAGCAGCATTCAAAGTGAACGTTATATTCTGTCTCAAGGCAACAATGCAGAGCATCATGCTATCTATAAAAAGCAAGTAGGCAGTGGGCTGCTGATGCTCTATTGTTGCTGACTAATGAACCAATAGTGTACACGTGATCAACACATTTGCGGTCATATGGCAACAAGGCTGGTCCTGTCTGGCCTTATTAGTTGGCCTGCTATCTGGCGGTGGCATGCTGTCATTGCCTGGACGCTTTCTGATACCCAACATGGCCTCAACCTTGCGGTCACCCACTAGAGGAGTGCGGCTTCCGCCTAGCAGTGGGGTCAAAGCTACTTGGCTGTTTACTATGGAATATCCGCTCGTGGGCTTGCTTTTTTGGCCAGACCTGATGTTACCAGTCAGTACCACATATTGTGTGTTGGTCTCAGCTCAGCTGCTTGCTGTACTGTTAGCAGTATGCTACTGGTACTATGCAGGGCACCACAATGCTGGCATGCAGTTCTGAGGCAGATCGAGGTAACAATGCATGAGCCAGCCAACTATGGCAGGTGCTTACAACCATGTCCTGATTGCCAGCGCATACAGACTTCGTGCTGCAGAGGCACAAGTGCAAGCATCCTCACCTGCCATTTTTGTGGTGCGAGGCTGTTTTATGAAAGATCAACGAGAGGCTTGTGTGGATTCAACCTTCTCCCTGCTCTGCTCCTCGTTCAATGCTTGATGTGCTGTCTCTACCTGCAGGACATCACAATATTTCTAGGCAAAAGTGTGATCATATTGCATTGTCAAATGGGCAGCAGGCGCATGCATACCAGCTTGCAACAAAATGATGGCCACTCATCTGCCAGGCGCAAAAGTGATTATGTATGTAGCAAGATGTGTAATAGCCCAAACCCTTTCTGTCATCATCACATATATAGACCTTGTCTACTCAGACCCATGAGGAGGTGACTTGGCAACAACATACAGGTCAGAGACCTATTAAGCTTTCACAATTACTGCCCTTCCTTCATTGTGGTCATGTTGCTTATAGGATACATCAAAGACGTATCTCTTGCTTGTGGTCACTCACAGCAGATTGCTCATGGCTGAGCTCCGCTGCAAGCTGCTCTTCTGTCTGCACCTTCTGCTTGTTCTGCAGGTATAGGAAAGTAAACCAGCCAACAGCCAGCAGCACTCCCACACCATTCTGCACAACACCACCTGGCTTGACAGATGCAGTGAACAATAGACAAGGGTCAACAGGCTGCGCTCTCTTGGTTCAAGTGCCACACATGACTTGAAGCAGCATGCTGTTGTTACATTGCACAGCCATGGCTGGCTGTCTAGCTTCAACATACGCTGACAGGCTACAACAGCCATGGCTACAAGGAATTGTCAACGGCAAACTAGACAGACATGCTAACTAACAAGACGTGATGGAGGTGACCGGTGTAAAGAGTGTGATAACAGCAACAGCTGACTGATGTGCCCATGTCACGTTCTGACTCGCTGCATACAAGACAAAACCCACCCGTGCAGAAAAGAAGTTGGAGGATGACTCCTTGTTGGGCTTCTGCTCTGATGGTGCCTGTGCAGTTGCTTGCACTGCTGGTTTGGCCTGCTCTGCCTGCTGCTCCTGCTGTACTTTGACAACTGCTTGCTGTACCTGCTCAGCTTGCTGCTGTGCCTGCTGAGCCTGCTGCTGTGCCTGCTTAGCCTGCTGCTGTGCCTGCTCAGCCAATTGGAGTGACTGCAGCCATGCACAAGTCAGCAACATTCAGGGCACTTCATCCAGCATGTATGCATTGACACCAGTGGGTTGTTGCTGGATGACGCCCACCATTGCCTTGCTGGTCTTTGACCAGGAACATGTGGTTGCAGCTGTGCCCATCTGCAGGCAGTCTAACGAGAAAAGATGATACCATCATCATTAGCTGCTGTTGTGCACAGCTCAAGCACAAGAAAGCTGAAAAACAAGAGAGTATAAGCATGGCCCAAATACATCCTTACATGATGGGTTTGCTCACACGATGCACAGCAGCATATGCCACCAATCTAGACCACACAAACTTTATTCACATGCTCTAGGTCTGCCAATCAGCAGCTTCTGCTGGCATTGCATATCTGGGCAGTAGTCTGGAATGGCATAATACCAGACATCCCAATACAGCAGTAGTCATGCCACACATGCTGTTCGACAGTTTTTACGGTATGACTGTAGAACTTAAGGAGGGCCAAATGCAGAAATTGTCCCTCTTAAGGAGCAAGAGTAATACGATTGTGTGGAATTAATGCAGACATCTGCTTGAGTCATAGTTGATGCAGTACTTGTACTCATGTATGTTACATTGCGCACAGTCATGGTGAGAGTGACATCTTAGCATGCCAATGCTTGTAACGATGTAACAGGGAGAAAGCAAGAAGTAGCCTTGCCCTGACCTGTACCATCTTCTGTGCAGCAGCCTTCTGCTGGTTGAGGGTTTGCTTGAGGCCATCAAGCTGCTCCTGCAGGACTGCCATGTCCTGTGTCTGCTCAACTTGCTGCTTGGCCAAAGCATTCTGCACATCTGGCCCAACCTTGCGCGAGTTCTGCTGCATGGAGCATACCAATGGTCATATGCAGATTTGTCAGGGAGAACTTTCTTTGGAACACTCAAACCTGCATTGGATGAGGCGCAGGGCTGCTGATGTAGATGCCTATAGCGCTTGCAGACCAGTATATGTCTGAGCCTAAAAGTAATTTGTCTGGCTGATTGAGTGAATGAATGAGTTTGCTGGCCAGCGTTGCTTGGCTAACACAAAGGTCACACCATGCATGGCCACTGTTTGTTTGCGCTCAAAGTCATATGTTTGTTACATCTGTGGCTCACATCAGCTGCTGTGTGATCGCTGTCTTGCCCACAAGTGCAGAACATGCCTACAAATTGACCCATGCATAATGGCAATCACATTATGTTAAAGAGCTTAAGCTTGGAACTTGTGTGTATAGGCCTGGGAAGCAAGATCAAGTAGAGCAGCCCAAGAGCTCACCACTGACTTCTGTGCCCTGAGCTCAGGCAGAGGAGCCTGGCCAGTCTCGAGGCGTGATTGAATCAGGTGTTGCAATTCTGCCTCCACTTCCTGAGACTGGGTATAGGTAGAGGAGGCACCCATGGCCGGTGCACAGACAGGGGACAAGTACTGCAAGGCCACAATCAAGAATAATGTCATAACCAGCACACGTTCTATATATTTGATAAGTGCCTACCCACTGCGCGTGTTAAGGGGATAAGGTGCGTCGATAACGACATGCATGCATGGCCGGCCAAGACCTACGCGTATACCAACGTACCAATATGACGGTGGCGAGTGTTGAACACACGGGGCGCACAACCCTGTGATGCAAGGTGGAAGGCTCGGAATCGGGATCTGGCGTGGCACAACGGGTATGATTGCGTCCATTCACTGATGATCTCTGCTTGGGTCGATGCGCAGCTCGTCGATGTACGCACACTCGTCTGTAAATCCTCTTGTCATGCAAGACCGAGATGCTGGACGCTGAAGCGAGACCTAAGCTAGGTTGCATGGTGCCTCGAAGTTGCGTGGTGCAGTGATCACTGATCACTGATCACTGATCACGCCTTGAAACGGTTTTATCTGAAAGCAGAGGACATATCATATAAGTGCCCAGGGCAAAAGCGACCATTTACTCATGCATCAGAAGCTGCAGCATGGGTGCGGCAACATCATGATGACAGGTGCAATGGACAAAAACACAGATGGCATCAAATGGAGTGTCGTGCAATGCTCAGCATAGCCTATGTCAGGCCATGCCACCTCGCAAGAATTTATTGCACATGCAAACAGCACAGGAATCAGGTGATTGTCATTGTAGTGTTAACACAGGTGACCGCTGCAGTCGTATGCCATGATCCTGAAGCTGATTGACGAGACTAGCGCGCAACATGGGCAGGACGCCACGTGTCCATCTGAAGGCTACAGATTGGTAAATGATGTAGCAAGCTTAAGGAGCTGTCCAGCTGAAAAGGCGTGTCTAGGTGTGGTGAACAAAGTGTTAGGTCATCTGTTTCACCGTGTCAAGTAGAAGGCTCACAGGGTTGCTAGCAATATGGCTTATTGTGACACAGCTCTGCTGTGATCCATGTAAATGCAATCCATATGGCTCGTTGCGCCCACCACTGCACTGGGTTGTTGACAGAACGCCTTGCTTGGTTGCAACAGTAGTATGAAACAGCTCCTACTGATAGAAACACTGTAGTAGCTAGCTTGATCAGTTCCATGACTATGCTTTGCAGTAGAAGGCAGATTTTCAAGTCAGACTGCTGTGCACCACTGACCAAGAGTATCACAGCTGCAACATGTACAAGCTTGCAAACACAGGAGGCTCAAGAAACAACTGCAATTCACCCAGCAGCGGTTTAGACTGACATTGTATTCTGTTTTAAGACAACAGTATGCAGCATCATGCTACAAATCACAAGCAAATAGGCAGTGAACTGCTGATGCTGAATTTTTACTTATCAGCCAACTGGTAGTCTGTCTAGACGTGATTGATGTGAGCCACATGTTTGTAGTTATACGGCAGCAAGGCTAATCCTGTCTGGCCTTCTTATTTGGCCTGCTAGCTGGCGGTGGCATGCTGTCATTGCCTGGACGCTTTCTGATACCCAACATGGCCTCAACCTTGCGGTCACCCACTAGAGGAGTGCGGCCTCCGCCTAGCATTGGTGTCAAAGCTACTTGGCTGTCCACTGTAGCATACCCACTCTTAGGATCACTGCTTTGGCCAGGTCTGATGTTACCAGTGAGTACGACATATGGGGTGTTGGTTTTTGCCTGCAGGACGCCAAGAACATACTTTACGCTCTGGTTTGTTGTAACCTTGTGGGCGTGCATAAGCACTTGTTCAAAATAGGGTGAGAGGCACTGACTCATCAGTGCAAAGCTCATGGGTGTATACGGTGACTACATCTTACTGCACAAAATCAAGCAGTTGACAGACTTGTAAACAGGTGAAACAGCTGTGAGCATCACCACATCTGAGCAGGATGCATATGTACATGGCTGCGGATGTCACATGCCTGGCAGGTGATCCGCTTGCAGCATGGATGCTAAATGCATCATCGGGCAGCAGGCATGAAAGAAGGTATGGTACAATCACCTGAGCGTTTTTGAGGTGGTTGAAGCTGCCAGTGGGCTGTTCAGAAGTGGCCAGCTTTTTGGCAGCCATCTCATCACGCTGCTTTCGCTGGGCCTTCTCCTTGCTCTTCTTGCTGGGCTCAATGCCGTGAAACCTGCATGGCCACCCTGTTTGACAAGCTGCATTCAAAGCATGCCTCAACAGTAGACAATCGATGCAAAAACACTTATGCGTCGTTTAGATCAGCTGCACTTGAAAGGAACCTGAAGGTGCATTAATGAGTTGTGACAGGTTTGCACACCTATGCTGACAGTGCCTGAATGTGATGAAGCTGTAGCCTGTCCAGAGTACTGAAGCCATGGTACCAAATTTACTTGATAGACAGGCTTGATTACCTATACGACACCTCTCTGAAGGCCTGCTTGGGGGTGAGCACCTTGCCATACTCATCTCTGCGGGTCAAGGCAAGCTCCACTCTGTTGGCAATCTCATCCGAATGCCCTCCTGACTGGTAAACATCTTCCAAGCCTTGCAGCATGACGGGTTTCATGTCATTGGTGCGGCCCGCCCACTGCACGCGCTGTGTCAGCTCCCCTCGATCCTTCAGCAGATTCAGTACCCCGGCCATGCCTGCAAATTGCTCACATCCGATGTGTCATTTGCATGCAGCTGGATGCCAGCAGCTTTTTCTTGATGTCACGCAAACGTATCACAGGCTCCTGAGCTATACAGTGCCACTGCTTGCGTGTAAACCCGCCTCAAGGAGTGTTGCCATGCAGGTGAAGCATGCACAGCCAGTACACAATGTGGTGATGCAGTACACATAGCAGTTTACAATAGGTAGTACACAGCAGCATACAATGCGTACACAGTAACACAGAGCCAGCAGAAGAAGCAATGCAACGTCCTGCTTGGTATTGTACCTTTGCCTATAGCAGCCTCTCTGATCATGCTCTGCTCCCCTTCCTCTTCCTTGGGAGCAGCAGCAGCCGGCTGCACATCAGCCATCTCTTCATCCTGATCTTCTGTGCCATCCTCCCCTGTTGCAGAGACCCAGCTGCCATACCTATGTCCGCATCAGTCATCAGGGCAGAGCTTGTTGTGCACACAAGACACGTGATGTTTCAATGCATGGTAGTCTGCCTTCCGAGGGCACAGCGTTCGACTGACACAAGCATTAGGCAGTGTCCCCAACAGTATAGACATTTCTGATTGTTATACATGTGTTGTCAAAGAGGCCTGAACAATGCATGTACACATCAGGAAGGCAGCAGGCGAGTGCAGGGGTCGCATACTTGGAGCGCGAGTTGCGTTTTGGATGGGGAGGGACAGAGGCAGTTGGAGGGTGTGGCGTAGGGGCTGTGGCAGAAGGCCCTGTGCTATCTTCAACGCCCATGTGACTTGAGTCAGCAGGGCGGGAGGCAGCCTCCTCAGGCTCTCTGAGCTGGATACTGCGAGCAAACTCTGAAGCCTCGGTGAATTCCAGACCCTCACCTGCACACCCAATTGGGCTGTGTGCGTGACTTTGAAATCCAGACTGGATCACAAAGCCTAAAACACAAACACAGTACCTACTTGTCTAGCCAAGTATCTCTCAATCAAGCAGTAAATCAGCCTTGAACGGGCAAGATTCTGCATATGAAAAGCATGCAGGGTCAGCAGCAAAACGCCAGCTGCCTACAAAGCACAGAGGCTGCAACCTCTGCCTGGCTACGACAACCGCTGTAGAAAGATCTAAGCTGCAAACCTTTTGGTTTGTCTGTGTCCATTGCAAGTTGAGCCTCATCATCCTCACGCCTACTAGCAAGCTGCTCTGCAAAGGGGTCCTGAAGGCTAGCTCCCTTCTGCTGCTTGTCAGCAGCCTTCCTTGCTCGAGCTAAAGACTCATACAGATCGTCATCATCTTCACCTGAACAGCAAATGATGTATCCAAGGACTGGCCCTAATATACTTGAAGCTGGAGGCTTTTGACTTGATTTGCTGAACATCTGGTCAGAATGCAAGAAGCCCAGGATGTCAAAGGGGGCTGACCCACGTGCACTGACATGATCGGATGACATACCTATGACATCATCTTGATTGGCTTGTTGCTTCATTGCCAGAGCAGCATAGTTTGCCTTCTCCAGTGCAGCGTCATATCTGCACCATGAGCAACGGTCTGGCAGTCAGAGGCACATCATACATCATGTGCAACCCTTTCTTACAGAAAGAGTCATGGTGCAGACATGGAGCAATTTGGTTTTATGTTGTCAGGCAAGCAAGAACCATGTTTGATTGATGCAATGCCATGTGAGGTTGGCAAGTGCTGTATGAGTCATTGAGCACAACAAGGAGTTGCGCCACTGGTGCTGCACAGCCTCTCACGCAGTTCAGACCAAGCAGTTCATGCAATTGTGCCACTCATCTTCACCCAAGGTTGGTCACAGCATGTCGAAGCCAGACTTACTTGGACTGCCTGCGGACCTCATCTGCAATTTGAGCCTGTTTGACCTGAGCCTCTCTGCCAGCAGCCTCTTTTCTGGACCCCAGGTCCGATGTGCCAGCAGCTGCTGCTTCAGCTTCCAGGGCTGCTAGGTCCAGGCCAGCACCTTCGTCTTCTGCAGCTTTGCGAACACGCACTTTCTTCTTCACCTGCAGCAAAAGTGATTATAAATGTCTGCACCAGGCACTCCCAAAGGTGAATGCCAGCTGCAAATAAAGGCAAAAGTGCCCTGGGATCAATCCCGCTTACAAACATTGTCAGCAGTTCCTGACACTATGCCGACTTGATATAAGCAGCCGACACACAGCAACTGCACATTTGCAGCACGGATCAAACAAAGCAGCCTGCAAGATGCTCCGGCCAGTAATATGCCACGGCCAAGTCATACTGAGAGCTGGATGCTATGGCAGGTGATGACCAAAAGCATGCAGCAACTGCCTACACTTGCCAAGACTTACACCAGATGCTCCTACCTTCTTCTTGGGTTTCATAAACTGGGCTGCTTCCTCTGAGGTGTAGTAGTCTTTGGCCTGGTCAAAGGCAGGCCTGGCTCTGGCATCCACACTCACTAACTTGCTTCTGATCTCCTCTTGCCGCTGCCGGGCCTCATCATGTATTGTTCCTGTGCCATAAAGAATAAGGGCAGTTCAGTGAAACAGTTGTGCACCCTGCTTACCTGCAAATGAATCACATCACAGCAACAACAGCTGACAATCGGAAGTAACAAGCTTGCAGACACAGCAACAAGCAGAGGGTTCCAAGACAGATACGATGTTTCACAACACAGATTTTTTGTCTTGCGGCTTACATGCTGGCTGTTTGTGCCATACTGTCTTGCCACTGAGTGTCTGATGCCCTTTCAAAGACCATGCATGGGCAGAGGGTCTTGTCTGTGTAAGCCATTGCAGCATTTATTTTGGTGCATGCTAGTGCTGTGTGCACATACACAACATGAAGCAAGCCACGCTACAGTTTATGTAAGTTACTGACCTTGTTCCCCAATCAGCATGGCAGCCTCTTCTTCCTCCTCATCATATTTGTTCAGAAGGCCATGCTTCTTGGGGTCCTCCTCAAAACGTGAAGCTGGCTTCTGGCTCTCCTTGCGTGCCTTGCTGCGCTTCTTATGCTCAGCCTGAACATCATCCACAGTTGACTACTTTACGCACAGCAACAAAGACCTTATTTTGGAGACACGGTCTGTTCCAACAAAGCCCATCAGCGCTCAAACAACGTATGGAGTGATGATGAGGGAGCTGCATGAAGCTGGCTTCCAAAGTCACAGTGGGCAATTTGCAATTGGCAACTCCAATACGAGGGTCCTGGTACATTCTGGTGTAGTCAGCAGTGTATAAGGGCTTTCAGTGACATACTGCAAGCACGTTCTCCAGCTCATCCTGCTCCTCATCATCCAGGTCACCCTTGTCATCCAGAATATTCTTGTCTGCCAGGGTGAGGATCATGGTCTCACCCTCTTGCAGCTCATCAGCACCATGTTTCACCTTCAGACCTTTGAGACCACGCAGCTGTGCTTCTTCGTCTTCTTCTTCCTCCTGCACACCACATACATGTCATAAGACAGCCCGGCTCTGCCCATCAACACATTTGGTTCAAAATCTGCTTGCTCTTTTTCATACATCAACCATTTACCAACACCTGAAGTCATTGGTACTCCTTTGCTCTGCCACAGTGTGCTGCAGTGTGCTGATATGCTTAGTCAGCGAAGCGCATGCTGTTCCGCTGGATGTAATGCAGCCACTGCTGCGGATTGAGTGCAACCCTACCAGCTGGCCATTTTGATGAACATAGGACGCAATACGAATGCAGGCTGCCAGACTATATGCACAAACCTGTTCAGCTTGACGACGCTCTGCTGCAGCCAGAGCCTCCTCCCGCGCCAGCTCCTTTTCTTCTTCTGCCTTGGTGCGAGACTTGGTGACCCATTTGGCAAGGTCATCTATGTCCTCATCTGCCTGCCCAAGCGTCTTCACCTTCCTGAGAGATTCCTCCATTTTTCGCTTCTCCCGTTTTCTGCAATTGCCACAGACAGACTTTGAATGTTTGTAGGTGGCAAGTGCAACCTGTGCACCCACAGATGGGCATAGAGATGTATTGGTAAAGTGATGAGCAGGTGTGATCAGGCCTGTCCATTTGTATAGACATTGGTGCAAGAGCAAAAATGCTATGTTGTAATCAGAAATTGCCTGGTATGCCGTTTATGAAACTCACTTCTGAACCCGCTCAAGCAAAGCAGCTGCTTGTGCCTCTTTCTCTTGCTCAGCCTGAACCTTCTGTCTGGCATCAAACTCCTTGCGCCTTGTGTCGGCACTGTTCTCCATGGACAATGGCTTTAGGCCGAGTGAGATGCGGACCCTGCGACATGTGCCAGCTGCAAGCTCAAGACCCAAGGGTGACAGCAACACAGCGCCACAGGAGCTGTATGCAACCTTTTGGAAGCTGTACTCTGAATCACGATGCAAAGATTGGATTTTGCGTGCAAGGTGTCTAGGGTGTTTGCAAGAATGCATAGTATTGAGGCAACTGCATCTACCTGTTAGTCTCCTCAACGGACATAGACACCTCCCCGCCAGACTCCTGCACATTGGGCTTGATGGCTGCAATTTCAGCAGCTGGCTGTGCTTCTGTTGCGGTGCTAGCAGGTTCAGCGGCTGCTTCAGGTGCGTCCAGATGTGAAGCATGTCTATCATCATCATCACGTGCATCAGCAGGGCGAGGACTGCGTCTCTCTGCCTGACGAACACCATCAATGCTTCTGTCTGCAGGCTTGTCCCTGGTGTCCTGGCTCTGATCTTTGTGCCTGTCACGCCTGTCTCGTTTATGATCTCTGTCTCTGTCATTCCTCCGACTGCTATCACGCTCAGCATCAACTTTGTCTACATCCTTGCCTGTGCCTCTGTCTCTGCCGCGTTCACGATCTTTGTCCCTGTCTCTGTCCCTGTCTCTTTCGCGGTCGCGTTCCTTGTGCTTGTGCTTGTGCTCCCTTCTGTCAGAACGATGTGTTTCCTCTTCGCTGGGCATGACGAAGCGCTGACTGAAACTCGACAAATGTAAGCACTGTTGCTCAGTGCTGTGCATTCACTAGCTTCGCTCAAGGGTTGCCCAGTTGACTAGGGTTGCAATTCATCGTCAAGCTCGTAATGCTCGCAAGAAGCAAATTTTCCTGTCATGGACGTTCTGCAGAAAACATATACCGTTCAGTCACACAGTTTCGACAGCCAATCCCAGTCTGTACTGCGTTTGTGTCGACAGCCGCGTTGTGCGCAGCCTCAAACACACAGTCGTCACTACAATCGCAGACCATCTTTGCTTCCAGCATTTCGTTCCCTCCGCGACGTTCAGGCAACATCATCATCGCGCGTGCTTTGTGCTTCTCACGCTGAGCAGTCCGACAAAATGAGGGTTGGATTCGTTGGCATTGGGATCATGGGCTTAGCCATGGTGCGTATGCATATGCATGCATGTTGACCCAATCTTCAAGTCGACACGCATAGCTGACTTGCCATGAGGTGGTCAATTGAATGGGCAACCACTTGCTGTGCTGTCTTCAGGCCGAGAACTTGATCAAGGATGGCTATGATCTCACAGTATGGAACAGGAACAAGGACAAATGCAAAGCTCTACAAGAAAAGGGTGCTAAGGTGAACAATGCCTCCATTCCCAATCTCGCTTCTAGCAGAGGATTGCGACTCTGTACATTGCAGCTGTATGTTGGCCAAAACGCACGTGACCACCGGATGTTCATTGTGTATTTTGTAGTCATGTGCATGCCAGTGTCATGCAATATGAATCATGTTGCTGTACAGGTCGCAGAGTCTGCTAAGGCTGTGGCTGAACAATGTGACATTACAGTAGCAATGCTGGCTGACCCTCAAGCAGCAGAAGCTGTGGCTACAGGGCCCAATGGCATTGCAGCTGGCATGAAAGCAGGTCAGCCTGCATTATTGCCAACACTAGCATTGCAATCTCGCGTATGTTTTGGCCATGCATCATTGCTAAAAATCTCATACCACACATGTCTGACAATACTGATGCAGGCAAGGGGTACGTTGATGTGTCCACCGTTGATGCTGGAACAGCTCAGAAAATATCAAAGGTGCCGTCACTCGCTGTCTTTGCAGCCTGCTCAATGTGGATTGCTGTCCAATCTACGTTGTGGTCTTGACCCTTCAACAACCTAGACCACAACAGAGAGCCAGGACATGCACATGGTTAGCAGTCCGCAATGAGCTAAAACTTGTTCTGGTGGTGCAGGCAATCAAGGCCACAGGCGCAACGTATCTTGAAGCACCTGTATCAGGCTCTAAGCAGCCAGCTGAGAAGGGGCAGCTCATCTTCCTGTGTGGAGGAGACAAGGACCTGTATGAGGAGGCCACTCCCCTGCTGAAGGTCATGGGCAAAGCACAATTTTTCCTAGGAGAGGTGGGTGCATGCACACCTGGTTTGGCTCCACCTTGTGCTGGCACAGAGCCTTGCAAGATGAATAGTACACTTGCATCAACAAATCCAGGCTTGGTCAGCCCAAACCACAGTTGGCCCCAGCTCAGCCAATGAGTTGGTCTGATTAAAAAGGTCCACTGCATAGAACGTGTCTGCAATAGGCCTCTGTTGGCCTCAGGTGGGCAATGGCGCCAACATGAAGCTGGTTGTAAACATGGCAATGGGAACCATGATGACAACGCTGGCGGAGAGCCTGACGCTGGCAGACAAGTCTGGCCTGAGTCAGGAGCAGCTGCTAGAGGTGCTTGGGCTGGGGGTCATGGCAAACCCCATGTTCAAAATGAAGGTATGCCCTTGCGTTATGCACACCATGGCTTGCTGCCCGTCAATGCACAGACCTTTCCATTACACAACAAGCCAAAAGCCTGTTGCAGTCGCAGCAACGGCAGCAGCAGCAGCAGAGGCAAGAGCAGCAGCAGCAATGGCAGCAGCAACAGAAGCAGCAGACGTCGCATCATGCTCAAGACTTATAAGCGTTGCTGCTGCAGGGGCCTAGCATGCAGGAGCATAAGTACCCCACAGCTTTTCTCTTGAAGCATCAGCAGAAGGACATGCGCCTGGCTCTGGAGCTGGCTCACCAGCACGGACAGCAGCTGCCCACTGCTGCGGCGGCCAATGGCTTGTATGAACAGGTGCGCAGGGAGTATTGTTGCTTTTGACTGACACCAGTGTTTGCAAGCGCTGCTGTCAACAACTTCAATGTAATATGGCTGTCAGCAGCAAAGTTTGACCAATGCAATAGAACAGTATCTTACCTGCTGCAATGTGATGGGGCAAGGTAGTTTGAATGTGGCATGCGTGATGTGCAGGCCAAGCAAATGAACAAATCAGATGATGACTTCAGCGCGGTGCTAGAGGCAGTTCTCAACAGCAAGGCTTGACATGGTCAAATGTCCTGCCATGTTTTTGTGCTATAATGCCATGCATGGAGCATGCTTGTCCTCACCTAGTACTTAAGCGGCAATCAAATGCGCTTGCTGAAAGAGTTGTGGCTTCTGCAACATCTTAGAGAGTGTCAGCATGTGTTTACCATTGTTTATTGATGTAAGCCAAACAAGAGTTGCTGATGTTACTTTCCATGAGTCTTGGTTGTACAAAGCCAATCTTTGTTGTACAAAGCCAATCTTTGTTGTACAAATCTGCTAGATTATAAGGGATGCATAGTCCTCTAGACATACTTGCAGATGAAGCAGGACCTTCTGACATAAGAGTTGTGCACGCACATGTCAAAACTCAACAGACAGAGGCCCTATGTTTTCTGGACACAATATAAAGAAAAGGGCATAAATGTCTTGCCGAACGAACTTACTGACTAGGCAGACATAGAGCTGGCAGTGCAACATCAGACGTTGGCAGCTTCAGCCTAGTCTGACCCATAGATGATCGCAACATGCAGTCTCTCAAAGACCAGGCAGACTGCTGAGAAGCATGCAGCTGATGATGCAGGGTGTTGATCTCTGCCACATCACTCAAGCACATGCGCTCCAGGACGTGCACTCTGCATCATCACACTAAGCGTCTGAATGCTGTCACAGCCAGCAGTTGAAGCCTGCTGCTTTTGCAAGTGCAAGCTGACAAGCTGGCTAATCTCTCTCAGAGGAGTAGCCAGGTACAGTTACCATGCAAACTGCAGCTGCCTGTAGCCTGTGCCGTTAAAAGATACTGAATGCAATTTGATGCAACTGCTCACCTTCTCAGCTCAGACTGCAGCGTGCGCATCACGCAAACCTCAGCATCGCGGGCTGCTGCCAAGGCACACCTTGAAACTGCTGCCTGTTCATGTGTCTTGCCAGCCACCTGCATGTTGCTCACAGGCTTAGAAGCCGCTGCCTGTTCAGCAAGCACACTGAGTCATAGCTGTAGATCTTAGTAACACAGTGTGTGCTTTGGCCTATTAGTCATGTCCATAAGCTGAAACTGTCAGCCACATTACATATGAATGGCGCAAGCTATGTATCGCTGTGAGCTGACTGTACCTCATCTGTGGATGACACTGCAGCAGCTGCAGCTGGCTCTACTTGAGAGCCCTGGGTCAGGTGCTGTTGCCTCCTTGCATGCAAACGCCACTCTTGCATTTGTGCCTCTTTTGCCTGAACAGTGTATGGCACCGTTAAGATTGCAAAACCAAGACCACATGAAAACCGGTGCATGTCAAATCATAGATGCTTCATTTGCGCATTGCTGCCCGATATGCCATCGTAAAACACGTGACTTGTGTCATCATTGCACGGACCCCTGACAAGGTGCTGCTGTGATGTGTTTTTGAAGCCCAAACAGACCCAATGCAGCTTACCAATGATGGCCTGCATGCAACCTGTTTTCCCATGATCCTGGCAGAGCCCATGTAAGAAAAATTTGTGCTGAATACTTCTGTGAAAAAATATGCTTGGTTTCAGGAATCAGACCAAGATGCCCCAGCAGTGCATTGACAGGAGATTTTGCCTGCAGGTCTTGCTGGGAGTCAAGCAGACGTTGATGCAGCTGCACATTTGTTGCTTGCTGATCACTGCAGCGCCTGTGAGCCTCTACCACCTGCTGCCTCACCTCCCCAATCTGCAACCACCACGCTATGATCGCCCGTTCATGGCTCAAAACCAAATGATTCAGGAGGAGAGCAACGCCATGTAGCGTCACTATCAGTACAACACTGGATTCCAAAGCCACTGGCATCTGGTGCAAGAGCAAATGAGAGGTGACAGGCCTTACTCTGGGAAGCAATTTTGCTTTGGTCATTTTAGCAAACTGCTGTTCTGTCACTTCTGTGGTTGCAGAAGATACACCTCTGCTAATCACAATGAGTGACACACACTGTGACAAGACACTGTGCATGATGATGGCTGACCTGTGACAGCCGAACATGCAGGCTACACTTTTTCTTTTCATCACATATCTGCAGAGCTTTTAAGCCAGCCAGTGCAACATCTCGCTCCTGCCTTACAGCCTGCACCTCTGACTGCAGAGACTGCACCTGCTGCTGCAGGCTGTGCTGTGATGCATTGCTGCAGACGGTGTGCTCGGCCAAAGAGCTCTGAAGGGCTTGCTGACGAGCTTGCAAGCTGTGGTAGGCCTCACCACTTGCAGTAGCATCTGACTCTGCACCACAAGGCGGACCTGTTACTAGACTGCCGGCAGCAACAGAACAAAAGCTTTTTAGGCCATGCGCTTCTGGCCCCTCCATGTGTCAACCCCAAATTGGCCATGCACTTGTGAAAGGTCATTACCGATGCACGTATTGTCAGCACAACCGAATGACCGTGACAGATGCATCAACAGGGGAGGGACATGCCAAGCATGGGAGGGTGATGGTGTAAAGGGGGTGGGTAGCTGACCGTGTGTGGACAGGGCCTCCTGCAGCTGTTGCTGCATGCTGCTCAATCTACCTCGCAGACGCTCATTCTCACCTTTCCAGCTGCTCATGGCTTGTTGGTGACTGCAGACTTCAGACCTATATGGTGACAGACAGCATGACAAGGTTTTTAAATGACACCGGTAGAATGTCAACTGTACACACACAAGGTATACAACCTACTCCATAAATAGGACATCCAAAAGGTTGGAGCTGAGCGTTACATGGACCGTCTGTCAATGTTGTTGTCTGAAGAAGAGTGCAGCCTGAGCCGACCACTCAGCATGCAGTGCGGCGGTGCCTATTTTGGGATCTGCTGTTACAGCTTATGAGTGGGTGTAAGCATGGAGAAGGGAACTCTGGCGAGAAGCCACACCTTGCCTCTTCCTCAAGGCAGCTTCTTTGTTGCTGTGCGTCTGCCAGATGGCGCTCAGTATGCTTCAGCTTGTCTTTCAGAATTGATATGCGCTTAGTGGCTGTTAACAGCTTGCAGCCTCTATCTTCTGACTCTTGCTGTGCTGCAGCAAGTCACTGTCAGCAACATAGGCAGAAGTTTGCCGGAAGCAGGCAAGTAGTGGCTGAACAGTGGTGACCATTGTTATGTACACAACAAACCTTGAGGGATAGCAGAACATCTGCCATGTCGTTCTGCATGCTACGTGATTTTTCTAGAGCACTAGCCTGAGCTTTGTGACTGCTTCGCAGCCTGCACATTACAAGCTGTGCTTCAGCAACTAGGTTCAGGGATTTGTAGGCTTTGACGTATGGGTCACCATGCCAATCCACAACAAGCAGATTTGATTCAACTTTGATGCATGCGCAGCAATGGTGACCTTTGCTGCTCTTGCTGTGCTGCAGCAAGCTGGTGCTGTAGGTCATCTGCTCTTTGCTTGCCTTGCGCTACACTGTGCTCTGCTCGCTGCTGAGCCTCAGTCGCTGCAGACAAGTTTTGGAGGTGCTTTTCTTTCTCTGCCTGTAGCCAGCTTTACGACATGGACTTGCCTGAATATGCATTGCAATGAGGTGCCAGTCGTCAAAGTACCTGGAAATCTTGCACCAGGCGTCCTAATAACTGGTTTTCTGCTTGCACGCTCCTGACTCTATCCTCCAACTGTGACACGCACTTGTGCGGTAGCTGTGCCAGCAAGCCATCGCATTGCATGCTGCTCGTTGTAGACTTACCTCGAGTATCACATCAGGCCTGCGACGCTGCTCTGTCAAGGGGTGACTGCAACTTCCTTTGTGACCCTTGTGGCTTGCGGATCTGCAGTGCCTATCCTGATCAAGCATGCCGTACGGGCAGCGAGACGCAGTCGCTGCACCCGATGCAAGTCTGCGTGCTACTGACCTCCCAAGGTTGCAACAGGCAGAAGACTTGGCGATGCGGGGGACACTTGATAGATTGGTCAAGACAGCTGGGATCTTGTTCAAATGTTCAGAAAGTTTTGTCGCTTATATATGGGCATGCACTCATCAGCTCGCAACGCAGCCGTGCTTACACGAGAGACATGCTTATTTGATCCATGCTGAAGCCATGGTGCTGCATAGGAACGGCAACCTACACGTACATGGCTGCATTGAGGTTTCAAGTTCCAAAGTCTGACCAAAGCGACCAAAAATCATTTTCGTACACTGCTCACCTTGAAGGTCCAGAAGCCATACTCAAACCAAAGAAACATACACGATACAGTTTGTACTGACAGCAGGTAAAGGCTTGTTAACACTCTTTGTCCAAGCTAGCCTGTTATTGTACACTATATATAGTACATCAAGCTCAAGCACAGACCCTGTACTACAAACTACCTGTAGTACAAACTGAATGCTGGCTGTACACTCTACACAATGCTGTACACAATACACAATGGATGGATATAAGGCACTTCGATCTGCACATTTGGCATGCTGTGCATATGTGATGTGCCAGCTAAGAAGCCAGGCTCAGGAGAAAATGACATGCTGCATTGTTAGTACACCCCACATGCCAGGTTGGCAGGCACTGCTACGTCTATCTTCTTTGGATATGGCAGCCCCAGGTTCTGCATCAACTCTACAAACTTGTCTTCTGACAAACCTAGCCGAGGATTGCTGGTCTTCTCACTTAGAATTGTGCTGCTGGTTCGGCCTTTGTAATCATGAGCTGGGTACACTATTGTGGAGTCTGGCAGGCTGAAGAGCTGAGTGTGCACAGATTTGTACAATTGCCTGTACACCCCAAGGCCAGAACAGTCAGGGCAGCATGCATGCAGATACAACACCAGGCCGTGCCCTTTTGATGCATTGATGTACACACCGGACCACGACATACATTTGTCTCCTGCTTTTGTGCATGGTGGCGATGCACCATAGTAACTGCTTGGCTACTGCCTACCACAGATGGCTTGCGTCACATGCAACAAAATATTACATGCACATTGGTGAGACCACTTGAATGATTAGGTACCTAGCATTGCCTTCTTGGAAGTCTGTGCGCCCGCATCCTTGAATCAGCAGGGCGTCCCCTGTGAAGGCTACGCCATCATCTTGTGGAGAGTAATATGTGAGACAGCCACTGGTGTGGCCTGGCGTGGCTAACACATCCAGACTTGATCCCCCAAAGATGAGCTGCATGAGCACAAGTTGCGACACTCCACAAGCTGTCTTGAGACACAAAAATGCTGCAAAATACATGCAGCTTTCGCAAATGCTGTTGTGCAACCTCACAACATGCAATTGTACCTTGTCTCCTGGCGTCACATGCATATCTGCCGTGCACTTGCTGGCCTGGGAGATGACAGACTTGACTGATGGAATCAGCCGTTTCAGTGCACCTGTGCCTGTGATATGGTCAGCATGACAGTGCGTGTTGATTGCATATGTCAACTGCAGACCAGCAGTTTGCACAAAGGAAGCATCTCGCTCTGCCTGCAGGTGCACAACAGCATGAACAGTGATGAATATTTTAGTTGGCAGGGTCACACCTGCAGCAAGTCCTATCATACTCACCTGTTCCAGCACAGGATCAATGATCACTGCTTCTTTGGTCAGATTGTCTGCCAAAAAATATGTAAAAGTGGAGCTTGCTGGGTCTTGGAGCTGTGTCAAGGAAAACCCCATAGCTGATACTAGCCTCCTGACCGGGCCTTTCTTTGTGCTGTAACATGACACTACACGCCGTGAGTACTTGTGCCAGGAGGTTGAAATCAACTTTCAAGTAAAATAACACGTGCAGGCACGGGTGCATCTGATCTTGAAACCTGGACAGCACGCCGGAGCTTGAGTGGCCCTTGGGCGAAGTCCTCAGTGCATTTAAGCTTGTGCGCTGCCAAGGCAAAGTCGGACGTAGCAGCGCTGCGCAGCGCATACGGGCTATCTATCAGTCGAGCAAAGTGACCTCTTTGAATTAGTCAGAATGTTTGGGTCATGCTGCATTGACTCATCCGTCTCTTTTATTGACCTGATTCACATTCACTCTGAGGTGAGGATCAAAACGCCTGCATGCTGTCCTCATGTGAGACAATTGTGCACACTTGCAAGAATGTGCACAGCACCATTGAATAACCGCTATACGGCACAGATATGACCAAACAGGTGCATGAGCTTTTGTCCTGTGCTTGACTCCGCTGTGCCGTCTGCACATGCGGAAGCAGTGTTGTGCCGCAGTACGCTCGACGAAATCTGCGGCACTGCGTGCAGTATACGCAGTACGCCGCAGTACCGCAGTGTGATGCGGCGAGTTACACTGTGTTGTTGAAACTCAGAGTGGTGCCATTCGACGTCTTTCATTGCGGGCATTCCAATTCAGCAAAGAACGTTTTTTTCCCAAATATTTTATTTCTGATTTGTTTGAGAGGGAAATACTTATGAATCAGCAAGTATAGTATCAAATAATAACTTAATGAATTATTTCAAATGAATAAATACCACAAAATATTCAACCGCAGTACCCGCAGAACGGGGGGTCCTTCGCCGCGTAATGCGCCGCGCGTACTGCGGACTGCGGGTACTGCGGACTGCGGACCTGCGGCACGGAAGTCAAACGTTTAACGGTCAACCTCCCATAAGGCCTTAAGTGCTTGTACGGTTCCTCGGTTCTCATGGTACATTGTTACATGATGTACCGTAAGGCTTCCTCAGGCAGCCTTGAGCAACGGCGTTTGACTACTGCCAGTAGCGACAGCGGCTGAATGTAGTGGACTCCAAATCATTCCACCGCGACGTACCAGCAGTCCATGTGACTTCGCAAAGAGCACCTCACCTGGGTCCTCATATTGGGAAATGGGTCGTGATCCTAAAGAGACTGCATCCAAACGCAGCATATGCGTCCCAGAAGAACATGTGGCGAAGGTGTGACTTTCTCGAGCTTGACATACAAATATGTACTAAACATCCTGCCGCTGTCATTATTGCTGAGCTTAAGCAACTGAGTGTGTACAGATCTGGAATATGGCATACTACTCAGGACTAGTATGTATTGCGCCTTACATGAATGTCTATTACAAACGGCTCCATATTTCTGAGAGAGAAATAGGAATCCTTGCTGCTCTTTCACCATGGGTGAATGCTTCCTCAGGTGACATGGTCCCCTCTGTTCACTTTTCCCGCTGCACCTGTAGCTGCAAGTCTGTCTCACCCCTAAACACTCTTCAAGTATTGCTAAATGCAGGAGCTGCATGGGCAGCCTTTGCTGACTACACACGCTGGCACAAGCCCCTCTTAATCCTTACTTCAGTGTTGGCGCTAATGTCCAGAATCAGCACAGCTTTTGTTTCCACTTTTGCAATGGTCTGTTTGGTTGCTCTGCTGTCTGAAACCTTCACAGCTCCTGTCAGCATCCTCTCTGACATTGCAATCATGTCAGCTGCAAAAACGGTATGTCTCTGGCAAAGCATACAATGCCTATAAACACACTCCAATGTCAATCTGTTCTGCCTTCAGCCGCCGGATCAGACAGACCTTTGATGACAAGCATGCAAATGGCTGTACTTGTATTGTCTGACCATGAATAGATCTCCAGCCCTTTCTGCATTTATTGCTCAGCAAATTGCAGGACCACTGCCTGCACAACATGACAAAGCCAGTCATAGTACAAGATGTATGCAACCGTCTGGTTCACTTCAGCCTGTGTTTCAGGATGGCCACTATGGGGAGCAGCGCATGTTTGCATCAGCAGGTTGGGGCATCTTCAGTGCCTTGTCTGGATACCTGGTCTCCAAGTACAGCATCTACACTGCTTTCCAGCTCTACTTTGCCCTGGCAGCCTTTGCCATCATTCCTGTCTGCTTCCTCAAGTTTCATGCCAAGCCACACTTTCAGCAGGTCAGCTGTTCCTGCCTTGCTAGCCCACAAGTGTACAAGCTGTTTGCTGCATTGACTTGGCAGATTACGTTGACCTGTGTGTACAATCTGTTGCCGATGCAATCAGAATACCACATGTGTTTTGTTTTTATTTGTCCATGATCTGAAAAACACACAACCTCTGGCCGATCCACATCTGTTGTTCTTTGCTGCGTTATCAGTCATGACATAGTGGCAGTGACCTCGTATGCCTGGAGAGTCGCTGCTCACGGGTGTAGCCTGCTACCAATGTGCTTGGATGCAATGATGCGAGTTAGCGATTGCAAGAGGATCTTAGCGATTGTCACTGACATGCAGAACCAGGAGGCTGTGCATGTCATGGCAGATGCAGCTACGGCGCCAGCTTCTGAGGCTGAAGATCAATACCAGCCTCCGCTGAGTGGCGAGTGTGATGCTGTGCTACCTGTGTCCTCTGTGACTGGCCACTCACCCAGGCTTGCGGCAGAGGCATCAAAATCAGCTGTGTCAGCAATCTTGTCAAGAAGGCCACATACAGCTCAGCCACATGCCCTGACGCATCACAGCATGCAAGAGAGCAGCATTCTGAGTCCTCCTGCATCCTTGGATCTGAATCTGCATCCAGACAACGACCAGATGTGTGTGGTCAGGATCACTGCAGATCCAGATCGAGAGCAGTACCCCCACAGCTCCACTCAGGACAGCCTGATTGAAGACCCAACCGCAGTGGCTGTCCTGGAGCATGCCTTTCAGCCCAACACCACGCACCCAGTCTTCCACGTCCACATGCCCTCAAGGCGCAGCAGCCTGCACGGCCATGAGACCGCATCTGAGTCTGACTCAGAAGCCGATCACACTCTGCAGCCTGGCTCAAGTCAGGTGCATGCTCATCATGCCCTGTCACAGCCCTTGCTGCAGACGGAGCAGGAGGAGCAGGCAGTGGGCCTGTGGCCCAGGTGGAGGAGGCTGCTGGCCAACCCTGAAGCTGTCCCATTCTTCGCCATGTCATTGCTCATGGGATTTGGGACTGGCATTCTTTCTGTGTACCTGTTTCTCTACCTGGATGAGCTTGGTGAGTTGAAGTTATGTTCTTGTAATAGGCTACTGCGCACCACAGCAGTGTCTTGCGATGTGCCGACGGCTGTGCTCCGCGTCCACTGTGCAGTCGTTGGCATCCTTACTGCTGCACCCAGTTGATAAGCCTTCCCAAGTCATCTTGCGACTTGTTACCACAAGGTCAAGCATCTTGTACATCCTTGCTTAGTCATGGTCCAGGCAAAACACTGTCTCTACATGGCTGCTGCATATCAAAGTTGTTGCAGGGATTGCATGGTTGCCGTTACACAGGTGTGTATGATCTTTGCTGCAAAACAGAAACTTGTCTGCACAAGCAGTACCCGTCTGTTGCAAATTTGCCCAGCATGTGCAGCATTGACCGCGTGATGCAGGTGGGAGTGAAATGCTGATGGGGCTGTGTATCACAGTGACATGCATTGTGGAGTTGCCCATTTTTGCTGCCAACAACTGGATTTTGAAGAAGCTGGGCGTCAACTCAGTCCTCCATATCACATTGGCAGTCTGCGTCATTCGCATGGTGAGCAGTGACAAGCATGCTCATTCTGCAGTTGCTTACTGCACAGACAACTGATCTGGCAAAGCATTTGCCTGTTGCACTCATGCTTTTCCCATCACGGCCCTATCAGGCCTTCAAGCAGCTGCAGTGTGGCATGCAGGCTGCCTACTCCACTATGCACATGTGGAATTCACTGTGGTGGGTGCTGGCTGTGGAGTCCATCAATGGCATCACCTTTGCCTGCTTCTGGCCAGCAGGCACCTTGCACTGCACCAAAATTGCACCTCCTGGCATGGCTGCAACTGTTCAGGTGACTCATGCATTTTGTGGGCTTCTGCTGTGCTGTCCCGTGCAAAAGCAACCTGGCCTTGACAGAGCTGATAGGCTTCTGCAAGTGTAAACGGCCCAATTGTTGCACAACTGTGCATCCTGTATATATTGTGAAACTTCAGAAACTGCTTCAAGACTTGAAGGTGGGACTCGCGCGCTGCAGGGTGTCTTTACCAGTCTGTATGGAGGCGTGGGCGGTGGTTTGGGGGGACTTTTTGGAGGTTTTGTTTACAGTACTTACGGCGCTGCAGCAGTGTTTCAGATTGGTTTGCTAGTAATTGTAGCTGGCTGGATTGCATGCACAATATGCCAACTAGTGGCTGGCTGCATCTGCACACCTGCAACATAAGATCGTCGTCCAGACTTGCCATGAGTTGGGCGACTCAAACTGACCAAGCTTCACTCACATCTGTCCATGCTGACCTTTATTTAGCTTGGGAGGACTGGTTTTGTGGCATGGAGAAGATTGATGCTGCCTCAGCCAATCTGAGGTACACCGCATCTTGACTGGGTGATAATTGCCTTAGCAGGACTGCATAGATGTCACTCATGCAATATCCAGCATGGTGCATATTTAGACAACATGTCTACAACCTCTGTAGACATAAAACAGCAGTATGGCCTGAGGATCCGCTGACTAACATTTCGCCTTGTCGTAAGCTTCCCATGACGTTATGTAGCGCAAAGTTAAGGACTCAATCTCCGGAAGCAGCTGTTTGGATCTCGTAGGAAGGATCGCGCGTGCTTGGGTCAGGAACATGCTTTCGAAGCCAACTGTAGTGCTATTGCTAGGTGCTTGTCACACACCTCACCACTTCGTTGACCTGATCGCGTATCTGCTGCAGGCCGGATATCCAGTATCTTGCACGCAACTGGCTAGTGTAGACCCCCCAGACCCTCATGCATGTCACATGTCAAAAGACATCATGGCAGTACAGCAGCAAATTCTGCAACCTTTGATAGACAAAGGACGAGATATTTTGCTTGTTGCTCATTCAATAGCAGGATACGCTGGAGGTGCAGCTGCGTTGGGTCTGAGCAAGAAAGAAGGCACTGCTGCTGGCAAAAGAGGAGGCATCTTGAGCGTCGTCTTCATAGCTGCCTTCCTGTCTCATAGGGACGCCAAACCACTTCTAAAGCTCACAAATGGTTCCTGGCCCCCAGACTTTACAGTGGATGTGAGGAATCATGTTGCTGTTGGTTACGCTTGCATGTCAGCCTCACGTCCTCAATGTTCCATTCGATCTCATGGCCTTTGTGAAATGTGGCAAAAGACCCTGCAAGCCTGCATGCAACTCACATACGGCAGCATCACATTGTAGCATATGTCACATCTCAAAGCATGCCAGTCAAGATGTAGAGGTCCAACAGCTGAACGAATGCATGACTGACTATAGGAAGAAAAGGGTGTATGGATGTTTGCTGAACCTTCCAAGCTATATGAACCTGATGTTCCAGAACTATTAGCTTCAGAAGCAGCTGCAGCCTTGCTCCAATGTCACTTAGGGCTGTAGTGGACATCAGCCCTGGGCTGGTCACAGATTGGGCAAAATCTGTCTACAAGGGGCACATGGCATATATACGCTGTACAAAAAACGCTCGGGTCCTAGTGGCTTTTTGGGATCTGATGTTGAAGAAGAGTCGTGGGGACTGGATCATTCATTCAATGAATGCAGGTCACAGCCCTTTTCTAAGATATCCAGCAGAGTTGGCACAGATCATAGTGTCACTGGCAGAGGAGTTTGTGGACTGACCCCAACAACTCGTGACAACATGCTCCCTCCAAGCTCATGTCCTGACTTGTCATTGTGAATCATGATGGAAACTGTTCATCAGTGTAGGAAAAGTGCTTGTGATGAGTGTGCTCTACGGTGACTGCGCAGCACCATGACAGCATGGCCCTTCCCAGTGTAATTACTGCGCATGCCATGACCTCACAAGAGACGTCCTGAATGGGCATAAGTTCTTTAGACTGCCTTGTTCATATGTGATGCATCGATTTGCCAACCAGCTTGAGCTATGTGATATCAAGGCTGACAGTGTTAGGCACTAGCCCCTATATGTACCTAATTTTGCACTACTTGTGGTTGTTGCCGCAGCTGTCAGCTGGTCCAGGTATGGCCAATATGACTCCCATGGCATGTGAATCATGATTAAACATGTCACCATGCATATGCATTGCAAACCCAATCCAAGGTACCATGAGAGCCTCAGACACCGTCTGAGGAGGTGCTGGACGCTGCTGGCATTGACTACCATCCAGCCTGTACTGTGACTCTGTCACTCGTGCCATCCCGCATACATCATGATGTGTCTCACTGCTGAGTGTGCTACCCGTTTCAATCATGAATGTACAGTCAGACAACCATGTCATCTTCTAATAAGCTTTTGGCAAAATCAGCAAGTCAATCAGCAGTTAGCTACTGGGATCTTTACAATTTGTCATGCAGCTGTCCGTGGAGGTCCACTGTACAATGGGGAGCAGGTAGGTATCTAATTGCCAGTACTTGTTGAGAATCCCCTGCCATATAGCTGGATCGGATACGTTGATGGGCAAGGGAATGAAAGAAGTACTTAGGCCTTTAGCAGCCAGCTCGCATTTCACGACTTCACATGATACCATATGAAAGAAAACATTGTCTGCTGACAAGCCATTGAAGTAGGAGTAAAGCCCACCGGGTCGGAGCAAATGTATCATTTGGTTCTGAAATTCCCTCAAATCCTCATAATCTTCTCCAAACGTGTCAAAGAATATGCCATCATACTGTCCAAGCTGTGGGATGACATCTTGCCATCGGCCATGTACAACATGCACATTGGACTTGTCCTCCCAGCCATCGTCTCTCATCTGCAGCAGGCTGAAAGATGAAACGCAAAAAGCGACAGGCTGCTCAAGCAGCCCAGATGAGCTTCACAACAGCTTTTACGCAGTTGCACTTGGGAACGTCATCCAAATTGCATAAAGTTGGTTATGCAAGGCCCATGCTGACGGCATGTGTGCCCTTTTGGCTGCAAGCCTATAGGGAACAGTCCGTCTTTGCATAAGTCATAAAATGTCACATTTAGAGTCCTACAATGAGGAGCAAAGCCAGCAGTGTTGTGCAGGACCGATTGGTCGCAATCAGGAGCAAGCTTGCAGCTGATTTCCTGACCCCAAACAAGCTCGTGTATCTACATTTTTGTTGTGGAGCACTTTGCAAGTACAATTAACAATGGCAGCTGCAAGCACACTCTCCTTAGCAACCTTGGCACAAGGAGCAGTGTCAAGGAGATTATGCCTCCATGTCTTTCAGATCTCCTGGCAGGGAGGACATCAAGGCCAAGTTTACAGATACCAGTGCTGGACTTCAACACCAGATTGTAGCCAAACACAACCAGTATGAGCACAGGGTCCTCAGATCTTGCCATGCATCTACTCTGTTAACAACTAAAAAGCTTGCTTTGCATCAGTCATCAAAACCAAAGCATACAGCTGCAGCATTGCCAGACCTGTGAAATCATGCAGACTATGTGTGCAAAGCATAAACTGCTAGGGGGTTTGGGTGTGACTTACTGTGCGCAGGACATCAGGGTGGGCTTCTATGATGGTGTGGCTCCGGGGATTGTTGCTCTGGATGGCCGTGTCCACTAACCCCAAGCCAAAGCCCACATTCAGCACGTCTCCACCGCCACTACAGATAGCCTGCAAATGCAACAAGTTTTGCAAGCAGCACATCTCAAGGCAATACTACATGTCATTGTACAGCTAACAGGGCTGTCATGCAAAGGAGTTTCAGCAACCGAGAGTCCTCAAGGCTCCCACATCAACATGACTGCACCAAATCAGGGCCATGGCTGTGAATGGATTGGCTATAGCAGGTCTCCTGGTGCTGCCTTCATCAGGGTTTGTGTCAGAGGTACACCAATGCCTATGCATCTGGTTCAAGGATACACAGGCCGGTTGGCAAAGCATTTGAGCACTTGAGCTTGCCACCAAGAATCTGCATGCTGCCGGGGCACTGACTTGCATGAACATCAGCTTGGTTGCATTTGCTAGGCCATGATGACAAGCACTGCCATGGTGTTGTCCTCTTATTCAAGTAAAAGGTGGCATGTTCTGCCTCATTTTGTCTGTAGGTGGCCATCAGCCCATCAGGAGGCTGTGGCTCAGCAGTACATATGTGTTTATTTGTGGCACAAGTACAATATTGCGCTGATTATAGCTTATAGCGTATACCTTGGCATGGGCCTGCATGAGGGGCCCCTCCCATGCCATCATGACCCCCTGGCTCTCCTCATCTACCAGCTGTGCACCCTCCTTCATGTACTGCACCCTCTGCTCCAAATAGCTGCTGTTGGAGGGCTGTGCAGAGCGAGCCTTGCGCTCAATGGCCCCCAAGATTAGTTCAGCTTGCACACCTGGCATTACAATAAGATGTCAGCTGCCTTGGGGGCATATGATCAGGAATAACATTTGATACTGCTGTTGTTTGTTCAGAGGTATTATCTTGTGCAACAGGGCAACATGACTTGCCAGCTTCAGACAGGCTGATGGGAAGCTTGCACAAACTGTTGGTCTCATGGGGCCTTGTGGGCCCAGAAATTTGATGCAATGCTGAACTTAACATGGCAACTGCCCATAGCCATTGTTGCCAATGATTGCCAGGCTTCAGGCTGTCTTAGCAGTACTTCGTATGCTGTGCTCAAGTTGCAACCGAATTTCGGAAGCCCACCTGCGATTCAGGAGGACCTCCACGCAGGCCTCGTGTTGGCCAGCAAGGGCATAGTCACCAGCACAGTTCGCTTGACGGTCGAAAGCATTCCAAGGCGCGCCTGCGGCTAGTAAAGTCCTCACAACTTCCGTATGCCCTTCAGAGGCCGCCGCAATGAGCGCACTTCGGCCATCCGATGGGTCTTGATATGCTGCGTCACCTCCGGAATGCAATAGCGCCTCCACCTGCATTTACAAAAAACCCCTCGAGAGCTAGCAATCGCAGCACAGGCTGCAGGGCGAAAATGCGGGCTTCCTACCTCATACCTGCTGCTGATCTCCTTGCTCCGCAAATACTATCAATCTGTGCCCTTGCTGTGAGTCATCATCCGCCATGTTGCTGGCTTACTTGCGCAAGTTAACCTGGCGTACTGCAGCAAAGCACGCTGCTATGGCGAAGACCCAAAGTACGAAAACGGTATACCTCGCTTTCGGCATTTTTCCGGAATGGTGCGCATGAGCACAAACTCAGCGTTGTCACGCACATCCGTTGGAAGCACCTTGAATCCTCAGCAGTTGCTGACACGAGCTTGTGCGTTTTGGTAGGAATAGACGATGCTTGCGTAGATCACTTGTACAGCAACGGCATCCGTCATCTGTGCCTTTCAGATACCACTCTTGCTGATGGATCAGGTAGCTTTACAAGAAGCGAACGAAGCGTTGGATACTATTCACAAGATATCACAGATCTTGGACACAGGTTTAGACAAGGAGACGCTTAGTATCCTGATCGCCCTAGGTGAGAGCGGAGTAAACCCGGAGGTAGGCACAGTCACGCATGAGTTCGAACGGCGCTGCTTCTTGACGCAGTAATTTTATTATGTGATGCAGGCTCTAGCTGCTGTTGTACGAGAGCTCAGGCGTGAAGCAGCTCGCCTGAAGTCTGAGCAGAGCAAACAGCAAGCAGCGAAAGCATCAGTGACATAGAGCATGTCAGAGTCAACGCATGCTGTACCTCGCGGATCTCCACACAATGTACTAAATGGCAGTGAAGCTCAGTATACCAATGCACAGGTGAGTACACTTTCATTGCAGGCCTTTGGTGCAGCTGCTATAATCGCTTTGCAGGATTAATCTTGCCAAACACAGGAAGTTTTTCAGCTGCATCTGCATGTCACAAGCTGTGTAGCATATGTATCAAAAGCTGTCTAGCATACTGATCAAGGGCTGTGTAGCATATGTATACAGCTGTACCAGCTGTGCGTTTTTCACAAGATGTGTTTCAATGAATAGAATTGACTGTGAACAGAAACAACCGTAAGTATTGCTGCAGTCTAGCAGCAATGGCTAAAGTAGCACTCTCTTGCTGCATTGCTCAATATCAACTAGGAGATCATATTGAGCTCCTCTCTGTTTCTTTTGCCTTGGCTGATTGTGTGCTGGTTCTGACACCCATGTGACTTGTCTGCAGAACTCTACACCTTTTGCATGTCCACAAGTGTCTCTGCCCTAAAGACACTGGCAAAATGGCATATTCCTTGGCTCACATAGCTCATGCGAATTGACGCTGGTCATGCTGGCCTGCAGCAACCACTGGTGGGAGAGCTGGGGCAGAGCACCATCCAGAGTGTTCTGAGCCACACTGAGCAGCCGGGCAATGCCATCAAGGAGATCCAGATCAAGGCCTCCTTGCGCAACCACCACTGCAGGCCGCTGCTCAGCTTGTTGGATGAACTGGGAGTGACCAGGTACTTACATACATCACGATGCATGACTTTCTTTTGTGTCATGGTACACCTTTACCCATTGAAAGTGCTTCTCTTCTAGGCTAAGTCCCAGCAAACCCAGTTTGTTGAACGCATCACTCATCAAGCCATACCAAATGGCTGATGTGTCCTTTTTACTGAAAGGCTGATTGTCCTTTCTGCCTTTGCAGGGCAGTCTAGAAGGGCAAACATTGCCATGTTCTCCTTTGCCGTGTTTCAGTCGCAAATGCCAGGCAAAGTACATGCCTGTCTTTGCATTACGTGTTTCATACACTGTGCAAGTATCCTTCTACTGTGCATCACGTCAGGCACTGACAGTGATCAAGAGACTGCAAAGCAGCAGCTCTGCAACACAGGCTGGAGACTCACACCAGCATGCTGGAGAGCGCCAAGCAGGTGCTGGTTGGCAGGATTGAGACCATGCAGGAAGAAGGCCTCCTGGCCCTGCTCGAGGAGACCTTCCCCTACGTAAGTCACCTGCCACGCAATCATGGCCCTGGCTAAAAAATTTGCTAAACTGACACCATATGATGTCCTCCATGGAGCAAGACGATGCGTCGTGCACTTGACAGGCACATTGATGAGAAAGTGGACCCCATACGATTTTGTTTCAGCAGTCAACTGTTCATGTGTAGACAGATGCAACTCTGACCCATATTTGTTTTCAGGTGAGCATAGATGGGCTGCGATCAGTGCCTTTGGACATCTTGAAGAGGTTGGAGGCAGTGCCAGAAGCCTACCTGCAGGAGCTGGGGGAGGACCAGGACCTCTTTGCTGAGCTGCCGGCTTCTGTGCAGCGACAAGTAAGACAGCACAGCACAAATTGGTGTGCAGGAGTGAGCTTGATTTGCTGTTCCCTCATACCATCATCATTGTTGGTCACTCCTTTGGGCCTGCAGCATCCAACCAAAGGGATCCTGTTCAAGCAATGACAGACTGCAGGATTGTACGAGACAGATGCCGCATTGGTGAAGACAAACTGCGATCCAGGACTGTATATGTCTGCTGCTTTGTTGAAATGTGCAGCAGTATGCACAGTCTGCTTGGCCGATACAAGCCCCCTCTTGCAATTCCCAGCTCAACAGCATAGGCTGACAAGGAAAGAAATTGGGCCGGCATGGTGCAGGTGTATGAGGTGAACAGAAAGCTGTTGCAGGAGCATGCGGCCCCTTTGATGGCTGTCTACCTGCATGGTGTTGCAGTTGTGCGCCAGGAGCTCAACATGGATGTGGGAGGCAAGTCCATCAAAGGTATGACCAAGTTGCTGTGCCTTGTCACTTTGAAGATATGCCTCTCTTGCATTGCTGCTGTCATGCCACATAGGACAGGCAAAACAAGCAAAGGTGTAAGCATTTCAGGAAGGCAACAGCGTACCTGTGTTGTTAGCTTTATACGCCTTTGAAAACAGAATTGCAACTTGGGTTCATATTCCAGGCCAGCTGTTGCGCCTGCCTTACAGGCATTGCTTTCAGCGCTCTGAGGGCTTCGTCAATTGCGCTTTCAAAGTCATGTTCATGCTCCCTGCACGTGTGCAAATAATGATGTGACAGGGTGTTTTGTGCAGGTCCGCCTACCCGGCAGACCTACCGCAAGACTCTGGCTCACTTAGTCAAGCTGGTCAACATGATTGGGGGCTCCCCTAAGGTCATTCCCCGCTCCTGTCACAGCTGTGGTACATGCCAACCACAAAAGCACGCCCGTAGACAGCTTGCAGATGTGACATTTGTGTTGCTGAGTGTGCAGGCTGTTGTCAAGTGTTTGTGTTGCTGCATGTGTCTTCCAGCGCAGCAGGCTGTGCAGGATGTCACACAGCTCTGGCACAAACTCACACGGTCTTGATGGCATTGTTGTGTTGTGCGCTTGGCTGCAGCAAATGTGTCAAGCAAGATGTGTTGTGCATGTCCTTGTGTCAGTACAGCTGCTGCAGCCGCCAACACACTAGCTTCAATAGCTGTACTGACCCAAAGGCGCTTGTAGCACGTCTTACTTGGCATGTCTGTTGCAACCAAGTGCATAAGAGAAGAATTCAAACCAGTTGCACAGCAGCAGGGCGACACTGTTCATGGGTGCACAGGTGTACAGGGGGATGATGGATTTGTGTGTCAGCAAATTCAAGGAGAGTGAGGGGCTGTATGTGGGGCCCAACCAGGCGGGCTATTGCCTGCTGCGCTCTCAGCTGCTCATGGCCTTTCATGACAATGCCTCCTTCAGACAGCTTGCAAACGAGGTCTGCTCAGGTTCCATTCTGCGAGTTAGGACTGTGTTGCCTGCCCCTGTTTCAATTGGCAGATATAGAGATCTTTTAGAGAGTCACCAGCATGTATGAGCATCTGGCATCATTAGCTTGCATTGACAATGCTTCTGCGTCAACAGGTCTTTGGCAAGATGGAAGCGGGGCATTGCACATTGCACAACATGCATTCTTGGTTAGACTGATTCCTGTTGAGGTTTATGTCTGCAATAATGTCCTTGTACGCTGTACAAGCATGCCCTCTCAGACCAAAGCGCTGGAAGTGATGAACACACCACTTGATGATCGTTCTTTTCTGCACATTGTTGGTGTCATGGATGGGATTCAACACGACTTCTTCATACAGCCGTTCTCTGCTGCAAACATGGTCTGTGCACAGCTTAGTACCTATATTCTGTTAGCAGAAAGCACACTGTAGGTACTAAACTATCTGCACAAACCATGTTTGCATAAGTCATGATACTATATCCTGCTGTTTTTGCCATCGTATATAGGTACTGAGCTGCGCACAGACCAGCTTTGCAGCAGAGAACGGCTATATGATGTCACTTAAGAGCGCAGCAGCCACCTTTGTTCCTGAGGACAACTGAGGCAGATGTGCTTGTTTCTACACTTGTTTCTGCAACCTATGCTGTGCAGTATAGTTTATATCATAAAGTATACTGTGTTGCAAAATATTCTCAGTGTATAACATAGATATATATCATGCAATGTCACAGCCGTTTGGTGTGGTGCAGGACCCATGTCATGACCTGGCCTGGATTCTGGATGCTGCCATTGCCCACAGCAGGGATGCCCCCGAGCAGGGCCAGGAGGGGGGTGTGCTCAAGCCTGCCCACATGGCCTCCCTCAAGAAATTCTTCAGGGACTTTGACTCCAAGGCAAGTACTTTCATGTCATCATACGGCCCTTCAAAGTTGAGCATTGCGTGTCTTAGAATACTGTCAGAACACAACACCAGTGACATGTCTTGCCAAAGGTTTGATCACTGCTCATTCACGTTGTTGAGTTGGCACCTCTTGGCTTACTGGCCAGCTGGCACAAGGTCGATTTAAGTACAGCCCTGGTAATCAGTTCCAAAGAGCATGATCAGTATCAAGAGGTCATTTAGGTAACCTCCACACTCACGCGGTCCTGTTATGCTGCAGGATACAGGAAGAGGAAAGAAGAGGAAGCATTTGTCTGGGGGCTCAGGGGGTGAGAGCCCCCTGTACAGTGGGGGCGATTGGCGTGATGATCACGGGAAGGTCATTGCAGAAGCAGGCATGATCTTGCGGGACCCAAGCGCTCTGCACCTCATCATCAAGCAGGTGATTGCTTTGCAGCCAAGCCACATGCTGAGCCTTGTTACGTCTGTCTGTATGTGTGCGTGCATGTGTGCAAAGTAGACAAATCCTAACTGTGCTAAGCCCTACAGTTAAACTCTTCTCCTCACTTTGGTTATCCAGCATACTTGCTTCACCAGCGTAATTGCGTCAAACCAGCGTATTAGGTCGAATTGCAATATACATAGTCTAGTATCTCAGCAGCATATGTGTGATACAATGCATAGTTGTATATCCCACAACCCGCTGCCCATCTGGCTTACAGTCCAAAGCATCTACTGCCCAGACAAGTGGTATGCTAAGCCTGATCACCTGAAGTTTTAACTCCAACTAGGTTTGTTGATGATGGCAGGTGCTGCACCGGCTGCCAGTCATTTTTGAAGCTCAAGGCGTTCCCAGTGAAGATGAGGACCTTGTCTTCCTCACTCGCCTCTTACAGGTACATCCGCATGCATTATGTGAAACAGGTAGAGAGAATTTCAAGCCAGAATCTGAATTGCCTAATTGTTGCTGCAGTACATGAGCATCTGAGCTGATCGCAATAAAACCAGCAGTCAAACAACCATCTAAAACACTTTGAATAGTTGCTTGTCCTTGCTTTTGCATTTATGCGTTGTCACTTAGCGTGTGCAGGTGTGTAGTCTGAAGCATTGCCACTCAAATCAAGCTCAAAATGCATGCAGCATCAGTGCCCGAAGGCATGTCTCATATTGCAAAAGCAATGTTTGGTGCAGGGCCTTGCAACTGCTAGCAGAACCATTGATGGCATGGCCTGTTGCTACTATAATCACGCAACAGCATACTTGCTTGGACTGTCAAGGTACTTTGTAATCTGCGCAGCATTGTTCAGCACATTTAGGCAAAATTTGTGTCTTGTGCGTGCATGTATGATGATGAGTTAGTAAAGACATTCAATACTTGATCTCTTTTGCCTGTATAGTTGGCAGTGGGATGCCGTCAGATGCTGAAGGAGACGAGGTACGCCTTCCCACCAGTAAAGATGGAGTTGGCGGGAGATTTCTTTGCCATCCTCATTGGCTTCACCATGGAAGCAGCCTTGGATGACTCATACGATGCTCAAGGTGCGCATATGTCAGCCCAACATGATCCACAAAGTTGTGATGATCCCCCTGGCCCAGATGGGCCTGCCATTGTTGACGTTCAAGGGCTGCATGCTCTTTTTCATTGCTGCAGAGCTGAAGTTGGATGATCCATGTCAGCCCAAATAGACATTTGACTCTGGCTGCGTGTATATGCAGCATGAATGCTTGCTGTCAGGAGCTGTCTGCAAGCCAAGCAAGCACAAAGTTCTTTTGGCCCTGACAGTGAGTGCTATCTTAGCAATTCCTAGCTCTTTCCGCTAGCCCATCTGCGGCTGAGCTGGTGATGCTATTGCTGAATTGCCACCCAGCACAAAGCGAGTGACCTCTTTTCATCCATGAATCCATCCATCCATCCATCCATCCAACCATCCATCCATCCATCCATCCAACCATCCATCCATTTATCCATCCATACATCCATCCATCCATCTGTCCATCCATCCATCCATCCATCTATCCATACATTCAGTGCGTGTCCTCCCCCCTAGGGTCAGGTACATACAATCCTGAGCAGCTCCCTGCATGATAACCCTCTTTTGGCACTCAGCATCCCAACAATCACGCTTGTTGTGACTGATCCCTTGTGCTCCAGATGGTGTGCTGGATGAGCCCAACGAGCAGCTGGTGGAGTTGTTGATGCGGGAGGAGGTGGTGCGCCATGTGACTGCCCTGTACACCCTGGAGCGCATTGCTGCCAAGGACTGGGCACGCACGCGCACCCTCATGGCCTCCGCCAACCAGGTCAGGGCAACTGGCATGTGGACTCTTTAGTGGCGCAGCAAGCAAGCTCACGTTGAAGGCTTTGCTATCGAAGGGTCTCCATTGGCGTATATGCGACATGCTAGGGTTGCATCACATCCCTCACGGTCATGCAGGCCTCTGCAGGCATCTGACATTACAGCAGAAAGTGTGGCATAGCCCTGAGCTGGTGTGTTCACAAGCGACACAGCAGTCAGCAGCTTTGCAGCAATGGCTCACAATCAAAGACAGATCACAGCTGTCAAGAGACAGCTCACAGTTGTCACTCAAGTTAAGGGCGGACAACAATGAGTATCACTCTTGCATGAACAACTCTTACTCATTCACGTGACCGCAGCTGCTCAGCTTTCTGCATGCAAGAGCAGCCTTGGTTGAGTCATTACAACTATCTGGTCAAGCTGCACCAGCAGGTTCACCAATAGTGACACCTAGGCCTCGCCGCTGTGATGCAGGCCCTGAACTTGTTGGATGAGAGGGCCCTGCCAGAGTGGGCAGCCTTTGCAGCAACTCTGGCCAGGAGGATGGCCGAACTGCTGCCCCAGCAGCATGTGGGGCTGGGGGACCCCGTCTGGAGGGCCTGCGTCGACCAATTCCTTCTCAAGGCGGTCGACATTGATTCCCAGGTTGCTGCACCTGACTGCAATGACGATTGCACGCATGTTATTTGGAAATACTCGTCACATGCGTCGGATTCTGCAGCATATGTGGCAGTGTTGTTTGCAAGCTGCAGGCTGCAGAATTGTTCCTACAGCTATTTGATGTCCTGATCTGTTATGTATTACAAATACTTTTGGCTGCTGCAAACTGAGTTGCCTGAATCAGTATGTGCAGCTATCAGTAACAGTACCAGTTGAGCTGTAACACAGGTGTCTCTGTATGAAGCCCGCACCCACTCTGTTGTGATGAGGCATGAGTAGTTTCGAATGAAAATCATGTGGCACAGCAGTGTGCAACATGCAGCGTGATGGTTTACATTGCCAAAGGCTACTTCATCGTGTCAAAACGCATGGAGTGCTTCTTGAAGTTGGTCAGAGCAACAGACAAACAGAAGTTTTGACCTCATTCATCACACGGCCTCAGCTGCATCATCCATACTGATGCTGCTAGAAGACTAGCTGCTGTCAAAGATGCAAAGCACCCAGCAGCAGTGCCAATGTGGTTGCAGCTATACCACCAGCAAGCCTGTCTGGAGGGAGTGAACTGGTGTCGCATGCACCTGATGCCTGCTGGTCAATCCTGCATTTCAATTATTATTATTATTATATAGTTATGTAATATTAAATACTATGTTAGTTTGATCATTGGTATCATTGTTATTATGACCCCTGGGGTGCTGTGCTCCTCAGGTGCATGGAGAGGTGGTGCGTATTTTTGCAGAGGGGGCCGACCAGCACCTGAAGCATGAGGAGCAGGCCAAGCAGCACAAGGCCATTGCAGCCAAGACAGGGACCAGCTACCAGCCCCGCCCTGACCCCTTCCCTGTGCCTGTGTTGGTGGACTACCTGCACAAGTGCTTGGCTGCTACCAAGCACAGCAGAAAGTATACCTCCGCACCTCTGCATGAAGCTCACTGCATTCTGCTTTGCGCTGTAAACACTTGCACATTTGATGTTCAAGGACTGCATCCAGTAGAGGCCAAGCCTGTCATTACAGAGCAAAGCCCAAAACAGGACAAGTTGCTGTCTGTCGCGTGAGGTGGGTGCAATGCATGCATGCATGCTATAGACACAATGCAAGACATGACATCAGCTTGCCTAGTTAGCGTCTAGTTTTCAAGTGCTTCTGTGTGCCTTTGTACAAGAGCAGCCTGCTCGTACACCTTATCTTGTAGGTATGCATGCGTGAGCATGGCGTGTCTGTGGATTGCAGGCGGCATAAGAAGCGCAAACAGGAGGAGATGCAGTTTATCAAGGGCAACAAGAAGCACCATGGAGGCTACAGCTCTGGGGGCGGCCTCACTAGCAAGGGCCCCATTGTGGATGGTAAGGCTCCGTTTGTTTGTACCTTGGAAATTGCAAGCACAAGCATGTGCTGGCTATGCATTCTCTTTGCTTGCTGCATGCAACTGTGGCCAAGCGTTTCACTATGTTGCATCATTCAGGAAAACATCAGGAAAGCATTGATGGCCACTCTGGTCGCTACCCTGGTCTGTTATGTCATTGGTGCTGCATGTTTGCGTTTGACACAGTCAGCTGAGCAACTGAGTAAAAACACATGCCAGCATGGATGTATGCAGAAACTGATCAGGAAGGTCGCCTAGATGTCAACTCAGACAACACAGACGGGGTGAGGAGTGAGTATGCTATTTTAGCACCCTCTCGCAGTGGAGAAAGCAGCGGCACCTCTTTGGGGGATAGACTGAAACTCACCAAGGACATGGCCCCAGACCTGTTCAGCTACCTCAAAAAAGACTGATTCACACAATTGGGTTTGACTCTTCCATAGCTACTTTGGGCCTAAGCATGACTTGAACTATTAGGCCCGAAACAACATTGGGGCAAAACGTCGATTTGCCATTGCTTGTTTTGACATGTTTCAGGCATGTACTCAGTTCTAGGGTTGTTACCGAAATTCTGATCCATTCATCACAAAAATCCTACAGCAAATCGCCAAAATGGGAAGTCAGGTGATATCACTGACCTGTACAACTTGTGTAGGCACTTGCCACTGTGCCATTCGACGTCCGACTAGCGAGACTACAAGGTGCAGTCAAAACACAGCTGCTTGTCTTTGTATGATACGAATCCTGGCACCAAATGCTACATTCCACATCAAACGCCACTTAAGTAATGATGTGGTGCGACATCAGCTGCTTAGTAAGGTGTTAGCTGTTCCAACAAGTGCTTCCTCATCAGGAAATGTTCCGCATACAGCATTACTACGAGCAATAGCGATGCTCATTAGCACTTGGATCATCTATCAAAGAAAGGGCTTTGCAGCCTTACTGCAGGTAGCGACTGCAACGCATGTGACCAAGCAGGTGATGCACAGCACATACTGCATCGCATCAGATGCGTCAATAAATGTCAACAAAGCATATTGTCAATGGTGTGTTGCTGATCAGGCAGGGTCGGATGCAGTCCGACTGGTAAGCGCATGCTATGGCTGCATCTGAAGTCGAATCTCCCCAAAGAGGGAGCCTTGGCGGTGTATCATCAGACAGCAACTGGTTGCTGTGCATGAGCCCCGTTGCCAGCCTCCTGCCCAGAAGACACTTGATTGCTAGCACTGTAATACGAGATCAGCTTGTTCAGAGCGCTAATGTAGGCCCTGGCACTGCCAACAACAACATCCTCATCGGCTCCATTGCCAGAGAACACTCGCTGAAACTGACGACCCTGCAGAATAGGTTTGATTGTTGTGTCCAAAGAGCTTCTTAACAATGTCTCCTGAGCCAAACAATGAATCTGCCTGATGATCAGACACAGAGACACTGCATCAGTGGCCCTTTTGATCATAGTGACAGCAAGACACCGCAAGGCATGGTAATAGCAAGCAGACAGCACAGGGATGGGACAGAGTGCGCACTGATGCTTGCACGCTTTTTGCTTTACATGAAAACCATTTTCACTGTGGCTTCTGCGGCTTGATGGAGATGCAAGGTTTGAGGTGCACCTGTGGGGTGACTCCTTGCTTGGTCTGACCAACAGGCCGAATGACAACTCGCGTAATGGCCAGCGCATCTATGCCTTGAGACACACTGTTCATGCCATAATCTACTAAGTCCACCTGTGCATTACATGTCAGAAGTTCATCAGAGCAGGTGAGGGGCAGCAATTAACAAATACAGCCAGTGATGCCTCTCACAAATCAGTCAGGGAACAACAGCAGGGCTGCTGTGCTTCTAGAGTGCAACAGGTCCGGTTTGAAAGGCACTGCACAAAAGACACATGCGACGTTTGGGCTAAAATGACTAATTTCTAAGATCCAAAAGGACGGTTTTCAATATGCGGCTTGTGATTATGCATTGCGTCGACAGCATGGGCAACAGTGCAAGCTCAACTATACTTTATGACAGCTCCACAACAAGAGCACAGTCGCACCTGTACTTTGACTATGCTGTCAATGGCTTTGTAGGCAGCGTCAACTGGGCCTGTGCCCATGCCAATGCCTATTGACTCCTGCCCATCAGGGCCCTTCAGGCGTACTGTTGCTGTTGGCAGTCCCATTGTGCCGCAGACAACCTGAGATCACCAGGACAACGGCATTGAACGAACTGAGCCAACAGTGGCATTGAACCAACAGCGACGTAGAACCAACAGTGGCATTGAACCAACAGTGGCATTGAATCAACAGTGGCATTGAACCAACAGTGGCATTGAACCAACAGTGGCATTGAACCAACAGTGGCATTGAACCAACATGTGGCATTGTACTAAATGCATTCCTTCTAATGACTTTGCCACATGCATCTGTGTACGCACTTCATGACACTGTCTAGGCCATAGTGCGGCCTGTCAATGTCTATAGAGGCAAACATGAGCAAGGCAAGATGCATGATCCATACCAGGGCAAAAGCAGCCGAGCCGAGGTGAATAAGCTGCTGGTGCAGTGACAACAGCATGACAGATAAGGAAGCACAGAGCTGACTTAGGTGCGGGCAAGCTGACCTGCAGATCCAGCAGACTCCAAAGAGTGACAGGCTGGTTGACCTCATCTGTGATGAGGGCCAGCAGGTCATCATCTGTGATTTCTTTCTTCTTGTCAGCCACGTCCTGCATCATGCACATTGTTAATGTAGGCTAACTGCTCCTCCTGGCATCCTCACAAGCTTTGAAACATGCTTTGTTAGAACAGGATCTGTAAAAAAACCCTTCATGCTTGGGGTACATAGCCGACATGTTGTGCTTGAATGGATGACGTAAAAAAGAACAGAACAACACAGAATGGTTTTGCCAGCACAACAGCTACCGGCTGCAGCATACCTTAAAGCGTACAAAGATGTCTGCCATCTGCTCCTTCGTCAGAGTATACCCAAGGCCCTTTAAGCGGGAAGTGACAGCTGCTTGCCCACTCAACTTGCCTGCAGCGGAAGAGACAGATGACAAGCTGTCTGCTCAAGCCGCTTGTCTGAGTCTGGTATAGCACCACACAATTTTGGCTGGGTGTGTCAAATAGCTATGCAGCTGTGGTAAGCTGTGCAAAAATTTCATAGCCAAAGATCATGCAAGAAACCATGTTGCGAGACAGCATCAAGTAGATCAGAATATGATGCAGATGCAGATGAAAGAGATGGAGACCTGGAACGATTGCACGCAAACAGCTGTGAAGCAGTCCAGTGACACAAAGCCGGTACTGCACCAAAGGATGCCGAGGCATACCTAGCACAATGCCAGATTCATCAGCTCGTGTCAGGCCAATGTACTCGGGTGACATAATTTCATATGTCGACTTGTTTTTCATCATGCCGTCTTGATGGACCCCACTAGCATGCTGGAAAGCATTTGCTCCCACTATTGCCTGTGCATCAATACAGAGGCCTCGATTTGCCTTGCTGCTGTCATGAGCACTCATAGTTTCAATTCTGGCCAGCCCATAGCCAAACAGAGCGAATTGTAATGAGGGTGCTAGTAATTGCTGACTGGGGTTACATGACAACGTCTGTCTGAGTGGACACAAGCAAATATGCAACAACGAGCATGTCTGGAGCACATAGCATGCTTGTCAGGTCATGAAAGCACACCTTGTGCGGTTGTATGGGCATGCCGCTGAAGTCTGTCACCATCTTGCTGGCTGAGGCGATGTGTACTGGCCTGATGCCTGTGCGCAGGCCTCCCATCTGGTCTGCCCTGCATATCATTGCTGACATACTTCAGTCAACAGATATGATATAGCACCTCTTAGTTGCTCATGAGTATTTGACGATGTACACATCGCATGTATGACAGCCAGCAGAAGCTCCCTAGGTAAGTTGTTATTTTTCAGACAGATAATAAGCTGGTGATCTGAATACAGTCCAGACCTGCTACATGTAAATTTGAGCTGCCAGGACTCTTGGCTGAGCGTTTGCCGTGCAATGCATCTCTCATGCCAGCGTGCAAAGCGTGTGCCATAAATTGACTCGCTTGTCATGGCATGCAAAACAAAGGCCTACCCTCTCAAGTCAATTGCCATGACTATCTCCTCAAGAGATGCATTGCCAGCTCTCTCCCCAATGCCATTGATTGTACACTCAAGCTGTCGGGCTCCAGCTGCGGCACCAGCCAGACTGTTGGCTGTAGCAAGGCCCAAGTCATTCTGACAATGTGTAGATATGACCACATTTTCTGCTCCTGGCGTCTCAGCCTTGATCTTGCCAATCAGGTTGGCAAATTCGTGAGGTAGAGCCCATCCAGTTGTGTCTGGAATGTTGATTGTGGTTGCACCAGCTATGATGACCTCTGACAGCACTCTGTATAGGAAGTCAATGTCTGATCTGCTGGCATCTTCTGGGCTGAACTCAATGTCATGGCACCCTCGTGACTTGAGGTGCTGGATAGCTTTGACTGCGTTGTCCACAACCTGATCTGGTGTCATTTTGAGCTTATACTGCATGTGGATGGGGGAGGTTGCGATGAAGACATGGACGCGTGGCCTCTTGGCATGCTTAACTGCATCCCAGGCTGCATCCAAATCCCTTTGCTTTGTCCTGTAAGTCAGCGTGCGGTATCAAGCTGCAGCATGTCATGGTATGTTGTGCTAGCAACAAGCAGTAATCATGGTATGTACTGTATCTGTGAGCAATGTCACAGGCAATACCTAGACAGCCCACAGATCACTGGCACATATCCGTCTTCATCTACTGCATTGCCGACATCCATTGCTATGCCACGAACAGCTTCAAAGTCATCTGGGGATGCAACTGGGAAGCCTGCCTCAATGATGTCCACTCCAAGCTTGGATAACTGCCTGGCAATGTCAAGCTTTTCCTTGCTGGTAAGAGTAGCACCTGTATAGGACCAAATGTTCACCTGAGGATGCGGAAGCACAGTGTATCCAGAGAAATAAATGTTAGTCTGCATGCTGGCACCTGGTGACTGTTCGCCGTCACGGAGTGTTGTGTCGAAGATTCTAACATAACTGGGGTCCTCGATTTTGCCAGGGATGTACTCGGGACGAGTCTTACTTTGTGCCTGTGCCTTCTCGACGGCATCCAGAGCTGAAGCTGACACACGGCATACATTCCTCCTGTAGCTTTTACCTACGGGAACAGGTAGCTTGGCTGACAGCCGAGACTTGGCGGCCAACAGGGAGGCGTGCAGACTTTTGTTTGTCTGCGCCGCACACGGCATATTGTGCTTGTAGAACACCAACTGGAGCCTGATGATACCACAATTCGAGACGGAGACAATGTGTAGCGCAGACCTGACGACAGTGGAAGCTCAGCTCGAATAGGGAATACGAAACGTTGGTATTGCTCTTCTTCCTGTTCCAAAAGTTTCGGACCGAGAAGCAACATGTCACGAGATGTCATCAGGTGACTGTAGCAACCTGCATGATTCATGTTCCTCAACGAGGTAGCTGCTGTCAATTATCCAAAAACGGCAGCTGGTGTTTGTGCTGAGTTTTGCATGAACAGGCACTTGGCTCTGCCACCATCAAACATCCGCCCTCCAGTGATCTGCTTTCGCTTTCTGCTTTCTGCTTGTGAACCTGCGACGCGCTTGTCAATACAGCGGCCACGCCGAGCATTGCAATCAGTTACCAGTAGCCGGCCGGGGCTTATGTACAACCCTTGACTAACACTCGTAGTTAGACTATGTTTCTCAAGACAGACTTCAACGGATATGCCGTCAAGTTCTCCCCATTCGAAGATGGCAGAATAGCCGTCGCCACATCTCAAAACTTTGGTATCATTGGCAATGGCCGGCAGTACGTTCTGCAGGTGCCGATGCTGGTCAGCTAGTGCTGTGTAGCCCAACTACCAGTGTGCCTGACTGCAAGTATGTCTAGCGCAGGCGTCACAGCAGGGACTACTCCAGGTTGCTGCATTTGACACCAAGGACGGTCTCTATGACTGTGCATGGAGCGAGGTGCGCTTTGCAAGCTTTGCAAGCCGCTGAAATGCAAGTAAAGTCTTTAGCTTGCTTGCTCATGGCAAACACAGCACTGGACTTGTATCAATGCATTGCAATGCAATATCTGCAAACATGAACAAAGTGCATGATGACATGCACAGGAGAATGAGAACATTCTTGCATCTGCTAGTGGGGATGGCAGCATCAAGCTGTGGGATTTGGCAGCGCCTACTCAGGCAAACCCTCTTAGAAGCTTTGAAGAGCACACCAGAGAGGTACTGCCCTGTTTGCTGCACGCATGAGCTCATCATACCTGTTTAACCCAAATTAATATGGGCAAAATGGTGCATCACACCCGCAGCACATGAAGCCAGCATGTCATTTCCTTGTATTATTGCCAGCATATGGAACAGGACAAGTTGTATCGAATCATGCTTGGCATTTTGAATGGTAGCTTTGATGGATGTGCCCTGTAGGTTTACTCGTTGAATTGGAATATGACGCATCGCAACCTATTTTTGAGCGGGTCCTGGGACGATACCATCAAGATGTGGGATGTGCACCGGCCTGAATCAGCGGCCACCTTTGCAGAGCACACGTATTGTGTATATGCTGCCAACTGGTGAGCGTCATGTAGATTGCTGTGACATCACACATCATCTGCTCTCTTGTTGTGTTGTCTGTCCCTTGATTGCTGAATACTTGCAAGACTCACCATCTGTCCGTGCATAGCTCACATGCTTTGTGTCTGCCTGGCGTGATGCAGTTAGCTGCCGCAACACACTGCAGTTGTCATCTTTTCAACTTGAGCCATACACTTGTGTGCTCTTTTAAGAATCAGCTGGAGCTATCAGATGACATGTACCCAATGAACTACTTCTCCCATCGTGATGTAGAGCTCATGCACAGCCTCTGCTGTGCTGACTGCAACTGTTGCACAGGAACCCAGCAAATGCAGACATCTTCTTGTCTGCGTCTGGGGACCTCTCGCTCAAAATCTGGGACTTGCGGAAACCGGCCTCCACAATGACCATTCAAGCACATGCATATGAGGTCCTCACGGCTGACTGGTGCAAGTACAATGACTGTCTTGTTGCTACTGGCTCTGTGGACAAAAGCATAAAAGTATGGGATCTTCGCCGCCCTGACAAAGAGGTCTCGGTCCTTTATGGGCATGGGTAAGCACTACTCACTCAAGAAACCGATGTGCACAAGTTTTGATGCAACAGCTGCTTGCCAACCAGGGACCATGCTGTTGCCACTCATGCATTTTGAGGCAGTGCTCATGCTGTTATGAGTCTGCCTTGAGGCTGCAAATCTGATTACCTTGTTGGGTCACTGGCTCATCAGCGCCTCATATACTCATGGACTGACTGATAGCCATAGACTGCACAGCCTTTGCCTGTCAAAAGCAAAAGAGGCTGTGCCTTACACTGCCAAGAATGCAAACCTGGTTTCAGCTGTACAATCAATTGCATGTCTGCCCTTTTGGTTGCAGGTACGCAGTGAGGAAAGTTGTGTTCTCACCACATGCAGAGACCATTCTGGCCTCTTGCAGCTATGACATGACAGTGCGCCTTTGGGACATTGCTGCGCCAGAAGATAGCCAATTACGTGTCTGGGACCACCATACAGAGTTTGCTGTCGGTTTAGACTTTAGCTCCTTGTCAGAAGGCATGCTTGCTAGTACTGGCTGGGATGAAATGACTTATTTTTGGAACCAACGCGAAAATGCTAGGTAGACATATTTGTACCGGAGGACAGGAGCTTATTTGAGCCACAATTCCTGCTGCATCATGCTGTCAGCATGTGGCATGCCTACTTCTGCGATCATGCTTGCAGCGCCAGCCCATCTGCCATGAGGATGCAAACAAGGGCCCAATACTTGGCTGTCAAGTATGTCTGGGTGTCATGCTTGACTAGCTTAAAGGGCGCTCCCAAGTCGAGAGCGAGGCAGTCTCACTGCTGCACAAAGATACCTGTTCACCACAACTTCAGCACAAGAAGATGACACGAGTTTGCAAGAGTGGTACATGGGCATCAAATGCCAGTTCAGAACTGCAAGCTCACAGCGGAATCTGAATTGGCCCCAACGCATGCAATGTTCTCGGAGTGTTTGTTCTGCTATTTGTGCGCCGTGAGCAAGCCCGCTTGCCGTGGTGCTGATTGTACGTCGTGCCAGGGCTCGGACAATTTCTTCGATAGTGGCTTTACTCATAAGCCGCATCTGCTATCTCTGCTGCTGAAACAGCCTATTTCAAATCTTTTGTCGCACATAAGTTCATACAATGACGAGCATTTTCTCCAAGAAGCTGCGAGAGTCGCTGATGAAGTCGAAAAGCAGCGTGGAGCTGGCCGGTTCTGGCGTGACAAACATATTTCCCTCTACTCGACGGTCACAGTCTGGACTTCCTGTTCCTACTCTTCCTTTATGGCTCAAGGGCTTCGCAATTTCCATGTATCACAAAGGCAGAGGCACGTCCTTGACAGCTGGATGATTTGCACTTCTGAAGTGCGCTGCTATCTCTGCGATGCAGCTGTGTGAGATGCTCACTATGCTACTGGCCTGACAGGCTGGACTCCAGACAAGGGGTCAGAGAAAAACGAGGCTTTCAGAAAGCAAAGTAAGGAGCCTTCCCTGGTTTCGACTGGCAAGTAAGCATTTCTGGACTCTGTCCTCACATGCCTTCAAACAATTACACAAGGACACTTGGCAGCATGAAGTGTTGGCTGCTTTATCGGCATCAAATGGCATGCAAGGCTGCAAGCTCTGCAGTATTGCGTGTGGTTCCTGTGTCACCAGGACTTTGTTTGGCCGCAGAAATGCTGGAGCTTCCAGAGTCGAATGGATGCAGCATTATGCTTTGGTAGTACATGAATGGCGGCGAGGTGCGCATTTGCATGCATGCCAAGTGCTAATGCTTGCGTGGCACTTTGTTGCTTTGTTGCACAGCGACTGAACATACTTTTTTCCTGGCGCAGACTTCTTTCACAGCTCCTTGAGTACACACTTCGGGCTTGTTGTGGCCTTCATATGTCTGGTCTACACAGCCACATTTTTCTTGTTTGGTGTGTTTTGGTGGGCTGAGTTGGCGTAAGTTTCAGTTCTTGCAGCTAGTAAACTGCAGACAGGACAGTGTCTGTCATCTTTCAAACAGAGGATGGGATGGGGCACCCAGCATGCAGCCAGGGTCATGGCTTTTGCCTGGGCATCAATTGCCTGCATTTGCATGAATGTTGCAGTGTCAAAGCTGTCTTTACTCTCAGTTGCATCGGAATGCCTTTCATACCAATGCAGATACTGTTGATTCTATGCTGTGAGTACCTTGCTGCAAATAAGTGGTGTACTGGCGTGGCAAGGCACATCAGCACATTAGGAATATGCTATTCAGCCTTGAAATGCATGCTGGCATGCTGCAGGGAAGACAACAACTGTGTAGAGAATTCCAACGATCAGGAAGGATTTGCAAACGGCCACATAATGTCTGTGATCACTGCGCAAACCATTGGTAAGCCCACTGCTGTGCCGTTTCCAGCATTATCTACCTTACATACATCTCTCAACATAGTGTGCTTGACCTGTATGCTTGTGCGATGCATGTCAAAGCAGAAAATGGGCTTGGTCTGTGAGCCTGCCAGACGATCTGATCTGTACAAGGTCATCAGCTGCCTAGCTGCCTTGTTAAGATAATAGTCAATGTAGATCAGATGCTCCAGCTAGCTTGTTTGCCAGACATGTCCAAATGCCCTTTGGAACCATCATGCCCATATGCACAGCGCAGTTGAGTGTGAAGTAAACGGACCTGATTTACAGTAAGACCAGGTCAAACCCTGAACATAGTACTGCGATACTTATACAATATATGCGTGCACAGGGTATGGCAACACATGGCCCAATGAGTGCTGGCAAAGTGCCTGGCTGCTCATCGTGCACCAGGTTTTTGCCATGATTCTGAACGCTGTCACTGTCGGCATCATTTTCTCGCGGGTGTCTTTTCCCCAGCAGCGAGGACGCACCATTGCCATCTCAGACTCAGCAATCATTGCCAGACGAGACGGCATACTCAAGTTCCTGTTCAGGATTGCAGACATCAGGCAGACACAGGTGACTCATCTCAATCACTCACTCATTCATATTTTCACTTATATGCTTCATTTCCTCCCCTCAGGTCAGGTACAGTCCTGAGTAGCTCCATGTATGAGGTCCAAGCTTAATTTCAGTTGGGAAATGCTTGGACCAGCACTATGTACAGGCAACACATGGATGTAGATAGTGCAAGGATGAAGTCACATGATTGACAATGCTCTGTTGCTGCCTTCACACCGCAGGACTTACTGCCTGTGTAATTCTTATGACTGCCCTTTTTGCAGGTCATAGCACCAAGAGTGAAGGCGTACCTGTACACATGGGGCCACCCGCGCTACACGGCGGAGGGTGATCGCATCCCAGCCAAGATTGAGAACCTGGACATTGGCTACATTGATGGAATGCTGCTGCTGCCTCTCGTAGAGGAGCACAACATAGACGAGCGCAGCCCCTTGTGTGGTCACACCCATGAAACCCTGATGTCGGTCAGCTTCACGACTGCACTCACATATCCTCACATATTGTAAACTCAGAGCTATTGGTCGCCAAGCATGGCGTGCATCGGCCTTGCTGAGGCTGTGCAGCTGCTGATCTGTCACTCCAACCGGTCACATTTTGTGCTGTCTGCATTCAAGCATCAACAGCAGAAGCCAGCACGCCCCTCATTTCTTCACATTGTTGGCATGCTGTTCAAATTTATATGATCCAGCAAATTTAAAGACGTTTTGGTATATCACGTTCACTTGCTGGCTTACGCATGTCAACATTGGATGTGGGCTACATTGGCATACGCTATACGTGCAGGCAACTGTTAAGATGTTAAGATCAGTCATCAGTAATGAGCCTGACGCCTTCAATCTGCAGGTGAACGCAGAGATTGTGATCACTTTCGAGGGCACAACAGAGTTCGGGAATGACTTCATGGCCCGGCAGTCTTACCTGCCCAATGAGCTCAGATGGGGCCACTGCTTCAAGGACATGCTCAGTCACCCTGCTCCTGGCACCACACAATACATAATTGATTTCTCAGGGTGGGTTTCTGTCTCAGCGATGAAAGAATGAGTTGTGTGCCAAGCAGAAACAAAAATTAGAGGTTGAAAGCATCATCTTCTGTACATCTGATTGTTGTATAGCTGTAGCTCTCCAATGAAATGCAGGCAAATGCACCATGCAAGCAAGGCTTACAACAGCTTGCGACCTTCTGCACCAGGTAGATTTACGATATGTAGTTTGGTCGGAACCAGAAGTCTCTCACCGTGCCGCCTGAGTGGTGGCGTGCAATGCTTTGGTTTGTGGGCTGCCCTCAGATCTTGGTGTTGCACCTGTACTCAGGACTATACATACCTGATCCCAGCACAAGACGCATATCTAATGCACGATGGTGGCATACCCTGTGAGCATGCCAATATATGATCCATACCACTAGTGACTGAGGTGGCTTTTGATGTCGTCCAGGTTTCATGAGGTCTTGCCATTGATTGGCTTTGAGAACCTGACGCAAAGCCAGGCATGCCAGCAAACCATTCATGGTGACCCTAACAGCATCCCATACCCCCTGCTGAATGAGAACACCTTTGTGATCAGCAGCAGCATGGTCCTCAATCATGGCACGGACAGAGAGCACCCCCGCCTTCAGTTCAGAGTGGGGTGGGTCCTACTCCCTGCATGCCTAGTTTCAGGGACCAGGGTTTGGGGTCGCCTATATTGGGTGGCAATGCTGAGCTGCACTTTGACACATGTTGCATTGGCAGCAGAGCATGTGGTAATCAGCTTGCAGTGCATAGTATGTACGCGGCTTCCAGTTCTGCCACGCTGCAGCCAAGTGCCTCATGGGCTGTACAAAAGTGGTCAACAGCACGGCTGTTCCCAAGACACACAAACAGTACAGCGGTCTGAAACATGCTGTCGCAAAGTCGGTCAGTAGGAAAGTATCAAAGAATCCAAGCTGGTTTGCTTGATACTTTCCTTTCGTCTGACAGCGAAATCTCAGACCGTTGTACTGTTTGTGTATCTTAGAAAGAGCTTGCTCCTGAGGAAACATGTCTTGGGTGATGATTGTAGTACGTTTGCATACATTTGGTGGCAATGTTCCCAGATCCAGTATCATGAGTTTGAGGCATTGCTGTGAAGTCAAGATGTTGTGCACCGGATCAGCCACATGCTTTGCAGATGGTATAGCTTGTGCTACTCACTGCAGCACTGTTCCTAAACAAGCCAGAAAACTTTCTACTGGCACTCAGATCCAGGAAACTAGTCATGCCTTAACACTCTATCATTACACGGCACAGGCTTCACATGTCACCAGCAACTTACCACGATTGGCATGGCTTTGCAGGGATACATATCCAAATCAGCATGTGGGCATCACAGTGCGTGCCCTCATCTATCGCTGGATGGACAGAGATGCTGCTGGAGTGCCTCAGGTACCTATGCATGCAGTGAAACAAGCTGTTTCAGTGCAAACAACCCTTTCAGAGAAGTTTTTTGCATGGATCGAAGGAGTTTTGTGAGCATTGAAGGAAGTAATCCATGACCCATGCTTTGCCCTGAAGGTTCCCATGAGTACTTTGCTCGGCAGCCTGCATCCTGAAGCGGCTGCAGTCCTGTGAGAGGTGTGGGTCAGCCCACAAGCTTTTGGGATTTCTTTGGGTTTTTCTGCCTTTTTGTTTGTGGGATTTCCCAATAGCCTGCCTCCTTTCCCAGGCATGGCTCAAATGCATGGCAAGCCAGCTGCTGCTACATTGCATCCTTTGCCTTGACGTCGAAAGCTGATCTGCAGTATCAGCTTGCACATAGGCTTGCCGGTGTCCAGCCTATAGGCTTGCCAAGCAGACTAGTCAGAGGTCTCACGCTTTGTGAAAGCGCAGGACTATACTGTGCAGCCCTTGGAAATTGGTTTTGCCAGTGGGCAGGACCGGCTGCTGCTCTGGCTGCCCATGACTATCACTCATGTCATCGATGAGACCTCGCCACTGTCCAACTGGAAGATACCTGAAGATGCTCTGCAGGATGCTGTTGCCACCATTGTCATCCTGGTACATATCTAGCATTTAAGGTTTAGATTCCGGCATCTGTTGCTGGGTGCAGTCACCAAAGAACACCAGTATACGCTGTGTATTATGATTGTGTCAAATTCCTTTTCTGCTGGCTGCAATGTTGTCTTCAGAGGTCATGCTGCTTGTCATCTCTCCTGGCTTGAATGGCTCCAGCTTATGCATTATTGTGCTTCAGCACTCTGTCTGGCCATGCTGCTTGTCTCAGCGTATTCATGGTGCACTATCCTGTACCTTCATGTGTAGCCTTTCTGACTGAAATAAGCACCTTCTGTGGTTGCAGTTGGAGGGGTACAAGTATGCTGGGAATGACCAGAAGAAAGACATACGCATGCGCTTCTTCCACACTCATCAGAACATCCACCCAAACCATGTCTTTCAGCCTGTCGTGTCTCCTCCCACAGTGGGCGACAGGAAGCCTCGTGTGAATTGGGTAGACTTCCATACTGTCATGCCAGTTGAGTCTATGGACACAAACCACTCTGGTCGTTTGGAAGCCCTGGCCGGACTGTGGCGCACATCAGGTCTCGCCACTCTGATTCACACCTTGCTGACATCCCTGCATCTGTTGGCTTCCTTGAACATGGCATACAAGCAGTGCATGGGTAGTCAATAAACAGTAGACAAGCAGCTGCAGGTTGCACAACTGAACTAGCAGCATCACGCTGAATGCAGTGACTTACCTCTTCATCAAGCCATGCAAGCTGCTTGGTGAAGCTGTCCCAGATGCATCTGCCAGGCCCCTTCATGCAACTGCATGCATGGTTCCAGCCACCCTGTCTTCCCTCATAGCCATGATGTCAGCCTACCTGAACGGCCAAAAGGCCAAGGGAAGCTTGGGAACATCCAAGCTGGTCTATATTGATGAACCGCTTGACATTGTTGTCAACTCTTGTTTATCCATGTCTGTCAAACTCTAAGCTAAGCAGGAGATGTTCTTGGTACAGGTGTGAGTCAGAGTCACAGTGGCACCCCTTACTCCAACGAGCACACAATGCACTCGCTGCCACACAGCTGGCGCCCTGGCTCCTTCCATGCTTCCAAGGCCTTCCCCTCAGATGACAGCAGTATAGGCAACCCCAAAAAGGGCCACACCTGGCTGCCCTTCTTTGCCAAACAGCAGCAAGTTGCAGGCATGATGGGTAAGTGATTGTCTTAGTGCCTTATGGGGAGAGAGGGCTCTGGCGTGATCCTGCCTGCAACATGCGCTGTGAGCATTGGCTGAGCAGCATTAGCCTCCACCAGCCAAAGCAGAAGCTGTTGTGCAAAACATCACCAGATGGAGCCATGGGAACAGACAGCAGTGGCTGTCAGCTATGAGGGTTGCTGTGAAGCGCCAGCTGGCTGGGGCAGACTGTTCAAAGCTCACAGCTGTAGGAGCATGTCGGCCACTCGGATAGCAGCAGCATACCCAACTGGGAGGTTGTCTATGTTTGTCAGGGCTAGTATGGCAATGGCACAGCGAGTCCCAGGCCGCTGCCCCCAGGAAGCTGATGCCATGTCCGCTGAAAGGCCCAAGCTTTTTTCTGCTTTCCGCAGGGAGCTTGTGCATCTTGCCCTGACTAGAGTATTGCAGCTACTCTGTATTGTGCATCAGGGCTGTACGGGAGGTTGTCGTGCTCCCATCAAACATTTGCTTCAGCATCTAATTGCTGTCAGCATTCAGCTGTCAGGGGACATGCAAGGTTGATTGACCGTATAGCATGCAGCTCGCCATTTCTGCCAGCTTTTGCATTCTGACCAAAAGCGTGCAATCAAGCGTTGTATCATGTCAACAGCTTCTAGACGAACACCTGATTTGACAGATGTTGCATGCACCTATGACAAGGCAATCATAAATGTTTGAACTTATCCAAAAAGGCTAGTGCAGCTGCTAAATTCCAGACATGAAAGTAATGAAGCTTTGTTGCAAGCCATTCCTGTGCACGCACAGGTGTCTGCACAGCTGTATGAAGGCTAGGCTTGATACACTAATTTCACTTTGAGAATGTAGGACACCAAAATCACGTATGCTTCAGCAGATGCTGTCACACTGCGCACAAACCAACATGCTGCAGCATTCGTATGCACTATACATGGCTGACAGACGTGCTGTGGTATTTGCATGTACTGTACATGTATGACATGCCGCCTTGCGACTTTGCCATGACATTTAGCTTGATGTGCTGAAAGTGCGCGGCCCTCCAAATGTGTCATCGACACGAAAACGCAGTACAAGTCATGCATCGCATGCCTCTGCATGCCTGTGGCATGAAAACATACAGGTCTCATGCTCAGCCAAACAAATGTCCATGCTGATGCAGGCAAGTTCCAGAGAGAAGACTTGTTCGCTGTGACAAGATTATGATACATGTCATGGGAACGTCAAAATCAGTGCTGCGCCATCCCAAAGCAGGGGATCTTTTCCTTGCAAGGTGCCATCACAACGGCTACGAGTTGCAGGCTTGCAGAAACTACACCTTTGCTGTGATAAGGGAATTGAACTGCACAACCAACAACAAGCAGGATAAAAGAGAGAGCATTGTTTTGACCGGAAGCAACATAGACTGTGCTTCATCTAGCCAGCAGTGAGGCCCACAGGTGTGCAGCAGTGGCACAGCAATCACGCATCATGTCAGTCTACCTAGCTATTCCTGTATATCTAGTTGTGGTTGACACACACTCAGACGTCTACACATCACCAGCACCACCAAATTCATCATTTTTTATACTAACAACAATCAAGTACATGTTCAAAACCACAATCAGCAGAGCAACAAATGCTGCCAACAGAAATATGGTCCAGTTGTTCACAAAGCGTCCCATCTTTCTGCGAGAGCTAGTGAAGTGTACAAGGGGGATCACTGCAAACGGTAATTGCAGGGAGAGAATGACCTGACTCAGCACAAGAAGCTTTCCTGCACCTTCATTGCCAAGCACACCAGCAACGATGGCCGCTGGAATGATTGCAATGGCACGTGTGATCAGCCTTCTGACCCATGGTGGCAAGCTGATGTGCAAAAAGCCTTCCATGACCACTTGACCAGACAATGTTCCAGTGATGGTGCTGTTCTGACCACTTGCTAACAAGGCAACAGCAAACAGATACTTTGCTGCTGTTTGACCTACTGCTGGAGCTAGCAGCCTATAGGCTTCAGTCAAGCTGGCAACACCAGGGTTGGGGTTAGTGCCATAATGAAAAGCAGCACCTGCCAAGATCAGAATGGCTGCATTGACAAAAAAAGCTACAAAAAGGGAAAGAGATGAGTCTATTGATCCATACTTGATTGCCATTCGTTTCCCAGCACCAGTCCTGGGATAGGCCCTGGTTTGAATGATGCTGGAATGTAGGTACAGGTTGTGAGGCATGACTGTTGCTCCAAGAATGCCAATGGCGTTATACAAAATTGCTGGATCAGTCACTATCTTGCCCTTGGGGATGAAGCCCTTCCCAACATCCCCCCAGTTTGGCTTCACTGCTGCAAGCTCATAGGCAAAGCAGCCAGTGATGACCGCACACAGCACAAACACAAACATCTCCAGAGATCTGAAGTTGTGAGTGCCAAAAACCAAGATGAACAGCACGTCCACAGATGTGATCAAGATGCCGGCCCAAAGCGGAACGTGACCATTGCTGAGAAGGTAAAGAGCAGTAGCAGATCCAATAACTTCTGCCAGATCAGTTGCAGCAATAGCTATCTCTGCCAGTAGCCACAATATGTAGCACACCCACCTGCAGCAGCAAGAGCAATGTATGAGCCAAGAGAACCGTATCAGCAACAAGGTGAATGTATCAGCAACAAAAGAGATGTGTTAGCAACAAGAGGGATGCATACCCAACAGCATACCCTTGCCCAAGGCTACCTGCTGCAAGGCCTGTTGATAGATTGGCAAAGGAATGTACACAAACCGCAGGCAGCATGCTTACCTAGGGTAGGCATCTCTGCAGGCTTGTGCCAGATCTCTTTCTGATACCGCACCTAGCTTGATACAAAGCGCCTGAAGAAAGATGGCTATAAAGTTGGCCATGAGGATGACTATCAGCAGCGTGTAACCAAACGAGGCTCCTCCTGTATTCCACAACTCAAAAGTAAATGTCGGCCGCCAGCTCAGGAGTGATGCCAATGAGTGCAATGGCCTTGCAGTCATCATGCATATGTATGTGGTTGTAGATCCAGGACATCTGCTTGCAACAGGTACTGAAGGGCTTTAACCTGTCAGATCTGTTGCCCAATTGCCAGGGTCAATATAGCCAACGCTAATCATGAAACCTAAGCCCACAAAGGCTCCAAATTTCTTGGTCCAGGGGCTTTGAGGACTCGGAACTGGTATGGAGGCATGCACTTCCGGCAGTGAAGGCATTTTGTTTGGCTTTCTCCATCCTAATAGCAGCTGCTCGGACTCAGACTGGTCAGCTCTGAAAAAGCACACGTCATCACGTTACAACCAGGGTAAGAGAAGTGTCAGGCTCAAAACCTGCTGACAGAACCTTACCTTTCGATGTCTGTAGGTCCTTCGTTGTCTTCGTCGTCGCCAGACGTCTCAGACATGACTGCGTACCTGCCTGACAAGCCGGGAAGCTAGATTATCAGTCTTTGCACAAGCGGCCTTCGACGCTTACTGTTTGTATTTGCACTACCTAAGATAGGTAGAGCTTGCTCCGATCAAAAGCAGCTGACGTGCGCACAGGAGCCACTGGCTGCAAGTCACATAGACGTTGTTCAGGCAGACACAAGCCAGTGCTGTAGCACGATGTATGAATTGCACCGTCGCGGCGATCATTATGCACGAGATGCCGCGACAAGAGACTACCGTATGCTGTGACATCGCACGTGGCTTCTGCATGTGAACAATTGCGCTCGCGGCAGAAATTACGCATATTGAGTGCATATTGAGTACAAATCTGCAGAGTATCTGTCTGTTGTCAAGTGTGCGTCAAATAGAAGGCTAATTAGTAGGTTTAGGACTGGATGCCATGGTCTGCGGGTGGACACAGGCCGCTGGGCAGACGGTGTTCACCTAGATAGGACAGACAGGCTGTGTCTAGTGTGCAAGTCATTGGATTGTGTGGAGGACGAGCATCACTTTGTGTTTGATTGCCCAGCGTACAGCCACATCAGGTCACAGCATTTGGACCTCCTGCAGCACTGTTGTACTATTGCAGACTTTATGATTTTGTGTGAACCAAATGCATGTGGTGGTTTCCTTAGGGAATGCTTTGCATATAGGAAGCAAATCTTGTCTGTATGAATTCACTGAACTGAACTTCTTGTCTGTTGGGTCCCAGTTGCCCCCCAGGACATTAAATATATTGATTGATTGATGATTGATTGCATATTGAGTGGAATAAACTCTGCAAAAATGCGAGGCTGTCCAATCATTCAGTGAATATGCCCGAGTGGTTAAGGGGGTAGACTAGAAATCTACTGCGGGAACGCGCGTAGGTTCAAGTCCTACTATTCACGGGTAATTTTTGGCACTGACCTGAAGGACCGTACCATGTTCGTGTCTTTGATAGGTGTATCTGTTTGCTGAGTCACTATGTCAGATACAGTATGCAAGGCTGCTACTGTGTTAGGCTGCGCGATGCATTGAGATGCATCTCGATCTGCTGACTTTGAAATGTCGCTGATGTGCGGCGTATGTTGCTGTTGGGTCATGACTTCATTGAGGCTGAGTGTCCTAACACCTGGCCATGAACCCAAGCACACAATGCATGTTGAAGCTGAGAATGGAGTTTGTGTATCATTTGGCATGTATTTGACATGACGCAATCACCCGTGTAGCAATGCCAACCTGTCCTAATCATTGTGGTCAGACTGCTTTTTTTGTTTGCATTTTTTGTTTGTGTCCCTTCAAATACCATTTTTGTTTGGGAAACCTTCGAAAATTATTTATTCGTACCACTTATCTACGAGCAAAATTCAGGACAAATTTTGGCATAGGAGGACCCTTCAAAAGACACACCTCATTGGCACAGCATTGCTTAACAGCTGCGAGGACTTTTCATATCGATATCACATCAGCTGTCACATCACTTTGCAAAACTGGCTACCTGCTCACAAAACTGGCTACCTGCTGTTGGTCAATATTGAGCTTCACATTGCTGCAGGTAAGCTGCCAGCTACCTGGCCAGTTGCACTAGTATAATGTAATAACCCAGCTGTTGCTGTTGCAGATCTGGATGACTTCAGGCGCTTCATGAAAGATAAGGTGGCTCATACAACAGCATCAACTTCCACCAACAGGTTGTTGGCCTCCGCGATGGCATCGTTCACAGGCGCACCCTGCATTATGCCATCACATCTGTTCAATATCTGACTGCTGCAAGTAAATATATTTAAATGGGTCAAGTGGGGTTTGCACACACGCAACACACGCAGGAGTCGAAAGTGGGCTCCTTGGAACTTCATTAGCATTTGTACAAGACATCCCATTGGGTTCCCAAATGACATGCCAGAAAGAGTGAGCCAGTCAGCCTGTTGTGCGCATGCTTTATGCCACAAACTGCTGCACTTGCATCAAAGCAGTCTGACCACCAGCACTCCCCTGTCAGGGAAGTGGCAAGACATTCTGATTGTATGCATGAGAATGCACTGCATTCAGTTTGCATCAACTGCATCAACTGCATTCAGTTTGTATCAACGATACACAACATCAACAGGAAGAACTTTCTCTACATTGCCTAGTTAACACACCAATGTCTTCTTATATGTGAGGCTACAAAACCTCGATCAGAAAAGGCCCACACATCAAAATGATTGTATCTGTGCCAATTTTGCACACTAGGGTACAGACAAGACATTACCTGTCGTGCTGAAGTCTCAGGGCTGATCTGATTGACGCGCCGCCGCAAGCTGTCCCGCGCATCACGCACATTCACCTTGAGCACAGGTGCACGTGACGGCTCGGCATTTGCTCGCAGGTCAAACAAAGCTTCTCTGACCCCCATCACTGCTGTTTGCAGCTCAGCCAGCTCCTCAGCTGCACAACATTCAGAGTGTCACTCTTGTAGCCAAGCTTGCATGACATGTGTATTGCTTATCTCATCTTGGCTCCTGTTGTACCCTCATTCTCCCTTCTTGCTCTCTTCTTTACTGTTGCAATGGAGAGGAGTCTGCTATGCATCACGCTAGCACACAACGGTGAACGACACACACAGACACAGACACACACAGACACAGTCTGAGGGTCCACCTTGCAAAGTCAAAGGGCAGGGCCAAAAAAGAAGCAGGGCAGGGCTACAAGAGGGTCCTTTCAGGTCTGTATTGAACAGGGTACTCACGACGTATGGTCACTCCTGAGCAGGCCAACAGTGCACCAGGGCAAGCATTGGCCTGATGACTGCATCTGTTGCAAGACCTGCAACAAGTCAGTGCTGTTGGAGTTGCATACCAGATTGACTAATGGAGAGCTGTTCAGCGGACAGGGGAGGCTCCTCATAGAAGGCTTCCTGTGCTTGCTGTTGGGCAACAGCTGGACTCTGAGGTGTCACATTCCTCAGCTCACTAGGTATCAGCTGCTGGAACTGCTCTGGCAAGACTTGTTGCAGCGAAGCAACAATCTCTGATTCGGCCATCACACCTCGTTCCACCAAATTGGCTATCGTTGCCTCAACTTCCTGCCAGACATAGGTTGCTGATCATTGGAATTGCATTGAGGCCACGGACAGACAATGACAGCATGCAATGGCCTTTTGACATGTGTAAACATAGATTTGCAGCTGAGATGCACAAGCTGAATTACTGCTGCCTAGTGCCTATGCACACAGACATTCTGGGGATCACAGCAGACATGCAGGTAGACACTTAGCCATACAAGTTTAGCATTTGCTGAATGCTAGCTTATGACTTTCAATGTCTACCTGCGCAAGCACTGCTTGTTTTTCCTGGAATGGACGCGGATCTTGTGCAAGCATTTGTAGTTTCTCCATCTCAGCTGGCCTACACATGGAGTGAACATTGAGACACACTCATGCATGCGATCAGCAGGCAACTGCAAAACGTCCTTACATGGCTTGTGCTAACTCAGCCGCGTTCAGTAGTGCTCCTAGGGTCGCTCTGGGGCCTAGAGCCAAGATATCAAAAGGACTCCGGAGCCACTGTTTGAGCTGGGGACCTGCTACAGATCCTGCAAAAGTCTGCAAGACGTTCAAGCCGTTCTTATGCCGAAATGCTGAAGAAGGCTATCTGAGACACGCAGCCACTGCATTCCACCTGCAACCGTGTCGGTGCTGAACTGTGGCTCAGGTACTGTCGCAACACGCGTTGCTTGAGAATGTGGCCGGTATTCAGCTGCTGGACCGTTATTGCTCTGATATGCAGCTGTCACATGACATGCTTTTTGACATCTACTGCACACGGAGGGCTTGGACAGCTGCGGTGATCGCTGAGGTGCTAAGCATGTAGAACGTTGTGTGTAGCCTATGCAATAGCTCATCTTGTGCGGTTCCTGAAACGCCGTGGCCAGGACAATCAGCGACTTTTGCAAACTAGTGTTGTGCGCTTGAAGTCACGCGTGCGTTGACCTGCGCTCACCGGCAGATCTGCCGGCAGATTGATAGGTTTAAAGACAGGGCTTTGAGAATCCCTTCCTCGAAAGCGCTTGCAACATCGCTGACTCGCACGGCTGGTTTCACTTGCTGACGTCGGCCACCCGTTTGCTCTTTCAGCAACGCTCAGTCTGCATAAATCACGTTTGCTGGTGTAGTCGCTGGCTGGACCTTCCTTTTCAAGTCTGTCCTCGAGTTGGACGGCATCGCTTGCTGACGACATCCTTTTCTGGAGCTCTTATCACCCACGTCACCCACTTGCACCGCCGCTCGTCATGCGTGGTCCATCATGCATGACACCCGGCCGGTCCCTGCCGGTGCAAAATTCCCGACAGCCAGGTAGAACCTGCACAGGTGGTGGCCCACCTTTCTGTTCAGCAGCTTGTGCGACGGCGAGTGTTGATTTGAGACGTCATGCTGCTCTATGATACAGGACATCGCATTTTGACAGCTGTGCAAAAGTCTCGGCGCCTGCTTGGCAGCAGAGGTGGTCTGCAGGTAGATCAGCTTGAAAAGCAGATGCAACTGCTGATAGAGCAGGGTCAATCCACATGATCTGTGGTGCTGCTGCGAAGCAAAGCTGAGTTGCTTCTGTGACACGCAGTGCTGGGCTGGGACTGCATCAGTCCGCTTCTCAACTCAGCGTGAGGTCAGTCTCTCCTCCATATTACACAGGTTCTCCAGCTGCACCTCAATCATGGTTTGCGGTCTGCATTGCCTTTGTCTCAACAATCACAAGGTCTGTGGCATCAGTCAGTGTTTGAAATTGCTGCCTGCTGTCCTGAGAGCATGATTGAGCAGGTCTCATTTGGTGAAAGCCACAAGGTTGTTGGAGGCCACCCTTGTCTTGGGGACTGGGATGTCAGCAATGCTCCCCAGATGCAGTGGAATGACGGCAATGTCTGGACCCTTGATGTCCAGTTGCCTGAGGGCAGCGATATTGAGTTCAAGGTTAGTCACTGTTGCTGCTTGTACTGATTCGCACACCGCATGCAAAAGAAACAACTTCCAGCTACATTTCTCACCTGCGTGTTTTCTACATACTGTACGTGTGCACCATGTATAGATGCTGCTGCAGCGATTGGTAGGGTGAAACGCCCTAAGCATTTGTTTCATCGGGCTGTTGTGTTTGGCTGCAGTGTGTCAAGGTCGCAGACAGCAATGCAGAATGGGAAGGTTGTCAGAATCACATGCTCAAGGTAAGCTGCTTGTCACGACCATAGCAATCCTATGCTGCACGATCGGCATTGTAGCTAAAAACTACCCTAGCTGCAGCAAGAGTTATCAGGGAGGTTGCTTCTTGCTAGGTCCCATCTGGAGAAGCCATGGTGGGCTTTGAGTGGGGCAAAGAAGACTTGTCAGTAAATGGCAAAGGTAACCAACAACAGCAGCAGCATACTCCACACAACAATGGCAGCAGCGGCGACTATCAACCCAAGGTAGGCATTGTACTTAGCGTGATGTCAATTTCTTGAACAGCGTCCCCTTCAGAGTCAAGCACTGCTGCATTCGCACAAGCAGTCTAGCATCTGAAACTGAGTCACAGACTAGGCAAGCTTGCAGACAAATGTTGCAGTTCAACATTGACCCTGAGAAGCTATATGTTGATAGAAAAACCTCGTGTTACAGAGACAGTCATTGCTGACTGTGATGTCAGTGTATGCTTCCCAGTCATTGTTGCAAGCCAAGGTCCATCACCAGCACATCCTCAGTCCCAAAAAGCCATTTTCAGCAATTTATACAGAGCCTGACATGTGCAGCAGGCACACTCCTCCAACGGGTCTTCAGAGAATGGCAGGCTGCCTACAGAGCAGTGGCAGGGGCAAGAAGTAGCTTTCATGCGCAGCAATGAGCACAGTAAGGACAGGCGGGGCTCTTGGCACCCTGAGGGGCTGGAGGGAGCAGCCCTGCACCTGGTGCAAGGAGATGAAAAGAATGGAAGGTATGACACGCACCATGCAGCAGTCCCTGCGCAGCCTGTGCGTGATGATCTTCAAGCTGCTGTGGGTAGGCATGCATTTGTTTGTTATCAGTGGTGACACACGCTGATCAGTTGTGTGTGATTGCAATGACATGAGTCTCAGAGATGTTACTTACTACCGTTTGAATAGTGATGGAAGACACATCAGCCAAGTTCCAGATGAGCAAGTGTCATAGATCTGATGCTGCTGCGCTTTTGCAGAACATGCTACTCAGCATTCATTCAGAAGCCTGATGCACAAAATGATAAAGACAGCTTGCACCTGGTTAGGCAGGAGTGCAGTCGTTGCGACATGACTCTACATAGCTGTTGCTTGCATCAGCGGCGCCATGCTGCGTTTGAGTCAGGATGTCTGCTGTGCTGTGCAGCTGGCTGGGCAAGATTCAGGTAGTGAAGGAATTGTTGGTGGACAATGCTGAGAAAGCAAGACCAGGACTGGATGCCTTGGCGTATGCCTACATCTACCTTCAGGTGGCTCCCCTGTCTCTACTCTTCCTGCCTTCACTCACTCACTCACTCACTCACTCACTCACTCACTCACTCACTCAATCACTCACTCACTCACTCACTCACTCACTCACTCACTCACTCACTCACTCACTCATGCAATTCATCAGTCATTCACTCATTTGCTCATGACTCATTCATTTGTTCATACATGCATTCACGCGTTCATGCGTTGGCTCATCCGTGCATCCATCCTTCCATTCATTCAAAATGAAATGGTTTCAGAGGCGTGTTAGCATTGTTTGCTGCCTACGCTCATGGTGTCTGGCAGAACAGCAGAGCTGAAAATAGCAGGGCTTGGCATTGAATGTGCACCTGGCTTTGTTGTGCTCTTACCACCCACCTGATGGACCATTTCTGCACGCCACTGCACTGGATTCCCCGTGGTCTCAAAGTTGTCGGCAAGAATAGCTGTGATTGATTTTGACAGCACATCGCAGGACTGGATGTTCAGCAAGGATTGTATATATAAACTACTTTCCTTGCACCTGGGGTGCATATTTCAGTGCTTTGTTGAGGTGACATTTGTCAGAATTTCTACCGTGCAGGCACCAAAAGTAGCAACAAAAGTGTTGCCTTGCATCAAAAAGGTGGATGGTTGTCATGCAGTGGATCAGCACAGGGGCCATTCCCTGCGTGGAGGGCGGAGGGCACTTCCGACCAAACAGGCATGCTGAGCTGGCGAAGATCATTTTCAGATCTCTGGAGTGGGTCATTGGTGATGAGAATGCCAGCAAGGAAGCTGCGCTGGTCGCCAGAAGAATGCACACCAAGTATGCTCATTGCCTAAGGCATCATGCTTTGGGCTTTGGGGCTTATTGCCTAAGGCATCATGCTTTAGGGTTTAGGGGTTATCGTCTGGTGATTCTGGTGTTTAGGAGTGGGCATTTTGTTGGGCTGTAGGGTATACCAGCATCATGGCCTCACTTGAGTGCAGTGCATTGAGTTGGAAAAGCCGCAGAGGCCAGAATCTTTCAGCAGAAGAAATTGTCTTTGTACCGAGGATGCCTGTGGCTTCTCAATGCCTGCACAACAACAGCAGCACTGAACTTTTTGCAGGGATATGTCTCATAATGCTGCCACCCAGCTTGCAGTGCCAACTAACCCATGATGACTTGAACAGAAGTAGAGACATAGTTTGCTCTGGCAATTGTGATACCTGTAGTAACTGGTTTCCTGCTGGTGGTTCTGGTATTTGGGAGTGGATTTATTGTGGTTTGTCTGCTGGTTGTTCTGGTATTTGGGAGTGGCTTTCATTTAGGATCTGTCTGCTGGTTGTTCTGGTATTTGGGAGTGGGCTTGTGTTCATGGTTTGTCTGCTGAATCTTCTGGTGTTTGAGAGTGGGCTTTTATTTTGGGTTCGTAGGCTGGTGCTTCTGGTGATTCAGAGTGGGCTTTTGTTGACCCCATCATTTCTGTGGGATTCTCCATTGGGCCCTAGGGATCCCAGCTGCCTCATGTGCACGAGTGTCTAACTGCTGCACCTCATGCTACGTACTTTGCCTGGAGTCCGTCAATCGCAAGTGACAAGCTCCATTGCAAGCCTGTATCTGCGGCTTGCCTGCATAGTGGAGGTCGCAAGTCAGGCACCCAATTCTTGTACATTGCGTTTTTGAACACATCCCACAGCTCTGAATGCACCCCACCCTGTGCATACAAAGAAACAGAAGAAGAAGAGTGACCCGCCCTGTGCAGGCTGCCCAGCTTCACAGAGGCCTTCACTGCCAGTGTGCCTCTGACGCGGATCAGGGACATTGCTCACCGCAACGACATCCCAGGGGACCTCAAGCAGGAGATCAAGCACACCATTCAGGTATGACATCTAGAAGAATATCACAGAGAGAGAAAACAATCAAAACCAGAAAGAATAGGCCTGGTCCCCCACTCAGGTACGGCATCTACAAGAGTGTTAGAACAAAGAAAACAGACCAAACCAGACAGAATAGGCCTGATCCCCCCACAGTTTTAGGCGCTCCTTTCCCCTTAAGGCTATGGCCTAAGGTCTTAGCCCTGGGCTGCTGCTTCAGATGGCTCCCTTTTAGGGTTGTCAGAAGGTGAAGACTGTCCATTTCTTGCCTTCCCAGATATAACCCCGTGCATATCCATCTTGTATGTCTGTCAATGTGTCAATGAGTCAGTTTGGTACGTACCTCAGTTCTGTGCAAGATGCCATGCTGCATTTCATGTGCTGCTAGGCTCTAATTGTCCTTGCCATTGCCTCCCTATGCTACTGACGCACTTGCTGGGTCATGTGCATTACCACCAGCTCAACACAGCTGCATCCAGAGTTGCAAACAGGTAGAGCACCCTCAAGCCTCGTTAGTCTTGCAAACAACTACAAACTAGTGTCTCGATGATTCCACCAAGCAACTTTGTGTTTGAGTAAAGTGAGTGCGTGACTCATGGGGCGACGGACTGTTTGTGCAGAACAAGTTGCACAGGAACGCCGGTCCAGAAGATTTGGTGGCGACTGAGGCGGTTCTGAAGCGTATCACAGCACCAGGCACAGACTACTCACATGCATTTGTGGAGGAGTTCAAAGTCTTCACTGCTGAGCTGAGAGACTTCTTCAACGCTGGGTCCTTTGCTGACATGCTGGGCGCTCTGAGGGACTCCCTGGATGAGTCAGCCACTCAGGTGGGTTGTCACCTCTGCTTGCTCAGTATGCCTCTGTCGTCTGTTCATTTGTCTGTGTGCCTGTGTACCTGTTTGACTCTCAGCCTCTCTTCATGCAGGGTTATTTATTTTTTTGTTCGTACAAAGACCACCAGTTTGTTTATTCTCTGCAGATATGCCTGTGTTGTCATCTCTGACGTCGACTCATCTTTCTGCTGGCCAGTCTGGATGTGTCTGTCTATCTGTCTGTCTGTCTGTCTACTTCTCACTCTGTTTGACCATCCATCTGCCTGTCTTCCACGCTTCATGCTTGTCTAATGCGTCAGTCTGTATTACTATCCTTATGTCAACACCACAACCCCCTGTTGCTGTCTTTAGTTCAAGAGCAGTGAGTGCAGGCGTCATGGTGTATGTGTGGCCGATTATCTGACATACTCCGTAACCCATAGCCGATGGCCTGTCCTCATAGATGCATTGGGATTGCAGTCTGTTGATCACATTCAAAAACTTGCACTAAGTTGTCACACTTGTAGCAGGACAAGACTTTGTGAAGAAGCAACGATGGGTTGCACCTGCCAAATGACAATGCTGGCGCAAGTCATCATCACCATCATCACTATCATTGATATTTGTCACTATCACTGTCAATGATCACCATTGTTGTGATTTTGGATCTGATTCATGTTACTGTTATCACTGCCATTACGCTTGTTATTGGCACTGATGCTAAGGACATCATTGTTTGTGTTGTTGCGGCAGGCGGTGGACAAGTTCTTACAGGCCAAGGGGAAGCTGGAGGGCAACGCTGCACCTGCCCTGAATGATGTCATGGAGGCGCTGCACAGCCTGACCACTGTAAGGGCCAACCTTGCCGCCGGCCTAAGCAGTGGTAAGCACGCCCTGTCCTGTTGTCTGCACTGAACGCATAGCCTTTGCTGGGTTTGTTAGAGCGGTAAGCATCAGCCTGGCTGTTCCATTTTGCGACGGCTGGTCCAATTTGCACTGGCTGTTCCACTTGCAGCCGCTGGTACATATGTGACGGCTGTTCCATCCCATAAAACGCTGCAATATCTGACATATGGCATGTTGGATGGTGATGCCCATCTGGCAAAAGCCATGAAGGGCTTGCCTGCACCTTTGCCTCATCAGCTGCAATGATCTTGCAGTCCGCCATTGGATGTTTTTTCAAGGCGCAGCTGCAAACTTGGCTGTTTTGGTATGGCTGCCTCGGCGTCGCTGAGCCACTCACAATTATCACTGTGACTGCTTGTAGTGATGTCTGGTGTGCATGTTCTAGTCTTAAACAAAACAATGACGACAATGCACGGGTACGTGTCCCGCCAAATTTTAGAAACTGAGGGCAAAACACTACATGGCATGGAGTTTTTGCAGGCTATTAAATGCCCCGGGTGGGTGCCTATAGGGTTGAGGAATGAGTCCCAAGGTGTTCATGTTCTAGTCGTAGACGGGGGGAGATCCATGATGTGTGTGCAGTCAAAAGGCAAGCAGGGTGAGTGTGTGTGTCAGTAGGGCTGAGGAATGATGCTCCAGATGCTTCCATGGCCATGAGGCAGCGCTGGAGGCTGGCAGAGATCCGTGCTGAGGACTATGCATTCGTCCTCTTCAGCTCCTTCCTAAACCAGCTCAATGACAAGGCATGATTATGGCAATGTTTTTGCACCAGCTTGTGCATGTTGCAAGCAGTTGATTGCAGTGTGCAAGATGTCGAGCCTGGTTTCTGGCTATAGTGTCAAACCATCGTGTCAGACAGGGCAGGCTCAGCCTATTATGTCCCAGTCAAGCATGCACCTGCATCTCTTGCATCGTTGCGCGCATGTCCAGTGAGAAAAGTGGGTGCATGCTTGCTATCTTGGGCTGCTGCTCACTCTTTCTCTTGAAGCTATAGTAAAATTGGTGTAAATCAACAATTGTTGCCTCAGGAGGCTCCCACTGTGGTTACCAAAAGACTCAGACTCTCTTCTGATCTCTTTTCTGCATGCTTGCTTTGTCACACTCAAGCCAGTTCCGCCTTTCTTTTGAAGGGTTGCTGAGTTGACTGCCTGGCAGTGTAGGGTGGCGCTGAAGGGCTGGCAGGGCAGGCAGACAATGCCTGGGACTTGCCCCTGGGGGCTGTTGTGCTGGGAGTGCGTCACATGGGCCTCAGCAGCTGGCAGGGCCCTGAGTGCATGGCCCTTGAGAACGAGCTGACTGCCTGGCAACAACAGGGGGACTTCAAGTCTACTGAGACAGCCCTCAGGTGCTTCACCTGTCTCCCATGCTTCTTTATCGTCACCTGTGCTTGCAAGCCAGGGTGTGTAAAGTGCATTGCCCAATGCAATGCATCTCAGTGTGAATCCTTGATGTAAAAGGTGGCAACAAGCAGCTGACAGCATGTACCCTTCTTGCTAAAGCAGTAAGTCGGGCACAGCACTGCATGAGCCAGTTGCAGCCACCACACATGTATGAGTAAACAACAATGTATGTGTACACGCCAGTAAGCATTACTAAAATCCTGCGTGTATGTTCCTCTATATGAAGAAAAAACCGTACAGAGATATACATGTACAATATATACAAACTATATAAATGTCTAAGAGCGTGTGTGGTAGAACACAAATGGTAATACAGACTGCTGAAAGATACTCTGTAACAGGTTGAAAGCAACCTTGGAGAGGGTGCAGCGGCTGGCTCATGGCTACACAGAGCAGCTGCTGGTTGTGTTCCCAGACAGGGTGCAAGCCCTAGGCAAGGGCCTGGCCATGAATGAAGAGCGCCTCAAGGTACATGAGCATATCGCAAATACTGCATCTCACGAATGTGTGGTTCTTCCATGAGCCGTGGTCATACTCAAGAAGAAACATGCATCAAAACTTGAATAATTTTAATGTACTTGTTTAGTATCGAATCGGGGTTTGGTCGCCTTGCAGGCAGGCACAAACACAGTGTCGGTCCAAAACTTTGTTGACATGGTCATGATTGTCTCATTCCAAGCTGTATGATTTATTGTTGTTGGGCTTCAGGTGTTCACTGAGGCAGAGGTGAGGGCCAGCCTGGTGTTCCAGGTCAGCAAGCTGTGCAGCTTCATGCTCAGGGCAGCTCGCATTGCCACTGGAGGAGCTGCCTGGGACGCTCTTGTTGCAGGTCTGCCAGTTTACCCATTGCTTGTACCCCATACAAGCTGGGGCTTATGGTTTGGAGTTGGGGTTTATGGTGCTTGAAACTTCCACATTTCATGCATATGGATTGGTTGCATGGACAGCTTAGGGTTTTGGCATCTTCTGGTGGAGGTCAGGATTCAGGATGTTTGCATGCTGCCGTGCCCAGCTTGTGAGTCAAAGGCGGGCGTTACATCAAAGCAAGCACAACAAACAGGGTTGCAGACAAAGGCCTGCATCAGCTCATGTTCCAGAATGATGTCAACGTGGGTTTTTTTGTCTATATCTGTCCACTGTCTTTTTGCTACATCTGTCCACTGTTGCTTGGCTACATCTGTCTACTGTTTCTTGGCTACATCTGTCCACTGTTTTTTTGGCTACATCTGTCCACTGTTTCGTGGCTACATCTGTCCACTGTTTTGTCCACACTTTGCAAGACTTCCATGCCAGTATTAAGTCATCCCCTGCTCTTGCAGGCACTGCAACCGGCAAGCTGATAGAGGTGCAGCGCATAGAGCCAGGGGCAGTGAAAAGTGAAGTAGGCGAGGATGTAGTCCTGCTTGTCCATGAAGCCTCTGGAGACGAAGAAGTGAGCGCCACTGGAGTTCCCCTGAAGGGTGTCATCCTGGCGCATTCTTTACCCCACTTGAGTCACTTGGGAGTGAGGGCCAGGCAGGAGAAGGTGGTGTTTGTGACCTGTGAAGATGAAGACACCATGGCTGCTACTGTCAAGCCACTGATCGGTATGGATGCATCTTGTCACATCACACAGAGTGTGAACAGTGTGCAGCAAGGCTTGCAGATTCCTGTCGTCTGGACAAGCAAATTCCTGGACTTGCCAGATATTCAGAGACAGGCAGCAAAGTAGGGTGTCTGTGACTTGTGCAATCTGTGAACCTGTGAAGGTCAGGTGTTCTGCATCAAGCACATATGGCATGCATTTGTGATGCATGTTGAGGACGTCATCGCTGGTTAAACCTTTTGATAGCTCTCTGCAGCACATGAGCAACCCATGCATGTTGTCGCTCCCTCGGACCTTGCATACTGACATTCTGATGGTTCCAATAACACATCCTGCTCATGCTTTTCACATGTCCTGGACTTAGCAAAAGTCCTCCAAAAGACTAGGCATCCCATTGTTGTTGCAGGGCAGCGCATTCAGCTGAAGGCCAGTCTAGAGGGTGTGTCATTTGCCCCTGCCCCTGACTCCTCCCCATCCTCTTCCTCCAGTCAAGGGTCACCCCAGGAGGCTGTTCAGGCTGCCCAGCCCGGCAAGATTGACAAGGTGAGTCACATGCTGCTGTGCCCATGCCCACAGCATACAGATGGTCTTGCATTTGCTCATGCCTAAATGTCAAGTGTGCCATGTCCAAGCAAAGACTTGACCTGGTGTCTACATTGACGCTCAGCTGTGAAGTAAACTGAGCCTAAAATGGCCAGACAGGCTGCAGCAGACATCAACAAGCTCATGGCTGGATCATGCGTGTGCTCCATGGACAAACGTAAGTGTGCAAAAGCAACAGTGCTCTCTGATCAGCATGCAGACAATGTCATGCCGTCACAGCAAGGGCTGACTGCAAGTGCCCTCATGACTTCCCTGTTTCCTCAAAGGGACTGCTGTTGTTCTGGCGGCTATGACTAATCTTTAATAGTAACAATAAACAAATTTCGGGCTTAGCCAACAGGCATCAGGTGCATGCGATGCAAGTCAGCTCCCTCCGGACAGGCTTGTTCTGAGCACCACACATGTAGTGGTTCAACTTCGAACAAGTGAACAAAGGAACATGATATATTGTTCCTTTGCAGGTGAGCAAGGCAAGTGTGGTGCCCTTGGCCAAGGCCACCACTGCCAGCTGTGGAGCCAAGGCTGCAGCCTGTGCAGACCTGGCCAAGCTTGCAGAGAAGATGAGCAAGAAGCAGGGCAGCTTCGGCACAGCTGCGGGCGTGTGCTTACCATTCGGCTGCATGGAGGTCATCATCCAGGTAGCCTATCTGTCTGTGCACCCGTGCGTGCTTTTGTGACTATGCCCGACTGCTCTTCTGCTCCACAGAGGTGGCTGCACCTCCATGATTGCAACCATGCGTGTGTGTGCAGCTTGTTCTCAGCTTAGCAATAGGCAGACAGAAGGGTGGTAGTTGCAAGCATACACACATGTTGTCTGTGCAGCCCCTTTCATGGGATGCTTGCAGGCACAGGCACACTGCTGTACGGCGACTGTCCACGTGCCTGTCTAGTTGCCTTTGCAGGTGTGAGACCATATTGCTTTGTTGCAGCTGGATGGCTAACCAAAGTTTGGGCACAGACACCATGAGACCATGTTGGTACAGCATGGAATTGAACTGGCCACCTCTGACCTGAGCAACAGGTCTTGCTATGTGTTGCCAGGGTTGCTGCAGGGTCATGCCATCCCATACTTGCCAGCATGTTGCTCAGTGCTCCCCTGAATATGATGTTGATGTGGGCACAAGCCAGTCATACCTTTCTCGGCCTTTTGGCTAAGATCAAGTGTAGTATCTGTTCTTTAGAGTTTGATAACTCTAATGGGGGACATTGTCCCCCTTGTTATCTAACCTATTTTTCTGGGGGCCTTCCCAATAGCAATGCTTGCATTGCTGGGTTGGCAGCTTGGCCATGGAACTGCACTACAGCCTTGGCCGAGCACCCTCTCAATCATCTTGAAATCTATTATAAGCTCCTGGCATCTCAGTCCTCACTGCTCTTGACCAAGTACCAATCTATGGCACCTCACAGTCAGGTTGACACCACCAAGTGACTTGCTTGCTCCCACAGGGATGTCGACAATATAGAAGGCGGTCAACACAGCTGGAAAGCAACAACCCTTCACCCTCATTGAAGTCACGCTGCCTTGTGGTTCAATGCACACCACATCCACAGCCAGACAAGCTGACGGCCATGCACACTGTCAAAACACAGCAACTCACAAAGTGTGCATGAGGTCTGCAAGACAGGTCAAAGTGTATCCGTGTATGTCTGTGTGTAGGAGGCTGGCAAAGGCAAGGAGTTTGAAGCGCTGCTGGCAGAGATTGAGGAGGCAAGTTTGGAGGGCGGGGCATTGGACAAGGCCTGCAACGAGCTGCAAGCCCTGGTGTCAGGCCTCAAGCCTCCCAAGCAGCTGAGCAAGGAAGTTGGTGAGTCAGACAATGCACATAGGCTGATCAGCTGTTGTCAAAGCCTATGCTGCAGCGTCCTTAACCTCTCTGTCTGCATAGGTCATGTCAGCACTGCACTGGTACAAGTGCTCTTTGCTTTGGTGCATTTGTTTACTGTGGCGTCAGGTCACAATGCACAGCACAAAAAACACCAACTCCTTGCTGCTGCTGGCGGTAGCTTGGACAGAATTACCCTGTTTCAACTTGATGCACCATTAGTGTTGATGCAAAGCATAGCACAGCCAAGGTTGAACCCCATGCCCAGCAACAGACGCCCAGGATGCCTGGGAAGAACTTGCCTTGCATACATGAACTATGGAATATCACCACTAGTCTGCTTTTAAGAATAAACCTGCATTGCTGTCCTCAATGCACTGAACATAGCAGGAGCAGGTGGCAGCTGCTGCTGAGTGCACTCATCATACGTAATATGAGGCCCCCTTTTCTGCTGTTGTGGCAGCAAGCTGTTTGGATATGTACGCCTTCAATGCTGGCAATGCACACAGCAATAAAATCAACATAGCAGTAGCAGGTGACAGCTACAACTGTTTGCACTCATGATTCACAACATGAGCGCTTTGTTCTGCTGTTGTGGTCAAGCCTTTCGGGTATGTACTTCTGCAGTGCTGGCAATGCAGGCAAGGCACTGGGCAATGATGCAACAGTAATAGTGCGCAGCACAGCCAATGTGGAGGACCTAGCCGGCATGTCAGGGGCAGGACTGTATGACAGCATCCCTAACATTGCCCTCACTACCTCAGGGGCCTTTGAGAGGGCCATTGCCAGTGTGTGGGCTTCACTCTACACCAGAAGGGCAGTTCTCAGCAGAAGGGCCGCAGGTCAGCAACTCAATGCGTCTGCATGCATGCATGCAGAGTGTGCATGCAGAGTCTGCTTCTGTAGTAACTGTGTGCACCTGACTAACACCTTGATGCCTAACCTGGTCCAACTGTGTACCAAATTGGGCAGAGCACCTGAAACTGTAGCATACTACGGTGTTAAATTTAGCCCTTAGTCAGGACAATGTGAGTATGTGGACAGTTTAGTGTGTGGGACATACTCTGATGTAATGCCACTATATTAGCAGCCATAGAGAAAGGCTGTTGGGTCATTGCTAAACAATGCTGGCAAGATCACCTAGGCAGCTGACAGTGTGCATCGTAACTAGAGCAGGGGCAGCAACGTCAAAGAGACGCGCAGCAGTGCCTCTGGCAATGTCTATCTGCAGATTACAACAACACACAGCATATGTGCCACATTGTGGCTTGCTATGCAGGAGTGAAACAGGCAGATGCTGCAATGGCAGTGCTGGTTCAGCAGCAGCTCAGCCCCGATCTCTCCTTTGTGCTGCACACAGTCAGCCCCCTGGATGGCGACAAGGACACCATGTATGCTGAGCTGGCGGTAGGGCTTGGGGAAACCCTAGCCTCTGGCACTCGAGGCTCACCCTGGAGGCTGGCTGTCAACAAGTCAACTGGTAAGTTGTTGGCTCACAGCTTTTGCTAAAAATAAAATCAGATTTGTATTGTTCTGTATCTATCAATCAATTTGTCAATTTAAATTTCCTGTCCCATCAGGGGAGTCAACAGACAATAACTGGGAAATCAACGACACACACTATGCACTAAATGTTCAAAGCAGTCGACAATAAGCACCAAAGAAATTGCAGTAGTGATGCTGAAGGAGGGCGCTGTGTGTGTTGTATGTTCTTGTCACATGCTCATTAATGAGGATATTATCATGTATGCATATTTGCCATCTGAAGGGTTCCCAGGTGAGCTCTGCATCAGCTGGTCAGATGCTACAGATCATATTCTGTGAATATCAGAGTAGAGCTGTGTGTGCATGCCTTATGTACCATTGACATCTCTGTGTAGCAATGTGGGACAATGCAATGTCTACTGCTGTTGTGTGTGACTCATTGTTCTCATTCAATTGATGCCGAAAGGTGTAGTCTTTTCTTTTCTTCTGTTGTGTGTGACTATGATTTGGCAGAAGCTAGCCTGCCAGTGTGGATTGAAGCATAGCAACAGATCTGGGGTGTGTTGTAGACAAGGTACAAGTGCTGGCCTTTGCCAACTTTGGCACAGCCCTACGCAGCACTGGGGCTGAATCCAGCAAGTCAAAAGGAACAGGTAGCAGCAATGCTGTCTTGGACTACAGCAAGCAGGAGTTGTCTCTGAGCTGTGAAGCCAGAGATCAGGTATGCTTTTGTCTGCTGCATGGTACCAAAGGTGCAGTTTTCAAGCTTGGCTGTAAGCTTAAAATCAAGTGCAGAGGTGGTTGCAGATTGTGGGATCCAGATCCAGACGTCAACACATGTATGGCAAATATTCACTTTGCAGCTTGTTGCAGCGCTGAATCTGTGTTGCTGCTGCACCAGAGTGCCATGCCATCGCTGTGTGCTTTTGATGCTTGGGCCATGTCCCATGCCATCCAAATGCTTGACAAGTCGCAGTCAAAGTAGCTGTTGTGGACGGACTCTCCAAGCACAGCCTTGCAAGGCATGCAAAGGCTTGCCATGCAATGCTTGCTTGAGCTTGGCACGATCTGTCTGCAGGTTGGACAGCAGCTGTGCAAGGTTGCGGTGATTCTGGAGGAAGAATTTGGGGCGCCCCAGGATGTGGAGGGGGCTGTAGTAGGATCCAAAATATTCGTTGTTCAGACACGACCCCAACCTCTATAGCGAGGCAAGCACAGGCCGAATGAACATGATTACATAGACAGCAGACAATGATGAACAAATGAGTCAGTACACCAAAAAATGCTGTCTATGCTATACAGGCTGAACAAGTTTGCAATGGCTTATAGTGAGTTGCAGCAATGCTTGGGGAGCTGCATGCATGTTGAGTTCTTTGATTCTGCCATGGCTGAAAGCTTTTGGGCTTGAGCATAATACTTATATGGTTGCTATTGTGGCAAGCCTGCTCCTGAATTTTGGTGTAAAGGCAACAACTATGATAACGGATACTGCACAGGTCAAGAGCTGCATCAAGCTTGCACGCGCATCCTCTGTACCATGACTTGTACTTTGATCAGGTCGATATCTCTTGGGGAAGGTCACAGAGGAGTGCAAGTTGTAGAGTCAACAAGCCTTCAGTGCACTTGCGCCTCCGCCAGGCGATGTCTCTGCGAAGAAGCCGCCACTCATTGATGGCATGCAAAACGAAGGTGATGAGGAGCATAGTCAGTCTACAAGCACCGACTTTAGCATCATACAACTGACTCATCCAGAAGGCAGCCACGCTGACACAACACACAGACGCTGAAAGCTCGCCAGCATGCATCACAGAGCTCAGCGATGAGCGCAAAGCAGACTCTTGCTGGCTTTCGCTTTGAGCATTCTCGCCTTGGACAATCGTAGGGAACGCAAAAGCCTTCAATCGATTGGATATCCCCAGTGACTGCCCCAGACTGCCCCTGGGTTATCTGCCGAGTGTCTTCTCACACTAGTGTGGCGCACAGGCTTATTGCACACGAGCTACATCAGATTTGCAAACTTGATTGAATCTTTTTGGTTGCCATGACGGAGTGGTTGTACATCGCGGAAGTTGAAAATGAAGCAGGCAAGGTAGTCCATTACAAGACGATGGTTCCAGTCCCTGCAAACTGTCGGGGCTCGTCAGCTTCTCAAGAAGACAATTTGGCTTTTCTCAACAAACTCGTCAACCAGTGTCAGTCACAGGTCATGCTTGTCTCCAAAAAAAAGTGTCAGGCTTGCGGAAAGAAAGCAGACCGCTTGGTGTGCCAACCTGGTCTTTATGACAGAGACGTCCAGACTTTTGTGATGGACTATCCAAAGCCAGTATGCCAGAACCCGCGCTGTGACCTCATCATACGACAACAGATGCAAGCAGCCAACCAGCAAAATGGCATGCTAGACAGGGAGCATTTTGTATGCATGCAGTGTGGCAAAAAGGCAGGTTTTGCAAAGTGTTCAAGATGTCGTGTAGCTGCATACTGCAGCAAAACATGTCAACAGCAGCATTGGCCACAACATAAGTTTGCATGCAAACAGCTAGCTAGAAGCGTCTAGGTGCAATTGCAAGACAAATTATAGTCAGGATGGTACATTGTCTAAACAGACCCTTGTTGTGAGGCTGTTGTTGGGAACAGGTTTTGATGCTACAACGGTTGCAGCGGTGCTTAAGCAAAGCAAAGCAGTATGGCCAGTACAGTCTTGAGATTAGCGTACAGCCATATTTTACCAATGTAGAATGAAATTTACCATGACATGAAGGTAGCATGTTGCATACTGCTGCGTGTGGCTGCAGCAAAAAAAGTTAAAAGCAGCATTGACCACAACACAAGTCTACATGCAAATCGCTGGCAGAAGTGTGTAGGTGCAAGTACAAGACAAATTACTGTTGGTACACTGTGTGAACAGTCCCTGCTGTTGTTGGGAACAGCTTTTTGTTGCAGAGGTGCTTGAGTAAAAGACAGCAGTATGCTCCAATACAGTGTTGAGCTTAGCACACATTCTCATCAGGCTACCTCTGCTATGTGCTTAACATCTGAAAAATGGCCCAGAAGCTGTTTCTCCCTGTGAAGTCTTGTTAGTCTTGGACTATGACAAAATGACTCAACCGCAGCCATACCAGCTGCACTTGAAATAGCATCTTGCAGCCATGCCTCTAGATGCATCAGACATATGTCAAACACGTTTCTGTAGGTCGAATCGACACAAGTGCTCGAAATTCCTCAGGTGATGCATATTTGAACTCACCAACTCCCTCCAGGTGCATTGCATGACAAGTGCACTGCCAGAGTCGTATAGCCAAGTTTGGAAGGTGTACACTATGCACATTTTTGCTTCCAATGAGTTGGCAAAGGCATTTTACTACCACGGATCAGTGACATGCAGTCAGCAGTGACCAGAACAACTTACGTCAGGACTGCTCGTCCCCTGCAGTTTGCGCAGCTTTGGCTGCATAGTAGGTTTGAGCTTTGAGCTGCTGTAACAATCAGTCCAGCAGCACCCTTGGGTATACCTAAGGCCTGACTGTCTGTAATGTCAGCAACCCCAAGCTCTTCCTTACAAGTGAACTAGCCGTAATGTATCTTATCTGCATGCTTCAAGTATCTACTGTGTGTGCTACTCATCAAGTCTTCAGATCCTTTATGGTTGCCTGCACAGACAGGTTGGATGCTCATTAGCTCTCAAGCCATCACCTGTGTGTCAGTGACAACAGGTGTTGGATGATGAGGACTTTTTGTGTGTTTGGTAGACAGTCATTCAACAAATGCAGATTCTGTCAGCAAGCGCTGATGAACAGCAGAGGCTGCAAGCTGCACATCTGAATTGTACTACCACTACTACTACTTGCATCTGTGTCCTGGGGACCAATGGAAGGCCAACAGACAACATCTGAGAAAGAAAACAGAAACAAAATGAATTCATTCATCACTAAAGCAAAATGTTTTTGCGTTTGTCAATAGAGCAGCAGCAATTGCAGAGGGTATTGATGGAGGATGCTAGTACTGCGGAGCGTATTAACACCCTAAGCAAATCATCTAAGGCCAAGTGCAGATTCAAGCCAAGCTAGTAGTGCTGCAGCATCAGAAGCTGTGCGCTAAATAAAGGTGTTACGAGGCAGCTGTGTCCATCTATGGAAAATGGATGCATGTTAACTGAGGGGTTGAACAAAACAAAATGCGTATGGAAAAAAGCATTTTCTGAGATACCTCCCTAACAGGGCAGGATCAGCAGTATTGAGGAACCTGCTAAAGGGTCTGAAAAGGAGCAGAATGTTTGTCCCGGATATGACTGTACACAGGGCAGTCAAACAAAACGTGGGGCTCAGTTTCGGCTGAGCAAACATGACACACTTGACGTGATCTATCCTCACGCCCAAAACGGTCAGTTTCTACACGCAGACCGTGAAAACCGCATCTGATTCTGGTGATAAGCTTTTTGTTCAAATGACATGTGAATGTGAAAAGGTAGTCAGCATACTGGTACTCTGCAGCCAGGTACAGGACAAAATTAGATTAGATTAGATTAGATCACAAGACAAGATTCTGCTCTCACCCGTGCAAGGCAGGCCTCGCCCATACCTTGGGCATGGATGAAGCAACCACCTGCGTTCATACCCGCTGTTGCGGGCGGCTAATTGCGGCGCAGATACGTACTCTGCCTCCTCTGAGCCTGAGCTCGTTAGTGACTTAGTGACTTAGTGTCGGAGCCCACGTGTCTGGGCAGGCCATAAAAATTAGAACTTCGGTCAACTGCTTGTAGAGCTACTTTCTGACCAAAGGGTTCACTTTAGTAGGAGTGTGCACAAGCAACGCAGCATTAACTCCAACTCAGAAATGGGGAATACGTCATAGCTATCCAGTTTGTATCCATATGACGCACATCAGCAAACTTCCCACTCTGCTGCCCACAGGTGCAGATGCCGTTTATGTGGTGACAGGTGGTAACAGAGGTTTGGGGCTGGAGCACGTTCGACAGTTTTTGGAAAAGACGCAGGCACATGTCGTTGCCACCACGACAAAAAGCCCACCTTCCGAAGCCAACAACCTGAGATTGCTTGCTGATCAGGGCAAATCTCACCGACTAACAGTAGTCACTCTTGACTTGAGCGACGAGTCCAGCATCAAGGTAAGTCACCTGTCATGTATGGGCATAGCCGAACACGAGCGAACCTGACTACGATTTCTTGCTGCAGGAAGCTGCAGAGCAAATCAATCTTGCACATCCCAGTGGAATTGACCTGCTGCTAAACAATGCTGGAATGCAAGAGCCCATTACTCGGGCCTCGGAAACGTATGCTTCTACATGCCTTGTATGCAATCTGAATCAGCTTGCTGCTGACCGCTTTTGTGCGGCATCATGCGTATTGTGCTGCACGCTCAAAACTTCCACTAGCCAACATATGTTTTTTGCATGATGCAGGGCCGGCAGCGAATACGTCCATGTCCTGACAACAAATGTTGTTGGACCCTATCTGACAACAAAGCATCTGCTCCCAAGCTTGATGAAGAAGAAAACTAGAGTCATTGTCAACACCTCATCGCTATATGACTCCGTCAATGCAACCCTGAATGACAACCATGGTCATCACAGTCCAACTGGGAGTGTGCTGTTGGCGTCCAACACCAGCAAAGCAGCTGTAAACATGCGTAAGCCTTGCAACTTCTGCCTGGGCTGTTAGTCCTTGCATCGCTATGCATATGGCCAAGCTCACCGCACTGAAGCATCATGCACATTTTAGACCAAGCCACATGCAAAGCCCTGCATCCATGAAATCAAGGTCTGAGTTAGGCAATCACCAATGCATCCGGCAAGTCTCAGTCAGTATGCCATTATTGCGTGTGTTCATGTACCACTGTGGACGCACAGTTCTTCAGCACTGGGCAGGTGAGTGTTTGATTTGCATCATTGCACCTACTTGGACAAATTGTTGAGGCATTGACCTGCAGAGTCCGCTGTTTTAGCAAATGATCTGAAGCACGATGGGTTCATTGTCATCTCCTTGGACACCGGGTGGGTCAGGACTGAGATGGGCAACACCACAGAGGAGCTGGGCCATGGCTGTGCACCCCTGGATGTGCTCACTAGCGTTGCGGGTAAGGGATGAGTTGTTGTTGCCCTCGGGAGTTGCAGTCAAGTGGTCTTTAGACCAAGAGTGCCCAGAGTTAGGCAGCTGCCTATGCGGGCCCACATGTTTGGGCCTGGTGAAAACGTTATGTGCTATTTATTACCATGTTATTTACATCACATGCATTCATGCTGGGGAATGCGCCTGCAGAAAAGTATCAACTACATTTTGCAGGACTCGCTAGTGACTTTGAACACATTCACATCTAACAGCAATTTTTTGGTCATTGCCAAGGTAAAACCTGTACAACAGCAGCAACTATGCAGTGCCATCTTTGTGGTACTCAGTGATTGCACACCAATATCTGTTGCGACTTACATGCCTCTTTGTCACTGAGCTCTCTAGATGTACCCCACAATCTTTTTTGCTCTGTGTCCTCAACGGGCTACTCACAGTGGGTACATGATGCAGGCCAGCAAAAAGTCATCATGGCTTTGACACAGAAGCAAACAGGCAAGTATTTGAACTGGGATGGCAATGCGCCAAAAGAGCACCCATCTTCACACGCATTTGTTACAGCTTCAGCAGCGCCTCAGGCAGGCACAAAACTTGTACGGCCTTTCAGGCGACCTTTTACTGCGCGAAGTTTACTCAGGCCACATTGGTCTGCAAATGTGGCAGGCTTATGGCAAACATGATGGCCTGCACTCTCTGCTGTAGTGCCAAGAAGACGGCAGCCTCGCTGTGTAAGCTCTCTGCAGGTCTCCACGAAACTTGATTGCCACCCTTTGGTCGTGTTCTAAGGGCGACATGTCTGACTTCCATGCGATCAAGAACACGCTTGCTGAACAGGCTTGAAGTCAAAGAGACAACCCAGCATGAGCTTTGCAAGGGCCAGCATAAACCACTCAGTTGATGAGTACGAACTTGAGTTGTTACCTTGTCGACGGTGATGTTTTCAGCGCCGATTCGACGTTTTATGTTGTGGACCACTCATGCTGGTCTGTGCGTCAAGGGATCTGTATCGGTGTCATGCTCCTGGGTTTGGACTTGCCAAACATTAGTTTCGGAGCACACGGTCTTAGCGCCATTGGTCACGGCGTGACCGTCACATTATAAGTGTATGCTGCTGTTGGTATTTGGCGATTGTTATGCACATCAACAAATCGAGACTTTTAACTGCCCTGCGAGCTGACGTATAAGGCGGTTGCTGCTCGCAGCAGCTCGTCCACGGCTTGTACACGAAGGCTTCCCGCAACATAAGCCAGGCAGACCATTAAGGGCCTTCCTGAAGACCTGATTTGCCGCATCTTGGCTCACATGCCGTTCAGTCAGAAGAAAGTTCGCTTGCGAGTTGTATGTTGGAAGTGGGAGAAAGCGATGTGCCAGCCCGAAAGTCACAGCATGCTTTGGCATAAAGTCAAACGCCTTACCAGAGCTGCCGGCATACCGTCTGGAGTCATGAAGGTACTGCCAGCCGTCTGTGGCGCTAACGCACTCATGCGTCGCATCAAGGCTCAGGGTCTTGGGCTCCTGCGAGCTGTCTGGGACCTTGGAGTCGATCCTCTCTCAGCCTGTCCAAACTTGCCAAACCTGGAGGTTTTGCACATTATGGAGCAGACTCAAACCTTTGAGCTGCGGAACTCCAATTTCTCAAGCCTCCAGCACCTATGTCTTGAAGAAAATCCATATTCAGAGGAACATGTTGCTTCGTGGGCAGAGAACTTTCTGCAACATGCTGTTCAATACTTGACTCATCTGAAGACCCTGCAGTACATATCCACCTGGACAGAGGGAGACCAGAATGCAGAAGACATTCCGGAAATCAGCGCTCCACACGGGTGCCAAGTGCAGCTCAAAATGGGGTTGCCTTGTCAGCAACCCATACCTCATTGCACTGCCCAAAGTCTGTCGCACTTGTCTCTGATTGTACGACCAGAGGCTGACTGTGTTGTGCCGTTGACGCCGTATTCCGCATGTACAGCACTGCAGTATTTGCAATGCAGCGTTCATCTTCCTGAAGTTCCTGTACCCTCAACAGCAAAGCTGACTGTCACCTTCACACTTTTTTACCATTTACCAAAAGCCCTAAAGCACATCTGTTTTGACACCCAGGGAGAGGATCGCATCCAGATATACGTTGTATTATGCAGAGGCTGGAGTCACTATTTTGCTGACACCTGCGACCATTCAGTCATTGCAGTACCTAAAACAGCTGCTAACCAAGATAGTCCTTTGGACAGCTGGATGTTTAGCAATACATATGATTTTAGAGTAGCGTGACCGGTAGATGTGCCATACCACTGCAACTGGACGAATCACTTGATATTTTTGAACTGGATACTCAAAGCTCATGCACCGCAGCTAACAAGTACATGGATTGCAGCATCGATTTGCAAATTTAACCTGCACATGCGCAGCGACCATTTAGACAATTTGCAAAGTAATGTGCACATGCACAGCGTCTATCTTTTATATACATATACACTGTATATGTACAATATATCTGCACATAGCGCGTCTAAATTGATTTGAATGTTCTTGTCAGCACAGGAAGATATGGGGACTACGGAAGATACCGATAGCGCAGCATGATTGCACCTTGCTGCAGTGTGTGCGCATTGGCATACTTTCTGGACATGGCTCATTACGTTCCCAACAACAGTCCAAGCCATGTGTGCATGCTCAAGGACAAGCCATCTTGCAGCTTCATATTCTGGTCACAAGTCTTGTTTTGCAATGAATATCAGATGTAGCTCTAGAGGCCGTGTACAATTCGTTACCTACAAACCCCAAGGACTCCGGTGTTGACGAACACAGTGGTGAATAGTGTTATGATAAACAGTATACTTTTGATACTGACGACCTCTAAATTGCCATAGGCGAATCCTTCTTTTGCTGCAGTGTTCACTTTTATAGCAACAAGTGTTTCAATCATGAAAGCATAAAAAAGCGAAGGGCAACCAGCTACTGACAGTGCCTCAGTCTAATGTGCAAAACAGCCTACACAACAGCAGTCTGAGATAGCACGTGAAAATGTTGCTTTCACTGTGAACAGATACTGAATGTCATTTGTCAATGAATCAGACCGTGAGTCAGACCCAAATGTGTAACGAGGCTGCATTTGTCCTCACAGGTTCACGACATGCTCCTTTGTCCAACCAAACAATTGATCACCATATATGCACAAAATTGATGCTTTATCTTCTACCAGCAATGCACAATGTTCAACCTTCCTCAGTGCTCAACACATTGCTTACTATTCACCATCTGCACGCCAATGCCTCCACGGATTCAGCTGAAGGCCTATAGGTTGGACCACCAGGGTTTGCTAGGATCCACCTCAGTGGGTCTATTCTTGAAGGCATCATTCAGCTGCTTGCCCTGAGGCTCTGCTGGGAAACTGGCCACCAGGTCATACCTTTCCTCCTTCTTGCCGATATCTTCACGCTTCCATACCTACAGTCAGGTGATATAAAAGAGAGTGTCAACTTGGTGACGCCTGACTATATGCTCAGAATCTGTAACCTGAGGAGCTGGCTGCAAGATTTGCGCTGCAAGATTTGCACTGCAAG
>JAABUH010000142.1_pt1 | contig 107268 bp, 128 predicted proteins | sample 5559121 | NCBI WGS metagenome assembly JAABUH01 (sample SAMN10711871, study PRJNA513364) | rock metagenome | isolation source: Antarctica rocks | place: Antarctica: Victoria Land, Battleship Promontory nord | collected 2015-12-28
CAATTTGATGGGAGTACAGGGAGAAAGGTAACGAGGAGAAAGGAAAGTGGAGCTGTCCCATAAAGGGGGGTGTCCCATAAGTAGGGGAATGACGTTACCCGCCCCGCGGTGTCCAGCTTGGTGTCCTACTATTCACCTTCCTCTCCCATTTGTATCATGCCGTCGCCTTACTTCGCCGGTCCAAATGTTTGCACCCTCAGCGAAGTCAATGCAAAGGTTCCCCGTCACCGGCAATGTCAACTTCAAAGTGCTTACATCATCCGATGGATAGGGGAGGATGGATTATATGGGTCTTGGGCCGTCTCAAAGATGTGATGCAAGGCAAGGTCTATCGTATTGGTTCCCTACCGCGGCAATCTCGAATGCGCGACAAGAGTCGAATTCTGAAGCATGCCTATATAACTAGGATTGGAAGCATTAATCAAGCTCCGAGACATTGCTACCTTTTGCTTGAAGGGTTAGGCGTATTGTAAGACCTGAGGAACAGACTAAAACGCTGGTTACAAACAAACAAAAAAGTAGTACGTGACAACATGTAGCAGACATGACTTGTGCCAGAACAAAGTTTTGAGCAGGTCAAAAGCGCCTTGGTCGGAGTCTGAGACTATAGCCACATAAGCTGCTTGAGACCCGTGCGGATGATCTTGATGCCTCAATTGCAAGTGGAATCTGGGCCGATCCAACGGTAAAACTAAGCGGAATAGGTCTCAATAACACCAACAATCAAGGAAAAGCCATTGCTAAAGCCCAGATCTGAGCTGCCTCACCTCATTTGACCAACCCCATTTCCACCAACTCGGAGTTGTCTTATTATGATCAAGTAACCAATTGATCGGTCAGAAGAACCGCCGGCATCTCCCCGAAATGGCTTTCCGGAAAAGCGGACCTTCGGCAAAGCGGCTGTTCAGCTAGTCTCCAAATAGCCCCGCCGGTGACGTCATCTCGATCGCGGCCAAACTGAAAAAAGTTTCATTCCGCCCATGAGGGTTCGGTATTTCTTTTTCCAGGAACTCTAAACCGGAACCGTACGGCTATGCGGGTCAACCTCATTTGTGATGCAGGGCGAAGGTATAATAGTACCTACGGAACCTCCTGCCCTATGTATCCCTCCTCGTCCCTCGACTTGTCCACACCCGACCAAGAAGAAGAAGAAGAAGAAGAAGAAGAAGAAAGCATTAATCTAGTCAGCCGAGATGGATCGACCGAAGAGTATGTCGAGGTGGAACGTCGCTCATCGATATTCGAAACGACGTCTCCTTATCCTGATCAACTGTATCGCCGGTCTCAGTATCTTCTTCTTCGGTTATGACCAGTGAGTCATACCGTACCTAAATCATAGACATCGCTGATACCCCTTGAATAGGGGGATGATGAGCGGTGTCAACAACGCTGCGAATTACATTCAAGTCATGGAACTCGGTGATTCCCCGATCGTCGACGGTCAACCGACACCGAACATCACCAACACCCTTCGTCAAGGCGGTATCGTCAGTATCTACTACCTCGGGACACTCATGGGTGCTCTCGCCGGGGGATTGATCGGTGAGAAAATTGGAAGAGTTCGGACCATCGCTCTCGGTGCTGCTTGGGGTGTACTCGGAGCGAGTCTTCAATGCAGTGCTCAGAATCACGCTTGGATGATCTGCGCGAGACTCATCAACGGTTGGGGGACCGGGATACTCAACGCGATCGTACCCGTCTACGCGACGGAGACGGCTGAACATACCTCGAGGGGACAGTTCATAGCCATCGAGTTCACTCTGAATATCTTTGGTGTCGTCGTGGCTTACTGGATGGAGTAGTGAGTGGATTTTCTACCTTGAATATGACTGTTTGACCCTCGCCAACTTTGCTTACCACAGCGGCTTGTCATATATCCACGGTGGTTACGCTCAGATCCGTTGGCGTCTCCCCATCGGTTTCCAAATCATCCCTTTGCTATGCCTCTTTGGTCTCGTCTGGCTCTTCCCGGAATCCCCACGTTGGCTCGTCAAGGTCGGTCGGGATGAAGAGGCCCGATACATCCTTGGTCGACTTCGAGGTGAGACCGGAGCGGATGAAGGTCGTGCCGAAGTCGAGTTTCAAGAGATCAAAGCCGTCGCGGCACTCGAGCTCAGCGATGCTTACCCGACTTCATACCTCAGCATGCTCTTCGGTCGTGGAGGGTCAAACCTGCATATCGGTCGTCGTGTTCAGCTCGTCATCTGGTTACAGGTCATCCAAGAGTGGGTTGGTATTGCCGGTGTCACCATCTGTACGTTGTCTTCGAGCTACTTCCTGGGTCTTTCTTTGCTGAAAACCTGTCGCTCAGATGCACCTACGATCTTCCGACTCTCCGGCTTCAGCGCGAACAAGTCTCAATGGATCAGTGGCTTGAACAATATCTTCTACATGGTGAATCGATCGCCCTACACTCGCCGAAGCCCTCGCTGATCATCTCTCCCAGTTCTCCACCCTCATCTGCGTTTTCACCCTCGATCGGATCGGTCGTCGATGGACACTCTACTGGGGATCAGTCATGCAAGGAATCTCGATGTTCCTCTGTGGCGCCTTCACTCGACTGGGGATCAACGCAAGCGATGCCGGTAAACCCGTACTGGCCGCGAAGTACGGTGACGCCGCCGCGAGCATGATCTTCCTCTTCACCTTCACGTTCGGAGCCACTTGGCTCACCGTCCCCTGGCTTTACCCGGCTGAGATCTTCCCTCTCGCCGTACGTGCAAAGGGGAACGCCTGGGGTGTCGTCGGCTGGAGTATCGGGAATGGATGGCTTGTGAGTCCTAAATATCGAGATGAACTATAGGCACAATCTGACGAATGGTATCTACTCGCAGACCCTTCTTCTACCCGTCTGCTTCCAAAAGATCGGCGAGAAGACTTATTACCTCTTCGGGATCGCAAACGCCCTCAGTATCCCCATCGTTTGGGCGTTCTACCCAGAGTCTAACCAACGTACCCTCGAGGAAGTTAGTCGTTCCTTCTACTCCTTTCTGCTAGACCGAGCACCGCTGATTTTCGTGCTTAGATGGATCTACTCTTCGCTTCCCCGTCCGTCTTCAATTGGGAAGCAGAGAAGAATTTCGAGAGACTCAAGGCTGAGAGGCCGGATATCGCTCATTCGGCTGCCAAGGGAGATCTCATGGTCAACCCGGAGAAAGCAGAGTTCAACGATCCGACTATTTCCCCTTCGAAGGCGTAAAATCGAACGACTTTCGTCGGCGAAACGTTAGAGGAGAGAAGTCATTGTTGGGGGTTACGCGGATTCGAAGGTGATTTCTTATTGGAAAAGCATGACGAGATCGTACGGGAGGGGGTTGGGACAAGAGAAAGAAGGATTTCAAGTAAGAGGAGATGCATTTGTTTCTTTGATAACTATCGCTTTGATCATGATCCTTTGATGTTCTCCATCGACGGGGTTATCAGTTGTGGTATCCTAATTGTTATCATATCTATGTGAGTGGAAGGATGACCTCTAATTAAGGCGGCCAGAATCTAAATAGATACCTTACCTCCTTCAGACGCTCATCCCCGCGAAATGATCCGGACCCGCAGATCCGCTGGAAAACCCTCCTCCCCTCTTCCGGGCATATAGGGCGTTTCCCGCCAGGGGGCTAAAATCCCTACGCGGTCGGCACAGATTTTGCCATATCATTCACATGGGTTCCGTTTGATCTTCAATCCTTTCGTAAAATCACCTCTCCTCGAATCAAGCTTCGGTCATGTACTCGCCGGATGATATTCCTATATCACCGACTCAGACCGCTGCGTCCCTTGCCAGTCCTTTGGTAGGGAAGAGGAACGCAGAGGCGGGACCTTCTTCCGGTGGATCTTTTGGGCGGGAAGGGACGGATGGGCAAGGGGATGGAGGTAATGGTAATAAGGAGAGGAAGAGAATAAAAAGGGCTAGGAGGGCTTGTCTACCGGTGAGATGAGCTCTTCCTTCACAACGTTGTCATAAGCTCCCTTTCACACCTCGCTGAAGAGGGGACGGATAGTGCCGTTCGAGAAAGAGGAAATGCGGTGGAACACCTCCTGCACCATGTCCGAACTGTTTGGAAGATGAGATCTCTTGTGATTGGCCGGCCGGAGATGGACGTTCCTCTCGAGCCAAGAAGCCGAGGGTAAATTCGAAGGATTCTTTTACTATCCCCGAGCGGGGTGGAGATGGAGGAGCGGATGGGACTGATGTGGAACCTGAGAACTGGAGGATGCAGGGGGATTGGCTAGAGGGTTTGGATGGGGTTATCAGTGGTGAGCAGACTCACTTCTTCATCTAACCTGGAGCTACAATTGATGACCGATTTCTCTCAGGCTGGTCAGATCCCCCCTCACACCCACAAGATCCCCTCCTCTATCAATCTTACATACCCGGTGACCTACCCTCAACAGGCGACCATTTCCCAGCCGGACAATTCCATGAACCCAACCCTGATCCTGCGATGGCATACGACCAAGTTGTCCTATCCCCTCTCGATGCACAACGTCAGGTCGAACAGCTCATGCTCCCCAATGCCGGGACCGACTTCCAGTGGTCTTCCGGATTCGACCCTTCTTCCCTCTTCTTCGCCATGAGCTCGCGGATACCCACGGTAGAGGAGAGTAGTCTACATGATGTCACTTCACCTCCTCTACCTGATCCGACGACGAATGCTACGGGACCGGTACTGGAGAATGTACCGTCCGACGCCGCTAAGAGGAAAGCGAGCGAGGAAAAGGAGAAGACAGTGAAGATTATCTGGTGGCGTCCTCATGGTCACACAGCGATAGCCCCTGGTGCGTCCCTCACCTCACTTCAAAACATCAAAGTCATCGATGGTCTGAAATTCGTTCGCTGGAACAGGTCTCAAGCGTATAACCCTCAAAGTCCGTGTCGACAGATCCGCCAGCGTCCGCGGTCCAGCCAACACCCCTACCTCCAGCCTGGGTAACGTCGATATCCCCGAAGAACTGGTCGGTTCAGATGGGATGCCAAACATTTCCATCATGAAACACCTACTCTACCTCTTCATGATCCATTTCGGTTGTCAGTTCCCCTTTTTGAAGAGGAGGAGGTTGGAGGCGGATTTAGAGGCTAGGACAGGGTCGATCTTTCTCTTGAACTGCATCGCGGCGACGGCTAGTCGGTGAGTCGATCTAGCCTCCATTCTTCCTGTACTTTCCTCGATGTCGATGAAGAATCCCCATATGATGCTCATGTGCCTTTCGCAGATTCTCTGATCATCCCGCTCTCGCACTGCCCGGTCTCGAACGTCATAGCTATGGTAACGTCTTCCTCAAGGTCGCTCGTGATTTGCTAGGATCGATGTTGTCGGTCCCCTCGAGAGAGACTGTGATTGCTCTTGCACTCCTAGCTGGTATCAGCCATGGTATCGGTCAGTCGAACTTTCTCCCGCTTTCCCGCCCCCCGCTCAATTGACATTGTTTTCAGATTCCGAATCGGACGAGTGGATGATGACGGGTATGGCTGTGCGAATGTCATTGGATTTGGGTTTACACTTAGTGAGCGGTATCTCCTTATTCAAATACAAAAAACAACCTAAAAGGTGATTAGGACCCCGGCGAAGAATCTACCATATCAAACGAAGAACGTCGCCTGAACCGTCTCGCATTCTGGTCCGTATGCATCCTCGACCTCTCCCTCTCCTTCGGGACAGGACGAGAAACAGCCTTCCGGATTCCCTCCATCTCCCAGCCCCTACCCACCGACGAGGATATGGGCTCCGATAGCTCTATTCCCGGTGCACCGAGAAGTTCATTCCCGTTCGCGGCGAAACAGATGTTGTCTTATGGGAGTTTGATCAATATACTCAATGGACCTCATGATGAAGGTGGGGTCTGGGTTAAGGAGGCTCAGGCGGCTATTCGGAGGGCGGTGATGTTTTACAATGCTTTGCCAAGCAATATGCAATGGAGCGCTTCGAAGTGAGCAGTTTCGTGTATTTTAATTGTTTCATGCTGATTTACTTGATCTAGTTTCCAGCAGCAGTCACGGGCACATCAGGCTTCGATCTTCTTGCAGATGCATTTGTGGATGCATACCATCATCGTGAGTGCGCCCCGCCGCTAGTGATATTACTTCTCAGCTGATGAATGCTGCTAGGCCTCTGCATACCTCACCGACACCGACATCCGCCGACCAAATGGGATATCTGTGATGAGCGGATGGAGAAGCGGAACCCTCACGCCGACATCCCTGGCAGCATCGAATCTATGGCACAACTCGGCTCGAACCATCGGCGATATCCTCGTGCTTAGCGATATCATCGATCCCTTCGCTTATCACGCTCTTCCTTTCGTCAATCAAGCTTTCTTCGTAGCTGGTTGCTGCTACATCAAGGGTTTGTCTATCCTCGTTTCGGGTTCAATCTTCCCCGCTGATTGACTTCCGCAGAGGTGGAACAGCAACAACGCCGAGACTTGGCAAACGCACTCACCACCCGCCTCCCCACCGCCGCTCACTCCACCTCATCAACAATCGACACCGCCCCTTTCCCAATCACCGAAGATAAGGAGAAAGAATCCGAACTCTTCCAAGCTCTCCTTAAATCCGTCGCGTCGAACAATATCGCCACGCTGCAACAGGGACTAGCGAAACAATCGATCTATTGGGTTGGCGTGGCTTGGGTCGCTCAGGCTTTGGAGCAACGGTTGTCGGGGGTAGCGGCTGGTGCGATCGATCTGGGTTTGGTGACGGAGAAATTGGCTTCGTTTGTGAGTGTACCGGATGCGGGGTTGTTGAGGGATAGAGAAGGGGTGTCGCATAAGTTGTTGGGAATGGGGAATGGGAATGGGGACGGGGATGCGAGTGGGAATGGGAATGGGCATAGAGTGCAGAGCGGGAGGGGGAGTTTGAGTGAGACGATGCCGGTTTTGTCGAATCTGGACTTGGAGATGAGTAAGTCATTCAGCAGCTTGGAGCAGATCATCGGAGCTGATGGTGGCGTAAAGCAGCAAATTCAAGTCTCTTCGCTTCTCCACCTTTCGATCTCGGACGGCAGGATGAGGATCGATCAATACTCAGGGTGGTCAGATGATCCATATATGGTCATGAGTCCCTGAGGGTGTCAGTCAATGATCTCTAATCGTCCAAAAAGTATGTTGTGTTGTATCTTTCAGTGTGAGTGCGGGATGTGACGGATACTGTCTTGGGCTGTATTGACTGCGAGTCTGAATGAGTATGAAGACGGTCCATTTCTGGATCTCGGATCGATGGGAATGAGTCGGAGTCTGAGGTATTGACATGGAAGGTTTCAGTCGCTCACTTCAAGGCCCTGTGAGTTGAGCGGTCTGAATGGGTGAAGCGCGTTGCTGGTACGGAGATGGAGTTTCAGGTGGATACCTGTCGCATAGCATTTCGTCGAGGCATTGAATGTAAGGGCAATTCTTCTCTTCCTCCACGACTACACCTTGTTAGCAAACATTCAAGCTTTCGAAGGAGGAAGAGAATAGAACGTACCCCGTTACCCCGTCACCCTTCGTCAATGCCTCGCCGGTCCATTATTCCCACTCGTCATCCCCTTCTTAGACTTTCCCGCCTCCTCACTCGGGATCTCGGGATCAGGCATCCCAGATTTATCCGCAGGACCACCACTCTCTGTCACGCTATCCGCCCTAGGTCCACCTGCCGCACCACCACGTTGAGTCGTAGGATCACCGGGGGATTGTTTGTCTCGGGAGATCTTGCCGGAGTCGCCTTCTGCTGAAGGGGTTGTGGGGTTTGGGTTGGAGGGTTGGAAGTGGAGGGGAGTTGAGGAGAAGGGTCGGAAGGTGGGGAGACGGAGGAGGTTGGGGAGTCGGATTGAGCGGAGGGTGAGAGATGACATATTATCGAGTTACAATCGAGCTATATCTTGTTGCAATGAGCTGTATCTTATAAGGGAGTTGGGTGTACAAGGATGCATGTGAGATGGGGTGGGAGACGCGACAGGACGTCATGTTGATTATCGTAATCTCGATGAAAACCCGGGATGTGGCAGACATGTCTTGAGCGAAGCGCGTTTGTCTCGGTTCCCGAGCTAAGAGATGGATCCCATTGATGCTACCTTTCCTTTCCGACTGACTGTACATCACGTCAACCATCAGGATACGACAGACTGCTCACTCACTCTTCATAACTTTACTTGAACTCCGCTTACCGACGGTCTACCCCGTTTCTGAGCCTTTCGATGAGGGGTCTCTCGACTTCTCTTTTCTACATTTCATCTAGTCAGGTCAACATCTCCTCGAGTCATGAGATCCTCACTTCCGACCCAGAAAGACAGATCGACGCTGACACCTCAATCCTGATCTAGTTATATGCAATGCGATACTTCGAATGGAAATCCAGGTGAGTTGCGCTCCTTAGCTGGACACAGACTACTTTCCTTAATCCCTCTTGGCACGGGAGAAAGCGGACGCTGACGTTGATGAATGATGAATAGTTCTCCTCATGTAAGTTGTCTTAATTTAAGCTGAGAGGGAGACGACAATTCATCTCGCTGATATGGTTAGACACCGAGGAGAAATTAGCCTCGAAACGCTCATAGGCTTGCCGTCTGGCTGGCCCGGCCCGAACTTGAACTCCATTGGGCGGCAACTTTGGGTCATTGGTTGAAGGAGCCGGAGACCTTGAGGCTACTCGTCGAGGCGAGCATCTGGTCTCCTATCAAAACGGGGCGTACCTGCGCGGAGGAGGATATCCGTCAGTGCGAAGTCCAGGCGACCGATAAGTTTGCGAGCTTGCGATTCTGAATGGCGAGAGTTCCTTTCTACGCTATGGACAAGTGAGAGACATTGCGATAAGGGAGAAGTTGAGGATGTTTAACAATGCCAGTACAGACGGAGATGGACGTGATAAGAAACCAAGATGAAGGGAAAAAAAACATGTGCCGCGCCAGGCCAAAGGACAACAATTCTTCAGAATCAGATGGTCAATATGACTGCAACCCAGACCGTCGATCATTCCAGCCAGACAAAATCGACCCTACTACCAATCCGTCTTCTTCCCCTGCCTACCGACGGGAACTGCGACCATCTTCCTCACCTTCTCCCGATCTAACCAAGGCCAAATCACCTTTCTCCTCGCTTCGAACTCTTCAATCACGTCTTGATACTGTAATGTCCACCCGATAACGTCCAGCCCGTCGCGTAGGCAGTGCCGTCTGAAAGGGTTAGCACCAAGCTCACCAGAGAACTCGGCAGACCCACTTGATGGTGAAGACCTCCCCTAAACTAGGCGCGATAATACATCGTATCCCGAAATACTATCAAAGCCCAAGGAGCATGTTCCCTCGAACTCCCACATCCAAAGTTAGCTCCCTTTGAAACCAACAGACTCGCATTCCTGAAAGGTTCCTTATTCAAAACGAAGTCCGATATCTCCTCACCCGTACTGGCATCAAATCGGATGGGGAAGAATAGAGCCGCTCCAAGTCCGGTACGAACGAGTGTTTTGAGGAATTGTTTGGGAATGATCTTGTCCGTATCGATGATTGCTTCGGTGAAAGGGGCGGCGATTCCTTTGACGATTGTGAATTTGGGTAGACCGGCTGAAGCAACTACGGCTGCTTGGACTGGTGTAGGTTCTTCGTCTGTTGGTGAGGGTGATAGGGAGGAAGCGAGAGTGATCGGGGTTAGGTAATCGAAATACGAAGTAATCTTGATCCCTCCATCGTCATTGACATGTACACCGATGAGTTTCCGTACATCGGTCAAGTGTCCGGTCAAGGCAGCCGCAGAGACCATAGCTGGACTCATGAGATGTGTCCGACCTCCAACCCCTTGTCTCCCTTCAAAGTACCGGTTGGAAGTACTGGCACATCTTTCTTGAGGTTTCAACGAATCAGGGTTCATCCCGAGGCACATCGAGCAACCAGCTTCCCGCCAATCAAATCCTGCTTTCTTGAAGATCAGGTCGAGACCTTCGGCTTCGGCTTGTGTCTTGACCAATTTCGATCCGGGGACTACCATCGCTTCCACTCCGTCCGCAACTTGACTTGGCCCACCGTTGTTTGTCGACGCCACGATGACTCCAGCTGCCGAACGCATATCCTCGATCCGTCCATTCGTACAAGACCCAATGAAAAAGCTCTGGACCGAGGATGATCGATATTTCTGTCACGTTGTTCAATACGCTGATAGCAAGCGGATGATGTACAAGAAGACCGCATGTTCTCATCCGCGCGTGAGATATATACAGTCAAAGCACAGGCTTTCCTTTATCACCATCACCTTTATCATTCTCTAACTCGATCAGCCATATGGATAAAGGAGATGGCGAATGCCCCACAGAAATGTGCAAGATCGAACAGAGTTGGATATTTGTGCAGAAGGAATCCTAGAACGGTGCTATTAATGCTCGGAGGAACGATATTCCTAGGCTTGCTGCCACAGAGCGCACTTGTGGCGAGGGGCGTTCGGACCGCAGATTGAGACAAACTGTTTATCACCGTGTTGTTATTAGGGCATCATGAGGAGGTCGTAAACCGCTGTAGTCGATCCATAGAGGCAGAGATGAAAGCGGGAATAGTCAGCCGAGTCCACAACTAACGGTCAAAGGACGAGGTGGAGATAAGATGCTCACTCACGCGACTGTGACTTTCGATCCTTAGTCGTTCCTCCTGATCTCCCGCAGCTTCCGTTGCCGCGGATACGACGACTTCACTGCGCAGATACGCGTTGAAATTCTCTCCAGGCTAAGACACCGAACCGAGTAACCGTACAGAGTTATGCGGGCCCAAAATGACCCGCCGATGCATTGCCGAGGACCAAATCCACCATAGATGTTACGGGAACTCTTCTGGCGAAGCATTCGAGGCCGGCTGAAAACGAATAGCGCATGAAACAGCGATCTTCTCGCGAAATCGCATATCTTCACTTCCGGATATTGCAGCTGCTTAGCGATCGCGAGGGACATGGGACATCGGGGGTAGCAGTTCATAATGCCAGGCGTCTTGAAGGACGTCGCATGTCTTGTACTCAGACCGAAAATCATGGCACCGAATCTGCACCTGATCACTTCGTCAATACTCATTCTGACATTCTCTCAACAGCGGAAGAGGTAGGAGATCCGGTCCCTCTCACCTTGGGCAGTCTACCGCTCGCCTTAACCCATGTTCTGCTCATCTAAGTCCCAGTTTGTCGAATCGCTGTCTCCCTCCTCCTCTTCCCCTTCCCCTTCCTCTGCCTACTTCCCCTCCTTGCCGGAATCCTTCTGAGCGAAAATATTGACCCGAAACCTCTTATTAGCCTCAACGAAAGTCATCCCCTTCTTGATCTCCTCCGCCATCCTCTCATCCGCCTCAACCTGCGGTCTCATCAATGGTATCACTCTCTCCACCAGATCTTTGGGTATAACCACGACGCCATCGAGGTCGGCGATGAGGTAGTCGCCCGGTGAGATGGTCATGTCCTGATGTGGAGCTTGGAGTATCACGGGTGTATTGGTGGAGACTACTTTGAGGAGTTCGTGAGGTGCAGTGGTACCTATGTCTCGAGCAAAGACCTAAACGGGAAGAAGGGGCGGGATTAGCGGTGCCCATGCTAAATGACCAGAGGTGAGTTTGGCAAAGCTTTCCGCACAGGATATTTCAGATTCCGATGCTCCTGCAAATCCCGTATTCGACCATCTACTATCGTCCCAGCTGCTTTACTGGCTACTGCCCGGGTTGACATCAGACCTCCGTAGACTGCGTTGGGAATGTTGGGTGGACAAGAGATGAAGATGACTGCGCCTTCGGGGATGGAGTCGATCTACGAGCGCGTCAACCCGAAGCTCAAAACACAGGGGAGCTTTCATATGACTCGCAAACTCGCAAAGTGGCTGGGGAAGGGGTCAAAGAAGCGAGCTGGTGGAGAGTTGGGTAGGTGGTAAGAGGGATGGACGTTGTGGCTGGATGAGGACATCGGGGACAAGAAGAAAGGTTGGACTAGCGGTGCCGGAACCGAGAAGTCGACTCACATAGTGTCCAGAGACCTTCGGCCTAGAATCGCTCAATACAGCATATTCCACCGTATAAGCCGGTCCAACAATCTTCGTAGCGCCTTCCTGCCGTTTGGGTGAATACATGATCGGTCCAGAGAGGAAGCCGCCATTTCGATAGTTCAGCTTGAGAAGCGCGTCGGAGGCATCACATCTGGCGTCCAGAGAAGCAGAACGAGCGGAGCGGATTGAGGAGGTGAGTAGAGCAGAGCAGGTGATGAGGGGGCCGGTGATGAGGGGTTGTGGAGGGGAGTAAGATGGATATCGCAGTAGCGGCGGGAAGAAGAGGGAACCGATTTGTATAAGCAAAGAGGTGTAAAATATCAGCTTACATCGAAGGACAACGCAAGCGAGATGACGTTGGCGTACGTGATGAACTCGCGGAGAGCTTTGACGATTAAATCGGAGGAGGACATATCGGGATGAAAGGGTGAAGAAGCGGTTTGATCTGTGAATGAGATGTCTTCGAACTTGAAGGGTTCTGATCAGTGCTCTTGATGGACACCTGTACATCCGGAAGAGCACGAAATCAATCAATCAACGTGGTCGGGAGCAAATCGAGCGGTCCCTGCGTAAACAATCTCGGAGCCAAAAGATTAGCCAGCGAAAGAATTTCCTCACCGGTTACCTCGCACAACCGGGACCGAACGAAAGGGAATTTCATCAATCCTTGGACTCATTTTCTTTCCCATGTCTTGGTGTTCTTCTCCCCAGCAAACATAATCTACTCCACCGCCATGGCCGATACACTCGTCGAGACCGTTTCGACCAAGCTCGTCTCACCCGGTATCTACCGAGCTGAAGCGTTCTTCAGCCGAGCTCGACAAGGAAACAACCGGCCAATAGCGTGAGCTTCAGTCCACCTCGATACACCACACCCCAACAAAGCTGAAAACAGTCCCCCATGCTCTAGGTACGGCGGTATAGCTCTCGGTCAATCAGTCCACGCCGCTCAATCAACCATCGCAACTTCCTCCTCCGCACCCTTCCACCTATACTCAGTCCAAGGAACCTACCTAGGCCCAGCCTCAACCGAAGTCCCAACAACTTACGAAGTCACCGATATCCGTACAACCCGTTCATTCTGTACCCGACAAGTCATCGCTCGACAAGATCTCCCAGATTCGAAAACAACCAACAACAACAAGATCGAAAGTCGAAAGATCCTGATCGTCCTACTAGATTGGCATATCCTCGAAACTTCCTCCTTACTGATCTATTCCGCACCACCAATCAACCCCATGTCAACCTACTCCAAACCCGATGAACTCCTCCCTACTGTCGAACTGTTCAAGAAAACACTCCCACCGAAGATATGTAACGCCTACACATCGACTTTCCCACTCATGATAAAGTACTTCGATGCGCGGCCCGTGACTAATACGATGGGCACTCAGAATGCTTTGGGGTTTAATTGGGAGGCCAAGACGACGCAGGATGGTCTACCGATTTATCAACGGACCAACGCGGTTTGGTTCAAAACAAAGGAGGAGATGAAGGATCCGAGGGAACAGACGGCGGCGTTGGCGTAAGCGGATTTCTCTGTTCTCCTTGATGCATGTTTCGGTTTCGGATTTGGATTTGGGCTGATGGTATGGAATAGGTTCTATCTCGATGGCGCGTTGAGTTTTTTGCCAATGGTCTTTAGTGAGTCCCACCTAGATTCCTTTGCCCGCTACCTCATTCGTCGCCTCTCTGCCCGTTAATGCTCTCACTCCGAACCCGCATCTCGCCTAGATTCCTTTGCCCGCTTCCTCATTCGTCACCTCTGCGCCCGTCAATGTTCTCACCCGAAAACCTCATCTCACCTTTCATCACTGCTCCGCATTGGCTATCCCCAAAACTCCTTACTCCTCACAAGCTATCATCTCCTCTCCCCCCCCCCGCCCCCCTCGGCCCGCCCCTCCGTCCTCTGCTTCGTCCTGTCACCATTTCTCCCCATGCTAGGGCATACGGAAACATGTGCTCCTCCTCTAACCACCCCTCTTTCCTTCTATCCTCCCTCTCTATCTCGCCTCTCGCAACTGTCCCCTCCCTCTAGCTCTTTCCCCACCTTCCCATCCCGTATCTGCGCGTCTACAGCTGACTGTCCAACGCCTCCACAGACCACATGGCCATCAAAACCGCCTCAGCCTGTTCATCCCTCGACTTCTCCCTCCGCTTCTTCCGACCTTTCTCCACCTCATCCGAATGGCACCTCCTCGAGCACCATACCGAAGTAGGAGCAAACGCTAGGACATTCAGTATCGGGAGAGTGTACGATGAGAGTGGGAGGGAGTTGGCTACGATGAGTCAGGTTAGTATTATGAGACCGAAGGAGGGTGAGGGGATAACGAGTGAGGAAGGGATGAAGGCGAAGTTATGACGGAGGTTAGATGAGAGGAGTTTAGTCGGATATCTGATAGAAACGAAGAAAGGTTGGAATTGTTTATCTGAATAGATATTCACTCGGGAAGCTCTGAAGGACAGACAATTTAGAGTCAGTTAGGGATTAGAAGGTGGATATCAGTTCATCTTTCGCGCTGCTTCTGCGTATCAAGCATAAGGAAGCCCCCTCTCCAGCATATTCCAGGATCAAGCGTTCTTCCTAACCCCACAAATGGTCCAACACCCTCGGCCATGACGAGCTCTGCCGAGCTCGCCCTCCAACCTTTGTCGCGCGCCATGACTCGATCGCGAGGATCCTCCACTCAGCTCTCCAAACTGTGGATCCCTCGGCCGAGCACGAAACATTCGTTCGAGGGTCGTCGAAGGAACGACATTCGGCTGCGAGGATCGGCGGGCTTGGGCCACGGGTCGATTGATTTCGACATCAAGGTGTATTCTCTCCTGGCGTCGAATGCCACTCGAGTGACCACGTCCCCTCCAGCCGACTGCACCGCGCTGGAGCACACTCTCGCGCGAAGCACTCGCTACCTCGACAGGGTTGCCCGAACTGCGACCAGGGTGAGGCCGCTTACCAGTGGGAACTTCAAACCCCTCGTCCTCTCCACCGGCGGGTTGCTCTCCAAGGACACCGCAGACGAGGTTCGGCGATGGAAACGACCGATGGGCGAGGCGACGTTTGAGAGGATGAGGATGGCGGTGGGGTTGGCGTTGGTTCGAGCGAGAGCAAGGACATTTGGCGCGGCTACGGAAGTGACGGCGAGGTTCGGGGATCTGGAGGAGTGATTGAAGTTTTTCGGATGTGACAGAGGAGTTTTCCGCCTCGGGTTTGTCTCTTATATCATCTTCACCATCTTTATACCACACTATGCAGTAACTAAACCCCACAAACCCCGCACCCCGCACTCCGCACCCCGGAACATTCTGCCGATGTCCCAAAGCAAGGAACGGCATGGCTGATCACCCGGCTTTCCCGGGGTCCTCGTCCAGGCTCGTGATCGCCGTCAAAATATTCAACTGTTCATGGGTATGAACGTAACCGGTGATCCAGTCTATCGTCAATCCACCATTGCGAGCGACTCGTCCTTGATCCTCTCGTCCTAACGTGCTTGGCTCGTTGTTCTATTCCCTGGATCATATTGGATCAGAGCCAAACCACAGTAAGGAGCGACCAGGGCAAATATGGGGAATTATTGGTCATCCTACGCTGGATCTTCGAATGTTGCTCTCTTCGCCAGTCCGGTCGGAGAGGAATGTAAGAGAGAGTATGACTATATCATCTGCGGGGGTGCGTCCAATTCCAACCTTTTTAAGGTATCTTTGTCGACAATAGTCTCAAGCTGATGATGGGATCATCATTAGGCGGGACAGCGGGTTGTGTCCTCGCCAGTAGAGTGCGTCCCCCGTCCCCACCCCCCCCCCCCCAAGCTCTTCGCTCGGAGGAGAAGAGATTGATGTATTGATGCTGAGTCCTTCCCGAATAGCTCACCGAGAATCACGACGTGTCGGTGTTGGTGATTGAAGCAGGGGAGAGCGATGCGAAGCAGATTTTCAGTCGATTACCTTCAGGTTGGGTGGGTCGGTCCTCCTCTCTCCTCTCTCTCCCTTTATTTCCCCCCCAATGAGCTGATACCGAACATTACAGCAAAAGCTATTCAAGTGAGAGACTGGATTTCGAGCTGGCCAAGTCGTGACGTGACGAGCTGATTTGCATGCGGACCAGATCGGATGTCGATTGGAATTTCGAGACTGTCCCGCAGGAACATGTGTTGAGACGGAAGATGTATCAACCTCGAGGGAAGATGCTTGGAGGATGCAGTGCGATCAGTGCGTTCCACGTCCCCAACGCACTGCTCTACAAATCTCCATCAATCCCTTCCTACAACGACACGGCAAAATGCTGACGAGGAGGGTTTAGATGCGCAGATCTACCAACGATGTGCTCCTTCCGACTATGATGATGTGAGTCGATTTCTTTCAAGTCAGGTAAAAAGCGATGTGTGGCTCAAAGCGATGTGTGGGTTTGAGCTGAAGCAGTCGGCCTTTGGAATTTAGTGGGAGAAGAAAGGTGCGACTGGATGGGGATGGAAGGATATGAAGCCGTACTTCCACAAGGCGGAGCATTTCACCCCGAACCCGGATTACGACATTGACGTCTCGGTACGTCCTTCTCCTCCTTTCTTGGAACTGTACGAGTTGAGTGAGGAGAGGCTGATCTGGAGCAGGAACGAGGTAGTGGAGGGCTCTGGAAGACCAGTTATCCACCTACTCACGCTTCATCTAAGGCTTTGCTCGAGGCGGGGGTGAGTCCTCAATCTCGGTCATTTATTTGTAGATGTGAGCTGATCACCGCCAGTGCATACTCGGTATTCCCCGCAGTCCTGACCTAAACGTCGAGCGCCACGCAGCTGGAGTCAGTCCCCCTCTCCCCTCTCCCCTCTCTCCCCTTTCCCTCCCCCATTCCCCTCGATGCTGATCCCCTTGACCCGTAGATCTCCCGCTTCCAATGCACCGTCGATTCCGGTGGTACCCGCTCCTCAACCTCAGCAGCCTACCTCCCTTACTCAGTTCACTCCCGACCAAACCTCCACATCCTCACTTCCTCCATCGTCACTCGTCTCCTCCTCGCCGGAACAACTGTAACCGGTGTCGAAATCGCTCAATCCCGTGATGGAGCGAGGTACACAGCCAAAGCGAAGAAGGAAGTGATCGTCTGCCTTGGAGCGTTCAACACTCCCCAATTGTTGCAGGCAAGTGGGATCGGTGCGAAAGATGATCTGGAGAGGATCGGGGTGGAGAGTAAGGTCGAGTTGGAAGGTGTTGGGAAAGGGTTGAAAGATCATTTGATGGCTGGAGTTGCTTTCAAGTCGAAGAAGGGGGAGAGTGCGCAGTATCTCACTGATACTGTCAAGTCGGTGAGTTAGATGACATCGCTTCTCTAGCTTTGTAGACTGGAATGTTGATGGTGAGCTAGTTGCCGGCTGTTGCGCAATGGGTGTGGAACGGTAAGGGACCATTGGCAAGCAATGTGAGCGATTTCTTTCTAGGGGCCGGATTAAGGGATCAAGCTGATCCTTACAGGGCGCGGAAATCGGTGCATTCCTTCGGTCGGACAACGTACCCGGAGCAACATCGTCCATCGAGAGAGGGAGGATTAACGCGAGTGGTCCGGACGCTCCGGATCTCGAATTGATCAATAGTGAGTTCGGACTTTTCCTGCTTGGGATTAGCGATCTGATACTGACGGGTTTCAGCTCCGGTGTACTACATCAAGTGAGTTTCCCGGTACTGAAGGTAGGACATAAAGCTGACAACTTGAAGCCATGCTCTCGATAAGCCTAGCGACCCGAATGGCGATTATCACACAATCTTTGCAGTACCTCTTCGTCCCGTATCATTCGGGACCGTCGTCGCTCGCACAGCCGATATGTTCGATTACCCCCTGATCGATCCGGGATACTTCAGCGATAAAGAGGGCCTCGATCTGCAGGTGAGCAAGACTTTATATTCGATCTTCTTGGGTGTTGTTCGGTTATGGCTCGTGCTGATCCGTTTGTCATAGGTACTGCTCGAAGGATACAAGCTCATCGTCCGCCTGGCGAAGACCGCACCGCTATCGGCATATTTCGTCGAGTCATATGTACCTGCAAATGCGGAGAGTTTGAATGATGAGCAAATCATCCAGCATATCAAGGAGAGTCAGTATCTCCTTCTGTGAACACCCCGTATCGAAACTGATGTAGTCAATAGCCGTGGAGACGATCTACCACCCGATGTGTACTTGCAAGATCGGTTAGTCAAACCTCCCGCTTAATTGATATCCCCTTGGGTGGTCGCGAATGAGCTGAAGAAAAGTAGGTCCAAGGGAGAAGGCAGGTGTGGTCGACACGAAGCTCCACGTACACGGGACCACCAATCTTCGTATATGCGACGCCTCGATCTTCCCAGATATGGTCGCGGGTCATCCGGTTAGTCCAGCTCGGCCGAACCACACGTCGAGCTGACGCGACTTAGCAAGCGGCGGTTGTGGCTTGTGCCGAGAGGTGTGCGGATATCATCCAGGATATCCGGACCGCTGTGAAGGCTTGACGGACTGGAGGTTACGGCTTGAGTGTGCCTTTGATATTAGGGCGTTGTTGGGGATGTTTCGGAGTTGATGGGAGTCATGTACACGATTTGGCGGTTTAGCTTGCTGTTCTGCTGGTAAGAATTACGATGGCATAGGGTTATAGTCTGCTTAGGCGAAGGATAATATCTATCTGCTAATGTTGAGCGAAAAGATCCAGCTGCAAATGAGTAAGCCGATAGGAGGGGGATGACCAACTTCGTCCTTTACGTCTCTACTCCAGTCGCCCCCGTCATCTCCCCCATGATAACCTCAACATTCCCAACCTCATGAGCGAACCTGCCCAGGAACATCCCATCGACACCATCCTCGATCTCACGCCATAATCCCGGTTTTGCACTCCCTCCATAAAGCACTTTCACACTCTCACGCCGCCCTTCCTCTTTGACCACCGCTCGTAAAGCTTTCCCAACGCGAACGATGTAGCTCGACGATGCTGGGACGGGTTGGCCGATCGCCCAAACAGGTTCGTAAGCCAGGATGATCGTATCAGAACTCGATGTGACCGAATAAATCTCTTCAAGTTGGTTTCTTAAGACTTTTATAGTTCCTTCCAGGGAAGTTTCCCTAGGTTCGCCAATACAGATGATTGGTATCAAACCATTCCGGATCGCTGCTCTCACTTTCAACCCGACCACTTCCCCAGTCTCACCGAAATTTTTCCTACGTTCGGCATGACCGATCTCCACGACTGAACATCCAATCTCCTTCAGACTCCGCATCGAGATTTCCCCAGTCCATGGACCTGATTCTTCCCAGTGACCATCTTGCGCGCCGTAGATTATGCCGGTAGAAACGGTTGGATGAGTGGTGATGCATGTTTGGAGGGGGATAAAGTCAGGGATGAAGATTAGTTGTGGGGTGAAGGTGGAGGAAAATGAGGAGGAGGCTGAGGAGGATTGGCTTTGGGGATGGGAGCGGGATCGGGATTGGATGAGTTGGACGAGGGAGGTCAGGTAGGTCTGGGTTCGGGATGGGGAGAAGTAGAGCTTGAGGGAGATTGCGAGGATCGGTGGAGAGGGTTGAAAAGACATTTGGGTTGTATTCTTGAGCGGTGACTAGAAGTCGAGAACCGAACCGAAAAGCAAGCTGGTCTTCAGGCTTTGCGGAGCCCCACCGGAACAACCTAGAGTGCCCGCATCGGTCAGGGCACTAAGATCCAAAAAGCAGTTGGCAGCCAGACATATGAAATAACATACGGTTGCGGTTTCTTATTACATTTGATTGGTATGAATTGCTCCAGTTGGTTACTGTAATATGTAAGAATCCTTTCCTCGTAATCATGATCAGCCAAGCACTGTACCCAAAGTCTGTTGCAATAATGGGTAGAACCATGTGTCAAAACCTGTTTTCATGCTCATATAATGCGCCCCATGTGACATCAACTCAGGTCTGGATATGTCATAACGCGGCCAATTTAGGTAATCCTTAGGTCTTTGTAGCCCGCCTAACCCTTCAAGCAAAAGGTAGCAATGACTCGGAGCTTTACTAATGCTCCCAATCCCGGTTATATAGGCGCCCCAATGTAAGGTAACTGTACCAACGATTTACGATCGTGACAGCATGTGTGATGAGTGGTCATATCCTGATGAATATGACATTGGTGGTATGACAAGACCATTTCTCCAGCCATGGGAAACTCACCAAAGCATTGGCTCGATCCTGCATAGGTATAGGGAGGTTGATTTGACCTTGAATTGTTTGTGCTAAACTGTGACAAGGCAGGGCAAAGCGAGTATGAGCAAAAATGATGATACAGTAAATCAGTGAAAAAGGCTGATGGCTATGCATCTGTCATGACGGACACCCCGAAGTCTTCCTAGTACTGTAGTCCCATAGCCTACTCTAGCCTTGTCTCTGCATTCATAGTATCTGCTACTTCGACCGGCGCTTAACTTGGCTACATCTTTGTATGTCCTCAAGTTATTACGTTGCCTGTCGTCATTTGCAGGTCACCTTTGCCAAAGTTAGCCTACGCTCATTGAATCATGGAGCTGAGTGTTGGCCATACCCGCTGGTCAAGTAGCACCGTGACAGTCCTCTTGTTACTGCCCATTGACTTCCCATTGACTTCCCTGCATCAACACCCCTAGCCTGACATATCCTTCCTGACAAGTCGCTTTCCAACCAATCAACAAAGTTCCCAGATCAAATCCGTTCATTATTAAAGTTTCGTAGACCTTTGCAGTCCATCCTGTTTCTGGTATTTATTACTGGGGCCTTCTGAAGGACAGACAGGTCGTGACATCAGGTCAAACTTCCGCTACATTTCGCACGCGGCTGAGAATCGCAGGAAACCCCGCGATCGATTTCGCTCTTGTTTCCGATGCTCGATTCCAACGAAACGATTACCCCGCATCATTTAGGCCAATCAAATCGTATCCTTCCGCATCCACCATCCGCGTCCACGGCCAATCGCTATCAATCCTTTCAATCATCTCTGCATCATTTCAACCATCACAAACCTACAACATGGCCTCTTTACTCCAGAACACCCTCACAGCTGTTCCTGGCGTCGATCCGCGTCCAGCTCAACGTTCCCAATTCTTCTCTGGGATGAACGAAGGACCCGCTGCGACCGCTTCCCGCATCGCTGGACTCGTCTCAAAGGGTGAAGCGAAGGATGATTCCCCTTACTACACCTCCAACTTTGGTCAGCTCCTGCCCGATTCCGGTCACCCTCTAAACATCGGTGGTATCCCTTACCAAGGTGACCCGCTCCTCCTTGAGAAGCAACAGGCCTTTGTTCGGGGCAAGCTTGTAGAGCGGATCGTGCACCCATGTGGATGGGGTGCTTTCGGTGGGTCCTTCGCCTGAGAGTCGAGCTCACGTCAAGGTCGACTCACTGTTACCAAGGATGTCTCCCATCTCACCAAGGCTAGCTTCCTCTCTTCGGTCGGGAAGCAGACCCCATTGAACGCCCGGCTCAGTACCGTCACATATGGGGTAAGTATCGGATCGTTAACACCGCTGACGCGCAGCGCGAGTACCCAGACGTCGCCAGGAATCCTCGTGGTTTCGCTCTCAAGTTCTACACCGAGGTAATTGAACCTGAGCTACTTTCGCAAACCTTCGCTTACTCGTACAGGATGGAAACTACGACATGGTCGGTCTCAACTGGCCGGTCTTCTTCGTTAGGTGAGTCAGTCCATCCGGACCATGCTCATGGTCAGGGACCCCTTTCAAGGACCCGACAACATCCGCTCTCAACAGAGAAACCCCAAGAACTTCTTGCTCGACTTCAGTGAGTCCCCTAGCCTTTGTCCAGCGCTGACCGGTAGACGCATGGTTCGACTTCCTCGCCAACGTGCCGGAATCCAATCACGCGGGTCTCATGCTCCTCTCCGACCATGCCACGCCGGATGGTAACCATTTCTCGGCTTACGGATGCCACACCTTCCGATGGGTCAACGCTCAAGGCGAATCCGTTTTCGTAAAGGTAACCCTCCTTCATGCGGATTCAAGAAACATTGCTGATTGGTGCAGTATCACTACCTCCCCGAGCACGGTGCCAAGCAGCTCGACTTCGATCAAACCCTGATGACCCAAGGCATGGATCCGGATTACTCCAAAAGGGCGATGTACTCGAAAATCGAGGAAGGCGGTAACTATAAATGGACTTGGATGATCCAGGTGAGCACTATATCAGGACTAAGCTGATCTCGACAGGTCATGACGCCGGAGGAAGCGACAAAAGTCAACTTCGACCCCTTCGACGTTACCAAGATCTGGCCGAGGAGTAAGCCGGAATCGTTGTTTTACCTCCATATACGCGCTGATCGTGCTCCAGGCCAATTCCCAATGCAGGAAGTCGGCGAGGTCGTACTGGAGCGCAACCCGGAGGACTATCACCGTGACGTCGAGCAGAGCGCTTTCTCCCCGGGTTCGCTTGTTCCCGGTATTGAGCTGTCGCCAGACACGCTTCTCCAGTGGAGAGCGTTCTTGTGAGTCCTACAAATCTTTGACTTCGGGCACATTTCCACCTGGTCACTAGCTACCGAGATGCCCAACTCCATCGTCTCGGAAGCGCCAATATCCATCAAGTACGTCCGACTCTTCCTTCATGATTTGTGCTAACATACTGCTCTTGTAGATCCCCGTGAACTGCCCATGTACGTATCGCTTAAGATCGTATGAACCTCACTTACGGATTTACGATCTAGTCCTATCCAAGTGAGTTAACACTCTAGTATCTCTATCATCGCTGACGCCTTCAGGTTTCACTCACCCGACAACTTCTTCGGAAATATGAGGATCGACGGGAATGCCGCGCAGAAACCGGTCTACGTGGGTTTACGACTCGGTTCTTGCTGAACTCGCAGTTCCCCAATAGCTACCACTCGACCGACCCGTCGTCCCGCGCACCAAGCTTTGCGGGTCACTCGATGGCTGAATCGCCGTACCAAGCTGCCAGCAACGTCGTCTCCCGCCAGAGCTACTGGTCCCACGAGGGCGAGGCTAGCGAGTATGACCAAGTCCGCGAGCTTTACACTCGGGTCATGACCGCGGAGAAGAGGGATCATTTACACAGGAACACTGCCAAGCTCCTCGTCGTACGTCTCCTTTTTAAAGACGATTCACCTCCACTGATGACGATCGCCTAGTTCGCGGACGCCATCGTGCAGAAGAACTACCTCATCCAGCTATACGCCATCTCCCCAGACTACGCCAAATCGATCTACGAGCTCATGCCTGCGGAGAAGCGCAAGGGTTACGAGATGATAGAGGTCGCCGAGAAGTCCAAGACCGCTCATCTGGTCGGGAAGAACCTCGATTTCAAAAGCCAGAATGGGAGGAGTTTCATGGGGATGTCTGTCCCTACGAGGGTCTGAGCCAGGCTTCGACGTCAGCCTCATCGAGCGCTCGGGGAGAAGAAGGTGCGAGGAACGTGTAATCTACAAGGAAAGCATGCAAAGAGTATGGGCGAACTGACATGACATCGTTCTGACTTTTCAACCTAAACAAAGATCATTGACTGAATACGGCCCTGATATCAAGCATTGCCGAGGGACGACGCGGACGAGACTGACATTGCTCTGCCCTCAACATACAAGTCGTCAACGAGGGCTCAATCGCCTGATATCACCTGAGCATCATAGAACAAAGTCGGTTGCGAATGGACAATCGATCAATTCGGGAGAGATCGCTAATCCTTCCTGAGAAACCATGGAACAAATCGTTCCCTTCTTCCCCTCGGACTAGTTCGTATTTACCTCCTTAGGATCCATGGAACATCTCGGCCGAGATCGGAGACGATCCCTTCACCTGGTCGCATGCGATCGTTGAAGACCTCCTTACAACTCGTAGGACAGACCACATCAACAAGCAAGTGACGGCGTTGCAGAGCATTTTGGTAATTGTTGACGATCTGAGCAAGTACCACAAGTTTTCGAAAGCAAAGCCTCCAAAGAAAACCTAAATCTCGACGTGTCTAAAGGGATCAAAGACCAAGCGCCGAGGCATCAGGGGATACAGATCCCACATTGACAGACCCAGGCAGTCAACCTGGTGTAAAGGTCCGCAAGAATCGGCCTTACACGTGCGGAGAAGGAAAGGAAGGGATGAACCAGCAGTGGGAGGCAATTGGCGGTATGCCTAAAGTTCCTTTTTTTCCTCTACGAGATACGCGATTGGGCTGGGCTGGTTATTGAGACTGTCGTGTGTACAGACTGTCCGCATTCTAACCAGTATGGACTGCTGCATGCCGCCACCATCCAGCGTTTCGATGGTGCTACCCGATCTTTGAGGATATCGTCCAGCTTCTTGATTCTCACGAATGGTGCGTCACTTCACGGACAGACTTCCTCAAGCACGCTATTCACATACATTCCATATGATCTACTTCACTCTCCATCTCTAAATGCCCTTCCGCAGCGAATTGTAATGCTACCAACCATATCAGCGTTTCTCCCCTCACCCGCAAAAGAAGCTCACCTCCCCCAACCCATACATCCTCCGATGATAAGTGATCCTAACCACATGATCCCCTTGCGCCTCGCTCTCTTCAGGACTCATAGCGCCTCCACCATCACCACCATGCGACACCACAGTCGGCGGTCCACGTTGAATCACGTGGATCGCGACTGAGAAAGCTCGAGACAACGCTTGGATCTACATCACCGACTCTCATCAGTCTCGTCCCGTTCTCAGACTGGACAAGCGGGAAGAAGGAGACGAACTTCTGGCTCTCCACCCCATTCCCCAGTCTCTGCAACGAGCTTACAATACTTCTTGAACTCCTTCGAGGTGAGTTGCCCATCTTCTGTCGCATCGGCACTGTCTTCGCCCGTAATGGAGGGTAGAAAAGGCATGAAGTCGTCTGGATGGGCGAGCATGTACTGAGAGGCTGTACGCCGGGTGAAGATGGGGTTTGTGGCCTGTCCGAGTGAGCGCAGCGAGCGAGGGGTAGGGGAAAGGGGGAGAGAGAGGCGGGGCGAGGGGAGCAAAGCGGGTTCGGACGGTCAATGCGGGATAGGTAAGGTTGGAAGTAGAAGCGAGTTTGAAGAGACAGGACGATCAGCTGTCAAGTATGGGGTAGCACGAGATCAAGGAACTCGCCTGATGAGCCTTTATTAAACCGATCTGATACAACTGATCCCCAATTGCGTTGAACATGCAGTGTCCATCAGGCGCGATCTGTGCTCGATCGTCAGCTCAACCACGGAATATCTCATTATCCTCCTCGCAAAGGGGGATGACGGCGACTCACCTCATATAGGTCACGACCGAGAACTTCACAAGCAGCACTGATGACCTGTATCTCTTCTTGTCTTTCCTGCTCCAACTGTTGTGTCCAAGCGGGATCATTCGGAGGTGCTGATTGTAGGAGAGCTTCTTTCCTCCGTGCCTGCGAGGTCACGACCGAGAAATACGGTATACCGTTACGAGAAAAGAAGAAGAGGCGGCGCATGAGATGATGGGGTGGAAAACAACAGACAGAGAATGAAGCGAGCAGAAGTATTGTCAGCGTTATATCACGAAGATAGGCTAACGACCCACCTGCCGCTCCTCAAACCTCTGCTTCGAACTCTTCTTCCCGCCTTTCCCACCACGACCCGCCCCATCCCCATCCCCAAACATCAACTCCTCGGCGGTCAACAAACCCGCCGTCGGTCCCCCAACATAACCGTCCGCTACCGTATCCACCGAATGACCAGCCGGAGGAATTGATGGCGGCGAAGTCGAGGTCCAAATCATCTGTCGATTCCCGTCAATCTCCCCCAACACCGGATGATCACCATGCCCGTACCCATTCGAGCTCCCATTCCTGGTCGATGTGAGTCCAGGAGGTCCGATCGATCCAGGACTACCCACCAAATTTCCTCCCCCTCCTCCCCCTTCTCCAGCAACAACACCATCCCCTCTCAAACCCTCCGAAACACTCAACTTCCCCACGCCATCGTCCACCCGATGATGTCCCATTCCAATCGAACGTTCCCTCTTATCCATCTCTTCGAGTATCGACTCTTGCTTCAATTCTTCCTCCGTCATGTAATTCGCACGTTCGGAGGCTACACCTGCATCTGGGGCGCTGGACATACTCGCGCTCGGACGTAGTTCGGCCAAAGTCGGGAACGAAACGGATCGACCGTTGTGGTCGTGGTGGTGGGAATGAAGGTGGTCGTCTTGGTGATGTTGGGTAAAAGGGATGGGGTTAGGTGTTGAACCGGTTTTGTGATGGTGGGATGTACCGGGAATATGTGGCAGGGGGATATGGAAAGGGAGTGAAGGGGAGTGATGAGTGGGTGGTTGAGGTAACGGGGAGGGGGAAACCGAGGCGTGTATTGGGGACTTGTTTGGAGTGGAGCGGGAGGTTTCAATGGCTGCTGGAGCTAGGGATGGGGAAGGGGAGGATGTGGGGGAGAGGAGTTTCTTCAAGGTTCGTCGTTTTGAGCCGGGCATTGTCGAGGGTTAAGGGATGGAGGTGACTGAAAGGGATGGAGGTGACTGAAAGGGATGGAGGTGACTGAAAGGGAGGGAGTTGGTCTGAGTGGCGGAGTACGAACTTCTGACTCAGAGATACAGTGCGGTTTCGTGTGAGTCTGATTGGCAAAGTCGGGGGTACTCCGACAAGTCAAGTCACTGTGCTATCTGCGGTCGCAAGCGTCACCGTCCTCGAATAGCTCAATATCCCCTTCCGGAGTCTTCGTAAGGCCGACGTCGCGCAGTGAGTTCCGAATTGACCGTGCACCGAAGGAGTTCGGAACAGCTAGAAACTGAATAATATCCTCGTCCGCCCTCTGAGGTGAGGTAAGTCTAGCGTAATGCCAAGTGATAACGGGGGAGCTAGGGTCCCCATAAAGCGTATGGGAAACTTTTTAAGTCAGGGGCGTTCACGTCATTTCTCCGTTCGTCATGCCGACTGCCGACGATCCTACGGGGTTGCCATTGCTTTAGCCGGGTCACTGCGAATGAACAACTTGCCCTAATGATTTATAGGACAGGATTGGAGAAGCTGGCAGAAAAAACACCATGCATGCACCGAATGAAAGCCTTTTCAACAACCCAGATCACTCCATGTACTACCTGTATCCGAGTCTCCCCAAACACCCCAACCAGACCCGCCTCAGAAGAAAAGATAAGTCAAAACGAACACCCCAACGACCAAACCGACACAAATCTCAAGCGGTACACCTTGCTGACGGCTCACAGCTTCTTTTACCTTCTTAACAGCTGTCTCTGCACCACTTCCCGCAGTAGCTCCACCTCGTTTCCGCAGTCCGGTAACTGAAGGGGACTGCGCTTCCGATAACTGCGCTCGGAGTTTATCGATCTCAGCCATGGCGACATTGAGTTTCTCGGAATTGGAAGTCGTTGCTGCGAGACTCGATTCGAGGGCGACGTTGGTAGGTGATACGCCGACGGACTGAATATTCGATGCTGAGAGGGAAGGGATCTCTCTTGGTTTTACCTCGGATGTCGTGTCTTTCTTGGTCTTCGATGGACTAGGTCCGCCGAGGACGTATTGGTTCTGTGAGGGTGATTGAGTTTGCGTCTGAGGGGCTGGTGTAGGGCTGTCTGGAGGTTTAGGCTTGTCGAGAGAACCGTTGGCGTGTACAGGCGAGCTTTGAGCAGCGGCGTAGATTTGCTTAACAAAAAAAAAGTAAGCTCTTGATTATGAAAAAGCTGGGACATGAAAATGTCATGCACAGATACAGATGCGAAGGGGGATGAGATGGGCAGACCAACGCGAGAGATGTAAAGGGAGGTCTGAAGAATGTAATGCGTATATCCCCCATTGCGGATCAACATCGGGTCATACACCTTTTCCGGTGTGTTAGACCAGCGAGTCGAACCATTTCCCGAACCCTTTCCCTTCCTCTTTCCCTGCGCCCAAAAGCTCAGAAAGCAAAGCTCGCAAGCATGTAGCAAATACGGAGACCGGCACACTCACCGACTCTTCGATCCGACTAGGCTCCCCGCTAGCAGGCTCCTCGTTCTCCTCAGGTATACCGTTTACGCCCGTCGACCCGTCTTCCGCAGGTAGGTATGCGCATTTGATCTTTTGCTCGTGAATCGCCGTCTTGTTCGTCTTTTCCGTTTGCGCCCACTGTATGTTTCCACGTTTTTGAGCAAGGCGAGGGAAGAGGTACCATGTGAAGATGAGTGGAAGGAAGGATATTTCGATCAAGATACGCAGGAAGAAGGTAGGTGAGTGATTAAGAGGGGAAATTCGAGATGTCGGTGTTACCGAGTGGAAGTCGACATCAGGAAAACGAAGGGGTATCTTCCGTCAGTAGTCGTCCCAAGCACTTCCCGGTCTTGAACACCCACCATCTCCGCTAAAGTCCGCATCTCCTCGTCGGGCGTGATGAACGCCGACTGAACCAAGAACTTATCCTTGCATTTCGCGTGAGGTGGTGGGTCCGTGGGCAATGGTTGAAGGAGGACTGTTCCAGAGGAGAGGAGCGGTATGCGAGGTAATGAACAGGAGTCGTGGTTGGGAGTCGCGAATTTCGGAAGTAGGGGTGGCATCAATCGGTTGGCAATGCGGTAGGGAGTAATTGAAGAAAGATATCGGTCAGCATGCGTAGCTTTCGCGGAGCTGAGACTTCCGACCCACCCTGGACTTCGACAGTCTCCCCGCTTTCGACTCTCCCAGAGTTCGGCCTGACGCAGTACTGCTTCGGAGCGGTGGTCTTGACTTTGAAAGCGATTGGATGAGGGTTTGGGTTATGGATAACTAGGCCGCGCTTGACGAGCTGGGTGAGGGGGCCTGTATGAGGGGCGAGGTAAGAGGAGATGTGGAGGTAACAAGGGTGATGGTTGATGAGGAGTTTGGGTAGTCGAGGCAAAGAAAATGCCCATTGAAGTCGATGGAGGAGACACATTTGTCAGCAGATGCCTTCGTGCGAAGAAGAAGAAGTAGGCGGTGGTGGAAGTGGTCCAGAGGGGAGGCGAGAAGGGGAGAGGAGCCGTCACAGCGATAGAATCCAAGAGGCGTGAGGACTGAGGTTTCCAGAGCGGTGCAAGGCAAATAGAGATACGCACGGGGAAAGCCAAGCGTAGTCGCAGGAGTGAGCTCGACAGACATGCTAGCAGAAGGGTGCCGGGTATATCAGGCGCGACAAGAGATTCAAGATTGGGCTTCGATGAAGTTGGAAGAGTGGAATCTGTGAGCGATTGTCGGTATAGCTTGTTGGGGATGTTTTTGGGTTCCGCGATGATGATCAGGACGACAAAGACAGGCTGCTCGAGTGAAGGAGAATGGTGACTAAGCTGGAATGAGCAGCGCCTCTGAGCCTTTTTGTGACTGAAAGCAGCAGGAAGGCTACACCGGCCCCCATCCGCCGTATGACGAGTGCATCACACGAGGCGAACTTCATTTCTGCCATCTGCGTGAAAACGCCGTGAATCGCCGCAAATGCCGTCGATCTCCGCTGGATGTACTGGTCTTTTTGCCAAGTCTTAGACTTCACCTTTATTCATTTCTCTTGAGCAGGTATGCACGGGTTAGTCAAGCTTTAGATGCACAATTGAAACTCATGTTTTCTAATATGAGTGTTAATGAACCGTCATGAAATGCACGAGATTGATCTCATTTCAGAGGACGTACCCAAACTCAATGAGTTTTGCTTAGTATCAATGGCTCATCTCGTAAGTTATACAAGTCATGGCTATGGTGGCATTCTGTCATCATCCCGTCTAGACACCATCCTCTCATAAAGTGCTCGAGCAGAGGAGACCGAAAGAACATATGCGTAGAAAACGAACGACTTGAGTATTCTCATTGAGTTACTTCCACATAACGTCAGCCTCCTGCCAATCTCTATGTTCTTCAAGAGATACTTACTTTTGGGAATTCCAAGTCAGATTTGGATGATAGCGTCCATCGAAAGGGGGAGATTAGGGTGCGGGTGATCACCGCTTTGCTCGTCGCTACTCCGCCATTTGCGTTCAGTACTGCCTGCCTGATGGACCACGTCGACTCACAGATGAAGCAACGATGATGGGCTGGACTATATCGGGTGTTGCCGTCCTCAAAGCCGACCGGATCACCAATGGGTGCAAAGCCGTTCCAGTTCAAAGCCTTTTCGAAGTACCGTGACAATCAGGTATTCAAGGACCTGGCCTGAGCTTCGCGTCCTATTACTTCGCGTACTTATTTGCCACCGCGTAAGACCCGGACGGTAAGGAGTAAGGGAGCCATCAATCTCTCGTCAGCCGAGCGCATCCAATGACTTTTATACATGGTCCCGTCTTCTTTACACATCTTTTACTGATTTAGCGCTATAAAATCAGTTTAAGATGGAAACTTTGATAGCAAAGCCCTTCTACCTCGCTCCCGGACCCTCGAAATCCTTCTCCTGCTGAGGCCGTCCCACCTCAGCCCAACACCGCCGACATCGGCACCACCGGTGCCGCTGCCTCTCCGGCAGCAAACCCACAGGTCCCGGCTGCCTTCTCAGCCAAGGACGCTCGATAGTCACCTCCGGTGGTGTCACGATTGTAAATCGAAGCTCGGATAGCATCGCCGAATATCGCGGACAACAAGCAACCAGTGCTTCACCCCGACCTTGTACTCTGAAATGAGGTTTTACCATGTTCATTGTTTGCCAAAACAAGGCCCCGTCTCGCTCCTTTGTCCCCAATTCAGCTCCATTGTCCTCAGCACGCTTTCCCTTGCCTACGACAAACCACCATTGATCCCTAAACAAGACAAGCCCAAGATAGGCCAGGAGAAGAAGGTATAAGAGAGATGAGTTCGAGAGACAGAACCAGCGATTCGATTGAAAGTCAACAATAATCATTCATAGTTACCTAGATTTGCCGTATTAGATCTAGCCCTCGCACTGTTTAGCCTACGTTACTCAACCGGCAGTTAACTAGGCTACACCCACGCGTGTCCTCGAGTTATTCAAGCTAAGTTCGACAACGGTAGCCTGACTTCGCCAAAGCCTAGTCAACCGTCGTCGATTTCAGGAGCTGAGCGTCGGGCCATACTGCTGGTCGACGTAGCACCGTGACAGGTGGCCAGGTTAAGCTTCAAAGGCAGATTGGCAAGCGTGGACGCTTCGGTAAAATCGAAAGATCAACAGACCGGTGCTATAATTCTCTGCCATACTTTTTATCTGCTGACGTTATCTCTCAGGCCGGAGGAAAAGGCAAACAGCCCAAACCACGACACCCGTCACCTCATATTGCTTCTCTTGTTGTCGTTCTTCCTGCCGAGACCCATTCCCCTTCAGCCCCTCTGGACAGCAGCCCCTCCGGACAACACGCCTCGGGACAGTACCGCCGGTCCGTACGGACACCGGACACCTGCTTCACGTATCGATGAGCTCCTCCTCGTGAGTAGATGGAATATCCCATTAGTAATGTCACTTAGACAACGGCAAATCCCCGAACCTTCCTCCCCTTCCGGCAAAACCCAAGGACAAGACCTCCCTAGCTGTCATGAATATTACATAACCACTGGTAATTTCATAAAACAAGATCACTTCCTTCTACCGCTAAGCAAAAGGCGTCATTGACTGGAGCTATCTGGCTCCCGGCTATGTGGTTATATAGGAGTCAAGTCTCCGACATGACATTAGCGGATGACCGATTCTACCGCAAGGTGATCACACCGTCCCTAAGCACTGTTGGACTTGACGAGGAGCTGGCTGTGAAGGTGACGCCAAAGAACCGCCAAGGTCGAGGACAGAGAGCAGTTGCGCTGACAGAGGTGAGTAACTTTTTACATGGCAATATCAGTATAGTGATATCGGTACAGGAGGCCAAGCGGAGCTCAACAAAAGTCGTGCAGACGGGAATCGGTAGGTGCTGGACCTGTCGACTTCACGATTAAGAGTGTGTTCAGCCTTTCTCCGGTTCCAGAAGCGCGGCTTGCGGTTTGGAATGCTCGTTCAAGCCGTCCACGGATTTATCCGGTGTCAGAGACCAATACCTGTCGACTGTAGTGTGGGCTGTGCGATTTCCAAAGATACGTACTAAGGTACTCTATCAAAGGTCAAGGTCTGCAACAATCGTCTTACCTGGTTGATTGTCGACGACTCAACGTCCTACAAATGTCAGCGGTGAAGAATTCACAGCTCAAATCACTTTTGAGGAGAGCTACTGAACTGAGGACCCACCTAGGTAGCTGTCACGATCGTAAATCGGAAGTCCGGTAACCCAGATTGGGGCGCCTATATAACCGGGATTGGGAACATTAGTCAAGCTCCTAGTCATTGCTACCTTTTGCTTGAAGGGTTAGGCGGGCTACAAGACCTAAGGATTACCCAAATTGGCCGGTTACCATTTAGCGTTATGACAGGGAGCATCCAGAGTGAGAGGTCAGTATAGATTCTGGGCGCGCACTGAGCTAGATCTGCTGCTCAACGCTGCTGTGTGCGCATAGTCTAATTCTGGAGGAATCTTAGTATATGTAGAAAACTCAATTAGATTTAATTGATGAATCTGAAACAAAGATCTATGAGCTGAGCGGAAAATAAAATATTTTGAGCTGTGGCACTTTTGGCGTTCCATCAAAATAGGCCCGCAATCGATTTCCCCGGGAACTCCCCGGGAAACCTCATTGTTTAGTACATTACCAACTTGCTACTGCATTCTGAATCGCAACCTATTCTCATTCAACCCCATCAGTTACCCAGCTTTGGTCTTTCAAGACTCGAGTCAATTTCAAATTTCTCAACTCACATCGCCAGCGTACACGAAGAACAGTCTTCTCAATATCAATCATTGCTCTACCGATCGTTCTCAATTGTTTCGCTTCCCCGCTTCCTCCCCCTTACTCCCTACCCTGCTCCTACGTCTCCTCGTCTTCGCCACACATCTCTCCTACAATCCTCTTCTCGGACCTTGACACTCTCACCCGACTTCGGCGAGCTCCATGACATCGACCCTACCATCTCGACGGACGACCTCTTTATCCGGACCATCAAGGTTATCCCTCTCGGTCGGCCGAGCGAACTCTATCAACGGTAACGGCGCTGGGGCGGGACGACATCCTCTAAAGCATGAGTATGTCTCGCTTCCAATTGTTTCCGGCGGTCACACGATTCTGTCTCGGCTCGCACAGTCGCAAGGGAATTAAAGCTGATAGGAGGGTTTTAGTTGGTCGATATCGTATGTCCAGCGGCCACCTGGAGCGAAGGTCGACTATGAGAAGGAGATACGGAAAGTAGCGACGTTCGGTTCAGTCAGTCCTGTCGCCAAGCAGCAATTGACAGACGTGCGCTGATGTCCGGGCAGATAGAATCCTTCTTACATATCTACTCTCACCTCGTCCCGCCAAACGAGCTTCCACCGGTCACAGACCTGCTCGTCTTTCTTGGACGGATAGGACGGCCAGGTGTATGGGAGGAGATGCGAGAGTGAGCGAAGCCTCCTTCAACCCACCCGCGTATATTCGTCACTGAATGATTCTCCCTGTTAGTGGCGGGAAGTTCACCATCCGACTCGTTCATCCCATCACGCCTTTACTGTACGAATCCCTCCTCCTCTCACTAATAGGCGATCAATTCGACGAGTCAGATGCAGTGGTAGGATGCGTTCTGAGTGTACGGCAGGGCGAGGACATACTCAGCGTATGGGTGGAGGAAGAGGGAGAAGCGGTGCGAAGTGGAGCGTTGAGGTGATTCACCATCCAGGATCTGCAATCTGAATACTGATCGAGTACTAAGAGAGAAGATCCTGACTCTTCTATCTCTTCCGACGACGATACAATGCGAGTACCGGTCGAATCGTGCTCTCCTCGACATGGCTGCGAAACCACTTACATCGGACATACAACCTCAGCTGAACGATCATCCAAACCATCAACGCGGTCATTCGCACCATCAACCAAATCATTCGCATGGACTTGGGTTCCCTGCTGGGAGAGGAGGGAGGGAGGAACGGAACGGCTGGGGAGCTGGGAATGGGAATGGTCTCAGAGGGAGGGAGGGGTAGAGAATAGTCGTTTGCAGGTATAATGCGATGTGAAGGCATCAAGTCCAACTCGGACGCTTGCGCTCGATTATGGAGATACTTGTAAAGGCGATGTTCATTATACAGATCTGGGCACAATCTCATTTACGGCGCTTTCCCATGTACCTTTTGCCAAGGCTGACTCCGCACTACCTCGTTTCATCATCCACAAGACGTGATACTTTGCTTCTTCCTCCTCCATAAACGGACCGAAAAGCTACGATCCTTCTCAGGCGGATGAAGACACTGTCAGTCACCCGCATTCTTCACCACCTTGGAAACCGTCCGTGAAGCTCGGAGGTAGTTAGGAAGCGAATAACGAAATCACTCTTCCGCATCAATCCCACGTAGTCCCGGTGTAGATCGTGTTCGCCTCGAGGGAGAGCACGAAGATGCTAGTGTCACTACCCGCGCTTTCTCCTGAAGGTTTGTTGGTTTGAGTTGAATGCTGGGTAGATACTCGATGGAGGTGGTGTATCTCCAGTCTTTGGCGAGTATGACGTCTCCAGCAGGTGTGTCCAAGCCATTCTGTCGATGTGAAAGCTACAGTCTGACTGATGAATCGCCAGACTTGCATCGCCAGACGATCCGACCATCCTCAAATATCAAAACTTTGGTCAGATTGTCGTTCAAACGATCGTCGTCAGTTCACTCGCACTCAACCAACTCAACCGTACTCGTAGCTGATGCTGTTTTTGGGGATCATTGAGCTACGGCCTCGTGACAAGCGATGACACGTTGACAACTCTCGGAAACCTTTACGAGGCGAATACGACTTGGTCCGAAGATGATGCGGTGCAGATTCGAAGACGCCAGGCCGCTGAGCAATTGGTCATTGCTATCATTAAGGAGCCTGTCGATGAAGCCCTCATTGGGATCTTGTGGCTCTTCCCGACTGCGGTGTGTCCTGCCCCTGAGGAACGCATCGATCAACTTGTCAGATCTATGGGACAGACAGAGCTGATTACCGACAGAGCTGATTACCCTTGTGATCAGAGTTGGGGTCCTTATCCTCTGCAGCATCCGTCAACTGTTATGGTACCGATTCTCAGGTCCAGCCCATTGGATAATCCAAGGTTCCCAGAGCATGTTCGGTTCAGCCCTCGCCCTCCTCGGTCTACTTGATATCGGTCTGCGGGATATAAACGTCCTAAGTACCGATGAAGTGAGCGGGACCGATCCGTTGTATAGTAAACTGTTGGAACACGAGTTACCGTTAAAGGTGGTGGCTGTGACTTATCTTTTGGTTTATTTCGGATCGTTGGCTGTTTTGAGGATATTACATCGGAGGAAGGGGGATGTTCGGGAGGAAGAGAAGGCGCATTATCATGCATAGAGGTCTGATCTGTATGAGCTGGCGAAGATACGCTTACAATTTCCAATGTACGCTCTTGAATCATTCTATGCGGTTTGTGGAACCGGGGAGTGCGCATCAAGCGTGTGCCTCAACGCATGCTCTCGGCGTTCCGCAAATATTTCATTGACTCTATCTAGCTAACAATATCCCACCTCTTTGTACTTCAATGCGCACGGCAACCATCAAAACGGAACCGACTATACCCGCCGGCCAACCTCATTTCCCCAAACTCTTGTACAAGCTCTCCATCCTTTCACAATGCTGCTGGAACTTGATCGACGCTCCCGCATGACTCCTCTTGGAAGAGTACAAACGCCAAATCTCCTTGTTCAGCGTGCTCGCCTCATCCCTCTCCTTCTTCTCTTCAGTCATGTCCCATATTGCTGAACATTGATCATCAGCCCACGAGGCTTTCTCCTCGGCTGTCCATTTTGAGCGATCCTTGTCAGGCGGATGGAGAAGTCTGCTGTGACAACCCTCTTGTTCTTCTTCGTCCGGCTCCGGAGCCGGGTTCGAGCGACTGCGCTTGGATGGGACTTGAGATCCACTGACTTTGGAGGCAGACGACGTTGCAGCGAATGTTCGTTTTTGGCGTGTTCTTGGCGTGTCTGACGGATGGATGCTGGTGTAGAGGCTGCTTCGCTCCCGCTTTGTAGGAGAAAGAGGAGGGACTCGTAGTAGTCCTTGCTGTTGAACGTCGCTTGCAGCTGATCTGGTCAATCTTGCGGTCTCAGTGTCTGCTTTCGGGGGACTTGGGGGTTCGACGATGATGTCTGGAGTGGTGACCACCCGCTTTCCACGTGCTCGACTTGAACCTTGAGTAGCCATTGCTTGTTTACAATGATGAAAGTGCTGACGGTGAGGTGGGATGAGTAACGGAAGAGGGTGATTTTGGGATCTGATGAGCGTTTTCTTGCCAGCCTCTTGGATGGCTTCCATCAGAAGACGGCGCGTCAAAGGAGTGGGTTTGAAAGACGTATTTGGTCGGTGTTTGAAAGAGCTGATCAGTGGAAATGGACTTTCATGCCGCGCCTTTTCCTGTTCGGGCGAAACTGGATCGTAGGAGGTGTCGTCGGTGCTTAGCATTAGGTGAAAGGCAAGATTGGACTGGTAACCTTGTCGCCGGAGAGCGGTCAAACGAGAGCATTCCACTCCGTAATACAAGGTGAGATGAACACTTGTTGAGGGAATCCTGCCATGAGGAAGAGGAAAACCTCAGAGGACATGATAGGCGATTAGAAGTGCCTCAAGTGCGATCGCTTACGACTGAGGTATTTGTTGAGAACTAAGGATCTCGAGCTGTGTCACCTACACCGGATCTAAGGAACACGTGTGAGCGACCAGATCCATGACCGGGTCGCCGGATCGCCGGGCAGCCGGTTGCACACAACTCTTCCCTCTTCTTGGGCCACAACACCCTACTACCAATCATCCCTGCGGTCAATCCTCCCCAGGATGGGCGCAGGATCGGGAGAGCCCTCCTCCACGTTGGTTTCGCGCTCTTTCAGCACGCCCCGTCACAAAACGCACTACTTCCAGTGCGGACCGGTCGACGGACCGTTGATGATCTTCCTCCACGGCTGGCCAAGCATCAATTTGATGTGGCGCGCTCAAACGGACGCCTTTGCCGACGACGGTTGGCACTGCGTCGCTCCTGATCTGCGTGGCTACGGCGGCTCTTCTGCACCTACAGCCAACGACGCTTACACCATCGAGGAAGTAGTGACGGATATGATGGAGCTCCATGACCACCTTGGTGGCGAGGCCGCCATCTGGGTTGGCCACGACTGGGGCAGTGTTGTGGCCGCCGAGCTGACCGCGCATGAGCCCAAACGCAGCCGTGGCGTCGTGCTGACCTCCTTGGCTTATCTCCCCGACGCGAACGCCCTGCCTACGCTCGTCCCGCTGGTCGATCGGTCGATTCACCCGGCTGATCAATATCCGGACGGTCAATGGGATTACTACCGCTACTACACGACGCACTTCGAGACGGCAGTCGCCGACCTCGATGCAGACAAGGCATCAACGCTGGCCTCGGTCTTCCGATCAGGCAGCCCCGACGCCATCGGCAAGGTTTCGCCGAATGCGCTGGTCACGCGCAACGGAGGGCGATTCGGCGACGCGCACCGCGCCCCGCCGACTCAACCTGACCCGACCCTCTGGCCGCCGGCGGACTTCGACGTGCTGGTACAGGCGTTCGAGACCCATGGCTTCCGCCCCGTCTGCGCGTGGTACTTGAACGACGAAGCCAACATCGCCTACGCCCGTAAGGCGCCCGATGGCGGTCGCCTGTCGCAACCGGTGCTTTTCGTCAACGGCGAGTTGGATCAGATCTGTAACATCACCGGGAACCGCCAAGGCGAACCGATGCGCGAGGCCTGCTCAGACCTTACCGTGACGAGCATGTCCGCCGGACATTGGCTGCCGCTGGAACGCAAGGCAGAACACATCCAGGTCATCCGCACCTGGCTCCAGGACAAAAAGCTTTGATCGACCGCCTGGACCAAGAGGACTGAAGAGGGGGACCGGCCGCCGAACTGCCCGATATCACGGCTCCAGGCTCGTCCTACTCTGTGTCGGTTATCAATGGCTGTATACCGGTGTGAATCTCCTCGCGTTGTATATGCATTTGCGGTACAAACAAGCTATAAAACGGAGATAATCCCTTCCAACAACGTAACACAACCCTCACACTAGCCCTGAAACAGAATCACCTTTTCTCCTCGCCCTTCGACCGCCATCCTGCACACCGCCCTCTTCCTTGCCAACCCGCAACTTACAGTCTGCAGCACATCAGAGAATACGTCCGGTTCGGAGGGGTTTACCCGCTAATGCTGGCGGCGCTACTCGTAGGTGACACAATGACAATGCAAGGTAAACCAAGATGGACTCGGGCAACTATATCTGGAAGCAAGATAGCAAAGCTAATACATGGGCATCACTCTACGTCGTCTTCCTATCTCGGCGGACAAGTCTCTGAATTCAACCACTAGGTAAGGGCTGCACCCGCAGCAGCGGCAGCCAGTACCGAACTGGAAGGTTCCCCCTTGATCCCGTTTTGTGCCAGTACGTATGCCGGATCCAGCTCCTTCGGTTCGGCAGGCTTGAAGAAGTCCGCGTGGAAATCGTTGCCCGCCTTGAGCTGCATCAACGTCTGTATAGAGATAGGTCTGACTTGTGTATCAGCTGGCGCGGTATGTGCAAGCTCCGCTGCCAGCCAATTGGAGATCAGCGTACTGATCGCCTTACGTGTCCGTGGTGTTGCGTCGTTGCTTGAAGGGGGAGGGGGGTCAATCTCACGCAGGTTGATCGCCGGGCCGAGCTTCGAATGTAAGCCGACGCGAACTCGCTCGACGGCGAGGTCAAGTTGTTCCTCTGACGGCCAATTGGAGAGGGAGAGCATCCGCTCTCAGAAAGTGAGCTGCGCCGCTTGTTGACCATCCTCGCTCTTGGTCTTCGGACAGATCACAGAGGACTCGAATTCGAACAGGCTTATCGCGTCTGGAGGTGAGTCGGTGTAAACGAGCACCCATTTTCGCTTGGCAGGGTCGGTATCGATGATAGAACCAGCGACACTGGTAGAAGCGGAGGCTTGACCGAGACCTGACATGTTGAGTGTAGCCAGAGGGTTCGACTTGTACGGATTAGAAGAAGACACGATGAGAGATATTGTGGGATCGCAAACATGTATGCCGATTCGTCCCAACTGGCAAAAGATCTTCGATTCGACCGCTCACTTTTTGCTCTCCGTCAGTCGTGCACAATGGAACGGGAGTCGTTCACGATCAAAGGGAAGAGCAGGCTGCCTCACGAGTGGTAAGGAAGGAATAAAGGAATGACGAAGTGGGAAACGAAAGACCACGAGACGACAAGCTCACTAAGAGAGAGCGCCATGCACAGACCAGCGAGGTGCGTTGCACCCGTATACTTACAGATTCCCTCCGTATCCATCGGCAGTCGTGAGACGACGAGCTCACTCGAAGAGGGCTGGGAACAGCATGCATAGACCAGCGAGCTGCGGTGCACCCATACGCTCACAAATAACACCTGACCAGCCCCTTCCCCGCCTCCGCTCCCATCCCTTTGGCCAGCCCATCGACCTGTCCCTGCGGACACAACATCTCCAACCGACTAGGCTCTTTCGTCCCACCCCGTAATTCCGCAGGAACAGCAGGCAACTCCGGTTGACCCGCCTTCCGTCTCCTCAGGTTCTCATCCTCCCGGTCCTTAATCACACCTTCGTGTCGAACCTTCTCACGACCGATCTGGCGGACGAGGAAGGCTACGTTGTTCGCTTCGTGCGAGTGGAGGGTAAGGGAGTCGAGCGTGTCGGAGAGGTAGGCGGGGAGGGACAATCAATTGGTTGGCAGGACGGCCTGGATGATGATAGCAGCCCAGCTTATAATGTGCTAAATGCTGACGTTACTGAAATACAGTCTGATACATACACATACAAGCTTGCATCATGGATATGTCTCTCATCTGCATACTTATGCAATGATTGATGTGGATGTCAGGGAATGGAGATCAATAGACACTTGTAACATGGAGATTAGGGACGGGCAAATGAGAAGTGTGCGCGACTCTCTTACAGATGTTTTCCCCCATGACTACGCTGAGCAATGGCTGATATGAAGACGGATGCTTGGGGGTGCAAAGTGGGGTCTTCTAAAAGAGGATGGTGTTACTACGTCTATTCATAGATGGGATTAGCTTAAGGGTAGAGCGCTCCGTTGTGGCTGGAGCGGTCACGGTTCAACTCCATGATTCCATCCGTTGTGTATCAGGGGTACTCTAGATTTGGGGGACGTGTAAGGCAAAAGAGACAGCGTGAGGCACACGTCGCTGACAGGGCATAAGCCCATGAGGAAGGTCGGAGGTTTTACACTGCACGCCACGGGTGGCGAGAGCCGCGGCAACGATACAGATAACGCCAGTTTATAACCATGCTACATTTTATTGTGTAGGCTTCCCCGGTATGGTTTCAGCTGTGAAAAGGCGCTCCCGTCCAGGACCAGTTCGAACGTTAGATAAGATTTAAGCAGGTTTACAAGACTCCGCCTATAGAGTGCACTCACGCAGTCCACTGAGCACACAGCGTCCCTCCAGAGCGAGCCCACTGAGGTAGCTTAACGGGTTAGAGCACGTCGCTCATGACGATGAAGATGAAGTTCGAGTCTTCACCTCAGTATAGATAAATAGTCCAATTGTAAGTACATTACGTCAACCTAGGCTCGTATTCCCGCCCACAACCGTTACCAGCGTTCGCCTATGATTATACTTTTTCTCATATAACCAAATTCTATGTTTATGCTATTGAGCAAGCCGCATTTTGGCGACAAAAGTTTCCTAATTATTATTACGGTATTAATCTGTACGTGGCCTATCGCCCTTACTGTCATAGCGGGCTGATGTATACCGACTATAGGCCTTTCACGAGCACGCGCAAGCGTAAAGCCGCGTACGCAATGGCTAAGCTATCTTTTTTAACATTCCTTACGATGTTTTTTGTACGTTCGTAGGACTTAGACGGTTGCTGCTGGCAAGAAAGCTAAATGGCTACGTGTCGAACTTATCATTGAGCTTACGATTAAGGATAATCCTGTACTATCCAAAAACTTGGGTTTGGTCGAATTGATACGTTTACTCACACCGCGAAGCTTTGGATAGGCATGGTAGAACTTCAAGAAGAGTTTTTTTCCTCTATTTCAGGACTCTACTTTCTAATGACTAGTCGACGCGGCGAACGAGCTATGTACAGCACGGAATTGTATTCTGGGATGACATTCCAACACCTCACCTGCCCTTCAACCGCATCCGTCTTCTCCTGCGAGCTATCTAGCAATTTTGTTTTTCCTCAACTGGTTTGTGGGTTTCGTTATGGCTGAAGGTTCGTTTTTCGTTCTCGCCACCGGGCGAGTTCGTAGTTCGTAGTTCGTAGTTTGTAGTTCGTAGTTCGTAGTTCGTAGTTCGTAGTTTGTACCTGGATTCAACGTATGCCTGCTACCTCATCTTATGCTTTTCGAGGCTTTTCGTCTTGTTTTTAGTACACGCGTGACAGTTAAGATGGACGATGACCTCAGATCTATCTTCGCCAGTGGACGTTGCAAACGTCGTACGCCTATTTTCGTTCTCGGGTCTACAGGGGTCTCAAGCGTACAGTTTATGAACGTTTCCTTGTTGGAATTGTTAAGTATCCTAGCTGGCGACTGATCAAGATTCCCGCTTGCGCACGGCTAACATATTAGATTTCTTCTCGCTCTCCTCTAATTTCCTTATTCTAATCCCCCACTCCCCATTTTTAACTATATTACCCCTATCCTACGTTGCGCGATATCTACGAGGGGGGCAATGTATTATTCCCCATCGTAGATATCGTACCCCCATCGTAGATATCGCGCATTTCCCCCCGTGGTGGGCGGGGAAATAAGGTAGGATTAGGAGGTGGGTGGGGTGGGTTCTATGTGCGCGAAGTTGATGTCTGCGTAGCTGTGGTTCGACTCCACACAGGCCTAACATGAGTCAAAAATCATTTAGTCTAATAAAGATTAAAAACTTGAATAAATAGTGGCATTGCAAGGTTCGAGTCCTTGCGGGCCTACACCTTATGTTCAGATATGCTAAGAGTATCATAACGGCTCGGCACCGTCTGCAGTGTACAACACGCAATAGCGTGGCTGTGGTTCGACTCGATCGAAATTATGCCAGTAGTGTTGACAATGTCAACAACACACTATTTTATTTTTTTGTCTTAGGGATATTTTTGGCTTGGGCTCTAGCCCTCCTTTATTTACATACTATTGTTGCGAATCCTTAAGGCAACACCTCTGCTGTCACTAGTTAATAGTTATGCTGTCGATTCTCCGCAACCCGCGAATCTATCCTACGCTTGGAACTTCGGTTCTCTGCGCTTCCTTGAGCTTTCCTGCAAGATCCTTGGGGTCACCCCCAGCAGATCGATGGATTCGAAAGTGATTCGGTCGTCCTCATGGTCGAGTAGAGGTGGTCTTCGGGAGGTAGCGATGATCTTCTTCCATTCTGTGAAAGGTGTCGACGAGAGCTCGCGCAGGAGTGCGATGCCGGAAATACTTGGATTCACGTCAGCAGAAGGGACGCATGAGATTTCATGCTGCATACCCGTTCGCACCAAATATGAGGGCAGTAGACATCTGTGTGGGTATCAAGAGTGACGCAAAGGTTACGGGATAACGTCAAACGGCGCTTGGTGGAGATACAGTCGGCCCAAGAGGATACCTTTCAGGCGGGGCCGGCCCAGTGAAGGCCAAGCACGTGCAGAGCTTGGCGTTAATCGGGCATCGACCGCAATGAGGTTTCGGAAAAGTCTCCTTGATTGCGTCACTTTTCTCGTTCGTCTTACTCAGCGGTCCCACGGTTGCTCGCCGACTGTCTAAATATGGTATGGAGACGAAACGTCAGATCGGAAACCATATCCTAAGACATCCACTCTCATTGACCATCCTCTGTCCCCAGTCATTCATGGAGAAGGACTGTAACAAGTAATAAAGTTCTACGTACAAGCCATGAGTTCGCTCGCGAACCCGGATGTGAAGTACAGACATATCGCGGTGACTATATCGGCAAAGCCGTAGCGAGGATCTTCAACATCCCGAAACCTTTCGAGGGATGACGATCGATCTTACCGGGGATTCTTTGTTGCCAGGAGAGATCGTCAAGGCTTTCAAGGATGTTCGGGGTGTTGTCCTGGAATATAAGGAGGAGGTCAATATGCCCAAGCCTTTTGAGCTGGTTATGGATGTGAGTGAACTTGAACGGTGACGATGGCTTCGGTGATGACGTTTTTTTTTTTTCATTTAGCTACTGGGTAAACATCCTTACGCCGTGGAACCTAGTGGAACAGGTGCCACGGGTGAGTCTGGCTCCATCAAGCTCAAATTGTTTACTGAACCTATGGGTCGCACCAGTGTACAAAACCTAGCGTCAAGTCATTCGTCATCGATGCCGAGGCGGTTGCATTCGACCTCGAGTCCAAGAAACTCTTTCCTTTTCAAGGTCTCAGCCGGCGAAAACGGAAGGACGTGCGGACCGAGGACATTACCGTTCGCGTTCATCTCTTCGCCTTTGACCTACTTTACCTGAACGGCGAGGTTCGTTCTCGATACTTTTGTGTGTAAAGCTGACGTAGCTCAGAGTCTTCTGACGAAGGAGCTGAAAGAGCGACGCGAGCTTCTGCGGGAGCACTTTCAGCTCGTCGAGTCGGAATTTGACTTTGCAAAGTCGTCCGATGGGAGTACGACCGATGAGATTCAGGCTTTTCTCGAGGAGAGTGTGAAAGACGGCTGCGAGGGACTTATGGTGAAAATGCTCACCACCCCGGCATCGACGTATGAGCCAAGTCGACGGAGTATGAACTGGTTGAAGGTGATCGTCCCTTGTTTGCTCTTCACTCCTACTAACTTTGAACACCCAGCTCAAGAAGGACTACCTGTCAGGCGTAGGAGACTCGCTAGACCTTGTTGTCGTCGGAGCGTACCACGGGAAAGGCAAACGAACAAACGTCTACGGAGCATTCCTACTCGCATGTTACGATCCAGATTCGGAAAACTTCCAGACAATATGTAAGATCGGGACCGGCTTTTCCGAGGAGATCCTGTCCGAGTTTTACAACACTCTTCAGCCGCTCGAGGTGGCAGGCGGTGCGAGGGGGGATATAGAGGTCGGGGGGGCGAAGCCGGATGTGTGGTTTGAGCCGAAGGTTGTTTGGGAGGTTTTGACCGCGGATTTGAGTTTGAGTCCGGCTTATACCGCTGCGCATGGCTTGGTGAGTAGACTGGGTGTGGGAGGGGGTTACGGGCTGATGCAGGTGTAGGTGGATAGTCGGGGGATATCGTTGAGGTTTCCACGGTTCCTGAAGGTCCGGGAAGATAAAAACGTCGATGAGGCGACGACTGCTGAGCAGGTCGGTCTCTCGAGTCCGCTGAAACTACTCTGACCCGCCCGTTCAGGTCAGCGAGTTCTATCAGCGTCAGGTCACAGCAGGCGGCAGCAAGAAAGGCGGTGGGGGCGAAGGCGACGATTTTTGGTGATGCCAGTTCACCCAGATACCAATGCATGTATGCCGTCACACCCCTTCAGCATCCGGATCCAAAATAGATCGCATCGCGAGTCTGACGGTTGACTTTTGAATACTGTATATTACAAATGATAAATCTTGGCGTTTGAGGACTATCTACCTATACTTTGATCTTCAATCATCTGCCGACATGGCCTCGCCACGCAGTACATCGGAGACGACTATCGCGACCGATATTGAGAGAGTTTTTCAGCCATCAGAGCCTTCTGCTTTAGAGAAGATCGAGAAGCAGGATGTCGATGTGGTTAGTACCTTTACCATTGCGATCTCCTTCATATACATCCTTGCTCCAACAGCTCCTATCATCTCGCCGGAACGAAGCTGACGCCTGCCCTTCTTTCTCCCTTAGGTGACATGGGAATCACCGGATGATCCTATGAACCCCATGAACTGGCCTCGTCGGAGAAAGATCGCGGTTACCGTTATATATGGGCTCAACACCATGTGTGCGACTTTCGTGAGTCCAGTTTAGACTGTCGAGGGGTACGATACTGATCGATGACGAGGTTGGCGTAGGCGTCCAGTATCTTCTCCGCTGCTAGCCCTTTCGTCGCTCGAGACTACCATATATCAAACGAGGTTGCGATCCTGGGGTTGAGCTTGTTCCTACTCGGTATGTCGCGATCACCCTTCTCCCTTACCCGTCTATCGGACAACCTGGTACCTCCGCCAGCTTTCCCTCCTCGTTCTGCTCGTATCTGTCACCCAGTACAGACCATCGCTAAGGAACTTCAGGCTTCACCTTCGGTCCAGTATTGTTCGGTCCCACATCCGAGGTCTACGGACGAAAAATGTCCATCGTCATCCCTCTTTTCATCTTCATCTGCTTCAGCGCAGCCACGGCCACGGCCGAGAACCTACAGACGATTTTCATCACTCGTTTCTTCGGTGGCCTGTACGTCTGTCCTTGCTTTGAATGATTCCGTCCAAGCTGATATCATGTCAGATTCGCCTCATCACCTGTCACCATCGTTGCCGGGTGTGTTCTCCCCATGTACCCGCGGGGAGTAAGGTAAGCCCAGCTCATACCTCGTAGCGGGATAGCAGACCTCTTCGATCAGCGAGAACGAGGTACCATGGTCGTCATCTACTCTCTCTGTATTGTTGGCGGTCCGACCGTCGCACCTGTCATCGGAGCGGCCGTATCAGAGTCCTACCTCACCTGGAGATGGTCGGAATATCTCGTCGTCATCCTCACCTCGACGGTCCTGGTCCTCGATCTCTTCTTCCTCCCCGAGACGTCGGCAGCGGCGATCCTGACCAAGAAGGCTAAGAGGATGAGATTAACTACCGGGAAGTGGTCGTTACATTCGAAACATGAGGAGACGGATCATTCGTTATCGGCTTTCTTGCACAAGACGCTTTTCCTGCCTCTGATCATGCTGGTCAAGGAGCCGATGGTACTGTTGATCACGCTGTGAGTTGAATATTTGACTAGAAGACTGGTCTAATACGGTTTAGGTATAATGCCTTCGCATATGGTATCTTGTACATGCTCTTTGTATGCTCTTCCGTCCACGCATCTCCCGAAACTGACTCGTAATCAGGCGGCCATCCCCATCATATTCGGGGAGGATAGAGGATGGGGCAGTGTCCCTGCCGCGCTGCCTAATCTTGCCACTCTGGTAAATCAACTAGTCGGAGGGTACATCACTAAGCTGACCCCTTGTATAGGTCGGTACGCTGTTCGCCGCGTTAATCAACTGGGTCTACTCGAAGAAGTATTTCGCGAGATACCTTGATTCTCATGGTGGTAGGGCACCCCCGGAGAGACGGTAAGGCGAACCGGCACTGTTCCCATTCACCTTTGCTGACCATTCTCAGGTTGATACCTATGATGATTGGCAGTGTTGCCTTCCCAATGTGAGCTTAAGTCACCCAAAGTAGAGTCCCATCAGCTGACCTATCGCAGCGGATTCTTCATCATTGGTGTGCCACTCCTCGGCCCTCGGTATTTGAAGCCGTGATTGACATGTTTCAGGTTGGACAAGCAATCCAGCAATCCATTGGTTCCCATCTCTCATCGGTCTTGCCTTTGTCGGGATGAGCTTCCTCCTTATCTTCCAGGTGAGCCTAGAATGATTCAGCCCGTCCAGGATACGCACTGACAACACTGCTTAGGCTGGCATTAATTATCTCATCGACGCATATACGAAGGTATCTGCATCAGCCGTCGGTTCGTAACACTTGCTGCAGACTGCCAGGGTGAATTTGACTGAACCCCTCATAGCGGCCAACACGTTCAACCGATCACTTCTCGGAGCGGCGTTCCCCTTGATCGCTACACCGTTGTTCCACAACCTCGGCGCAAGCTGGGCATGTACGCTTCTAGGCTGTCTTGGTATCCTGTACGTAACACCTCTTCGGACTCTCGATGATTTAAGCTGATCGGTCGATGACCAGGTTGGGCGCGACGCCATTCTTTTTCTTCAAGTTTGGGGCGAGGTATGACATCGCTCATATTCATTGCATCGGGTAGAGCTGATGGGAGCAGAGTACGAGCGAGCAGTCATTACATACAGGATCGAGCGTCATGATCTCTGCATGCATAGACAATCTGACAATCTCCAACCGGAGACGTGTCGAATCAGGCCCAGCGGTTGTAATACCGCTTGCTCGGAAGATAAAGTGGACCAAGGTATCGTCACATCCTCATTCCCCGAGACGACACTGAAATACGATCAAGGCTATCGTGACCATCACGCCGATGCGACAGCCACCCTGTCGGCGAGACTCAATAGTATGCACTTCGACCATTGAAGCCTCTCGACCCCTCATACTACCGCCGTGACCTTTTTGGCTATTGGCGAGGAATAGGCCGAGCAAAAGAAGCCGTCTATGTACCTTCCCTCAGCACCGAAATGGTGCTCAAAACGGATCCTGTTCATTCCCCGAGAAGGCGTTATGATCATCCCATTATCGGTCATATTTCCTGCAAATCGAGCGGTACGAATGAGCGGAGTGCTGGGGAATTGTGTCTCACAGCTTGCTTCCAACATAGACCAGATCCTGAATTATCGGTTTTTGTTCGTAGATTCCAAGGTCGTCAACCATGCCACAAGGACCAAACAACCGTGATCTAGCTTCGATTGAGATAACGAAAAAACACACAAAGACTGTTCTTCCTCGTCTAGGATTATTTTCGAGAGGATTGTTCGAGCGTAATGGCTTCACACAACCTGCATGAACGCTGTCTAAAGCAATCAGGTTTGGCTGATCCTGCTGATAGGTTCCAGCTTCCAAGAGGCGGTGTTAACCCTTGAAACACAGCTACGAAGCTGTAACCTCTGCGCAAGGATGCAACGCCCTGCGCATTCCAGGATCTGCGAGCTCTTTAGCCTTAATCACTAGCTTATATGATGATGTATTCAGTACTCATGATGGTCTCGGCCCATCCGGTCATTCTCTCATTTCCTCCCATAGATGACTGGACTGATGTCGCGATTTGATTCATGCAGCTCGTGCTGAACCTGGCGAATCATCATGGGTCACCACCGCCTCCGAAGCCAAACGACCATAGCATGCACACTCCTGGGGCCTACCTCCTAGCCATCGTCGGTTTCCTCGGGATCTTCCTCTTCGGTAAATTATGATATGGTCTCGGTGGTGGTGTCCTCGTCCTCCCCACTCTCGCAGCGGGGTCCGGTCTCACTGGGAACCCTACGAGATTCGTGGCGTTACAGGGACATGTGGTCTCGATCTTACAGGGAGGAGCTTTCTTCGGAGCTCTTTTCGGTGCACCGATGGAGGATAATTTCGGAAGAAAGTACTCGCTCATGATCGGGTGTGTGGTTCTCATCGCCGGTGGGATCGTACAGGTCACTGCTTTGGGAACGATCGGGCAAAGTGAGCAGACGTTTCCCGCCTTTCGAGAGGGACCCTTTCTGAGGACGTAGTTTACGGTGGACGTTTGTTGCTGGTCTGGGGGTCGGAATCATGTCGATGGTCTGCCCAACCTACGTATCGGAGATCGCACCCAAGGAGATCATCGTAACCGAACCGAAGACGACCTCCTATATGAGATCGGCGGAGTCAAGAGGTGTTGCAATGTGAGACATACCATCGATTCGAGGGAAAGACCTTTCGTCTCCGGAAGGAAGAAGGCGAGGGCAAACGAGATCATGTTGTTAGCGGCGAAGAAGAAGAACTGAGAGTGTAACGTGTAAGCGGTGTACATACTGACACGAATACGGATCGACTCACAATGCCGCCGTGAGGAAGCTTGAGAACCATGGTTGGTGTGACGTAAAAGACGACAAATTCCCAGAGCCATTGAGTCGCAGCAGCGGTCATGAGGCCGTAGTGACGAGTTTGGTTGTTGACGACTGCGAAGTAACCGATCAGCTGAGCACGCCCTGTGCGAAGGGGATCGCTTACTCTCGGCACAGATAACCCATGGTAGCGGGCCGACCGAGAAGCAGTACGGGATAACAAAGAAGTAGACCATCAACGCCATCGCAATCGACGAGCCCGAAGGAGTGGTAGCGCCAACGATCGGTGGGTGAGTGTTGAAGATCGCTCCGACGATCCAGAGTAACATCGACATGAGGGCGACGCCTAGTAGGAGGGGCTTCTTCCGACCGAACCGGTCGACATCAAAGGCAATGAACAAGCTGCATCCTTCCGTCAATACAGAGATATTATTAGGTGATGCGGGGTGCTCACCTGGTAGAGATGATCTTCATAATCCCATAGATGCCTGACGCGAGTAGTCCAGAGCTGTTACCAGTAAGCCCTATCAATTTGAAGATAGTGGGGCCGTAGTATGAGATCGAGTTCTGACGCTCCATTGTTGTAAAGTGAAGATAACAAAGGCGATGCGGAAGCGAATCGGGTTCCCCTTTGCGAAGATCTCCCTCTTGGAAGCGCCCTCTGTTGCGGCTTCCTCTTTGCGGATCGCGGCGATGACTCAGCAGACTCGAATTGAACGATCGGGTCGTCCTGAGGGACTTTACGGATCCATGCGAGGTCGGCGAGGGCTTCATCCTCCTTGTGCTTGGTGGCGAGCCATCGCTGCATAACATCAGCTAGTGTTATCGTTGGGAAGAGGTTTGGCGTACGGGGGACTCCTTGAGCAGGGGAAGCAGGATGATCAAGAATCCGACGGGACGAGTGGAAACCGATGGGTAACCGCCACTGGACAGCTCCCCGTGAGGCGTTCATGAAGGTGACTCCGTTGTTGATCTGATCTTCCGTCAGATCAAGCCACATGAAAGGGTGAAGGTGGTCACCCAGTAGGAAAAGGCGACACCGATGACGACGATGATGAGGAGCGAGAAGCTGAGATTTCGGCGCGAGCAAGGGAGCTCACAGGCGAGAAGAATTTGGCTTTCGATCACGTTGAGGCAGAACAGAAGGTGTAAAGCGATTCTCGTGGCAAAAACCAGGCTTGACTTAGACTATATTAGAAGAGGATGTAGATCTCAATTTGACGTGTCAGGTGGGATCGCCTCTCCGCTAAACACGAGAGAAGAAAATCCTTGATCCGATCGCGATGGCGTACTTGGCTCTATTGTGTTGCTGATTGGTGATGACAGTGGTCTGTTAGTCACCCCTATGAATGCAAACCATCATCTGGGGGAAGGCAACCGACCTCAACTCCTTGCATCTCCATGCCTACAAGAGAACAAATGAGTATACACGCTTTCATTCCCATCAGCACTCTACATGATCTCCACAATCGCCTTTTGCCGTTTGCTTTCCTTCATCTCCCTTGCCTTCTTCACCTCCTCCCTCTTATTGTGAAGTGCCGGTCGAGTAGCGTAGGCTAAACAGTGCAAGGGCTAGATCTAATGCGGCAAAGCTAGGTAACTATGAATGACTATCGTCGCTATCCAGGATCAGCTTTTGCAGGTCAGGGGAAGATTTGGCAAACAATTGACGTATTGAAGCATTGCCATCCAGGCGGCTCCCATATTGCTATACTTGGAACCTTACCGCCCCACCTCAGCCACCCACACCTCCCCGCCATTGGACAGAGCCGACTTGAGCCGGGCTTGATGCCAAAATCTCATCAATTGGACATCATCCTCGCACCATCTCTTTGTGAAGTTGTCTACGAGTCATGAACTTCGATGACCCTTGTAAGTATCGGCCAAACATACAATCTTTGCATCCTTCCATCATCAGGTCAAGCAGGTTCTCAACTTCAACAGTTGGGTGGTTTTCAGTGAAAAGCGCTGATCGAGCGGGAAGGTAAAACACACCTGAAGCTGAAACAAGCCTACGGTACCGAGTATCGGTGAGCTTGGTCTCGGATGCCTGCATGGGGATGTTCAGCTGCATCTTGTTGAGAAACTTGATACGGATGTGAGTGCCTTGATGCGGATGTGAGACTTGGCAGGAAGTATGGGGGAAAGACAAGAAAAGAGTGTACGCTAGAATGGTTGTGCGAAGTCCCTAAACGCAGAAAGGGACTAGTGTGATTGATGATTACGATCACCATCAGCTCCCTTCGTGTGAATCAAGTGGATTTCATCGGCAATATCCTCTTCCTGGCGAAAGCAACACTTGACGGGAAACAAAGAGCAAGAACGATGGGGGGGGCCCCCTTTGACTATCTTCTCCCCCGTTGGCGCAATCGTACCGCCCATTCGAGAGAGATTCCCGAGAACCTCCTTGTTCATGACAAGTAATTCATTGTGATTTCATATACCCAATCTCCCTCGATTTATCATAGCTCAAACCTGCTTCTTTTCAAAATTCCTCAAATACCAGTAGATGCGGCGCGCACAATGCTCTTTGCGACAATCCCCTCCCTCCTTTCACAACTCCTAGCCGTTTACCTACCCCTCACACTCAGCCTCACCCTACCCGAACTCCGTCATCGAACAATATATCAAGTCTTCACAGACCGTTTCGCTCGAACAGACGACGACTTGGCAGAATGTGATCCGGGGAAGAGGGAGTACTGCGGAGGGAGCTGGAAGGGGATTGAGAGGAAGTTGGTTTATATCCAGGATATGGGGTTTGATACGGGTCAGCGATGGTTCCTCCCTACACCTCAGATTGGTATACTGATGCGGGAAGACAGTTTGGATCTCGCCGGTGGTAGCCAATATGGAGAAGGAAGGGTTTTTTGAAGGGGGTTATCATGGTGCGTTGTCTTTACTCGGAAATGATAGCGAGAAGGTGCTGATCCTGGATAGGCTATTGGGCGTCCGACATCACGAGTGAGCGGTCCTGCCTGAGCTTGGATCGTGTGCGCTGAGATATGCCAAGAAATCAACGACCACTTCGGCACGTCACAAGATCTGATCGACCTATCTGCGGCTTTACATGCACGAGGGATGTATCTCATGGTCGATGTGGTGAGTAAGCCTTCCCTCTTTTCGGTTGAGCTGACTGGCGGGAAAATCAGGTAGCCAATCACGTCGGAGCTCATTCTCGTGACACATTCCTCCCGTCCCCGTACTACGGCCCCTTCGACTCACCCTCTGACTATCATACTTATTGCGTACCATCCGACTGGGAGGTTCAGAGCGAGATCGAAGATTGTCCGTTTATATTCACTTATTGACCCTCGCTGAATTACGGTGACCACCCCAGGTTGGCTAGACGGCCGTATGCCAGATCTGAACACCGAATCTCCACATGTTGTTCAGACTCTTCATCGGTGGATTAGAGATCTCGTCAAGACGTACGAGATCGATGCGCTACGAGTTGATACCGTCAAGCATATCCGCAAATCGTTTTGGCCGGACTTTGTGGCGAAAGCGGGGGTCGTGTCGATGGGAGAGGTTCTTCATGGCGGTGAGTGGAAATATTCCGCAAGGCGTCGTTGACATGAAACAGATCCGGTATACCTTGCGGGATATCAGAAGGAGGCCATGGAGAGTCTACTTGATTTCGCGACGTATTGGCACCTGAGGTGAGGTCCATAGCGGATTGAAGGGAGAGGAGTGGAGTTGATCTAGTCAGGGGAGCTTTCTGTAGTCCTCACGGGAACATTGGCGAGCTCACCGATATGATCCGGAAGGTACATCGTTTGCTTCCTGATCCCACCGCTTTGGGTTCCTTCCTCGAGTAAGTGGAATCAAGCTTGATTTGACATCCTACTCACGCTGACATGGGTAGCAATCATGATTTCCCTCGATTTGCTGGCGTGGTGACGGATCCTGTCGTCAGTATACTCTACTTCGCTTGATTGCGCACAAGCTGAATGCACGGGTCGTGCAGCTCGCCAAGAACGCCGCGGTTTATCCTTTCATCAACGACGGCATCCCCATCCTGTACATGGGCCAGGAGCATGTGAGGAATCCCCTTTGTGAGGTTCAGCGATTATGAGTGACGGACTACAGAGCTTGAGAGGCGGCGAAGATCCCTTCAATCGCGAAGCAATCTGGCTGCAAGGGTATGACCAATCCAACGTGCGTTTCACACTTCCACTATTTGTCGCTACACCCACTGACACCGTATTCAGTCTCTATTTCGGACTTTCCAGTCACTGAACGCCGCTCGCAGATCCGCCATCGCCTCGTATCCCGCTTTCCTCACAATACTTATGCGCCCTCACCAGCTCAACAACCACACAATCGCACTTACCAAACCGCCTCTTCTCACCGTTCTTACGAATTACGGCTCATCGGTCCCGGCGATAGGGATCTATGTTTCCCCTCAGCAGACATCCTACAAGCCCCTCCTCCCTGTTATCGATATTCTCACCGGTCAAGTATTCTCCACAGATCCGAGAGGCGGTCTAACAATCCCGATCCTCGCTAGCGAACCGAGAGTATTCCTTCCATTAACGGTACATCAGGGTATCGCCAGTAAAGAAGCCTGGGCAGCTGTGATAAAGGTGGATGAGGAGGTGAAGCAGGTACAGTCTTCAAGTCCGGGCAGTCCGGGACTACGACATGGAAAGCGACCAAGCTTCAGTTCGGTCATCTCGTGGTTGGGAGTCGGGCGGGATAGTAAGCCGGGGTTGTAGCTTGAAAGGGGATCTGGAGGAAGTGTTTCGCCTGTATATGGTTTTGATCTCACGGACAATCTCGCTGTATCGATAAATGTATCAGCTATCACTGGGAAGGGGGTTATTACCCTACCCAAGCACCTGCAATTCTCATGGGTGGTCGGTCATGGGTTGGCAGAAATGGACCTTCGAGTTCACATTCGTTGCGAAGCCTTCTGCCAGATTTGCTCATGGCACATCCGATATCCTTGCTGACCGGAAGGATGTTAGTCAGACCGAACATCTCTCCTGCCAGTGTGCTAGCATCTCCTCCGTGGATGGGTCTAAAAATGCATGTATACAACCCTCCACAGAACCTTAAAACCCAAAAATAACCCGTACACGATCCACCTATCCCTCAACCTCAACCTCCAAACCCCCTTGCTGTCGACTCATCCCCAACTCCCTCGCAGCTTCATGTTCCAGCCCTCTCTGACCCTCCATAGCCATAACCCTCCTAAACCTCTCATCAACCTCATCATCCCCAACCGCCACACCTCCAGGTAATCCGACCGTATGATACTCTGCAAAACCATCCACTTCTCCCTCCTCGCCTAATTCCTCTTCGATCCCTAACCCTTGGAAATCTTTCGAAGTAGGTGTATAAGTTTCTCCTCTCCGAGCGGCCTTTCTCGCGCGGATCCTAGAGTCGAAAGCATCAGTGAGCAATCCAACAACCGCTTTAGATCCATCTGAAATAGAGATCCCATCCGAAGTAAAACAGATGCAAAGGGGTAGGTAGAGGTCCGCACACGACCACTCACTTATCAATCTCCGCCGCACGACCTTCACGCCATTCCTTCATCTCCCGATCAAGTCGTTCCAGCTCGCTCCTCTGATTCTCCTCGACGAGTACCTCAGCGGATGCACTCTTGGTCGGCGCGTCGCATCCTGCTATCCGGAGGACGTCAGGTGCTTCCATATGGTCTGAAAGGAGCGTCAGCGAGGCTTCTAAAGAGGTAATGCTCTCTCGACCGCGGGGGGAACGCCACTCACCTGAAGTATTTGTCATTCGATGTGCGAACTCGCACGTGTACCCTGTGGCGATGATGAACTCCCCTCCTAGCTGAAAGAGCTTCCCCGGATCGGCGAAAGGGAATCGGAAGAGTGCGTTCTGTACAAGCAAGCATCAGCCGGGTGTTTCTAACGTCAAGGAAGCGTAGCACTTGGTGAGAATGGTTGGCGACGTGACGAAAAGAGGGCTAAGGACTCACGTAACCGCCATGAAGAAGCTGATTCGGGACATTCCGCTGATGATAAGACGCTCGACCATTGAACAGCGGTCCAAAGTTATTCGTCATTTTCGTCATCCTACACAAAAAACACACCAGAAATATCAGCTCCATCTCATTACGCAAGCAGGACAAACGGGACAACGGGAGGGACCGACTCACCCAAGTAAATGATACAACTTCCTAGGACCATCCACATAAATCGGGAAAGGACAATTAAACAATTTCTTATAACTCTTGATAATCTTCCAACTCCCGTTACTGATGATCACCACCTTTATCCCAGCAGCAGCGAGCGCGACAGGTTCAAGCAAGCTGACACTGGCAAAAGTGTAATCCTGACATTGACCGCACCAGAAATGTCTGATGAAGAAGACGACGGTCTTTGGTGATTTCCTTGAGACGATCGAATCGGTTTTCTCTTCATCTTTTTCCTTCTTTTTCTCTTTGTCTTTGTCTTTACCAGAGTGAGAGTTGGGAGTGGCGTTGGTTCGGAGGTTACCACCCTCGTGACCTTCTTCCCACCGTGGGAATAAGTCGCCGAAACAGACGAGTTGACCGTCTTCATCACGGAGGAAACAGGTGCCGGCTTCCCACATCTTTCGTTTCGAGGGGATTCGATCGACGGAGAAGGTTTCATCTTCGGTCTGTATGGTCTGAGGGAGGAGAGCACGAGGTCTGGACGGGGGGGGAACTCGGTTCTGGGTTGAGGCGGAGGATTGACCAGTTTGAGCGGGTTGAGCGGGTTGAGCGGGTTGAGTGGGAGCGGGAGAGTGAGTGGTCTGCTTGGTTGATGTTGTCGCACGGAACGGTAGCGATTTGACCTTGGTCGGAGGAGATTTGGCCTTGCCATCGTAGAAAGTGACTTCGGAAGCGAGGTCCCATGTCTTCCCGCCTGCGCCAGCTCCTCGAAAGGCAGTTGGGGACGAAGGCTGAGTGGTGGCCGGTGTTGTAGGGACAATTGCCGAACCCGTAGAAAGCGAGCGTGGGTGTGAAGGCGTATCGGCGATGGGTGTGGACGGTGTAGCAACAGGAGTAGAGCCATCATCCACAGAAGAGATTGTGTTACTCAATAACGACGGCAGAGACCCGTTAACTCGAGCGTCCCCGTTGGCTGACTGAGTGGAATTCTCTAGTCCATGGTGAAACGTCGAAGGCCTTATCGGGAAAAGCTCGATCCCGCCATTCTCCACTCCACTCAAGACCTCTTCCCTCTCCTTGAACTCCAACACCGGTGTCGTCTTCCTCGAGATCGGCGTGACGCTCCTCGGAACCGAAGCTGGACTGGTCGGAATGGTGATTCTGGGTATTGAAGCTGTAGTACCTGTCGTCCCACTTCTCGCTGGCGAGACCGAGCTGACAAGGGAGAAGGTCCTCCTTGGCGGTGGAGGAGGTGCACCTGGTCCTGAGGGAGAAAAGAACAGATCTTCCTCCATCTTCACGGTGTTTGGTGTAGCTGGTGAATCCGCTCCGCTCCGGCCCATGCCTACACCACTCTTCCCCAAAGAAGACTCGGAAGCGAGTGGGGGTGATCGCGCAGCGAAGGGGTGGTTGGAAGGGAGAGCGCTCGGCATGGGTAAGTAGTTGGGTACAGGCTTCCTTCGAAGCGAGCTCGAGCGGGATGGTGTTGGTGGCGGTGACACCGACCGAGGTTGGAGTGATCCACCATCTTTCCCTCGGACTGAAGCGAGTTTCCCGAGTTGCGCTTGAGGGAGGATATGGTGTGCATCTGGATTCGGGGAAGTGTCGATGCGGCCGTTGGACTGTGTGAAGAGTGGGAGAGCGTCGGTGGAGTTCAGGGAGATGGTGGTGGTGTTGAGGTGTGGAGGTTGAGGGAGGTTGTGCGCGTATGAAGTGGGATTTAACATGATTGGTGGGGGTAGTGCGGTTGGGTAACTACGAAGGAATGTCTGTGTCGGATGTGACGGGAAGCCTAAACCTAAGCTGGGGGGAAATGACGATTAGTAACGGTACTCGAACGCAGAAGAAGCGCAAGAAGTAACCCACCGAGAGATGAAGAGACAGTGACGGGAGTGACGCGGGGAAAGCCGTCCGGTCAATCTCCTCACTTTCCGGGGGTGGTGTTTCTCACTCTGTCTCAGTGATATACACCAAAAAGAGATTAACCTTCTGCCGAGATGTGCACAGGGACCGGGGGGTGATCAGCGAAAGGCGGGACCAAAAGGCGAGACGAGTATGACATGAGGTCGATCCTCCTCCCCCGATTGCAGAAACCGTAACTTAGAGCAAAAGCCCCGACTCCGACTTTTGCCTTGCACAGACCCGAAAAGGGGAACGAGACGTATTGCAGCGCAGAAGCATCAAGCTCATCTCTGATTGCACGCCCTAGACTTCTTGCCATACCCCGCACAACCCCTTCAGACTTCAGGTTTAAGAAAAGAGACATCTAGTAGTAGGGTGATGAAGAGAGTGAACGATACAAAACCACCTTCTACTTCGCCTATAAAGCCCGTATTCGATGTCTTCTCGCCCCAAACCCTTTTAGCCGCCTTCAGGTTCGGGTTCACGCCTCTCGTTCCTCTTCTCTGTCCTCTTGAACCGTCCCTTCTGCTCAACCTCGTACATCCCCGCCCGGCTGTAACTATAGGAGAAAGTCCTGTTACTCCCCCTGTTGTAAGTTTGTCATTCTTTAACTCGATGGGACGACGTATGTTTCTGGAGGGCAAGCCGAGACAGCGTCTTCTTCATCGGCAAACCAAGACAAGCGTCTTTTTTCATCTCGTTAACCCATTGATGACGTATACTCCGACCTCGGCCCAACCTGAACCCATGCATAACCACCCCTACAGCCTCATCTCCCTCAATATCGTCTTTGCCAACATCGAGTATTGCCAACCGTCACCGCCGACCCTCCTAAACTGTATCCCATGAAGCGGTAACCATGGGACCTGAAAGAGCATAACACTGATCAGCATGGTCCCTCTAAGTGAACACGCTAAGGTGAAACGATGGCGATGAAATCATTGAAATAACGTGAGAGAGGCCGGGGTGTAAAGGGGTTCGATGGTTCGAGGAGGGTTGGACGGATAGGAGACTCCTGAACCCACCTTGATCACACTAATCTCAAACCTCACAATCAAACTGCTCCCCGCCCCACCACCCTGAGCCAAAGCCCAACCATCCATCTCATCATCATCCCCTCTCGTCATCATCCTCGGCGTAACAGGTCCAGGTGTAGTATCCCCATTACTGACCGTCCCCGAGCTACCTCTCATCGGACTAGGTCCTCTCGATCCATTAGCACCTCCACTCCCACTCCCATTCGCACTTCCATTCCAATTGGTACTCATTATAGGCTTCGAGGTCTTTTCTCGAAGTGATTGATTCTGCTTGCCAGGTGTCGAATTTGACGAAGGGAGGGAAGTCGTCGCTTCATCACCATGGACGATGGAGTTCAGGTCGATGGAAGGGACATGGACGCATTCAAACCCACCTCGGATGGGTCGGTGCTTGATCCCGATGAGGTCGAGAACGTTTGAGATGTCCTTAGTGAGGACCGCAGCGGGTTTGGTGGATGTCGTGGAGACGGAGAACAGTCCTTTGAGATAGACGGGTTTCGGCTCGCCGTTGACTGGCGTCTCCTCTGGACTAGGTGACAGGCGCGCTTCTTCCTCGTGTGGGTCGAGCCAAGCAGCATCCGGTGGAGTAATAGGTTTCCGTTGTGAAGTTCTTCGACCGAGCGATGTCATACCCATCGAATTCGAAATGGAACCGACTGATACCCGCCGTTCGTGCTTCTTCGCGGTGACGCTTGGAATGGTTGAAGGCGAGATCTCAGGTCGTGAGGAAGGACTAGATCGTTGTGGTGCTGAAGGTGGTCGTGACCGTTCAAGGAGACCAAAACCACGTTTCTCCGCATCATCGTGGTCCATTGGGCTCGGTTGAAGGGGTGAGGAAGGTGATTGACTCATCGAGGGTTGTCGACTATGAGCAAGGGGTACGTCGGCGATATTCGAAGTCTCCCGATCAGCTGCAGGATGCTGCATGACCGAGTTTGATATGTCATCCGCCCGAGCTCGCGGTTTAGGAGCGTAACCATGTGGTGAAGGGGGATCGAAACCAATCGTATGTGTCGAAGGTGGGGCAGGTAGACTCGGTAGAGCCATCCCGTATCCCGATGAGATACCGGGAGATTCGAGTGAGCCCTGTGATGAAGCGAAATGACCCTTCCCGAACACCTTCTCCCTTTCCATCTTCTCCCTCGCGAGGTAGTAGATCGAGATGAGCGGGTCGAATCCCCTTGTCGGGTCCAATGGTTCCTTCTCCCGTACGACCGGTTCCTCCGGTTTCTTTTCCTCCTTGAACAGCTTCTTCTTGAAATCAAACCCGCTAAACCGCTTCTTCTTCGGAGAATCGCTCATGTCGCTCAGGGCCATCGATGAGCTTGACGTCCCAGGTCCACGCTTCCGATCCCGTCGACCGTCATATGCAGCCAGACAAGCGAGGTAAACTTCACTCTGCAGGACCGTCCGGAGTTCCTCGGCTATCTGATCGGGAGTGCCGAAGGTGAACCCGCCCATGGCATTGATGATGTCCGTATCCAGCTCTTCAGCTCGCAAGGGCTCTCGATGAATGAGGTGAGATTCTGGTGGCCCGTCGTACCCTTTCGACATGAATGGGTGACTGAGTACTTCGGTGAGAGTGGCTCGTTCTAAGGGATTGGTCACCAGCATCCGACCGAGAAGCGATTTGCATTCGTTACTGAGCCATGCCGGGTATTCGACCAGTCCTCGTTTGATCTTCGCATGTAGAGCCGGCATAGACTGATCGTCGAACGGGACTTTCCCGCATACGAGGACATAAAGCACAATCCCGAAAGACCAAACATCGACTTCGGGTCCGGTGTACACCTTGGCGTTCAACAATTCCGGCGCCGCAAAGTAAAGCGATCCACAGAAAGTCGAAAGATGTCGATCGGGAGCGTAGAGGTTCGACAGTCCGAAATCGATAATCTTGATATTCCCACTCTTCGAGATGAGTATATTCTCAATCTTGAGATCCCGATGAACGATCGAATTCCGATGACAATACTGCAAAGCAGACCCTATCTGCCTCGCAAACTTCCTCGCAGCTCTCTCCCTCAACCTTCCATGCGAGATGATGTAATCCAACATCTGTCCCCCGTCGATACATTCGAAGACCATGTAGTGGTGGTTCGCGTGGGTGATAAATTCTCGCATACCGCAGATGAAAGGGTGATGGAGGAGGAGGGAGAGGGCTGCTTCTCGAACGGTACGCGTTTCCTTTGATTCGTCTTTTTGGCGGATCTTCTCTGCTTCTTCAGGCGAGCGAGGTGCTTCGTCTTTCCGTGTGGTTTCGGTATATCGGGGAATGATCTTCACCGCGCACTAAAGGAGCCCAACCTACATTAGCGACTCTGATCCAGGAACGCTTCACTCCCACTCACCTTCTCCTTCGTCACGACATTCGTAGCAAGCTTGACCTTTCCCATACTTCCCGCTCCCAATGTCTTTTGCAATTGCCAATCCCCAACCATCCTCCCCTTCGACCTCTCTTTCACCGTCCCCGTTCCCGTCCCAATCCCATTCCGCTGACTCCCACTCGCCTTCACACTCCTCGCTACGATCGCTGCGGCCTCCTCATTGATTGTAGGTTCACCAGGTGTGGTCGAGGGAAAGGAGTTTGCCAGGGGTGGAATAGAAGGAGTAGGATCGAGGGAAGTCGCGTCGATAGAATGTTGGAGAGAGGATGAACGATGGATCGGGGGTTCCGTCGCGGTACGATTAGGTGAACGGGAGGGGGTACGACTGAAGGGTAGGGGATCAGTCAGAACAGCCTTCGACAGGAGTGTCGTTACGCCGGATCACAACTCACCTTCTCCGACCATGTTTATCAATCACGAAATCCCATTCTGCACCGGAGTTGACCGCTCCTCCATACGTCGGGGTAGCCATCCCTGACATGGACTCCTCCTGGACAGCTTGGAGATGTGCAGGTAAAGGGTTGAAGGTCGTCATTGGGCCAGTCGAGGTTTTATGAAAGGCGGGGGAGGAGCGCAAGAAGGGGAGGGAGAGGGTTGAGAGATGATCGTGATTTTTTTTGTTCCGTCAACGGAGTTTGAGGTCGATCATCGCCTTCTCATGTTGGATCAAGATAATCTCCAGACCAAGCTTCGTGTATAGAGGGATCTGGAGAAGGGCGATGGGAGATATTACCAATGGAAAAGACTGCAATATACAAACATCCTGCTCTCAGGGCAGAATCAAACGGGCGGGAAAGCCGAGATGCCCAGATGCCGGCGATTGAGGAAAGTGGCACCTTCATTACGTGCCGCTCAACATGTGACACAGCAATGCATCGTTTCTGCTCTCATACTTGGCCACTGCGTCGCGGGAAATCACCGGGAACCTTCCTGTCAACCCTGTGATCGCCATCAGTCCAGAAGAACCCAACCACCTTCCTCGCAACCCAAATCAACATGTTCTTACATTGATCGACTTGTTTCGACTCGGTCAGCGGGATCTTGGCTTTCTCGAGATTGCCAGCTTTTTCATTTGGTTCTAGCGGACGATTCGACGATCTGGCTGTTCGGGTGTGATGCCCTGGCTTGTCGGTTATCGACCAAGAACGAGATCTCCATTGGTACATTCTTTCGCCCGACGCGTCGCGCGTCGTTTGACCTTTGTCCCTCGACTGACATCCCCCTTCTCATTCCCAACGCGTACGCTATTCCTCATAAACTCTGTCTCCTCTCACTTGCCTCTTCATTCCGTACTGATCCACTCGAGCGACTCAAAGCTGCTGGATGCCTGAACCTACAGACCGATCGACCCACTGACAACCAAAATGACAGCCATCGCTTCACCACCTCCATACTCCCCTTTCAATCCCCCTGCATCCTCTCACAGTCCCGCTTCGATTCCCCCCATCTACTCTACCGAGCCCAGTCCCGCGCCATCCTCCGTCAACTCATTCAATCCCAACCCTAACCCACCACCCTACTCCCTCCTCCGAATCACTCCAGCAGACCAAGACTCCTACCACCACCACCTCCTCCGTCAAGCCCTGCGTGACGTCCAAGCATCCCAAGATCCATCCCAATGGGGTCGTCGTCAACCAGCCTCCATCGCCCGTCGTCGTGCCTTCACCACCCCGGCCGGTGAAGAAGAAGAGGGAGAAGAGGTCGGAGGTGTACTCGGTTGGATCAAGTGGTTGATAAGCTTCGTTGACCCTGGTATACCCCAAGGGACACAAGCTGCGCTACATGCTGGGATGATGGGTCCGATCGGACCTTTTGGGATGTTGATGTAGTAGTTCTGGTGTTGCGATTATGGAGCGCGCTATGTTGAGATGTGGGATGAAAAATGTCGAACTGGATCGGCCAGACGCTTTTCCGGCTTCCGCCCCTTCTGCCCCCTTTGTATATCGTCGTATTGGCTTATGTTTCGTCTCATTGGATTTTGTTTTGTCGTATTGACTTGGCTGCGTCAAAGCGGACAAAGCCCGGCCAGTTGAGCAATTTTGTTCGGGGGATAATCGCTGGTCGTCCGGTAATCCAGGTTTAGCGAGGTAGACGAGATTCGAGGAGGAAGAACGAAAAGAGCACTGGAGCAGGACCTCACTCCTTGTGATCGCTCCATATACATCTTGGGAATGAGGCTTTCATTGATATTCTCGATCGGATGTCGGTCGATCGATCCGTCATTGTAGCCAGAGTAGGAGACCTCTGATCTCCAGGTGCTAGATATGGCTATCGCCGCAAGTCCCCGGGTAGGACTCAGTAAATCAGGGCAGTCAGCGAGAAGAGATTTGGCTTGAGGCTTTCATCGCTCTCATGTGCGCCGAGCGTCGCATGAGTACCGAGACACCGTGAAGACCAGTCAACGTGCCCCTTATCACCCTTTCCCGCCATCGCCTCATGGCCACATCATCGTTTCCCAGCTGATGATAATCAGTAGTAAGCCCTCGTCCACTAAACACAAAATGCGGAATCAAACTCGTCTCATCCCATAAGTAGCACGGCCATAGTCCAGATACCTTACCTCCCGGCCCCAATACCCAAACCATTTAATTTCGTCTCCATCCCAATCCCCACATCTTTCCCTTCCAATGGCTCTTTCAGATTCCCATCCGCGTCCAAACTGATCTCCACCATCGAATCCCCACTAACAGCTCTCTTCTTACTCCCCATCGTATCCGAATTCACAAGCTTCATACTCGATCTCGCCTCATCCTCGGTAGATAGTCTCGTGATGATAGGCGGTGACTCGCTCCGGCGGAAGTTCCTATCCTCTAGCAATCCTTCCTGACTGTCTATCGACAAGACGCTCGATTCCCTCGTCGATCGACCTGGTAATTGATTCCTGATAACCTTTCGATCACGTTCCTCATCACCCGAATGGTTCAATATTGGCGAAGATCGACGCAAAGCACTTGTTGCAGCCAAGACAGAAGGTGGAACAGTAGTCGTCATATCTTCCCTCGTCGGTACACGAGGAGTCATCTCAGCCGGTGAAGGTGTTCTCGTCGAGATCAACCTCGGACTAGGTTTCGACTCAATCATCTCCTCTCCCGAAACTCTCGGTGAACCAAACACTTCTGCATTCCCTCCTTCCAGATCGATATCGACCATCTCACTCTCCATTGATGTCCGGAAAGCCCGTCCACCAGCATCGAGGTTCATCACCCATCCTCCTCGTAAGCCCGAAGTTTCAGCGCGAGCAATAGCATGCATGGCTTGAACATCTGCTCGGGTGGGAAGGTCAAGTGCAGTAGGTGTTGGAGCGTTTTGACGGCGATGATTGCGTGGGGGTGAGCGGGACGGAGGCGAGAGGTAGCCTGGGCTGGTGGCTAAGGGATGTTCGGATGTGTTGATGGGTGTGATGACCCGGACTACGGGGTGGGTACGGTGTGACCGTGGTACGGCGGGGAGGCGGGGTTGTTCAGGTGATGCTGGGGGAAGTAGCTCGTCGGAGTCGCCTGGAACGGGCGTCGACGGAGCTGGAGGGATGTTAGGAGAGCCAAGGACTTCACCTCGTCAACAAGTTACCTTCAAAAGGTCGATAGCTCGAGACTCACCCGGTATCTCCACCTGCGCCGCACTCTCACCCACCCTCATCCCAATCCCCAAACCCTGCATCTCCTTCTCCTTCCCCTTCCCATCAAACCCATTCAACCTCCTCGCCTCCTCCATCCCCCTCTCAACATCCTCAACATCCAATCCCAGACCCAAACCTTCCCACTTCCTCACACTCCGGTCCCACAAAGCTTCCAAGACATTCCAACCCCTATACTCCCCAGCCAACCTCAACCCTTTCCCCGATTCGCCATAACTCGCTCCACCGTTATAGCTCCCAAACCCAACTTCCTCATCCTCATCAGAAGAACTCGACTTATCCGCTTCCCAACCTTCACCACTCATCAACTCATCCACGAACGAAGCCAACCATTTCCCCCAACCACCTTCACCTTCCCCTTTCCAAAGCACGCACTTTCGATCGAAATCCCTCCCAAAGACTATCACCTGTCCCCAAGCACCACCCGGTCCAGGATCAAGGTCTACCCCAACATAATTCCCCGTCCGATCACTGAGAAGTGGTAACCAACCCCTACAAGCGTAGAGTGACTTGATCCAACCGGGAGGGACACTGGCCATAGTAGCCAGAACCGCCGGATTCCGCCCAGCCATCGGGTCATGTTCAGCCTGTCTCCAAAAAGCCCATTCCCTCATAACTTCCTCGAGGGGTAAGAGGTGTAATCCGAAGAATAGTCCTCCTGAACCTTGGATATTTGAACCCGATTCGAGATCTTGTCCATCGGCTATGAGGAACGAATCGCGTACTGGAGGGGGTAAAGGACATCCTAGTTCCGCTTCGAAGGAAGCGAGGAGGGAACGGTTGACAGGACCGTTGAGCGTCTCGAGGAGTTCGGGGAAGGAGTCGGCGAGTGTATTTCTCATACGGTGGTAAGTGTGGGAGAGGGGTGGGTAGTGTGATAAGCTAGGGCGGCTGGGTTATTAGCGAGAAGCGAGTTGAGTGACTTACTATGCGTCTTTCGCTGGTGGGTATGATGGATAGGAATCACTTGTCCGTCTACTCGGGCCAGGTGAGGAAGGTTCGCTATCCGCTTGAGGCTGACTCAATCGTGAGCTGTGGGTTTCGGAATGAAGAGGTCATCAGCGTACCATCCCATCCGCATACCTTTCCCCGTTGGTACGGGTAGTCGGTAAGCTGAACGCGTCGAAAGTCGAGTTCATCACTGATCTTCGAGTAGCGTGGCGAGACGACGAGGCGTTATTTGAGGAGAAAGAAGAGGTGAAGAGGGAGGTGAGGGATTGAAGGAAGGACATGAAGGGTTGATCGGGGCGGAAGGGGGGGGGGATGACACGTAAAGGAGGTGGTACTACGACGTCATGAGTTAGAATAATGGATGTACCCAACTGTACTCTATGCTGGTGGTATGATGTGGGTATAAGAGCTGAAACGTACCTCTTGGATATGGACAAGCCGCACAGGCCGGGTTGAAGCGCTGTCACTCGGGGCAAAGAAGCAAGATAAACAGTCGTTGATCCGATAGTCGGTCTAGTCAAGGCAAAGCTGGGCTACTCGCCGAAAGTCTTGCATTGTAACCAGGGTTGCTTAATTCGTCCGTGGCTGTGAGGATTGATCTACGTTGTTACACCTGGAAACGAAGCTAACTTCCCCTGAACCGCCGGTTGGTTGGCTTAGACGGGAGTGAGACGCGACGTCCGTATACCGTTTCCTTATCGAGAAAAGACACGTAACTTTCAACGAAGACCCCGTGACTGATTTACCTACTATTCGGTTGTGCTCTGGCCCTATCAATCGAGCTCATCGGCTCCGGCAGACTCAGTAGCATTGACTAAAAACACCTCGACCTTCTTCATTCGAGATCATTTCAGCGTTGACTGAATAGCCGGTGAGTGCTTGGTGGCGGCGGTTAAGCAGGGGAAGGTGATATTGCGTCAGAGAGTATGGGCGTATGTGAAGAATGCTGAAGTCGGTCGTGAATGGGAGTCTGAGCACGTGAGCGGTGGAGATACGAAATCTAGAGACTGATGATACCCGTTGTGCGCGGATGATAGCTACTTTGGACATATCTCCAGCTTGATCCTATTTCCCACCACACGCTCTTCTCGTCGATCTCCGCTCGTACTCCCTCTTGCCACTCCGGAACAAATGGGTGATCATCTCGAGCATGCCAAGTAAAAATCAAACGACCTCGAAAAAGCGAAAGACATCCAGTGTACCGAGGTCGCCGAAATTTCATAACCTAAGCCAAATTTGAACGGAACGTGGAATGACCCAAGTGTGGACTTCACTTTGATCAGTAGCGACGATGTCGCGTTCAAGGTACCCAGGTGATCATCTCAGGTCGGCTTCAGCTCCAATACCTCACGTCCCCTTCGTTTCTGATGACAGAGCAGTGCCATTCTAGCAAACACGCTCGAGATCGGTGAAGGCCGGAACTGCAATTGACCGATGAAGGAATCGAGACGGCTGACACGATACGGCTCCTCTTACACATGCACACGATCAACGACCCATTTGACTATTTCGACACCCGCCGAGAAGAGCTCCGGCCGATACTTTGCACGACACTGGTGTTCACAAATAAATACGAGTGCAAATCCGTCAGAAAGTCGCTCATCCGTTTCATGGAGCTCATCGCCGTCTCATTCTCCAGCGCGGATCACTATCCCATCATGACCCGTATCGACTTGTTCGTCTCGCCGCGCAGAATGACGTGAATAATGACATGTCCGGTGTCATGGGGAAGATTATCGAAAAATACGACGCACAGTGCAACGAGGACGAGGATATTCAGAATGGTGGACCGGCGATTTGGGGAAGCCTGTCACTGGAAGACAAATTCGATCCCGGCTGTATGCAGGCGATAACTTGGGAGGCAATACCTGGTCGGTACCTCCGGCGTTTGTGGCTTGCAAACAACAAGCAAGACCATAAAGCGGGTAGAGCGAGGAGTTTCCTGGACATCTTGCTGGACTGTTAGTCGCCTTGTTCATCAAACCTATCTCGTCCAGCTTACCATCACCGCAGGATCGTCGAGACGTATTTGGTTTAAAGGGTCAATATGCTTTACGGGTGAAGATGCCTTCCAGCCTGAAGACCGCATCAGAAATAATCATTTCCCGCTCCGACCGCTCTGGATTCGAGCATCGCGAAAAAGGGATCCCAAACCTCACCTGAATCCTCCCATCCTTAAGGTCTTCGCATTGAGAGCGGTGCTCCAAATCGCTTATCCATACCCGCAAACCGTCAAAGATTCTCATCCTTCACCTTAACTGACTGTGGACCGAATTCAACCTGTTCGAAATCCAGTCCCCTGCAACGTCCCTGCCTTCTCTTTCCTTTTGAACGGGACTGCCTGTACAATCGTCCCGTGAAGTGTCGCTCCCCGTCCGCGGCCCATGACCACATCGCTGATCTCCTTCGCTCTATTTCGGAAGGTCGCAGGATTTGCTGACGTCGAACTACCGCCACCGACGGAAAGGAGAGCTTTACTGAACTCGTCAAGGGTGACGTTTGGGTCTACGACTCAGTCAGGCAAACCAATCGAAAAGTGTCCTACAGGGAGCTTACGCAACACCCTTGTTCCCCCATACGCCCACTCCCAGCCTTCCGCTCAAGCATCAAAGTCGTGGGTATCGAACCATATACTCAGAACGATCTGCGGCGTCTCCGTTCTACGCTCAAAAACAGAGTTTCGGCACAAGTAAGTCACCTGCAAGGATCATCGCACCAGCAGACTAACGCTATGGCTTCGAGGTATGAGTTTGTGCCACTATGATGGGATCGAACAGATCACCTTTCCAGTCGCCAGTATAACAATTCGATCTGCCTAGAGCCACGAGACGACTTTGATCCGGTCCTCTACCTCCTTTAAGCCTTTCAAGTCATATTGGCCGACCTTATCAAGCTACGATGACACCTGCATATTCTTCCGTCTATCGAATAGGATACTCAATGCAGCTCAGATGGTTTCGGCTCGCCCTTCTCCTTGACGAATGTCTGATTCGAGAACGATAAAGACTGTTGGACGAGCCGTGATCCAGCCATACAGATCGGGGTCGATCTCTTCCAATCATGTGGGATGGAGAAGAAGCCTTGAGGACGGGTTCAGCACACATCATGTCGGGAGTGATGGTTGCTGCATGATCGGCTGCTGGGTGGCAAGGGCCGACGATGGGTGCGGTTCTCTTCCACGTCGGCAAGGTCGAGAACCCTAGCGAACGCGACTACCTGTCCTTTTTTTTCGAGAAAAAAGAAACCTGACGAGATGGGAGAAAATGATTTCGACGTGGAAATCAAGGGCATGGTACTGTGATACCCTGCGGTGTTTCCAGCTTTGTCGTTCGCTTTATAAACCGGCATCGAAGAAATTGAGTCAGATGGGGTACGATGAGCCAAGAGACGATATTGAAAGGGTAGAGCCACCATGAGATCGGGCGAGAGTATCCGGTGCCAGGCCTAGTGTCATGTATCCCATTCAGCTGGTTGTGACTCCAAGTAACGGTATTTGACCCACCCAGGCCATAAAAGATTACCGAGTCCCTGCTTATCCGCTGCTAGATCTGAGGCAAGGTCGGACTGAGGATGACGAAGTTCTTTTTGGCTCACTTGGTCACGTCTATCGCCGCCTCGAAAAGCGAGTCAATCGCGATCGAGGTCGGGTTGACCGAAGCGATATGTCCTCAATCGCTTGCGCCTTCGGGTCATTCCGGTTGATATTTTGGGAGAATAGCTTTAATGGTAGAGCGGGCGACTCCAAGGATGCCCAGTGGTGATGTAAAGCCTTGATTCAGTAGCTCAAGACAATTTGATAGCAGACAAGAAATGTATCCTTCTCGTGCTCCAGCCCGAGCTCCGCCAGTAGAGCTCATATGATGCTCTCTGACATCCCAACTGCAACCCGTCGCATGAAACCTTCTCGCCTGCGGGTTCGTGGCGTCCCTGTTGAACAAAGGTGGGATCTCGACACCATCTCTGCCAAGCTGTTTGAGGGAAAATTTGATTGCGAGGTGGACATTGGCTTGGCAATGTTTGGCGCTGAAAGATCAGTCAGGCTGGTTGTTGAGAAGGAGGAGGGGAAAACCAAGAGACGAGTCACGAGCCCGTGCTAGTGAGTTTTGGGCAAATGTCATCCGTTTCAGGCGCAAGTATTATAGTGACGATGCTGTCCCTGCCGTAGCGATGAAGGAAGGGGCCACGTCGTCAATTGAGCCCGTGTGAATGTGACTCGTTAACAACAAAAGGAAAGCTTGATGACCGGATTGGCTGAGAGTCCTATGTTAATAGGGTGAGCCCGCTGCCTTGCGGTCTTGAGCATTGTTGCATGTCCTATGCACTTCCCAAGAACATCCCCAGAACCGCCGCGCCAAGGAAACATCCCCCCTGAAACATTTCCGACCCAAACTTCTCCTTGCTCCGTGCTTCCGATGCGGACCAAAGCATGGCACAAATACAGGTGACGGCCGCAATGATACCTCCAACCAGATCCGATGACTTGCCAAGTAACGCGTCCTCGGCATCCAAAACCAGATTCTCCCCTCCTGCAGCAGCGGAAGCAATGCTTGACTGGACACTGTGGACGGCTCTGGATACCGTTGGACCGGTACGGGCAGATAGAGCGAAATCTATATTGCCTTTCCAGAGGATGATGAAGGTCAAGGTCCCAACTAATATAGCTTGAGAATAGGCGGAACGGTACTCAATCCTCGTAAAGGTCTGCACTGGATAATCACGATACCGGTCAAACCAGTGCGGGAGGCCTACCAAAGCCGCTGCCAGGATCATGGTCAATGAGAGGGGATGCAGGCTTGTTGAACCTATACCAAGCAGTGCTGCTCCTGCCCCAGTCACAGACTCTGCTCCCAAATTGATTGGGCTCTCTGGACCAAGTACGCCAGTTGGGTTGGAACGAGCTGTCAACCTGATTGAAGGTTCATTGAAGAATGTTGATGCTGATGGTCTTGTACTGGTACTTCTCATCCCATTCTTGTTTAGCATGAGCAGACCCAAAACAGGGAGAAGGAGTAAGAGGGGAAGTGTGTATCTCCCCCAGTCCAGTCGCTTTTTATGTCCAGTCTCATCCCGCGGTTCTTCATCTCTGGGCTGGCCACTTGCCTGTGTTTGCCTTCCTTTTGCCGCTTCCAGTGCATCCTTGGCATCATCCCTCCTTTCCCTCGCTTCTCTTACTTCATCAGTCTCCTGTGTCTCTGGGTCCCTGCCGTTCCTCAAGGCATCCTGTTCTGCTCGGACTTTCTCTCTATCCAAAGCACCCTGGGCACTCTTCAGCTTTTTTTCTGCCTTCCCTACATCCCTTGCAGCCTCCTTCTGGGCTTTGGTATTCTCCCTCTCCTTCTGCCTCCTTGCATCTTCTGCAGCTTCCTCCTTCTGGGCCGTCTTCCTTGCTGCCTCCCTCTGCCTTTTGCCTCTCTCTTTTTGGTCCTCGCTAGCCGCTCCATCCACCCTTTTCCCTATACTCTGTTTTCCTGCTCCTCTAGGATCAGCTTGATTGGAACCTTGAGCTGAGTTTCCACCCTGTGATCTGACATCATTCTTCGCCTTGTAATCATCTTCAGCCTTGGGGCCTTTCCCTTGTCTGGCTGCGTCCCTCAAAGCACTAGCACTGTCAGTCTTAGGACCTTTCCCTCCATCCTTCCCTTGACGGGCTGCTTCCCTCAAAGCACTAGCACTGTCAGTCTTAGGACCTTTCCTTCCATCCTTCCCTTGCCGGGCTGCTTCCCTCATTACGCTATCAGCTGTGGGGCCTCTCCCTAATGGTAGTCCACTCCTGCTTGGACCACCATCTGCACCCTGTCTCCTTGCCCACTCCCGCTCTTTGGCATCATCCATTCCCTGTTTATCCTTTGGTCCGACTTCATTTCCTCTTCCTTGCCGCTCATTCTCCCTGTTCCTTTGATCCTGTCTTTCCCTTGGTGATTCCGGAGGTTCACCTGCACCCGCTGGATTGCTTCTCTCTATATCTCTCTGCTCAGCACCTTTCCTCTTATCTCCCTCAGCTCCCCTTTCCTGCAGCTCCTTTGTTGGCCTTGATGATCTGGGTGGTCCATCAGCCCCAGCTCCATTCTGCCTGTCCCTATCTCTCATCTCTGCTGCTCTTTGCCGTTCCTTGTCATCTTTACTGGAGCCTGTTGGCACTTCTGATCTTCTTCCCCAACCGGGAATCTTGGGATCTGTTTCCTCTCTTTTCCTATCCCTCGATCTCTCACCAGGGGTGAGAGGTCTCACCCCTTTATCTCTCTCCCGACTACCACTACCCTTCTCATTGAGAGGGACTTCGACTCCTGTCCCTTTCCCTGCGCCCGTTTTTGGATCAGTAATTCTGTTTGGTCTGTCCCTTTCAGCCCTTTCTCTTCCCCTCTCTGCAGCCTTCGCTGCGTCCTGATCTGCATCATCCAACTCTCCTACCGCCTTGTCAACCTTCTTCTTCTGGTTGGCCCTGTCCTTGAGTGCTCTTTTTTGATCAGGAGTAGGAGGCATATCTTCAGGTTTGATCCCCTCACTAAGAGCATCCTGGGCAGCATCTCTATCTGCTTCTCTGACTGCTGCATCAGCATTTTTCAATCCATCCTTGGCGTCTTTCAGCTTCGCCAAAGCTTTCTTCTGCTTCGGGGTTTTCTCCACCGTAGAAGTCTCATGTTTCTTCCTGTTCCCGTTCTCCCTGTCCCATCCCATATGTAAGCCCAGGAAGATCAAGAATGCAATGAGAAGGGCTATCCCAAACCCAGTCATGTCCGCATTACTCAGCACAAAAGGCTTGACTGAGTACCCTGGTTCAGAAGTGCAATTTCCACGTTGACAAGTGATGTTCTTTGTCAGAAGTTCTCTTCTACCCAAACACTCTTCTGGGAACAGCTGACAAAAGTGCTGACTGAGTTCTGATGGTGCTGGATATGCTAGTAGTGGGGAGGCAGGAACAGCACCTAGAATCATCTGCTGCTGGTTGGTTTGGAAGCTAGAGGGCAGTGGGGGAGAGTAAGGGATCCATGGCTCCTCATAGTCGTCATATTCCTCTTCCTCCCAAACTCCATCCAAGATCTGAATGTTTTCATCCAGGTGCTCCTCATCCATATATGACACCTCTCCATAGCTTTCTGATACCTGAAGTTGCTGATAATCCGCTTGGACAGGCGGTAACTCATGCTGTGTGCTCTGGTGGTTCATAGTGACTGAAATGCCTCACTGGAGACTGTAGCAAGCAGATACTACCTGAACTCAACTGTACTGTCTAGCTCTGTAGCACAAAGGCAACCTCAGGGGCAACGAAAGGACATTTGAACCTATGTTTGAAACAAGTCTCATACAGAAAGAGGAGGAGACATCCTTTGTATTGCTGTGAACAGATCTGAGGTACTCAAGCAGATTTTGATCCTCATCCAAGCTTGTCAGGGGAATGGGGGATGTATGATGCATTTGATTAAATGGAGCAAGACAGCGGCGCTGAATGACTCAGATCACAATGAGAGTTGGATGAGTAATCATCCAGCAGGGGTTGCAACTTGGGTGCCTGTTTGTCACGATCGTGAATCGAAGCTCGGATAGTATCGCCGAATATCGCCGACAACGAGCAACCAGTGCTTCACCCCGACCTTGTACTCTGAAACGAGGTTCGACCATGTTCTTTGTTCGCCAAGACAAGGCCACGTCTCGCTCCATTGTACTCAACACGCTTCCCCTTGCCTACATCGAAACACCATTGATCTCGAAACAAGACAAGCCGAAGATAGGCCACGAGAAGAAAGTAGATGAGTTGAGAGAGGGAGAGAGAACCAGCGATTCGAGATTGAAAGTCATGGAAAGTCATTGAAAGTCATTGAAAGTCATTGAAAGTCATTGAAAGTCATTGAAAGTCAACGATAGTCATACATAGCTACCTAGCTTTGCCATAACCCCTGCACTGGTTAGCCTACGCTACTCGACCGGCACTTAACTCGGCTACACCCACGCGTGTCCTCGAATTATTCAAGCTAAGTTCGACAACGGTAGCCTAACTTCACCGAAGCCAAGTCGACCGTCGTCGATTCCAGGAGCTGAGCGTCCATACTGCTGGTCGACGTAGCACCGTGACAAAGACCCAGAGATTCAAGATTGAAGTCTTCCTTGTACTATAGTCCCATAGCCTACTCTGGCCTTGCCTCTGCATTTATCAAGAACGCTACTTCAACCCGCGCTTAGCTTGGCTACACCATCCAGTGTCCTGGAGTTTTTCTGTCGCCCATTGTTGATTGCAGGTCTCCTTCGCAAGAGTTAGCCTACGCTCGTCAAAACAACGAGCTGAGTGTTTGGACATACCCGCTGGTCAAGTAACACGGTGACAGCAACCTTAGTACGTATCTTTGGAAATCACACAGCCCACACTATAGTCGACAGGTATTGGGCCCTGACAGGGAACACTCGGGGCAACAACCAGTCTTCACAATAGTGTGCAATTAGCTTAATGACACCTTGCATAGCTGTAACGACCTCCTAGCTTGCTGATTGAGTCATTTGATGGCGTTTGATGTAAGTCCAGATCCCATCTTGCATGGAAAGTGCACTGGTAGACTGTAATAACGTCCGGATTAAGTCGGAGAAATCCGGTTCTTGCTCGTCCTTATTCCCCCTTTTCTGCAGCCACGTGGTATGGGACATCACGAGTGGGGATACTGACCCGGACCGACCCTTCAACATGTCTTTTTCGCCCCATCCTAACTAAAGTACCAAGTCGACTTAAAACCATCGTCGTCGACTCTCACAACGATGTGATTCAAGTTGATGGACGATGGATCAATCCCGGACATTAGTCAGACTCGGTCTCGCACTCGGTAAATCCGATCCTTTTCCAGTTAGAATTAGGTCCTCCTCAAATTTTCATTGACAGGTGCATTTTTGCAACTCGAATTCGCTGAAACGCATCTCGAAGCGTATGCCGATCCCTTACCTGAACCCCTCGGTTTGGGGCATCTTGCAGCCGCCGCTGAACCGTCATGGACTTGGTTTGGGCTAATGGCGTACTATCATGTCAGGGTGGTCTGTCAAGGGGTCTGAAATACCACACTTCACTTGGGCTATACCTAGATATGCCAACGCGCTCCAGATTCCTGTCTGTCAAGGACGTGATGGAAGCGCTGAAGACGGAGCTGGCGAAATCGATGGAGCAGGCGAGGCAATGAAACGTGGATACTCATACTCTTTCAACCCAACGGGTCTCCGTGAACAAGCGACTACTCAGAGGTGGGATCCGACTCCGTATTCCCTTCCATGACCGCACTCGAAACTCATCAACATGCCAGCTCTACATTGACGTTGGAGAAAGCGTCAAGTCTCCGAGGGTCGAAACCCTCCTCTCAATGTAACCTTAAGAGATCCTTAACCCTCTCAATCTCCAACGCCTTCTCCACCTCACTCGGCCCCACCACTGCCATGTCAAAGTCGATGAGACGGATCCGGCCGTCGTGAGGGTGTCTGAGCCAATGTCGAGGCTCGACGTCGACGTGCAAGATGCCCGCTGAGTGTAGTTTGTTGTATAGAGATAGGATCTCCAACCTGTCGTCACATCCCCATGTCAGCATTTAGTTCGCATGTGAGAAACCCAGCACGAAGACACCAAGTACCGAGCAGCACAGCTGCCCATCTATCGGGATGGATCGGCCGGGCGAAAGAAAGGGGTGTAAATCGCATCGATCGGTAACGACGACCAACAATATCGACGATTGACTATGGACGAACGACATGCGAGGAAATAGACAAACGACCGACTCACTTCTCAGACAAACCCAGCCCATCAACCTCAACAGCCACCCCACAATCCTCCAGAACCATGACCCAAACCTCCCTCCTCATCATTGCCCTCCCCCACCGACTCTTCACGGGCAGCAAACCGCCCCACAGCCCGAAATACCGAGGTACAACATTAACCAACCACGAAGGCGGGAGGATGGAGCGGTAGATCCCATCTTCTCGGAAGATACCCGCGCGTGCTTCGGTTTCCGTCAAGTGGCCCGAGAAAGGGTGGTGGGACGGGAAAGTCACCGGGCATGTGGACTTTACCACCACCGGTTCGGGTTCGGGTTCGGATTCGGTTTGAGGGAAGCAGGTCTTTCGAATGGCACGGAAAGAATCCCATAACCGGCCGGAGCTGAGGTGCGAGAGTAGTCGAAGCTCGGAGGACGTGCGGGAAGAAGTCATCTTCGCTGAACCGGGTACGATTGATGACACAGTTTTAGTCAACGGGATCGTAGGGTTCCCGATGTCGATATCGGCGACATGGGACTCCAGGTCGGGTCGGTGGTGCCAAGCTTCGTCTCCTTCTCGGTTCGTCAGGAGAAGCTGGGGTACGCACCACAGACTGGCGTCGGGTTCGGGCTGGAAAGGGCCAAAGATCTTGCCGTCCAGAAGCGGCAAAGCGAGGGTATGAGGTGCCCAGTCGTCTCGTAGCTCGAGCTGTTCCGGGAAAGAAAGGTGGCAGGAATCACATCCGACCTAAAGCTTTTTAGGATGGTTAGTTTTACATCTCCGCTTGGCATTTGCTAATCGAAGCAGAGAATTGCGCACGTTGGTAGACATCAGGGTAGGGAGCGGCGAGATGAGATTATCTCCCGAGGAGTCGGTGTCGGAAATAGTTTCTGTAGGGTACGTGACCTGAAGATGAAATACGAATCTAAGTTGTCTGCGCATTGTCAGAAGGGTGCCGAGAGGCAGGACTCACAGTGTAATTTGACTTCTGGTCGTCGAGATCGAGATGGACAGGTAGACTTGAAGCCCTGAGCGTAACCTCATGACGTCGACCACCTCTCGACTTTGATGCAGATCCAGATCCAGCTCCACCAGCGCTGCCTCCGGCACCTCCTCGTCCGCGACTCGATCTCGTCGATGCCGCCAACGGCAAGATTGGGGTCGTCACATTCCTTGTTCTCGCCCTTTTCGGCTCCGGCGGCCTACCCTTTTGCTTCACCCGTAAATCATCATCTTCCTCACCTTTCTCCGGGTCATCAAACGACAGAGCGAGCCAAAGACCGAGAGGCTTATGACACATTGACGAGGGTGGGTCGGATTCCGGCGTCAGGTCATCCTCGCCGCTGTCGTCGTCAAGGACCAGGAGCCCTCGGTTCCCGAATGGTAAAGAGAGCTGGAAGTGGGCTTGAAAGGTGTGGTCTTCCAGCTCTTCGTCGAGGATGCGGCGGAAGAGCATGTAACGCGCGGAATCGGTGATGAGGTTTGAGGATGCGTCATGGGTTAACATCTCGTTCACCAACTGTGCATCCATCACATCAGCCGAATCCTCACTAGCCAACGGACGAAAGAGTAAAGGAGGGTAAGAACGGAAGGGGGGAGGACATACCTGCGTCAAGGTCTTCCTCACCCGTTCCACATCATCTGTCCCCACACCCGTCCAATCACCCTCCAGAATAGTCGTCCCATCCTGAATGACTCCCAAGTCGAAACCTTCCCCGCTCCTCCCTCGCCTCGCCATGAGTTTCATCACACTCCTCATGGACCAACATCTTCACCTCCACCATCCTCGGCCGTTTGACGAAACCGATCGGATCCGTGGTGCGCTGGGTGAACAAATTCCGATCCGGTCTAGCCGTTCCTTCCCCCCGATCCCTCCAAATCGGATGTCGCCCAATCATCCCGACACCAAGAGGTACTCGCCTCCGCATCCTGATGAGGTAATTCACCACCAACTCCATCTGACCGAGGTAACTCCTCACATCGCTCTCAGACATGATCAAAGGCGCTACCGGGAGAGGGAAGGAGAGGATCGAGAAGCCGTTCGTAAGGAGTAAGCTACGGAGGACCTAATGACGGAACGAGCAAGGTCGATGTGGTCGATCGAGATCGAAATCTCCGCGAGGTATGATGTACCACGACGAGACCCAGACCCGAAGAGTGGAGAGTGGGTCCTTCCTCTCTTGCGAAATGTATGTGACCCGCCTTCAAGGAAATATACAGCCCTTAAACCGATACTGTTACCGTCTTTATCACCCAGGTTTCCCCCTCCTCCAGATATCCACTTCCTCGTCCTCCGACATTCACTTTTTTCTTTTACCTCATGCTGGCTGATGACGAAGGATCCGCCGTTCAGGCTTTACGAGACGGATGATGGGGGGAGTGATATGCTGGGGTGAGGAGATGAATTTGCAGGAGTGATGCGTAGGTCGAGGCGGTCAATCCTGTCCTATTGCTATCGTGTACGAGTCTTTTGCGTTTCTCCCCGTCTCCCTCCTCCTCGGAGCTTCCTTCTGCCCCCCCCGACCTCAAGACGTTTCTCCTCCCCGTTGGAGAACCCAGACAGCTCCATCGGCCGTCGAAGTCCGAGACAAGGCTAACTTGTTTGCTGTAGGAGGCATCAGAGTAGAGCTGTTCAGCTATGCTCAGTTTCGGACCGGTCACGCAACACGATTCAAAGAATCGGTTCGTCGATCCCACAGTCTTTCCCTCAAATCTCGTTTGATATAACTGGTCATTGACTGTCGGAGAACGGATCGGAATCATATAGGTTGACAAGGAGGATAACAATTGCGGAAAATCTCATCCTTCCGTCCTCAACCGATCCATTCCCCGGAAATTCGATCACCGGTCAGGTCAGGTCAGTCTGGTCCAGGATCTGGGCACGGGTCCCGGTCCTCATGCCCAACCCCGCCCGACTTGTCTCGACCAGGCCTCCGCTGTTCACGCTGAGTTGTGGTGAGGATAGAGAGCCTCTGTGGGATTCATCGCCGCACAAGACAGGAACGTACGCCAATTCTGCCGGGATCCGTATACCTCGATCGCGGGGCACAAGCTTACTCACCTCGTTCCTCATGATTATGGCTCCTTCGTCAGTCTCCACCCACTGTCCCGATGAGACACTCGCTGAAGCTCCTCGTACGACTGATGGGATCTTGAATGCGGTGCTGATGGGGAAAATGTGCTGATGGTGAAAATGTGCTGATGGTGAGATCGTGCTGATGGTGACGTGGTAATGGTGAACAGCGGATGATGGGAGCGACGCCATTTCGGGGGATTCCGGTCAAGGACTGTCCGAGACAGAGAGGAATGAAAGATTATGACTTCCCCATTTCGGCCAAAGCAATCATTTGGGGGGAAGTCTACTGATTATCTGAAATGAGGCGGTTACAGCATGGATATGATGCAACCCCTTGGCGTCTACCTCGAAGCAGTCGAGCTCGAAAAGAAGTATTACACCACCACTACCGGTGGTCTCAACACTCTGCAAGGCTCACTTTAATCGAGTACGCCAGAGACAGGGCGTTGCGGGCGAAGACAGATGGGTGTGTAAGGGACAAATAGATCTTTTATTATGGAGTCTGAGGATGCATGAGCTAGTTTGGGGCTACTATTATACGACTCTAGCTAATCTATGCTCCATTTGCTTTCGAAGTCTATGGTTCCTTCACCATTACCGTATGTGTCCATAGTACCTTCGCATCTGTCTGACTTCCTAATGCGTCTACTGGTCCACATGAATCGTGAATCCAACTGCTGCGTCTGTAAATTCTATTCAGTTGGTGTGGCTTGTAGATCAGATCGTGTGCAATCATCATTTACTCCTGCTTGAAGTGTCTTCTCGGGCATACCATTCGAAGCTGCTGATCAGTGGACAGATCATGCCAGAATGATCACGTTACCAGTCAATCTTCGTTATTCACGGTACTATCCTGCCAAGCGAGGTACTTTCGCTCCTGTTGCGATACGATCTCCAGGGATGTGATCCCTTCGCCTCAGATGCTGCCTAATACGTTTGTGAGTTCTCCTACAAGAAAACCAATCAACGCGAAAATGTCAAGGGTGAAGAAGAAAAAGAGGATAAAGCGGCATCTTCCCCGTTTACTCGCTGTTCGGTCGAATTGCCTACAGCAGAAGGGGTAGACAAGCGAAGCGACGACTGGTTCCCGGTGATGCGTCCCCCATTCGCACTGCAGGAGATGTCCTTCCACAAATTAGCAGATGAGTACTTTTAATTCATAACTTGTATCGAGGCCCGCCGGGCTGCGGCTAGTTCAGTCGGAAGTTGGTATTCGAGATAGAACCAGAAGCTACCACGTTCATCAATACTTGTACAAGCATGAAGGAGAGTGGGTATCAGCTCGATCCCTAAAGCCATCAAAATAACATGTGAGCGATTGTCAAACGTTAAATGACCGTGAGTACGATGAATGATATCGAACCGTTTTGAATTCCAGATCGACAATCCGCATCCTTGCTCGGATCGAGTACCAGAGGTATCGCTTCTCTTCTTCTCTGGCTGCACACACAACAGGGGGTATAGCTTCTTTGCATCTTCTGGGATTCGCACACTTCTCCCCAGCAAAGCTGCCAACATTCCGCTTGCTGGAACCAAACCTCTCCTGTACTTGTGCTGCTTCCAACCGTCATCCTCTTTTCCCCAAACCCTTTTCCCACCTCCTTCTCTCCTCCTCCCGCTCATTTTTCTTCCGCTCCTTTCCCTCAACTCTCCGCTTCCTAACCTCCTCGAGCCGTTTCTGCTTCCTTGCAATCCCGTCTACCGGTGTAGTCGTAGTTATACCCTTGATGTGTGACGGCGCATAGTGGACATCCGGGATTGGCAGCAGATTCGCCTGCTCCGGTTTCGACGGTTGCGCCTTTAGATGTACCGAGGCTGAGCTGGTCGAGGTCGCGTTTGGTTGGATCGTGGATGGCGCATCTCCATTGAGAACTTTTAGGCCGGAAGTCGGGAAAGGTAGAGTGATACTGTGTCGTGGGGGATGAAGGATGCTCTTCGGTAGCAGCTTCTTCAATACTTCGATCTCGGGATGTGAAGCCTGACACCAGATCTCAGCTTACATCCAATGACCGAGCAGCCAAGTACAAGCTACCCCGAACAACTCACCCGTATGCCGAGGCATGCTAACCGCCTCAACCCAACCATTTCAGCCATCTCCACCTCAACCCTTCCGACCGGGACCACCCGGACCTCCTCAATCGCCCCTTGATCCCATGTCCCGTCCTTCAACCTCGTCCTCGCGACCTTCACCAATTGGTCATGCCGATACACCAACGAGTTGAAAGTCGCGCAGTACTGCGGGATAGGGGAGACGAGGGATTGCGGCGAGATGGATTGGAGTGGGATGAGGATGTACATCAGCGATTGTTGCTCGTCCGACCGAGAGACTGACGGAGGCGAGGGCGGAGGCGACCGAGGAGCGGTAGGAAGGAGGTTGGTAGATTTTGGATGTGTCGCGTTGAGCAGTTCTGCGACGATTAGAAGACGGAGTTTGAGCGTGTCGATGGATCGTTCGAGGGTTTTGATGGTCTCGTTGATCCCGAGGACTAGGCGGTCTAGGACCTCCGGTCTAGCCGGACGAGCTGATCCGGGCTTCGATCTGTCGACAGCGGGGTTATCGTTACTCGTCTTGGATTTCTTCGGCATCGGCTCAACGATTGAGGTTGATGTCTTCCTCTTCGGTCCGACACCCCCAGCTTCCTCTTCCGCATCATTCATCCAGCTTTCCTCAGCTCCCACATCTTCTCCGTCATGTATCCTCGCCTTCAACGCCCGCTTCTCACTCCGCCTCCCCCTCTTCTCCCGCTTTTGGCAATTCGCTCGAGATAGGTGGTACTTCGCGATGGAAATCGGTACAAGCTGAGGTAGAGCATTGATGACCGTCGTCTGCAGATGTCTTGGAATGTTTGGCCTGTCCCACAAAACGATCAGTGTGTAGACCGGGGAAAGAGGAGGAGCACGCGCCATGGGACGGTCAGTGGACTAGCTAAGACAGCTTTGACCACTTCCTTATTCATCCGAGATCTGTCGGTAACGGGCGGTGCTGAGGTGGAAGAGGTGGCCTTCTCCTTGTTCGCTTGAGCTCGGATACTTCCAACTTTCGTTGTCGCGGCGATGGTGGTCATCGCGTCCCTACGACTGATCAAAGTAGGAGCTCGAGATACCCAGAGGCTCCAAGGGGTACACTAGACATTCTGGTTACTCCGCGCCAGCCAAACGGCTTTTCGGCTATATCTACACTAATACAGCGAAATTGTGCCTCACTCCACCGCTATCATCACTTTCAGTTTTTAGCTTCGCCATAAGACCTTTGCTAAATAAACTGTTTACGGCAGAAGGCCACGCTTGAGGACGGAACGTGTGATCACATGACGAGGTATAAAGGGATGTGCCTTCTAACGGCACGTCACTTGGCGCGTTTGTAGGCGCCACTGCGCGGTAATATTTCGGAGTTTTGTCTGTCAGCGAAATTACCCAGGACATAGTTCTTCTTATGAATGCACCTTTTTACGGCTGTCTTTACAGACACACCCGCATCGAGTCAGTAAGTCCACTTGTTCCCCGCGGACTCCACTTATACCCTCTTTTCCAGTCTCGTATCATATACCGAACCTCCGATTCGAGCCGACAACATGGTTCGAGTCTCCGTTCTCAATGATTGCCTGGTACGTCTTTCCTTCCTGCTGTATAGCACGAGCTCCCTTCAGGACTTCAGGATCCCGTGTCGAAGGGAGATGCTTAGAGCCTAGCTGATGTACGACGCAGAACAATATCGTCAATGCCGAACGACGAGGAAAGCGGCAGGTCCTGATCCGACCTAGCTCGAAGGTGGTCATCAAGGTTTTATCGGTCATGCAGAAGCACGGTGAGTCGTCGCACGACGTCATTTCTCTTGGCCTTGTTGTGAGAGTCAAGCTTTACGGTTCTCGAGGGCGGTCAGGTTGTGTCTGTTCCTATAAGGGAGATTGGGTACCATCTACTCCGGCGGGTTGTCCCTCCTCTGCCTCTTTCTTTGGCAAACTACCCCTCCTAGCTCCGTGACGGATCTCCTGACATGGCTCGCTCCGATCGCTCTGCTCGTTTCACCCGGGGCATAACTGCCCCTCCTCCCCTTCATCCACGGAAGAGCGGGCTTTAAGTCCCCGGCAGACTGATACACACCTCCTTTTAACAATCCCGCTCTCGCCGGCTCAAGGCCGCATGGCTGGGGATTTACGCGGGGTGGGCTGATTGGGGGAGGACATGTCTTCCGAACGACTTCCTGGGCTATGCTGACAATTCGGCTTCTCTCCTTTCTTTCTATCCCCTGGCTTTGCTGGACTCAACTCATCTCCTCCGCACGACTCGCAACCTCGCTCCGCTTGGTTCGCTTATAGGCTACATCGGCGAGTTCGAGATCATCGATGATCACCGAGGAGGGAAGGTGGTCATCCAGCTCAACGGACGACTCAACAAGACCGGTGTCATCTCCCCTCGCTTCAACGTTTCCGTCGACAACAGTGAGCTCCGCTCTTTCGTCTCTCGCGAGCAAGACTGATCAATGAGCACAGTCGAGACCTGGATGAACTTGCTCCTACCCGCTCGATCTTTCGGGAAGATCATCCTCACTACCTCTGCTGGGATCATGGACCATGAGGAGGCGAGGCGGAAGCATGTGAGTGATATGCAGTACTTGCATTGGATCTGTTTCCTGACACGCTGCGCAGACTGGTGGGAAGATCCTGGCGTATGTTTATTAGGCAAGGATGGATGGATGCATAGCATGACCATCGACGAGGGCAACTTCATGCTTCTTGCACGGAAAGTCTTGTTATGCGGACGCGGTTCTTGAGCGTGTCGGATCCCTTTTACCACGAGTTACTTCTGAGATCTCCGTGTCAACCGCCGAGCAAGCCTGCATCTCCTTCATAGATGATGCCTTCATTATCGACCCAACCGCTGCTCGACCTTTTTCCAAGCCTCCATAGCTCCGTCCCACTCTTCCCGCCGTAGCGCACCCTCAACAACCACCTCATCCCCATGACTCTCTGCCGCTATCGGCAACAACCTCGCAAGCTTCCGTATGAGGGGTAAGGTCGATACTTGACCTCTAGCTAGTATCGGGCGGATGATGGCGATGAGCGCTTCAGGTAGTGGAAGGGGAACAGGATGTTGGCTGGATCAAAGGTCAGCATAGCGATTCGAGAGGTTGAGGCGATGGAGGAGGAAGAAGGTTGTTGAACATACTAGATCTCGGTAATCCTCAAGACCCAGAAAGGATATCCTCCCAACTCAGCCGGAGGTCGAGGTAGTAATGCGCGATGAAGAGGTAGTGGATTGAGAGGATGGACGATGAGGAGATCAGGGTCGGATGTGAAGTGCAATGCTTCTGCAGCCTTTCAGCTTATGTAACGCGTCGGAGGGAAGGAGTAAAAGGTACCTTTGATATCCGAATCGAGCTTTTCTTGGTTGAATGAGGAGGCAAGGGATGAGGAGGTAGCGTAAGTCCGTGTGAGGGAGGCTAGGAGCGGGCCGGAGGATGTGGGAGGCAGGAGATGGACCGTCACAGGAGTTGCTGTATCGCCATCTGCTGTTTGTCAATTACAGAGTAAGATTAGGAGGGCGAGGAGGGACGCCTACTGGGCGGAAAGACGGTGAGCGTGGTCATCTTCTCGATGTCCGAATTTGTACTCTGTGAAATGATCAGATATTCAATCAAAGTGGTGATGAGGATAACATACACGTGGGTAAGGTTGAGGCGGTGTGGAAGCGCCCGAGGAAGGTGGTGAAAGTGGGAGGCGGAGTAACGTCTGGACGAGCGTACATTGGCATGATTTCAATTGATCTAAACTTCATTAGTATCACGAACCATAGGCTCGACGGGCAAATCATGCTCACCTCGATCGTCCCATATACTGATTTCTCGAACTCCCTCCTCCGCTGCCCAGTCGACAGCTCTTCGGACACTCCCAACCAGCACCTTTCGCTCGTCCCGTATCTCCTCCAAGCTCGAACGTCGCGCGGAAGCAGAGTGCGAGAGGACGAGCGCAACATGTCTCGGTGGAGTCGGTTGGGGCGGGTGTTGGCCGGAAGGAGAGGAGAGAGGATGAGCAAAGAGCTCAAGAATGCGGAGGATGAAGGAGGAAAGGGTGAAGAGAGTATGGAGGAGGATGAGAAGCGGGAGGAAGAGGGTCCGACAGGGGTACATCCTGTCGTTTGCTGGCGTGACGATGCTCAAACTCCGATCGAACCGGTGAAGGGTTTCGGGGATCCGGAGCGAAAATCATGCGGGACCATATCCACGTGTAAAAACTCGTTTCACCCCAACGTTTCACATTTCCCCCACGTCTCTCGTCTCCCCTTCAACGATCCAATCATCAAGCCGCTCGACTTTGATTAAAGTCGATTCACTTGTCATCGCTCGAGACACTATGCCTGACAGCACACGAGGATCTCATGCACGTCGTGGGAAGGGTCGAGGAGGAGGCGGCTCCCGAGGAGGTGGATCTACGAAGGGTGAGTACGGATCTCGTAGCTCCAGTCACAGGCCTGGCCCGCTGATGTGATGACCTCAGTCCAGAAGCTGCCTTCTACGCATACAGTGTCCACCCACGTCGACACATCTCATCGTCTGCCCTCATCGGCTCTCATCACTATCCGAATGCTCGAGCCGTCGGAAGTATCCGTAGACTGCCCGACTTCACCTCACAGTTCTCTCGGCTCCACCCCCGACGTGAATACGCTCGATGATCCAAGAGACAACAAACCAGGCTCCAAAGATCGGGCGGACTGCTCGGAATGTTACATCATGATGGAGACGAGATAGCTCAATCACTACCGCTCAAGCTATAATCATGACACGAGTTGTGACATGTACTAGAGAACTTGCCCATGGAACTTGAAGCAAGCCTTTACGATGGCCAGCGACGGTTTTTGGGAACAGTACGGATTAACCGAGCCGACATAAGTACCCGAAGGTACGATCTGCGCTTGACGACCGGAATGCTACTGATTTGTCATAGCTTATAATGGCGAACTCGATACTCTTCCTATATCTCCACCACCAGGCGATGGTTCTTTTCACAGAATGGTCAGTTTTCGGTTCCCATCGGAATCGCAATGTATATTGCTCAAGCGAGAAACGATGCCAGGACATGGCTTCCGCCCAGACCAACACCACCAGCACGATAATTCCATTCAACTGCAGTATGCCTCAACATAACTCTTATTGACATTAAAGTGACTTCCTTCCTTCGACAAATAATAACAAGAAGTCCCGCAAAAGGCATTACTTCAGTCGTTCAAACTCTGCTTTCAACATCGCCCTGAGTCTCTCCTTCTCCCGATTGATGTTTCTTCCTCATCCTTCAACCGACATCTCTTTGATGTGGTCAGTGTGACCCAGGGAAGTCTTTGCCTGCCAGAGGGTATGACTGAGCATAGATGGCAGTGTTTCGACTATTTGACTCCGTTCGACTATTCCGCTCTGCAACTCGCCGAGTCCTTACGGTTCAACAAACATCCACGAGGCCTTCACCGTTCGGCGAATGTCTACAGTTGAGGGATGGATATATAGGTAGCCACACGTTCATAGACGGATCCCCAGTGATCCTCGATCAATGTCTTTTGTCCATCGAACCACTTAGTCTCCATCTCCGCATCCGTCCTCACCACCTCCGCATCCGTCCTCGCCACCTCCGCATGTGTCTGACTTCCTATTGCTCCTCTTGTCCAGCATGGCTGATGAGCCCAATCGTTGCATCCGTAGCAGTCCATAGACCGGAGATACCCATCATGTATTCCAATGCGTAACTCAGGCCGAAGAGTCCGGCCATCTGAATCGGGCTCAAGCAGAGGCACTTGAATCATCGATCTCGCAAAAGCACCCGCCATTCCGTGACATTCGGACTGGTCTAGCATCCGCTTGGGGAAAGAAGAAGTATAGACTCCGTTTCTGGGAGGATCCACGTCGGCATGCCTTTCCGTGATGTTTGAAGCAAGTCCTTCAAAGTTCCAGAGCGCCGGATTGCCATTCCGGCAGACAATGGCGAAGTGATAGGGATGGAAATGATCGTCCAAGTCGAGCTGGGTACGGCATTGAGTATGGGGGATGTGCTTGAATGGCCTGAGTGCATCGAAATTGCGGAATTCTTCGATGAGGAGACGGCGTGCAGGGCGTGCGCATCATAATGTGGAAGGGGAGGCCGAGAGTATGCGTATTGACAATAGCTTGATTGCCAAGACCTAAATGTGCCTCAGTTATTGTAAGAAACTGAGAAGCGGCAGAGTGATAGAAAGACAGACCAGTCAAAATGCGAGGTGAAGAGAGCAGTCCAAGCATCATCAGACTGGCAAGTTGATTGAGCACATGAGTCACTTGCTGATCAGAGCGAGCTTGATTGTCCTCAAAGAAGTGGTGGATGATTGAGGAGGGGATATTGGATGGTTCGGCATATGTGGTAGAGTCAAGAAGGTGCCGAAGCGCAAGCTGCGCATAGTATTGGCGTCCATGATCCATTCTGGTCAATATCAATGCAAGGCGGGTCAGGCCAACAGCATTGGCATCCAGAGAAGCGTCCCAGAGCTCAGTGGCCGCTATAACTCCTCCTGATAGGTCTTGTTACAGTGACTTCCTTCACCCGGCTCCCAGTCAGTATCTAGTTTGCTGAATGATAGGTCTCGCTGATATTCTGGATGCACAGCTGCTCTCACGATCGGACATCAATCACGTTCTCAAACCTGTTCGCCCTTCGTCACCTCTCCACGATCCAATGATCTTCCGTTTCGGTTAAGGGGTTGAAGATTGTACCTCAAAACCTGGACGATAGATCGAAAGTTCTACCTCATGACCTCCCGGAGATTGGTTGAAGGTTGTTTTTCATCTTCGCGGATAATGGATCGGTGGGAAAAGGGTTGGAGGATTACGTCAAACTCCTTCATCGTTATACTATGCAACTCGCGTGTATCTTCCCTATTAGGTCTTTCTCAACTGTCCACATCTGAGTAGTCAGCTAGTCCTGTGCATGCTTTCCCAACCGTCAACATCTCCAGCACCTATCTGATAATAGTCTCTCACGTATGGACATGGATCGTTTTGGTTTGTCAAACAAAACCGTTCATCCGTCAGGTGGCTTTATCACCGCAGTTGGTCACCCAGCAAAGCAAAGCTCCTATCCACCTAATCCCCTAGCTACTGCTACCATCCTGGGCTCCACTCGTCCTCAACATCCTCCTATGCATACTGCACGACAGCTGCTTCCTCCCCTGACCTTCTTCCTCCTACCGTGTTCTCATCTCGTATTAGTGTACCCGAAACCTAGATCTCAAGCTCGATCATACCCTCTACGCCTATAGAACTTGGTGAGAAAGGGATCGGGGATGCTGTTGAGGTATCGACGGCGAGATAAATCCGGTCGCGACTCGACGTTCAAAAAGCTGCCGGAACCGAGGAGCTCTCGTACCTGGAGCCGCGGAGACCTCCTCGTCTAGTAAGGTGGCAGAGACCTCCTCATTGAGTAAGGTTGGTTCGAGTGTTGGGAAGAGACAAGCGGGGAAAAGCGGCAGGTCACGACGGAGGATGATGTCGCTCGAGCGAGACCATCTGATCAGTCAATCGGGCAGGATCTCGGTGTCCAATGCAGAGAAATGGTGCGTTGGTTGACGAGGCGGTAGACTGTCATGTGAAGAGGGGGATACCTCTGGGCTAGGAGTGGTCGGCAGTGGATCCGCACGAATCCTAACCTAGTTCACACCAGTAAGCAGTACATCCGTCAGCGAAGGGTAAAAGCGCTCAGAGCCCACGACATCGCGTCGAGAGTCCTGCCTCAACTGTGACCGCTGGTCAGCGTTGTCTTGATTCCCACATACATGCTGAAAGTGCCAACTCACTAACGCATCTCCTTCACTAACTTCACCGTCACGCTGGTTGCCACCGCTTCCGTCACCCTTTCCACCGTCTCCATGCTCAGAGCCGTCCCTGCTCCTTCCCATACCGATGATCTACTAATGAGACCCAGCGTAGTGAAGGTATCGGATGTTGTCGGTCCGTTGTGGGGGAGGAGATGTTGTTCTTTGAGTGAATATCGGCTGACTCTTGCCTTTGTACAACACGTCCAACTTCAGCTATACGTTCAATGGGGTAGACAAGCGCTTCACCTGGATCGTCCCATCTGGTTCTATAAGCATACACATCCTCTTCCTTCACCTGCCAATGGACCCGTCTTGCGGTGAGCCCCTGAGCTCGAGAGCGGTCATCCTCCAGACGCGAATTAGATCGATGCCCCTGGAGGGAAGACCTTTCAGGATTATCTGGCGGGATCTCAATCATGGTAAGATCGGGAAGAAACTCGGTGATCTAAGCTGGTCAGAACCAGGCCTCACTCTGGTCATTCCCCCTTGACCAGTATCTCAATTGTGTCGAGGTCAGCACAAGTAGCTTGTAATGTCAGGCGTTCGTACAGTCAGCAAGAATCCAGGCTGCAAAGATCCAACGGGATCCTGGTCATCAGCATACACACACCTCTGATCGGGCATTGATGAGCGCCGGTCAAGTAGCGTTCTCAATGAATGCAGAAGTCAAGGCTAGGATAGGCTATGAGATACAAGAAAGACTTCAATCTCGAATCACTAGGTCTTTTCCTCTCTTGTCTCTCTTCCTTACCTTTGTCCGTCGGTCGGTCCGGCCCGTAGACTCGTATGGATCGTCTTGGTGCTGCATGGGTTGATGAGGTCAAGGGAAGAAGGTCTTGGACGAGCAGTGCAAAGGACCCAGGCGATATCAAATACAAAGGCCTCGTTTCGACTATGCTAGGGACTGGTCGGCAATTGGCAGGCTGTGGTTTGGCGATTGAATGGCTGTGGTCGACGATTGAGTGGTTATGGTTGGCGGTTGAGTGGCTTGGTCGGCGAAGTTCGGCGAGGACAACGTTGAATCGATTTACCGTGACACAATCACTCATCAAGCTTGTTACCTTCCCGTGTTCCAACGGTGGCGGGTATGAAGTATATAACATGGGAGGCACGGTATAGAGGTACATGGATCTCCATCTTCAGTGATGAGGGATAACGGCTAAACCCCCTTCAACGGCATTTGCAGCATGCCATGCAAAATTCTCCTTCCCCTTCTTGGATGTAAGTGGATAAGTGGATTGACAGGGAGTCCGAGACCAGGGGTGTAGACTCTGTCGACTGGGCTCCTTAGCCATTGAAAGTGAGTCTCAAGCTTACCAGGCAGAATGGCAAGCAGATTACGATGCCTTCCCCAGCTCGTTCCCGGATTTGACTTTCATTCCCAGCGAGATGATGAGGAGATCATCATCTACGCTAATAGTCAGCAGTAGAAAGATGTTTGCGATGTTGATACGTACGGCTTTGACCAACTCGTCTATCTTTGGGTTGCAGGTCTTTTCAAGCTCCTTGAGGACCAAGAGGCCAGCAGGAGGGATATACTCCGCTTTTGCCTTGGCACCGTAGGCCCCCTCGAGCTCACGATGCTGACTCCGGCTCTGACAAAATGCTTTGCCGTCCTGTTTCTGGCAGCAAGCGCCTACGGGATCGCCAGGCGAAGAAGGGGGTACCCCTCAATTCACTCGGTCGATGCGCGATTGGGAACGATGGGAGCCAAAGAGTGTTCGAGACAGGCGGACTTCATCGTCATTAGGACAGTCTGAGAAGACATCCTCAACCTATCACCTCGGGTTATCAGCATCGGGATCCAATAGCATGGGAAGTAAGGCAGGACACACCTGAGCCGGGATTGGGCTGTCGAAGTGGATTCGCAAACGCTGATGCGGCGTATCATTCGGACAAAGTTGACGGAAAGAATGGGTTGCCCTGAAGTTTGGGAGATGGGGGTGACGGTCATCACCCTACGTTGGCATGTCAGCTCCACAATTGCCTTGAAGGAAGTCGAGTGTAAGAGGACAAGCAAAGGCGGGGGTTCATAGCATTGGGGTGCAATTGGAAAAGCGGAGTAAAGGCGGGAATGTTAGGCACATGGGTCAGCTGCTCTCACCAAGTGAAGATCGCTTAGTCGAGTCCAACTCGATTGAGACCAGCTGTAAGACATCGCCATACCCATAACTTCCTTCTTCGTAGTCATTGTGGAGTTCCTTTGCGGAAAAACGGGAGAGGCTGGAGGGCATGATAACGTCGATATGGAGGAATGATGGGAAGGAAGGAGTGGGCGAGGACAGAAAGTGCGAGCTGATGAAGAATATCAGCGCTCAAGGTGCAAGCCGTTTGGACTATGAAGGGAGGTCCACTCACAACCCCCGCTGACGCCGCCTTTGAGCGTCGAGGTCGAAATCGAATGGAAAGAGATAGAGAGCTGGAGTGATTGAACTTGTCATCCAAGGTTGAGTGCACGATCAATCACTTTTCCTCTCCGTCGTGGCTAGTAGCGTTCAGTGTAGCGAATAGTGCAATACCTTCGGAATGTCCGGGACATCAGGCACTGATTGATCCCGTTGCTAAAGGCCTTAACCTTTGATAGATCCTGGGATCCTTCTTGAGACCACTAATATACCTTCATCGCATGACTCCTTATCCCGAGAACGATCAAATCAAAGTAGATAAACGTTCAACTTGTCGTCCTCAAGTACGGCAACAATCATATATGTCTCCACCTCGACTCTTTCGTCTCTAGTTCCAAGTATCCCTGCACCATCTTTGCAATATGCATTCAATTCGGAACTTCCGCAAATCTCGTTGCTCGTCCATGTCACTCAGAAGGCTACGCTTTCCCTCCTCAGAACCTCCGCGCTTGACATCGGCTGAATTTCTGTATCGCTCAGGTCGCCGTGGTGTTTGTGATGCAGCTGTCCTTCGTTGATAGCGATCCGGCTCTGCAAACCGTGAAGGACATAATGACGGACAAGCGCATCTCTGAGGAGGACAAATTGAGCCTGAGTCTACTTACACTGTCAGTCTTGATATCCGCTAAGATTCACTTAGACGGTCGTTGCGTGCATCGACAAACAACCTCGAAAATCCGATTATGTCTGTGACCTCATCAATGTCGAAAGTCGCTTCAATTTCGACCTTCTCAGGACCAAGATCATTCCGCCCGGCTTGCATGATAGCAACTTTAGGACCTTGAAGACGTAGGTCGCTCTCAGCTTGCGGATTTTCTTGATGAGTCATCAGATTGCCTACGCGAAGGCGTATGTCGACTCCATTGCCAACTTGCTGAACGATGAGCTTGCTGAGGGAAACGAGCATGGTCCGTCTGTAGCCCCTGCTCAATTCCGATCATCTTTGAGCTGATATGCCTTTCAGTAGCTACACCGCCTCTAGCCCGCTCCCTAGGGTGTTGGTTCGTTCCTTGACCCCTGCGTTCGTGTAACTGATTTAGCCAGCGTTAGCCTCGACCGCTTTGACCACCATCACCGAAGAGGCCTATCAGCCTCATGATCCGATCTCTGCATGGTCTCCAACGATGCATGGCCAGGACGGACCTAAAGAGGGAGAGTCGGAACGCTTAATCGGGTTCGACAGCATTGGCGGTCCTGATTTCGTGAGTCAGGAATCAGCGAGTCGATGTTCCCTTATCGGCTAATCCCGTCACCAGAACTTTTGACCCAGACATTTCAATGCAACCGATTGGACCTGGACCCTTTTCACCTTTGTCTGATGTGTTGATCCGCCGAGAGTCACTCAGTCCAATTTCTGGCTCTCCTGGTAACTATACCGCAATCACCTACAAGTCAGCTATCTCCGATGGCAGCTTCGTCATACACGACATCGATTCCATCAGCCACACAAGCTCTGACGACGAGGTACGCACCACCAAGGCTAGGGGACACACGACTGCTCGACTGATGTCATACAGAGCATTGCGGCCGAGACCGAGGCCCCGGCTGAACGTTCCTCGAATATCAGGATATCCTCGACCAAGAAAATGCTCCGGGACTGCAAGATGAAAGGAACTCTGAGCCGCTGCCGAACGCCAGTCTCAAGGAAGACCGCTTTTACTCTGCGACCTATGACCCCTCCGTCCGAGTCGTCCTCCGATATCTCGTCCAAGGAGTGTCCAGGCTCCACAACTGGTCCGGATCTGCTTCCGCTTGATTCCAAAGACCGACGCGAAAGAACTATCAAGAACTTCAACGAGGCCTTACGTGTCTCTTAAGTCCCCTCGCCGCATACACTGATGGATGTGTATCAAAGATTGTCGAATGGGTCATCGCGGGCAAACACTTTATGGATCTACCAAACCCCGAGAACATGGCGGCTTGGGCTGCTGCGGATCATCTTTCGTCGGTGTCCCCTGGTGTGCCTGTCTGAGTTCCCCGTATGGATGGTGAGAGCTGACATATTAAGCTCCATGTCATCGTCGTCCCGACACAAAGATGGCCAAGCTCGCGGGGTTAAGGCAGATCCAGTACCTTCGCCACAGGATGTTGCACCGATGATTCTCAGAAAAGACCTAGAGTCTCAATCTCGTCTCAAGTCTCATCGATGAATATGCATATAAATCGCCCTCCTATGACTTGCCCATCTTTGCTCGTTCATTCTCAACAGCGGAGTGCCGCTTTAGGCTTTATCCGACAGCTGTAAGGAGAAGAAGCTCCTACCGGATGGGATGTGCCGTGCTCTGATACTGAATGTATAGTGGCAATCATAGGGTCCATGCAGAGATCGAATATGCAACATGCATCTCTTGTGGTTGCTCCATCACAATCAGTTTTAAATACCTCGCAACAATATCGTTTACCCAATTATCATAATACCAAGGACTTCGGCGAATCATACTTTCCCCATCACCGCCTCCACATGCTCCATCAAAACATCCCTGTGCCGGTCTCCAAAGATCAACATCGGCCGTAATCGCACAGCGGCATCACCACACTACCTCTCCATCAGCATTTTCCCAGGACCTTCCACACTGAACGCGAAGTACTCACCCCAGCCATGTTGACCCCTCTTCCCCTCATCTCCTTCAAGAATCTATCCCGCGATTCCGGGTTAGGCATATCCCAAGCGATGAACGTCCCTGTATTCTTCCCCCTCAGGTTCGTCATCTTCCCTCGGCCTTTGGACTTTGCGAGAGAGTTGAGGTCGGAGTAGAGCTGGCAGCCGACATTGGCTGTTGATCTGACGAGGGATTCGGATTTGATGATTGAGATCTGGCGAGCAGATTGAAGAGCACGGATGGGGTCCCCCATCCATGTGTTCTGCACATGATTAGCTGGCTATCCTTCGATCCTGATGCGACTGACGAAATTCCGATATGCCTGAGGAGGACGAGTGTCGACATTGTGGTAAAAACCCGCCGCTTGCATCTTCTTGGAAAAGGTGAGGAAGTCGGGCGGAGTCGGAAGATCCCATTTTTCGGATGCCCAGAAGTTACCGGTTGCCCCTACGCCAGTCTGCACCTCGTCTTGACGCATTCAGCCTCGGATATACAAAAGAGAACGGCAAAGAGACGTACCGACTATAAATGCGACTCCCTCGTGAGAGGTAAGCTCCCTCAACCCGCGAAAGAAGCTCGGCGAAGCATGGTGATCCCCTCCTTCCGACGCTATTGGCTCAATGATGAGTGCTGCGACCGGTTTGATGTTCTTGCTGAGACGAGTACTTAATCATCAGCTCCTACTTTGACTCATGCGAAGTGTCTGTTGCTTACTTCTGCTTGATCACCTTCTCCACCTCAGCCAAACACCTCGCTTCCGCCTCTTCATTCTCCTTGGCATTCTCCTCCATCGGATACTTGACCTCTGGCCATGCCACACAAGGCCCTATTCTTTTCATCAACAAGTCACCGTCGGTTCGCTTGATCTGACTTACAGTCAAAAGCTGGAATCCCAACTTTATGAATAGCCTTACTCCTCGTCGCGCTCAAACTACCAAACAATCGTCCATGAAAAGCCGAGGTGAAGCTGAGTATCGACATCTCTGGAGAACCGGGAGATTGATTGAGCATACACGTTGATAGTTCTTCAGGGGTGAACTTCATGTCGGAAGCTGCAACGCCTGCTTGTCGCGCTGGGTAGGACACTGAGGCGAACGTGAGCGAGTCACAAAGCCCACCATTGACGGAAGCGCACTGACTGAAAGCTGCTTTGAAAGCGGTTTCATTCGCGCAGGAGCCACACCTGTACGAGCTGTCAGCTTTGACAGCTTGATACCTATCACAGAGGTGAAGCGGACATGGCGGTAAAGACCTGATTCATCCCCTTCGGCTTGACGCTCAGGAAAGCATCCTCTACCCTGAGTCATCAACTGAGAAGAAACTCAAGGCGACCAATCAGCTCACCACACATCTGCTGCCACTCGCCGGGCGGGAAGACGCCTAAGCTTGGTCTTGCCACGGCGAGCGTAGCGAAGAGGTCGGATTTGGCGAGTTCGAGAAGGGCAGGGTGATTGTACCTAGGCCAAGCTTCAGAACGGATAATACTTAGATGTGATTGGAATTTGCCCAATGGGTATCGAGGCGATCTGGGAGTAGACGTCGAGGTATGTATTCCCGTCCACATCGACGAGGTAGTTACCTTTGGACTTCATATAGTCTGATCGCGAGTTAGCGACTTCTCGGTATATCAGACAAAAGTGGACACCTACCACAGACCAGGACATGTGTCCGTGGATCCTGAAAAGTCGAAATACCTTCACTCGCCGCTTGAGATCTCGGTCCAGGGATTGATTCGGTGATGATACGAGGTCGGAGGTTATCATCGAGAGTGGATACTGGAGTTGCGAAAGTACGTAGAAGAGGAATGAGAGGTGAACGAGTAGGAGTTCGAGCTGGTATCCGCATATTTGGAAGATGTCGACAGCTTTATGCGATGAGATGCGGTTGAGAGGGAAAGACGTTTGATGGTGCTGCAACAGGCAGTGGGATCTATAGCAGGAGCCGCTGATGTGGGGCACCTCGATCTCGCTTAAATCGCTTCCGTTACATAATACCTAGCAGGCCTAGGCTATTGCGGTGCCGGCATCTCTAACCGGGACTGTTACTCCATTTATACGTTGAGCCCACTAGAGCGCAGCTACCTCTCATTGTGTATCACCATTGGCCTCTCATTGACTCATTCCCCCAATCTCGTATGGCTCTTCAATAGTCTTCACCCTTGGAAACAGTATAATAGTACCGGGATTCACCTTTCTCTCTCCGTTCAACGCCGAAGCTTCTGTCCGATGTATTGACTCCTCTCGAGAAGCTTTGAAATCATGTCGAGCTTGTTGCATTGCGAGACCGAGACTGAGACCGCCGGCGAGAATCAGTACGGCAGCAGGAAGGGGAGAAGGAGCGATGATACGTGAAGTGGATGGGGTGGAGGGAGGTAGGTGGGATGTGAATGATTTGGTTGGGTATGCGAATGATATTGGCTGGGGTGTGGAGTGGAGTGGATACGGAGCGAAGGCGATTGGTTGTGACGGGTTTGGGTGTAGTTGACGGACCACCTCGTAGAGATGCAACATTGATGCTGTACAAGAGCTTTGTCAACGTACAGGAGTATAAGAAAGTATCCGTTGGCGGGTCCCCTGTGAAGGGGAAGGCTTGCTTTGTTTTCGAGCTCTGAAAGGAGCGCGACATGACGGTGTCAAGAAAGGATGAAGTGCCACGATGCCACCTCCACTACCTCGGTTCAACTACTCGTCTCAGGACAACCCAATGCGTGTCTCCGCTCATGCTAGCCCAAAGATGACCCGTTTTATCTTGGATCTTGGGTTTCGCACATAGAAGGTCGGCTTGCAACTTTTCTTATGTCGTGGCAAGATCTCGTAGAGATGGTTCCCTCGCCTCAAACCTCTCCTGACGACAATCCAGACACCCATTCCACCCCGGACACATCCATCACCCCGGAGACACCCAACACACCAAATTCATCACCTCAACCCCATTCACCTAGCTCTTACTTCTTCCCTCTTCTCCTTGTCGTCCTGATATGTGGTGCTTACCTATACTACCGACGTCAAAGTCGACAACATTCAAGCCTGGGGTGAGTCGACCAAATCTACCCAATCTTTCTCCCATACAAAGAGCCTCTCTGATCTATACTCAGGTTGCATAACCTCCGCTCAACCGGGGTCAGACTATCTCTAGACGGGACGGTACATCCCCCAAAACCCTCCAAACCTTTCTATCGCTCTCCCCAAGCTGATTGTATGTAATCCTCACAGCCTCCGACCCATACCTTCATCCAAAACATTGCATTCACCGATTCTCTACCCTCTCACGCGCTCACCGATCTCCCGACTCTTCCTGTACCCACACACCCCGCGTATCAAATCAACTAGACTTCGTCCTGCGCCTAGCTATACCCACCTAGCGGAATGCTGCTGCAGAAGGTTGGGAATGGGATCATGGGGAGGCGATCGAGGGCGAGGAAAGGGCCTGTGGAGGGAGGTGAGGGTGATAGCGAGGAGGAGCTCAATTCGGAGGAGGATAGGTACGAGGATGGAGGCGGAGGCGGAAATGCAAGAGAAGGATCGCAAGAAGGAGGTATCGGTCAGACGGTATTTGGTGTTGGGGATGAAGAAGGGTCTGCTGAGCTTCCTGCGAACGGCTAAAATCGGCTTTGATGCATGCACATTTCGAGGTAAACTCTCCCATTCTCCACGTAGCTTCGAAACGTTTTTCGCTTGTCCATGGAGAAGAAAATTTCATGTATGCTGAGCTCAATGAAAATACATGAACAGGATTCTTGTATCCGTATCGTCGTATCGTATCGTCGCGTCTCGCGTCTGGTGGAAATCACCGCCTTCGTTCGGTAGGATTTCCTGTTTTCATCTTTCCGAAGCCTTTCCTAGAAGACCTTCTCGAGAGCGTCTCCCCGCCTACTTCATTGGATGAGATGGGTGATGGGGCCGTCATTTGGCGACCGACAGCATAGACCCACGAGTCTCAAGCAGGAGGAATCGGCGAACGGTTGATGCTGGCGGTCTTCGCGCCTTCGAAGGAGTGATCTGCTGTCATCTTGTAGAGGGTTGCTCAGCCCTTGGAAGGGGAATACCGCTCGCCCAGCATGTCTCACGCACTTCTGTAAGAACCTATGGCGTCATGATCCGAGCCTTAAATTGAGACCTGTATGTAGCCTCCGCCTCTTTCTCTCCCCTTACTTCTCCATCTCCGTAACGATGCACTACCTCAAGACCTACCCCGACTCCATCGGGATCTCTCACTACCTGTGCTGGAGGATGAAGTCGATGCCCGCGGAGGAGGTTGAGTTCTACTGGCCACAGATATGGTAGGTCACCTCCACGTTTTATGACCATCACTAACCAGGCTCAGTCATCTACTGATCACTTATCCGACACCTTCGAACGCTTTGGAAAGCTTCGTCCTCTCTCGAGCTGGAGAGTCCACTCATTCCGCCATACTGGTCAGTCTCCTCTGACAAGAAGGTATCGCGAAGGCTGATGCTGATCGATGATAGACCTTCTGGTTCATGCAAGCTGCCTTACGAGACCTCACACCAAGCCGAACGACCAACCCCGGTCCATTCCTCATCTGCCAACGAGTCCTCCACAGATGCCACGAGATAATCTTCGGTGATCCTCCTGAGCCTTCACGTTCACCTTATCGATCCCTCCCGCATTCTCCGCCAAATTCGTCAGCAGCGATATTGGCTTCTTCGACGATGCAGGCTTTACGAACTGGGAATGGATTGGAAGGGGAGAGTGAGAGGGTTGCTCCGGTCAGGGTCAACGAGAATGTCTTGCCGGCGTTTGTTGGGATGGGGGTGATGCTTGCCGGGCCGGGGATGAGGGGTTTGGTTGAGTTGGCGGGGGAATGGGCGGTGTTACAGGGGAGGAAAGCTAGGGATGATGAGGCGGAGGGAAGAGCGAGAGTTGAGGTGGATAAAACTGGTGGAGCGGATATTCCTGTCACCGGGGAGATGCCAGAACGGAAGGGTAGCGAGGACACGGAAGACTCGGACGATGAGAAGGCGACTTCTTCGGAGCATAAGGCGAGTTTCATATCGGGTCGAAGATCATCCGTCATCCCGACGACCGCACCACCTGAAGCTCCGAGCTTCCCTCTTCAACCATCCACGAATATCCCCCTCCACCCATCATCGACCGCACCGAATCTTTACTCTCCACCCGTTTTTTCCACTCCAGACTTCTCCCGTCGCTCAGCTTCGCCCTTGCCCTCACCCCGACCGAAAGGCGAAGACCCATTCTCTCAACTCCCTTCTACCCCTCCTCTCGCCGGTCCAAGCCGTTCAAACACGCCTCCAATTGCCAAACCACCACATCAACCCTTCTACTCGGTTCCCGAGCTCTCGTCTCACTCCGCTGCGTTACGACGGCTGAACACGACAGATCGACCTCCTCCCGCAGATAGCTTACTCGCGACGTACAGCCCAGATGCGCAGAGACAGCTTCTCCGAAGTCATTTTTGCCGGACACAAGTTCGGTTCTTGCTCTTACTCGAGGATATCAGTAATCGGCTGTTGGTGGTTCCGAAACCTGCTAGAGTCAGTGCACTGAGAGCGGAGTTGACGAGTCTGAACCATAATCTCCCTGCTGAGGTGAGTGACCTTGGCGCCTCCCCCTGTACTGGAGCTTCTTGAGCTGATGCAGACTGTCTCCAGGTGTGCATACCACTTTGGTGCGCGGCAGATCACAGCCACGAAGAAGGCGGCGAGACTTCTTCCGCAACACCACTCCGAAGCCGACCCGACCGACCCCGGACATCACGCAAGAAAGCTCACTCCCGAGTCGTCCGGATCTCACCAGGCGATTCAGTAGTCCTCAACTCAGCAGAGAGAGCTCCTTTCCTCCTCCACGTCGAGGTGTTGGAAGGTGATCTCGATTTCGATCCGACTCGTCGGGAAAATAGGGAGTTGTTGAAGAAGATTGTCATTCAGGAGGATATGAAGAGACGGAAAGCGGAGAATGTCGCGAGTGCCAATCTCGGTACCAATCCTCCGTTTCGGAATCGACAACTCATGCTTGCTGAAGGTTTTGGGAGACCTATGCCTGATGTCGTCCCTCCTACGCCTGAACGGAATAGATTTGGAAGGAGACCGGAGAGAGCGGAATCGATACCGGGTACAACGAGTACTACGACGACGGCTACGACTAATTCGAGGAAGGATGCGAAACCTGATGAAGTTGAGGAGATGGATCTGGTCGAACAGCTTTATGGAGCAAAGTTGAGTGTCAGAGATATGCTTCCCGACCTGAGCGATTCGGTACCGTTACCTTCGTCGGCGCCGAAGAACAAACAGACGGATTTGGCTGCTTGGGATCGGATGGGTTCGGAGATGGGTTCGAGAAGACCTTCTTTCGGTACCCCGAATCTTGCTTCATTCTCGCCGGATACACCGATCCATGCTTTATCTACTTCACCTGCCAACGGATACCTTGATACGCCGGATTCAGCTGGACTCATTTCGAGCTCGCCTGAAGCGCTTACTTCCCCGAAACGGATCATCACCCTCGAAGATTACTCTGAACGGATGAGGACTGCGGCAGTCATGCTCGCTCAACTCAATGCATCCCTCGTCCCGACTGTACCCGACCCTTCCGGACACAGTCAATCAGCTACCAGTAGTTCAAGCGGTGGCGGTGCCCTGTCCTGGATCCCCGGAACAGGCTGGATAACCAAATCCAAAGATCTCCAGAACTCATCCTCGTCCTCATCTGGACCCGGCGTTGATCCGTCATCAGCAGGAGGTAAATTGAAACTCGCGGCAGCTCAAGCTGCGGCGATAAGGCAGAGGATCATGGAGGAGATGATATCGCTTGAGGAAGAGAGGGTGGAGAGAATGACAGAGAGGCCTGAAGGTGTTGCTATTGAGGAAGGGAAGGAAGGGGAAGGTAAGACTGTGGAGGATGAGGGGATTGTCAGGAGGGAGTTGAATAAGGCGGATCCTTCGGGTGGGTCGGGGCCGTCGGTTTGGGTCTTCTTGGTACTGATTAATGGTTTGGGATCAGCTGCTGTGTTCAAGGAGTCTTGGACGGCTAAGAAGAGTCGGATAAGGGCTGCTTCGCCTTGGGGTCATCTCGCCAATTGGGATGTGAGTGCTGTTTCACCTGTTGATGTTTCACCTGTTGAAGCGGTTGTTTGACGAAGGGGTATAAGCTGATGAGTTTCACCAGGTGATCTCGGTGATTGAGAAGACTGGAACCGATTTGCGGCAGGAACAACTCGCCACGCAGCTGATTGAGCGGTTCAGTCGGATCTTCAAGGAGGAGAAGTGCGATAGCTGGGTCAGGTTGTGGGTGGCTCAACACCATCTTGTTTAGACACTTTAACTTAAAAGAGTTTTTGGTCAGCTTCCGGATACTCATCACGGGAGAATCTTCGGGTTTGGTCGAGACTATCACCGACGCGGTCTCCGTCCACTCGATCAAGAAAGGGGAGTATGCGAGGAGGATCACGGAAGGTGGACCGATTGGACATGTCTCGTTACTTGATCACTACATCAGCGTGCGTTCTCTCCTGTTTTAGCTCTTCGCGACGAAACTTTCAGCTGAGATAAGGCGTAGACGTACGGAAAGACAGATAGTGGGAGGTTCGCCCGGGCACAGCGGAATTTCATTAGATCCTTAGCCGGTGCGTTCGAGGCTTCCTAACATTCAAAGTGATATTTCAACTGAGGAGTGCTTGGTGTGTTAGGCTACTCCATCGCGACCTTCCTCCTTCAGATCAAAGATCGGCACAACGGTAACATCCTAGTCGATCGAGATGGTCACCTCATCCATATCGATTTCGGGTTCATGCTCTCCAATTCACCGGGTGGGAATATGGGTTTCGAAGCGGCTCCGTTCAAGATGCCCATTGTGAGTGTCAAACTACCCAGATCTGACCTCTGCAATTGGATGTTATACAAAGAGAGCGAGGACTGATTGCTGCGTAGGAGTATGTTGATATCATGGGCGGACTGGACGGGCCGGGGTATGGGCTTTTCAAGAGACTGTTCAAGGAGGGTTTCGAGGCTGCGAGGAAACATTCAGATAGTCTCATCAGTCAGTCGTCACTTCTCTATACACTTCTCATCCGTAAAGATGGCGAGGATGTGGATGGCAGGGGTGTACGTCGAGGAGCTACGAAGCTGATTTCTTCGTAGCTATCGTTGAGCTCATGCAAAAGGGTGAGTCGTCGTTCTTGCATTTCAGCTTGTGTGGGGCTGATCAGTGTTTTCAGATTCAAAACTCGATTGCTTCACCCTCTTTGGAACTCAGACCGCCCATCATCTGCGAGAGAGATTTGCTCTCGGTCTCACTACTTCTGCCGTAGATGCGTATCTTGAAAGACTGATTGTCAGTTCTACCGGAAGCAACTATACGAGGCTGTATGATACATTTCAGTACTACTCGTGAGTGGCTCCTGGACTGGTTGAGTATCCGCTGAACATGTCGCAGACAAGGTGTGCTGTAAGGATGGAGAGCATCTTGATCAACCAACTCGAAAGGCGGAGAGACGGACAAGCGTTCTTGTATCATCATTGATATCTCGCATGAACCATTGCATTGAATCGCGAAACTCCGCTGTCAAAAGCCCCGACGCGGTGAACCCCATCATATACCCTGCCCTGTAGCGTATCCTGCCTGCGCCCGGAAGAAGCTATAACTCCCACTATCCGTATCATCCCCTTTCCCCACTCCCGCACCTCTCATGAAACATGTCCTGCCGTACCCAATCGCAAGGAAAGGTCGAAGCTGATGGAGTACGGTATATGGTCTGAAGTCTTGCGTTGTGACATCTTCACTTTGAAGAGCGAAAGTGATTGATTCTTCGGTAACGGTAGATAGCTGTGAAGCGCTTGATCGGTACAGTCCGAAGTTGACCTGAGGACAAGGGTCGGTTGAGCTTTCGTATGAGTTGTACTCGTTCTGAGGAAAGAGTGAACTTGGACCGAGATTGCTGACAGTGGACATGAGAGCGGAATGTGCTTGGAAGGAAGCGGATGACATGCCGCCGGGGTGAGCGAGGATAGAGGAACTCGTTTTGGTCAGGTTGCGGATATCGTGCACGTTGATCATTCCGTTTTCGCTGCCTCGGAGTCAGCCTATTTATATAGCGCAAGTCGTGAGAGAAGCCTAACCACGCAGAAGTCACGTTGGTACTCTCGCCAAGGACGATCCCGACTTTGCAAATCGATTGTTTGGAAGTCACATCCGGATGTCCAGCATCGCCGGTCCAAGTGAGGAGCGGAGATGTTCGGGCTTGTCGCAAATCGTACAGCTTGACTTTGCCGTCCGCAAATCCGGCAACGATGATATTGCCAGACACCGGCTCAGTGATGAGTGTCGTGACGGGCACCTTGGATTCCGTCTTGACTGTCTGTGTCACCGTTAGAAAAGGCTGACAGCCAGTTCGTGTAGACGGCTTACCCGGATAGACCGCTCCTTCGGGCAGTCCCAAGCGTTGATTACACTGGCCGCACCGCCTGCACACAACCTCCCATTCTGCCTCCACCAAGTCGTGCTCAGCCTCCGATGCCTCTCGTCCGTCACAGTAACGGGAAAGCGATGCGTATCCAATGCGACGAAAGATCCAATAGGCTTGACTTGATTGGGCTCATCTATCGGATAACCAAGCACCTGGATATCGCCGTTCGCTGGATCCCATCAACGAATACTCTAGTACTTTGACTAATAAGACTTACTGATTTCAGCAAGGATGACCGCCTGCTCGCGGAGCTCGTTGATCAGCCTGGCATATGTCACCTTTGAGCTCGGCGAGATATCCAAATGAAGACTCCCAGTCTTTCGAGAGCTGTTCCAGTCCCATAGCCTAGGCCGTGGGGGTCAGCGTCGATCACGAAAGGGAGCCACAAACCACCAACAGGATATCCTGCGAGTCCTGACAAGACAACATCGTACTGGTGAATGAATGGCAGGTAACCTTCGCCCAAGGATCTGGCGAATCGATATCCTTCATCGCCCACCGCCAAGGCAATCCCACAGAGTGCCTGTCAGCGCGGAAATCTATCACTTGACGCATCCCGGTTGGCTCACCTTGTTGCTCGGCAAGGACTAGCGAGTCCTCAAGGAGTCTGTGCCGGAGTATCCGTTTCTGCACCTTCATGTTCTCCCATTGAGTGGGGAAATGTTCGTGGAATGGCTTCGAACCACTTTCGCTCTTTTTGTGTCAGCGCTTCCATAACTGGCGGGACTCACAGCTAAATATACCTGCAGAGAAAGCTTGCTCCTCTCGAATAGCTCCGTACTAGGGCGATCATCGACCGCCACTGCCTCGTCCGCCATTCGCCTATCCCAGTCGTCCAGAAACGCTGCTCCTACAGCCTTGATCGAGACCAGTAATTCCGGTGTCCAGCGATTCTGCTTGGCGCCGATGGGCATCTCACGAACCAGCAACCCGTCCCACACCCCTTCCTTGTCATACGTTCGCAAATCCGCAGCAGCAGATATGATGGCTTTCGAGGCAATCATTGCGACCTGTCCATCCGGGTCTCTCCGCGAGACAAGCAGGACCCGAACGAGTTTGGTGAGGCGACCCACTTGCTTTTGCTGCTCGGGCTTGAGGGTGATCCTATCCGCCGTCTCCGCCATGAGCGCCTCACACGGTGCTCTTTCGCTCGGTATATCGATGATTGCCTTTTGCAACAAACAGATCCAGATGACCAAGGTCGTCCAGATCCCGCCAGCCATCAGGACACGTCGAAACAGCCTGACGAGCTCTTTTCGAACTAGAAGTGAGGCATCGCGGTACTGTTGGTCGACGAGTCTGTGCGTCATCTCGAGCGCCTTCTCGAGGCACATGATGTCGCGGACCGGGGTGACGGTGACCCATCGCGAGAGAGCGTAGACTGCCGAAGCCCTCGTCTCGATACTCTCACTTCCGGTAAGCGAGATAAGCAGGTCTTTCACCGTATCCATTGTCTCCTTGTTCTCGGCATACTCGTGCTTGATGGACCCCTTCACCTCCGCGATAAGGAGTGCGCCCCACTGCTGCACCAGGTTCTCAGTGCTCTTGAGCATGACACTGGCCGAGCGAGAGTTGCGCCGCACAAAACGTGGAGCTTGTCGACCGGTAACGAATTGAGCGATGGTCGACAGAATCGCGGCGCTCTGGATGGCTACATGCTGTGAAGCGCCAGCCTGCTCGTCAAGATTTCGCTCCAGGTGTTCGAGGAAGAACTTGACAGCGGGGACCAAAGTGAGGCGTTCGGCATGGAGACCTTCCTTGGCTAAGATTCTCACACAGGCATCATGTCGGACAAGTGATGCCCAGATCGAGATCATACGTGGCGAGATGGTCTGGTCGTCCAGAGCCATGAGCCGTGAGGCCACGTCGAGAGCTCCCCCTTGTATCGCCCGAGAAAGACCACGAATATCGAGATGCCGAAGGTACGCATCAAGGGCAATACAAGCGCGCTCACGGTAGTCCGGATGGAGAGCGGCCCTGCAGATGATAGGCAGTCGTGTGTCGGACGGAAGTCGAGACTGATCGGTCGACAGGATCGAATCTAGCTGATCGCCGATGAAGGATACAAGCTGAAGGCTTGACTCCCAGGTTGAATTCAATGTGCCTTCAGCGGTGTATTCCGGAAGTTGTTCGAAGAAGCTGTCGAGGATAAGGTCCCAATGCTTCCAAAGGGAGTGGTTGGTTGGAATGGACATCGGAGGGATCGATTCGGGGTGGGCCTTGTATGCTGGCATAACCCTTTGGGAGAGCAGGAAGCCCGAGGCGAGGTTGGAGATGATTTCGCAACTTTGACCAACCAGGCTTTGATACTCGCTTCCGCCGAGAGATTGCCAAGCGATGGTGTGAAGGATCGCTCGGAGTTCCGACCAAAGCTTGTCTTTGATATCATGGCTCATTATTTCCCAAAGTTCCGCCATGTATTCGGAACTTCGTTGGACCTGTACCGCAGCGATACTCCTGGTAAAGGGGAATGTCTCGAGATTGTGGAAAAGAAGAGCAATGTGAAGCGGACTGAGCAAGCATGCCGTGAAGAGATCAGCAGGCATACCTTCGACTCGAGGGAGGGTGTCTTGGGCTCCACATGCGGCGAAATGGATCTGCCTCTTCGCGTACACCGCCGGGTGCAGCTCGGCGACACTTGGATTCTGCTCTGCGGCGGCTCGGAGCTGCTTGTCGATCTCTTCGGTCTCGGTAACCGCTGCTCGAGTGATTCGACCAGCGTTCTGGCAATCCCAGACGTAGCACGTCGATGACCCTGCCCAGGTTAAGAGGTCGAAAAGTAGAACGGGAATGTATCTGACATCAGCTTTGATGCGGAAGGTATGACTCACTCGGAAGGGCCTGTACCATTTTGGGCGCATTCTGCGAAAGAAACATCGTAACACCACAGCTCTCCAGCCTCGGTCGGCGGTTCTTGAATACCATGACCGGAATAGACGACCGCGATGTAACTGTCAGGACCTGCAGCGCGACGTGCCTTCTGCAGATGCTGCTGGATGACCGCCTTGGATGGATCTGGGGCCTGCCACGGATGTTAATTTCGATAGATCATGAAGGATGCGAGGGACTCGCAGATCGACAGACAAGATCAACCCGATTGGCCATGCCTTTTATCTGCTCGGCGTAGTCTTCGCGCTCGTCATCTCATTAAAGAAGGATAGGAAGGACGTACTCGACATGATCTTCATCATCGACCCTACCGGATCGCGAACAGCCGGGACTGTCCAAGCGTAAAGCCCAACCTCGCGAAGAGCCATCTCATGCGACAAGTGCAAGCAGGTGATGAGTACAGCCTGAGTACAGAGCCCTAAAGGGGATTAGACGATTTAGCGGGCACATTACGTGTAAAAATAAAATTGCCTGCACCGCGATCACCCATATTCACAGCCTCTTCATTCTTCTCGTCGTTGATGATCTGATGCCTGACCCCGGCCCAAGCGATCGGCGCCTTATCGATACTTGCAGGACCGTATACGGACGACCAGCTGGAGTCTACTGTAACAAAGCCGGACGAGGTCTCGCTTGGTCCTGATGAGGGTGATCGCTGGATACGACGTTGCATAGGAGGACTGAGGTGTGTCTGTGGATTCGGAGGGGATCTGCTCATGGTGAGGTGTTTGAAGGCGCTTTTAATATCACCAGGAATATATTCGAATGTCAGAAGGCCGCGAGACGTCAGACACATCGTCTCGCTTTTCGTGCCGAAAATCGCTCGCTCCTTTGATGGATCTTGCACAAAGGATCATGAAGTCGAAGCTCGAGTGGCAGTCGGGCGAGAACTTTCCTGGAAAGATATCAGCTATAGTATATACCACCTCGAGACGGAGCTCACAGGGCTAGGCATCTGAGCATTACCACTCCTCCGGCTCATCAACCCATTCTCCCTTCCGCCTCAAATCCCTCTCCGCCTCCCTGATCTCCCTATAGCCCTTCCACCTCCCCTCAACCCCGAACCCATCGTTCCTCCTCACCCCCAACTCTCTCCTCAATTCCCCCAATCCCTGCTCCCATCTCTTTTCCCAGTAAACCCCTACCAAACTGCGTCCTTCTCGACCGGTCCTCAGAGCCCAAGGTACCCAATCTCGTATCCACTTATCCCTCCGAGCTGATGAAAGACGGAAGGGTCCAAAGACCGAGGAGAGTAAGGCGACGGGGAGTGACATGTTTGAAAGTTCGACGACTTTGAGGGATAATTCGTGTGGGAGGGTTGGAGGGAGGGAGAAGAGGGTATGGTAGAGGTCGTGGGTTTGGCGATAACGGAGCATGGTGTACGCGAGAGTGGGGGAGTCGACGTAGCGTACCTTCCAAAAAGTCCCATTAGAGACGCCATAGATACAGTGTTCATGATCTCGTACAGGCTCTCTTGTATCTGGCGTGACATCCCCTCTGTCCAACCATTCGACGTATTCCCTCCCAAGTGTACCTCGTTGCAACCTTCTCAGATCCCCCAGTAGCTCAGATGAAATAGTCGGTCGATCTCGCATGATCTGCCGCCCCTCGGCTGTGGCTATCATAGCCGCATGAGACGAAGGAAGGAAGGTGGAAGCTGTCGTTTCGGATAGTGTTGCGATAAGATCTGTTGATGACGAGATATCAGCTCTTGTCCAGGTCGAAAGCCATTTAGGATACGGAGACACACGACGCACCTCCACGAGACGTATCCAGTACGCCAACGACACCGCTTCCTACAGCGAGTAAGGCGTTCTGAGCTGCATTGAGGGGGACATGACTCGGATAGTTAGGGGAAAGAGTAGGTAGGTCTGCTGCCGACATGCTGCGGAGGATTCTGCTGGTGACTGAAGCAGCACTGGCAACACCAGCGGCAGCTCTCACAACGCGAGATGTCATGCTGTTTGGAGCAGTGTTCACTGTCAGTCGCAGATGTCGAAATGAAACATCCGGAATGTATCAGCACAACGCAAGCATTAGGGGTGTTATTTCTTATTATTTGGAAGCCTCAGTTCGGAGCACGTCCAGACTGCAGAGCTTAAGGCTTGCATTTCTGGAGTCCTGGTGTATAGTTTATACCTTCAAACATCCCTTTACTAGCTCTACCTTTATACATTCTGAGAGCTTGACTACAGTAATGACGGCCATACCATTCACACACATACTTGCTATGCACACCAATCATTTCATGATTATATGCATGAGCTCTTTCCTCATTGCCTGCAACGCTCTGAACCCCACTCTCACACCTTTATTGACTTGATTAAAGCCCAGTCCGCAGACAGGAGATCCCTGGGTGTCAGATCAAGGGTTAGGGGTTCTCTTCAATACTGCACCTAGGATACTGTCCTGCTGCATCTGCACATTATCTTCTCCAAGAGCAGCTGCTGAGCAACCTTCCCGAATATGAGCTCAAGAGGACCATCTGTGCAACTCCAAGGCTAATGGCTCAGACCAGCCACCAACATTCCTAGGCTTCGTCTAGTTTCCAACCATACTGCTTGGTCAATCAGAAGAAGATTGAAAGCGGTCATTTGTTTCCTGATGATTGGGGTGAATGTGCAGTCAAAGTCGGGGCGGCGCGACAAGGCGTCTGCCTTGCAGTTTTCTCGGGCGGGGCGGTATTTGATGGTGTAAGAGTGGCAGTTCAGGTCCTGGGACCATCGTACGT